>Ga0208610_100014_pt1 | contig 111478 bp, 119 predicted proteins | sample SubbioR11Jul_8A2_FD_184815 | JGI IMG/M metagenome (GOLD analysis project Ga0208610, IMG submission 184815) | Serpentinite rock and fluid subsurface biosphere microbial communities from McLaughlin Reserve, California, USA - CR11Jul_8A2 (SPAdes) | ecosystem: Environmental > Terrestrial > Deep... | reverse complement strand
CCTGCTATGGAGGCCCAGGCTACCGCTACCCATAAGGGATAGTGCACAGCGGCAGCAAACCAGATGTAGTCGACCAGATTAATCAGCACCGCCACGCCGATCAGCCCCAGCACCAGCCAGGCTCGAGCCCGCCACAAATAGCGCCACACCTGGCCCCACAGCACCAAAAACCCTGCCAGCCCCAACACCCCCGACTCGACCAACAGCCCCAAGAGCAGATTATGGGCGTGGGAGGCGTAGGGGTCGAGGGCGGCAGGCGGCTGATGGACCTGGTAGTAGCTCTGAAAGCCCCCTACCCCCAGACCGGTCAGCGGATGAGCGGTAATGGCCTGCCAAGCCACCGCCCAAACCTCCAGGCGGGACTGGTTGGTCAGATAGTCAGGATCGATGAGCGTGGCTAGGCGTAGCTCGGGAAACGATACCGCGGCCAACAGGAATACCCCCACCGCCCCCAATAGGCCTAGGTACCGCGCTCGGGTCGGAAAGCGCGCTAGCACCAGGAGTGAGGTGACCACCAGCCCCAGCCAAGCGGCGCGGCTACCGGACAGGGTCGCAGCCCCCAGCCCCAGGAGCAGCGCTACCGCACCCGGCAGGCCGCCGCCCAGCACAGCCGCCAAGGCGGCGCTTAGCGCGGCGCCGATCCCGTAAAAGTTGGGGTTGGGCGTAAGGCCGCTCACGCGGCCACCGGCCGGGTCGGCCAAGGCCTGCGCCAGGCCGATTCCCAAGCTCACCAACAGGCCTATCACCACTCCCCAGGCGGCGAGGCCAGCTCCCGCCTGCCGGAGCATGACCCGGCTTCCAACCATCACCAGGCCGGCCATAACCGCCGTCCCCAGCCACCAGCCCGCCCGTAGCCAGCGATCTAGCGGGGGAGGGTGGCGCGCCTCCAGAGCAGCCACTGGGAGCCCATGATCGGTTGGGCCCAGCAGCTGCGACGCCGCCCCCAGCAGCGCAAAGAGCGCCAACGGCAGTACAAACCAGGCGCGTTCGCGGCGCCTTAGCGCAGCTAAACCGATTAGCGCGGCGATGCCGCCAAACCAGACCGGCTGCACCGGCAACAGAATAAACAACCAGGCCGGCCACCGCACGGCTCTAGCGCGCTCCAAAGCCGGTCAGGAGAATTCTGATCGTCTTAAACACAATTAAGGTATCCAACCACCAGGAGAGATGCTTTACGTAGTATAAATCGTAGCTGAGCTTGGTGATAGCCTCATCGGCGCCGGCGGCATAGCCCTGATGCACCTGCGCCCAACCGGTCAGGCCAGGTTTGACCAGGTGCCGGTACGGGTAGAGGGGGATGCGAACCGCAAACTCGCCAGCAAATTGCGCCTGTTCGGGTCGTGGGCCGATCAGGCTCATCTCTCCCCGCCAGACATTCCACAACTGAGGCAGCTCATCGAGGCGGAATCTCCGCAACCGGCGGCCCAAGCGGGTCACGCGGTGATCATCGGCTTGCGCAAAGCGGTTACCCTGCTCTTCGGCGGCTGTCTGCATGGTGCGAAACTTGACCATCCGAAATGGCTTCCCCCCCTGCCCAACCCGCTCTTGCCAGAACAACAGCGGGCCGGTCGAATCTAAACGAATGAGCAGCGCTAGCAGCCCCATTAACGGCAGGGTTAAAGGCAACGTCAGCAAGACCAGGCCGACATCCAGCAAACGCTTCAGATACGGGTACAGCCCTGGCAGCTGCCAGCCCTCCAACAGCGCTTGGGAGTGATGCTTAAGCGAAACCCTGCCGCTAAGCCGCTCATACACCACTGCCGCGTGGATGACCGGGACTCCCCGCAACGACTGCTCGGCCACGAAGCGTGACCACTGTGGGTCGATAGCCGCATGCGGGTCGACTACTACCGCCTGAACCGGCACCAGGCGCGGGCTAGCCAAAACCACCCCCATCCCCCAGCTTGGTAAAGCGTCCACCAGGCCGCCGGGCACCAGTGCCAGGCGATGCCGCTCGGGCCGTTGCAGCCACAGATATAAGGCCTGCCAGAGAAAGGCCATCGCGAAAGCCCCCAGCAGATAGGTGCGCGAAAAATACCACCCGGAAACGACCAGCACGGCTGAGGTGAGCAGGAACCAGGAGAGTAGGGAGGCCAAGAGCGTAGTTAGGGCATCGGTCTTGGCCAGACTGAGCACCCGGCGGGTGTAAATCACCGACCCGAGGTAGCTGATTACTACCAGGCCGACCATGCCATAGGCGTCGGCGCCGATGATCCAGAATCTATGGTTGTACCAGCCCAGCAGCGACCCGGCAAATATGATCGCCACCGTTCCGGCTCCATGCCAGAGCCACTCCAGCCCGCTCGAAGAAGGCCGTAATAGTTTGCGGATTGAGAACGGCAGCACCATAACCTCACCTTAGCCCGTTGCGCCCAAGCTGGGCACCGTGAGGGTAGCATAACCCGGCCTCCGGTAAGCCTCAACCTCAGAGATGCGCGTTATCAACCTTCGACTTCGCTTCGCTCAGGGTGACACCATTAGTAGGGTGCGCTCGCGCACCGCTGCTCTGAGACCCTTCGCGAAGCCTGTCCTGAGTGAACCTGCGAGTATCCGCAGGTCGAAGGGCTCAGGGTGACACCATTAGGGTGCGCTCGCGCACCGCTGCTCTGAGACCCTTCGCGAAGCCTGTCCTGAGTGAACCTGCGAGTATCCGCAGGTCGAAGGGCTCAGGGTGCCACCATTAGGGTGCGCTCGCGCACCGCTGAGCGTTTTATCATTCTGAGCGCAGTGACATTCGCAGTGTCATTTACGGCTACTTGCTTACCGTTCGCCAGAGGTGCTACCCTGTCCCCGGCGGGGAGCTACGCGCCAAGAGAGCTGGAAGGTATGCAGATCAGCAAAACAACCAGGCAACAGCTCGACCTGTTGTGGCTGCTAGTAACCAAAGAGGTCACCTTCAGATACAAGCGCACCTTCCTGGGGTTTTTGTGGACGCTGCTGAATCCGCTCCTCACGGCGCTGGTGTTCTTTGTGGCCTTTACCATATTCATGCGGTTTGAAATTGAAGACTTCGCCTTTTTTCTGCTGGCGGCTCTTTTTCCCTGGAGCTGGTTTGCCGGCTCGGTTACTGTTGCCACCGGGACTCTCACCGGCAATGTCTCGCTGATCCGCAAGGTGGTCTTTCCCAAACATCTGCTAATTTTGTCGGTGGTTATTGCCCAGATGGTCAACTTCGCCTTCACCCTGCCGGTTCTGCTGGGCCTGGCCTTCTTCTACGACCTTCCTCCCAGCCTTAACTGGCTAATCGGCATCCCCATACTGGCTACCGTGCAGTTTGCCATTATCTACGGCCTGGGCCTGATGGTCTCAGTGGCCAATGTTTACTTCCGCGACCTCGAGTACATGGTGACGGTGGTGATTAGCCTGCTGTTCTGGATGACCCCCATCATCTACCCGCTGAGTGCAGTGCCCGAGGGGGCGCGGCCCTTCTTGACCCTGAACCCCGTCAGCTATCCCATCCAGGCCTGGCGCGACCTGTTCATGCACAACACCCTCAACTGGCCCTATATTGGAATTGGCCTGGTTACCGCAGTGGTGGTGCTGCTGCTAGGGCACTGGCTCTTCCGGCGGATGTCCGGCAGGCTGGACGAGGTGCTCTGATGGCTCGCCCTGAGCTTGTCGAAGTGCCCTGCCCTGAGCTTGTCGAAGGGGCTAGCCCGGCTACGGTTATTGCGGCAGAAAACCTGTGGAAGAGTTTTCCGTTACAGCGCGACCGGCCCGGCCTGAAGGAGCTGCTGGTCAACGCCCCCAGGTTTTTCAACGGCCGGACCAAGGGGTTCTGGGCACTTCGGGGTGTGAGCTTTACGGTCAACAAAGGCGAAAGCCTGGGGATTATCGGCAGGAACGGGGCCGGCAAGAGCACCCTGCTCTCGCTGCTCTTAGGCGTGGCCCTGCCCACCAAGGGCAGGCTTGAGGTACGCGGTAACAGAACCCCCCTGCTCGAGCTGGGCGCAGGCTTCCACCCCGACCTGACCGGCATCGAGAATATCTATATCAATGGGGTGATGCTGGGCCTGACCCGGGCCGAGGTGCGGGCCAGGCTAGACGAGATCATCGCCTTTTCGGAGCTGGCCGAGTTTGTCCACCTGCCCCTGCGAACCTACTCCAGCGGTATGCAGATGCGGCTGGCCTTTGCGGTGGCCATCCACACCTCGCCGGAGGTATTGCTAGTAGACGAGATTCTGGCAGTAGGCGACGAGTCGTTTCAACGCAAGTCGGGCAAGGCCCTGACCGATCTGATCGGCGGCGGGGTGACCACGGTGTTTGTCTCGCACAGCATGGAGGCCATCAAAAAGCTCTGCCACCGGGCCATCTGGCTCGAACAGGGCGAAGTCCGGGCCGAAGGGGAAGCTGGACAGGTTGTCGAAGAGTACTTAAAAGCCCAAGGGCAGGCTTGAATAAAAAGGGTAGGCCAATTACGACCCTAAGAAGGCTGTGGGATGAGAGGAAGGTTGCGTGAAGCGGCCGACGACGCGATCCCGGTAAGCGTGCTAGCGGGAAACTCCGATAGCGAAGTTGCTTCGCGGAGCCTGGGCTGAGGGACGAAGTGTTCGCAACGACAATTGCCCTGTGCCCCTGGACTAGCTCAGGCGCTAAAGTCAGGACAAGCGCAAAGGGCCAGCAGCGAGCCCGAAGCAGCATGCTACACTAGAGGCCAATGAGCACGAGCACCGCAGTAAGGATCTATCAGCGAGTGCGCCGCCTGTCCGAGCCGCTCGCCCAAGAGGTTATGGATTTTGTCGAGTATCTCGAGTTCAAACACAACTTGCGCGATCTGAACACCGAACACCTGAGAGCTACCCAGGAGCCGGTGATGCAAGCGATCTGGGACAATCCCGAAGACGAGCTTTGGAATGACGCTTAAGCCGGGAGAGATAGTCGCCATACCGTTCCCTTACACGGATCTGCGTGCAACGAAACAGCGTCCCGTACTAGTCTTAACGCCCGAAGACGCCCGTGGCGACTTCATCTCCTTAGCTATCACCTCTGTTCCAACAGCTGAACTAACAGTCAAAATCGAGCAAAGCGAGATGGCAAGCGGCCAACTCCCCAAAACCAGCTGGATTCGGTGCAACAAGGTCTTTACCCTAAGCACCGCCACCACCAGGAAAACATATGGGTTGGAATCTTGTGGTAAAGTTTCGCAGTGTGATGGCTAGGGCCGAGTCATTGTCTCGTAACCCTACGGCTGTCAGGCATTTGGACGATGGGGCGAGATACGGGCAGAAGGCGAAGCGGGGTGGGTGGTGGAGGAGTACCTATTTTAGGGGTATCTCCCTTTTTTCTGCCTGTTGACGTTTGGGGGGGGGTGGTCTATGCTCTGTTTCGAGGCGGCCTTCTGGTGAGGCTACCTGAGTAGTTACAAATCGCTTTGCGTAAGGAGGCGGGGTAATGAGCCGACCAATGGTTGATGATGGCCATGGGGCGCAAAATAGCATTGTGCTTGCCCGGTGCCGGGAGGCATTAAAAAAAAGTGCTCCCGAGGCGACCGTTATTCTTTATGGTTCCCGGGCGAGGGGGGATGCGAAGCCGGATTCTGATTATGACCTGTTAATTTTGCTGGATGGAAAGGTAAATTGGCTGCTGGAAGACCGGATACGGCAAAGCCTGTATCCGCTAGAGATGGAAACAGGAGCGGTTTTGACCGTTACCTGTTATAGCAAAGAAGAGTGGTACTCGCCTACCTATCAAGCCATGCCTTTCGTACGGAACGTAGAGCAAGAGGGCATTGCTTTATGAACGCGGAAATAAGCAAATTGGTTGATCATCGACTGGATCGGGCTAATGAATCAATTCGCGAAGCCGATCTCCTTTTAGAGGCAGGTTATGCCAATGCCGGTGTCAATCGTCTCTTCTATGCATGTTTTTATGCTGTATCAGCCCTTTTATTGACAAAGGGGCATTCCTCTCCAAAGCATAGTGGTGTCAGAGCCCTTTTTCATCAAAAAATAGTGAAACCTGGCCTGGTTGAAGTAGCTATGGGACATTTATACGATAGGCTGTTTGACAGCCGTCAAAAATCGGATTATGTTGATCTGGTGAAATTTGACTTAGCGGATGTAAAGCCGTGGGTAGCGGAAGTTAAAGCGTTTGTCGGCAAGATTGAGGGCTTGATCACAGTGGAAAGACAAGCCTAAGCATGAAAGCATGGATCAATCTGCGACCGGGCAAGCTGGCTCGAGCACGGCGAGATCCGCACGGAAGGCGAAGCGGGGTAGGTTGTAGAAGAGTATTTGAAAGCACAGGGGAAGGTTTGAGGTGGCAGCGATGGAAGATGTGGTAAGACATGTAAGAAGAACGGGTATGTCCGCACTGGTTTCCAAAAGTATGCTGTTAGAGGCGGACTTGCTTGACAGTGGGGCAGGCCCCTGGGTCGGTCACATTCCCTTTGCTTTTTGGATCATAGAACAGCTCCGGCCGCGCATTTTAGTTGAACTTGGCACTTATTACGGCCAGTCCTATTTCAGTTTATGCCAAAGCGTGCGCGCCAATGGGCTTTCCACCAAATGCTATGCAGTTGATACCTGGCAGGGCGACGAACACGGAGGGTTCTACGGCGAGGAGGTGTTTGCCCATGTCGAAGCGCGCAACCAGCGCGAGTATCACGCTTTCTCACGGCTCCTGAGGATGCGTTTTGACGATGCGCTTTCGTCCTTCAGCGATGGCACTATTGACCTTTTGCACATTGATGGCCTGCACACTTATGAGGCGGTGCGGCATGACTTTGAAAGCTGGCTGCCAAAGCTTTCTTCGCGCGGCGTGGTCCTGTTTCACGACATTAACGTCCGTGAGCGCGACTTTGGCGTCTGGCGGCTGTGGGAGGAGCTGTCAACGAGTTATCCGCACATCGAGTTTGAGCACTCTCATGGCCTCGGGGTGTTATTTGTTGGCAAACTTCAACCGCCCGGCATCATAGGGTTGTTAGAGGAATGGTCCGCCCCTGAAGGTAGCTACCTCATAAAGAATCTCTTCGCAAAATTTGGACATCTGGTGAGTCTTGAGTATCAGACCAACGATCACAACCAAGGCATAGCCAAGCGCGACAGCCAGCTTGCCCATCTCAACCAGGCAGTAGCCGAGTACCAAGAGCAGCTCACCACCATTAGCCACACCCTGGCCGAGCGGGAGGAGCAGGTTATCTCGCTCAACCAGGGCATAGCCGAGCGCGACAGCCAGCTGGCCAGCCTCACCCAGGCAGTAACCGAGCATCAAGAGCAGCTCACCACCATTAGCCACACCCTGGCCGAGCGGGAGGAGCAGATCGTCGCGCTCAATCAAGGCATAGCGGAAAGGGACGGGCAGCTCAGCCAGTTGCGCGAACAAGAAGCCCAGCTGCAAGAACAAGCCAAGGTGCTGCTGGCTTCAGCGCAGGAAGCGGGCGCGCTAATCGCCAGCCTTAGTCAGACGATCGACGAGCGGGAGGAGCAGGTTATCTCGCTCAACCAGGGCATAGCCGAGCGGGACAGCCAGCTCGCGACCACTAGCCAAACCCTTGCCGAGCGGGACGTGCAAATCGCCACGATTCTTAGTTCGACAACTTGGCGGCTAACCGGACCCCTGCGGGTGGTTGCCGATCAGCTCAAGCGGATACGGCGTTGGTTACGGTTCTCGGTACGCAAAGTTTTATTCGCTCCAAAACGGTTTGATGCGGAGTGGTATCTAAAGCAGAATCCAGATGTTGCGATGAGCGGTATGGATCCCTATAAGCACTACATACTTTTTGGAAAAGCAGAGGGTCGCAAGCCAGCACCCGATACGTCACTGTTACACGGCAAGAAAAGTAGTGTATTTCATTTGTTGAGAATCGCACCGCAAATAATTACCCAAAAAGGTGGCATCTGGCGCACCTGTGCGGCGGTACTGCGTGTATATCGTCGCGAAGGCTTTGCCGGCATCAAGGTGCGAGCTTTTGGGGGTCCCTCACTGTTACCCGCCAGAGGGCCTCTCCAGAGTCCTATGTGGTTCTTCGACATTGTGAATGACACCGCGATTCGTCAGAGTTTTTGGACATTGCAACACGTTATCGCTTTGCACGCGAAGAACCACGGCGAGATAACGCACCTGATAGCATTACCATTTTTCTCCGCAGGTGGCGCCCAACAGACAGCCACGAATTTTGCGTGTGCTGTTGCGCGTACAGGCGGGAGCGTCCTGATGCTCGCTGTCGATCGGAAACTGCCTGTCAGCACAGCTGTGACACCTGCCGGGAAAGTGCTCGCCATTGACCTTGAAGAGTACTTTCCTGGCACAGATATGGAGGTTCGCGAAGCCCTTCTCATGGCCATGATTAGAATGGTTGCCCCAAGAGTGCTTCACATCATAAATTCGGAGGTGGGCTGGCGCCTTGTAATCAAATTTGGGAACCGCATTAGGCAAGTGTGCAGAGTGTTCGGTTCCATATTTGCGTTTCAGTACGACTCGAAAACTGGCGCAAAGATCGGCTATGCAGAAACCTTCCTTCGTGACGCACTTCCCTTTTTGGATGGGTTGCTCACGGATAATAAGCGGTTCGCAATTGATGCCATCGCGGATTACGGATTGGAGGCCGAGAAGGCAAAGTTTCATGTAATATATAACCCTTGTCGTTTTGACAGCGCAGAGATTGCGTCTGAGCGCCTGAGAACCCTCGCGGCCTCTATTGCGGACGCGCAACGTTTGCAGATCGTTTGGGCAGGACGGCTGGACGCAGAAAAGCGCCCCGACCTACTTTTCGAAGTGGCGCGTCTGTGTCCTCAGATGGATTTCCATGTGTTTGGCGCAACCATAGTTGACTCGTCTCTGAGCCTCGGTGCGCCTCCAGCAAACTTGCAGCTTCGCGGGCCATTCTCCTCGCCCCTAGACGTTATTCGCGACTCGAACTACCACGCTTATATGTTCACCTCTCGCTGGGAGGGTATGCCCAACACTGTCATCGAGTTCGGGGCCGCCGGATATCCCGTCATTGCTGCAACGGTTGGTGGAATTTCGGAACTGATAGACGAGTCCACCGGCTATCCACTTCCTGCCAGAGCAAGTGCTGCTGACTACGCTCGCTCTCTGGAAGCTGTCCGTATGGAGCCCGATATTGCTGCACAACGCGCAGCGGCGCTTGTGCGGAGAATTGCGGAAATCCACAGTCAGAACTCGTTTTACTGCACGCTCAAAAACGTTCCCAGCTATCTCATTCCCCCAAAAGGCTAAACATGGCTGCGCCTGTCGTATCCATTATCGTGCCATATTACAATCATGGTCGTCATCTTCACCAGACCATTTCCTCTGCACTCCGGGCTACAAAGGCGGATGTTGAAATCATTGTAGTGAACGACGGCAGCAAAGAACCGAAGGCGGGCACATATTTGGACTGGATCAAAAGACTATCGCCAACAGTAAAGGTGCTATCCAATAAGAACGGCGGCCTTTCCGCGGCCCGAAACGCGGGGTTATCAATCGCGTCCGGAATGTATATTCAGTTTCTAGACAGTGACGACTTGCTTATACCCGGGAAGATAGACTTGCAGATCGCGCAGCTTCAGAGCCAACCGCGCCTCGACATTTCAATAACGAACTATCTTCTCTGCGACGAGGAAGCGACTCATTTCTGGCGTGACGGTGACTCGATAACTCCCTTCAGTTGTACGCTGGAGGACTTTCTGTTCCGATGGGAGCGAGGCTTTTCGATTCCGATACACTGCGCCGTGTTCAGACGCGAGGTGTTCAATAACGCTATGTTCGATACATCAATCACGGGAAAAGAAGATTGGGTTTTCTGGTGTATGCAAGCCCATGCGGGCGCGTTTTTCGGTTACCTGCCGGTTTACGGTGCCGTCTATCGCCAACATAACAGCGGGATGTCCAAATCCTTTAAATCCATGGGAGACAGCTGGCTCTCGGCGGCGCGCCTAATTGAGCGGCACATTGGAGGCAAGTTTCCAGATTTTCCGGGAGCGTGCGAGTCGTGGCACGAAAGTTTTTACAGGCCAGCGATCAAGAATCAGCAAGCCGAGCGTACAGTGCATAAGCCATCCGGCGTCTTTAAGTCTCCAGCGCTTGACCGGGACGCATTTTTCGACCACGACTGGATCGCAGGCGTTCCAAACTTGCGCCGCGCTCCGCCTCTATCGCCCTCCATATCCATCATAGTTCCGGTATTTAATCACTTTGAATATCTCCATGAGTGTCTGTCATCTTTGGCCGCAGAGTCCGCGAACAGCGGAGGCGAACTTGTCATTATCGATGATGCATCCACTGACTCCCGAGTTTGGCCGCTGCTCAAGGCTTTTGCAGGTCGCGTTTCAGGAGTATGCATCCATCGGAATGAACGTAACCTTGGCATTTCCAATAGTCAGAACATTGCAGCGAACCTCGCCTCCGGGGACTACCTTGCGTTCGTAGACTGTGATGACAGTCTGCATGAGGGCGCGCTCGCTCAAGTAACGGCATCGCTCATATCCGAAACCGATTACTTGTTTACAGATAGAGAGGATATCGCCGAGAATGGCGCACGGATCAGGATTGCCCGCTACGGGGGTTATGACTTCCTCGTTCCAAGCGGATCAATCTCGTCGGATCTCGTCGACGGCATGGTGGCATCCCATTTGAAAGTGATCCGTCGAAGCGCGTACATAGAGTTGGGCGGATGCGACCCCGAGTTTGAAGGCGTTCAAGATTGGGATCTCGCGTTGCGCTTTGCTGCTGCTGGCAAGAGGTTCCAGTATCTACCCAAAGCCATTTATAGACATCGCATCCATACAAACTCGGTTACCAGGGGCGATTCGGTACGACAGCTTTGGCTGACCAATCGAGTTCGGAGAAAGTATCTCTGCCACCAGATTCGTCGCGGGATTTCGACTATGGATGCTTGTCAGAGAGCACTGAGTGCTTGCGAAGCCATAATTCAAGGCAGAGCGCCTCACGACAACGACGTCCTAGTGATCAATGGTTTTTCGAGCCACCACTATTCGAACACGCTCAGAGGCGCGTGGGCAGAGGGTCGCGTATGCATATACGCTCCTGCTGAGAAAGCCTCGTTACAAGAACTAAACCTTGTGCGTGAGTATAATTCATATTTTGATGCGATTATTGCACCCACGGAAGCGATCGCTGCCTGTCTGTTGGGCTATCTTTGGGATCAGGACATCCTTGTTTTATTGGGCGAACCTCGACCTTTCAGTCTTCCGCAACGGGCGGAGAGGCACCCAGAGGCACCCAACTCTGTAGAACTAGAGTGATCGCAAATGGCTATTCTAATCACCGTCGCGGGTGCCTCTCGACGTCATACAGGCTGTGGATCCTGCGCGAGGCCGGCATACTTGGCCGAGGCCGGCGGTATCGGCACGCAGTTCCTGCTGCACACCTACTTTGTTTATCGCGTGCCGCCGACTGCTGCGCGTTTAGGCGGTTATCCGGTCAAATACCTGTTGCTTTACGGCTTTGGGGCGGTGCTGTTGCATACCTTGGTCGATGTGGTTGGTATTGATGCGAGGGTGGCTGCCTTGGGTGTAATTATTGCATCGATCCCGGTCGGCTTCCTGTTAACGCGCAATTCGCGGTATTTTGGTATGTTAAAGAATGAAAAACAGAAGGAAGAGGCAGTTATCGATGATAAATCGACTTTACAGGGTTAAGGCGGCGGCTGGCTGGCTGAGTGCTGCCGGAAAGGTAGTCCAGCTCCTTCGACGTGAAGGGATATTTGGCTTGCGGTGCAGATTGGCGCTGGACAAGGAGCTTTTTTCGTGGGCTAATTCAAAGCGGATTGGCCACTACGACATTTTGAATGACGAGGTGCGTGCGAAGATGCGCCATACTGTCGAGTCTGACGTGGGATTGACCGTGGGGCTGCGTTTTGCGGGGTAGCAACGTGGAGCCACCCAGGGTTCAGGTCTTGCTGTCAACATATAACGGCCAGAAGTATTTGCAAGAGCAGATGGATAGCGTGTTGAATCAGGACTATCCTAACTTGGAAGTGCTTGTCCGGGATGATGGCTCAACCGATGGGACTTTGCAGCTGCTGGAAGGATACGAAAGCTTACCTAACGTTAAGGTACTGCGGGGAGAAAACCTGGGGGTGGTAAAGAGTTTTTTTGCCTTGCTGGAGAGTTCCTCACCCGGCGCAGAATATATCGCTTTTTGCGATCAGGACGATGTCTGGCTGCCGGGAAAGATTGCTGCTGCTGTCGCTAAACTTGAAGCTTTGGACAACGACAAGCCGCTGCTCTATTGCTCACGGGTGGAGTTTGTGGATCGCCACCTCCACAGTTTGGGCTTCTCGAAGGCTCACAAAAAGCCTAGCTTCCGCAATGCGATAGTGGAGAACATCGCTACCGGCTGTACCATAGTGATCAACCGGGCCACCAGGGAGCTGGTCTTGAGCAGCCTGCCAAGGTGGGCCTTGATGCACGACTGGTGGCTGTATCTGGTGGTGACGGCCTTGGGTGAGGTTGTTTACGACAGCCGGTCGTTGGTCAAGTACCGGCAACACGCGGCCAATGCCGTGGGCGGAACGCCTCACTTCATCCCTGATTTTCTGCGCCGCCTTAAGCGGTTTCTGGCCCCACAAAACAGCAACTACCGCATTTCCGGCCAGGCGGGGGAGTTTCTCCGCTGTTTTGGGCCGCGCCTTGAGGGCCACAAGAAAGAGCTCCTGGTGCGCTTCCTGGACTCAAAAAAGGGCGCCATATCCCGTTTGCGGTATGCGCTAAGGCCCGAGGTGTACCGGCATTCGCTTTTTTATCATACCCTTTTGCGGCTGCTGATCGTTTTGGGCCGGTACTGAACACGCCCCTAGGATGCCGTTTGAAAAGGGACCCACCCTCCTCACCGGAGCCGGAGTTTGGCAGTTCTAACATCGTATCTTCTCGCTCAGGACATCGTCCTTCCACGCCAACTGGAGTTGGAGGGAGCAAAATTGGTGCGCAAGCGCACCCTACAGGGGGGTTACTAATTTTGCGTTGCCCCAGGTCTTGAGGGCCAACCCTAGCCACTAGCTCACCGCTGCCGAGTTGATCAAACATACAGCTACTAATCCTCGAGGGCGTGCAGAAAACGGCTGCCCTGCTGACAGGGGCAAGATACCTGTCGCGCTCACCCTTCCCCTCCCGCGCGGCTCAGCCAACCCTCAGCCGCCTTCAAAATGACCTCGGCCTGGGCCAAAGCAGCCCCGGCCTCGCCCTGGGTATAGACCTCGGCAGGGGTGAGCTCGGCCAGGGCATCGGGATAGCGGGTGGGGATGTAGAGCTTATCCAGGGCCAAAGCCGCCTCCAGTAAGGAGGCGAAGCGTTCTTTGGCCCCCTCGGGCATCTCCCGCACCAGCCGCCCCAGCGAGGGCCCCCAGGGGTCGGCGTCCTGGAGCAGCCAGACGGCCTTCAGGGCTTTCTCTCCGGCTTGCTGGGCAAAAAAAGCGGCCTGGGCGTACTTGCCAGCGGCCACCAAGGCCCGAGCCGCCTCGAGGTCATCCCAGGCCTGACGAAGCCAGCGCCAGGCCTCACGCCGCTGTTTCTCCACGCTCATAAAGGAGCCTGGCCTCCTTCATCACGCCCCGCAAAAAGGGCAGTTCGCGCCGGTCCTGAAACTCCTCGGGGGTAAGAACCACCGGCTCTACCACCACCGGCAGATCCCGCAGGGCCCACAGCACCCGACCGATGCGCTCCAAGTGCGGCAGGTCGGTCTCCCAGAGGACGAGGAGGTCCAGATCGGAGCGCCGGGTGGCCGCTCCCCGGGCGCGGGAGCCGAAGAGGTAGACTTGTCCTGAGCTTTGCCGAAGGGCCCGCCCCACGCCCAGGGTGCTCAAGCGTTCGGTGACGGTCTCGAGCCAGTCCACAGGGACATCTTACCCTAACGGCAACCTGCTCAGGCTGGGCTCGAGCTTGCCTTCCACCCTCGGCTCGAACCGATCGACAACATCCCGCCGGCCGAGTTGGAGGTGATGTATGATCAGGCAGGCAAGTCCGGTCGCGGTGGCTGGACTCAGGTAATCTACCCTACGGAAAACCTGGGGCGGTTCGGCTTTGCCCAAAGGGGGTAGTCCAAATGGATGGCCTAAAAGATGAACGGGAGCGAATTGCAGCCGGGGCTTCTTTGCCTGGGATAAGTGAAGAAGACATGGTGGTATATAAGGCCACCGCCCGGCAACGGATGGCACAAGATGAAAAAGAGCTGCTAGTAAGGCGGAAAAGGGCTTGGGAAACCGTGCGTTGGGCAGCCAAATTACTCAAGGAGGAGTTTGGCGCCCATCGGGTGGTGGTCTTTGGGTCCCTTCTTTGTTCAAAATGTTTTAATAAATGGTCCGATGTGGACATCGCTGCCTGGGGAATTAGCCCCACAGACACCTTCCGGGCCATGGGCGCGGTGATGGATCTGCGCGAGGATATTGAGATCAACCTGGTAGATATCGAGACTTGTCGCGCTACCCTGCGGGCAATAATCGAGCGTGAAGGGCAAGAGATATGATTGAGTGCTATCTGGTAGTAGCTAGTCGTATCCGCCAAGAACTTACCGATCTGGAGAGGGTTGTAAGCCGGGCCGAGCAGGCCATGGGTTTGGCCCGGAATTCCACGGAGCATGACTTATATCTTGATTCGGTTGCGCTGAACTTGCACGACTTCTATGGTGGACTGGAACGCATTTTCCGTCACATTGCGACGGGTGTGGACCAGAGCCTGCCAGGCGGACCGGAGTGGCACCGTGCGCACAGAACTGCTACTCTTCGCTTATTTTTTGGAACAGGTGTAACGGGAAAAATAAAAACAAAGCGACGCACGCAATTATCTTAACTGGCCGCTCCCCGGGCGCGGGAGCCGAAGAGGTAGACTTGTCCTGAGCTTTGCCGAAGGGCCCGCCCCACGCCCAGGGTGCTCAAGCGTTCCGTTATGGTCTTTGGCCAGTCCACAGGAGCATTTTACACTTGGGCCGAGGGGGCCGCTCCTTCGTAGCGCGGCAGCCGCTCCGCCGGGAGCTCTTTGAGCCTGGGGTAGCTCCGGTCTTTGGCTGACAGCAGAGGGTTGCCGCTAGGCCAGGCGATAGCGAGGTCGGGATCATCCCAGGCGATGCCGGCTTCAGCCTGGGGATTATAAAAATCGGTACACTTGTAGGCGAACAGGGCGCTCTCGCTGGTGACGCAAAAACCGTGAGCAAACCCTTCGGGAATATAGAGCTGGCGCTTGTTGTCAGCTGACAGGGTGACCCCCACCCACCGGCCAAAGGTCGGCGAGCCGCCCCGGATGTCCACCGCCACATCGAACACCTCGCCCTGCAAAACGAAGACCAGCTTCCCTTGGCCATGAGGATGCTGAAAGTGCAGGCCGCGCAAAGTGCCTTTCCTCGAAAAAGAGAGGTTGTCCTGGACGAATAGGGTGGGCAGGCCGGCAGCGGCGTAGCGCTGTTGGTGCCAGGTTTCCAGGAAGAAGCCGCGGTCATCGCTAAACACTGAGGGCTCGAGCAAGAGCACCTCCGGCAGCTCGGTCGGTCTTACTTTCATGCCTGGCGGACCAAGTTCAACAGGTACTGGCCGTAGCCGTTCTTTTTCAAGGGCTCGGCCAGTTGCAGCAGCTGCTCAGTATCGATCAGCCCCAAGCGGTAGGCGATCTCCTCCGGACAGGCGATCCTTAGCCCCTGCCGCTGTTCGATGGTTTCGATAAAGTTGGCAGCCTGCAGCAGCGCCTCGGGGGTGCCGGTATCCAACCAGGCCACGCCGCGGCCCAGCTTTTCCACGCGCAGTTGGCCTTGCTGCAGATAGAGCCGGTTGAGGTCGGTGATCTCAAGTTCGCCCCGGGCGGAGGGTTTCAGGCTGGTGGCCAGCTCGACTACCTGATGGTCGTAAAAATAGAGGCCGGTGACCGCGTAGTGGGACTTGGGCCGGGCCGGTTTTTCCTCCAGGCTCAACGCCCGGTCGTGCTCGTCAAACTCCACTACCCCGTAGCGCTCAGGCTCCCTTACCCAATAGGCAAAGACGGTAGCGCCCTCTTGGTGGGCGGCGGCGGCGCGCAACTGGCTCGGTAGGCCGTGGCCGTAGTAGATGTTGTCGCCTAGGATGAGGGCGCACGAATCGCCGCCGATGAAGTCGCGCCCGATGATAAAGGCCTGCGCTAACCCGTCCGGGCTGGGCTGCACCGCGTAGCGGATACTGATTCCCCATTGGCGGCCGTCTTGCAGCAGTTCTTGGAACAGGCGCTGGTCCTGCGGGGTGGTGATGACTAGGAGCTCGGTGATCCCGGCCAGCATCAAGATGCTGAGCGGATAATAGATCAAGGGCTTGTCGTAAACCGGCATCAACTGCTTGCTCACCACCCGGGTCAGCGGATAAAGCCGGGTGCCCGAGCCGCCGGCCAGGATAATCCCCTTATGCACCGCTCACCACCCCCAAGCGCTCTCCCCGGTAGCTGCCGTTGCGCACCCGCTGGCACCAAGCCCGGTTTTCCAAATACCAGCGGATGGTTTTATGCAGGCCGGTGGCAAACGTCTCTTGCGGCACCCAGCCCAATTCGCGCTGGATCTTACCGGCGTCGATGGCGTAGCGCCGGTCGTGGCCGGGGCGGTCTTCAACGAAGGTCAGGAGGGCGGCGTGGGGAAGAACCGGTGAAGTCGGCACTAACTCGTCCAGCAGAGCGCAAATCGTTTTTACCACCTCCAGATTGGTCTTCTCGCAGTGCCCGCCGATGTTGTACGTTTGGCCGGGGCGGCCGCCTTGAAGCACGCTTCTGATGGCCCGACAGTGGTCTTCCACGTAAAGCCAGTCCCGTACCTGCTGCCCATCACCATAAACCGGCAGCGGCTCGCCGGCCAAAGCTTTGACGATCATCAGGGGGATCAGCTTCTCGGGAAACTGGTACGGGCCGTAGTTGTTGGAGCAGTTGGTGATGAGCACCGGCAGGCCGTAGGTATGGTGCCAGGCGCGCACCAGGTGGTCCGAGGCCGCTTTGGACGCGGCATAAGGGGAGGTCGGGCGGTAAGGGCTCTCTTCGGTGAAGTAGCCCTCAGGGCCGAGCGAGCCGTAGACCTCGTCGGTGGAGACCTGGAGGAAGCGGAAATCCCGGCGCCAGTCGGCGTCCAGGTCGTACCAATAAGACCGCGCCGCCTCTAGCAGCGCAAAGGTTCCGACGATGTTGGTCTCGATAAAGTCGGCCGGCCCATCGATGGAGCGGTCTACATGGGACTCGGCGGCGAAGTGTACTATCGCCTCCGGGCGATGGCTCGATAACAGGCTCTTAACTAAGGCTCTGTCCCCGATATCGCCGTTAACAAAGAGGTGATTAGGGTGGTCTCGCACGGCAGCCAAAGAGTCCAGGTTGCCGGCATAGGTGAGTCGGTCTAGGTTGATAAGCTTAAGGCCCGCTTCTTCCGCTAGGCACTGCCTGACAAAGTTGCTGCCGATAAAGCCGGCACCGCCGGTGACCAGCCAAGTCCTCATAGTTACCTCCTGGCGAGCGTCGCTTCACGCGACCTCTAACTCCTCTACCTTCCGAATTCCTGGAATCTCCTCGGAACTGAAGGTGAGGAACAAGTCCTTCAGATGCTCCTTCAGGTCATCTAGGCTCTCGCCTTGAGTCCAATGGTCGGGGTAATCGTTGAGGTAACCAAGGTACCGGCCATCGCTCTCTTTCCAGGATGTGAAGCGCGCTTTCATGTACCGCACTTTACCAGAACCTGGACGGCAAGGGGAGTGGCTGTCTTTGGCGGGTGGGTTGCGAGTGGCTCACCGAGCGCCTCGCCGGATATTTCATGCAACCTTGCCAACAGCGCCTCTCTAGCCCAATAAAAGGCCTTCACAGAACCTGATGATCGCATCTGCCGCATAAGGTACGTCATTTCCAAAATCAATTTCCCTCTTCGCTTATGACCTTTTCAATAGTTGCGATTATCCACTTTGTATTTTCTATGGCTTCTGCCGCATCTGCTTGGTCATACAACTCCGCAGCCGGTATCCCTTCAATGGAACCGTAAAAGGCAGGCTCCCGGTCAAAGGCCAAAGAATCGCTGATATAAGCGATCCGGTCTAAAACTTCACGGTCAAAAAGAGCAAACTTCGCCAGCTCCTTCCTGATAACCCGCCCCAGGATATGGGATTTTGGATACTCAATGCCGAAACTTTTAAAGAGCCCTTTGACCGCAAGTTCCACCGCCTCCTGACACTTCCGCATGACCCGGTGATAATGAGCATGCTGCAGGGACAGGGAGGCTTCATCGAGGATGATCGCCGCGTCTTTAATAAAGGCCCTTGCCCGGTCTTTATTGGTCATAGCTCGATAACCTCGTCGGATTTCAGGTCGGGCTTTAACACCCAGTAATGTCCGTGGGCGGTCTCCTTCCTGACGGAGCCAAGCCTTACCATGGCCTTCCTGACCTTGTTTAGCTCCTGCTTGAGAAAGTCATCGCGATCAAACAGTATCTTCCCTTCCTGTGCTATCTCAATCAAGAGCGGCGGGTGCCGCATTACTTCATCAACCGTGGAGATCAGAAAGGAGGGTTCAAGGTTGAGCGCAAACCCCTCCAGTCGTTCGTATTCCTCGCTTTCCCTGATGCTGGCCAACAACGGCATGAGCTCTTTCACCCTTTTGGGGTAGGTCTGGTAGGCTTCTTTCAGCACTACCAAGAAATCTATGTCGCTTCCTTTTCTCAGCTGTCCCCTGGCCGCCGAACCAAAAAGGCAGACCGAAACCAGTTTATCTTGATACCCGTCTTTCAGAATTTCCGCCACCTGCGCAGAAAACTCTGAAACGGCTTCGGCGAGCGTTAGAGTGGCCATCTAAATATCCTCCGAACCACCTCAATCACCACCGTTCCTCCCCAACTGGTGAAAAAAGAAATCAAAACCTTCTTCATAGCTGAGTAGCGACCGCGACTGTTCCTTCGTATCCTGCCAGGCGTGCCAGTTGAGGGCGATGCTTGCCGCTTGGGGCCGGTTAGCCACGGTTAGCCTCCGACCCTGCAAAAGGTATACCATGCCAAGGTCATCGTCTATCTCCGCCACAACCCGGTAAAGCAGGGGCATTCGGGGCGCGCAGAATCGGTGCGCAAGCGCACCCTACGGCGTTCCCCGGCAGGCAATGGTTAAGCCTTCCCCTCTCACTAACAAAGCTATTAAGCCGCCGTTTGTTTGTGCCGGCCAGATGTAAAACCGCGGCAACGTGATACCATGGTAAGGAGATGAAGACCACCCTTACTTCAAAGGGCCAACTTACCCTTCCCAAGGTAGTGCGGGAGGCTTTGGGCCTGAGGGCCGGAGACGAGCTGGTGGTTCGCTTAGAGGAGGGCCGCATTGTGCTTTTGCCCCACCACCGCTACCGGGCTCGAGACCTGCTCGAGCTCATCCCCGAAGCCAAAGTGCGCTACCCGGGCCTTGACGAAGAGCAGCAAGCCCTGGTCCGGGCCCTGGCGGAGAAAGAGCCCCAGTGAGGGCTTATTATCTCGATGCCAACGTGCTTCTACGCTTGGCGACGCGGGCTCCGGAGGACCTCTTCGACCGGGCCCTGGTCTGGGTAGCATCTATACCAAGTTTGCTGTAGACAGTTCCCCGGCAGGCAATGGTTAAGCCTTCCCCTCCGTCATCCCGGGCGATGCCGGCTTCAGCCTGCCGCGTTGGTTGTGGTCTCGCTGCCCAACCATAAGATGTTACTCCATCAGGCCCGAGTCCAGGTTCCACAAAACTAGGCTAGGGTGAAGTATAGTGCCTAGATGATAACCTTGCTGCTGATCCGCCACGCCCTGGCCGACGAGCACGGGCCTAACTACCCCGACGACAGCCTGCGGCCGCTGGTTGATAAAGGTCACCAGCAGGCGGCAGCGCTAGCTGAGACCCTCAGCGCCCTGGCCATTAACCTCGACCGGCTCTTTACTAGCCCGTATCGCCGCGCTCTTGAGACCGCCGAGCCGCTGGCGTCCTGTGTGGCAACCGGCAAGCTCGAGCCGCTAGAGGCGCTGGCCGATGAGGACTATCCGCAGCTCTTAGCCGAACTTGAGGCGCAACTGGCCGACGGCGCAGAGACCGTGGCCCTGGTCGGACACGAGCCGTACCTTAGCGAGCTAGCCTCGCTGCTGCTGGTTGGCGACCCGCAAGCGGTGGAGATCGACTTCAAGAAAGCCGCCCTCATGGTGCTAACCGGGCCGCTGGCGCCCGGCCAGATGAGCTTGGCGATGATGCTGCCGCCCCGCGTGTACCGGCGCCTGGCCAAGCATAAGGGGTAGATCTAATGGCTGGTCAGCGCAAAGTTGAGAAAAGAGCGGGTAGTGGGTGGTGGGTTATGAGGGTCTGCTTACTTCCTACTTCCTACCCCCCTCTTATTCTGCTTCTTATCCTGCTCCTCGGCCTAGCCTGGGCGCAGCCTAGCGACCCGGCCCGGGGCGACCTGCGCATCGTGATCTTAGGCGATATCAACGGCAGCTTCGGCGCCACCGAGTACGCGCCGGGGGTGCATCAGGCCGTGCGCCACACCGCCACCCTCTGGCGGCCCGACCTGGTGCTGCTCCCCGGTGACCTGGTAGCCGGGCAGAGCCACCGGCTGCCCCTCGAGCGTTTTGCCCAGATGTGGGGCGCCTTCGAGCGCGACATCGCCTCCCCCCTGCGTGCGGCCGGCATCTTCTACGCCCCAACTATCGGCAACCATGACGGCTCGAGCCTGCGCCGGACTGATGGCACCTTCGCCTTTGCCCGCGAGCGCCAGGCGGCAGCCCGCTACTGGCAGCAGCACCCCCCACCACTGGCGTTTCACGACCGTGACGATTTTCCGTTCCACTACACCTTCAGCCTGGGGCCCCTGTTTGTGCTGGTCTGGGACGGCTCGAGCGCTACCCTCCTCCCTGACACCCTGGTCTGGGCTGAGCAGGCGCTACAGAGCGACGCCGCCCAGCGCGCCGACCTCCGGCTGGTGATGGGCCATTTGCCCCTTTACGGCGTTGCCGAGGGGCGCGACCGGCCCGGCGAAATCCTCGCTGAGGGCGAACGGCTGCGCCAGTGGCTGGAGGCCCGGCACGTTGATATCTACCTCAGCGGGCACCACCACGCTTACTATCCGGCGCGCTTAGGGGACCTGCTACTGATCCACGCCGGAGCGGCAGTTAGCCCGCGCCGCCTGCTGGGCGAGAACACGGCCCGCCCCACCGTGACTGTGCTGGACATCGACCTAGCGCCCCTAAGCCTCCGCCTCACCACCTTCGATCTTCGGGATTGGCCAGAGATCGCGCTAACCGACCTCCCGCCGTTCTTAGATACTTCGACCGGGAGGCTGTGGCGGATCGACCGGTCTCCAGCTTCTCCTTGCGTGTCGTTGAGCAACTCCAGCTGTACGCCTATGATGCCTATTTCATTGTCTGCGCCCGCCAGCAGGGCTGCCCCCTTATCACCCTCGATGGAGGACTGCAAACTGCTGCCCGCGTCGCACAGATCAGCCTTGTGGAGGCAATGCCGTGAAGAGCTATACCTTTTCTGAAGCCCGTCAAAACTTCGCCGCGCTTCTTGAGCAGGCCCGTCGAGATGGAGCGGTCCGTATTCAGCGTCGTGATGGACAGAGTTTTGTCTTGACACCGGAGGCACAAAAAACCTCGCCACTTGCTATTGCTGGTGTCCAACTGAGTCGTCCATTGACACGAAAAGAGCTTCTCGAAAGCATTCAAGAAAGCCGGCGCGACTACGAGTAAGGGTAGAGGCGATTACAGTACAATAGCGCGATGCACTATCTGATTGCCAATCCGACAGCCGGTCGCGGTCGAACACTGCGCGCTCTGCCACAGGTGCAAGCCTTTTTCGCCGAGCGCAGCCTGCCCCTGACCACCTTGCTGACCGAGGCCCCCGGTCACGCCACCGATTTAGCCCAGGCGCTCCCCGCTGATGCCACCATCCTGTCGCTCGGCGGCGATGGAACGCTCTGCGAAATCGTCCGGGCTTGCATCGGCAACGGTCGCACTGTCGGCGTTTTGCCCGGCGGCACTGGTAACGATTTTGCTTTTGCTCTGGGGCTCGAGCGCTACGCTCTGGCGCAGGGGCTCGAGGTGGTCAGCAACGGTCACGTTCGTATGGTTGACATCGCGGAAGTCAACGGCCTCCCGTTCGTTAACGCCCTGGGGCTAGGCTTCCCCGCCGAGGTGGCCCAAGCTGCCCAGCAGGCGCCACGCTTTTTGGTTGGTCCGGGCGTCTATCTCTATGCGATTTTCTCGGTGCTGAGTCGGCTAAAAACGCCCCACGTCGAGGTAGTGGTGGACGGCCAGCTCTACTACGCCGGCCCGGCTCTGCTGGTCAGCGTCCAGAACGGCCCCAGCACCGCTGGGGGCTTCTTGTTCGCCCCTCAGGCCAACCTAGACGACGGTCGCCTCGACGTAGTGATCGCCACTAATCTAAGCCGCTGGGGCACCGTTAAGCTGCTGCCCAAAGTCATGAAAGGGCGCCACCTAGGCCATCCCCAGGTGATGCTGGCCAAAGCCAAGCAGGTCAGCGTCCGCTGGAGCCAGCCGCGCCCCGGCCACATGGATGGTGAACTACTGCCGCCAGAAAGCACCTTTGAGATCCGCTTGCGAACTGCTGCGCTCAGGGTGCTGGCGCCAAATTAGTGCTCCGCAGCCTCCAATATGCACTAGGCGGCAAGATCAGCACTCCCAGCAGGCGTTGCCCAAAATAGCGCCCAAAATGCCGCATGTCGCCGGTAAGCAGATGCGTTGCCCCCTGCCATACGGCTGCTTGAAGGATAGGGAGATCTTTGTCGGGCAGCGCGATGATCTCCCAGCCCTGCTCCGTTGCTGGGGGTATGCTTGTCGCGATCACCACGGCCTCTAGTAGCTTGTCGAGCGCCTTATCACGCGCGTCAAGGTTTCGCCGCGCCTCTTCTACTGCATAAGCCGAGCTGACAAGTTTAACGTCAGTGAGCGCCCAGAGCCTTCGCAACCCGGCATCTTCACGATAGGCCGCCGAGAAGAGGACGTTGGCATCTAAAAATAGTACGTCCACGCTCTGGCGTCAGGGTCTGTGATGCTCAATCGCGTCGGGGTCTAAACCCATACCGCGCACCAGCCGGACCGCTTGTTGATAATCCGCGTCGTCAAGGGCGTTTGACAAGAGCAACGCCGCCCGGCGCTCCGGCGTATAGACCTCTACCGGCAAAGTCACCGCCGGACGGATCAGCACCCCTTCCGGCGTGGCCTCAGCGATAACCACGGAGCCCTCGCCGATGCCGTACCTCCGTCGCAGCTCCGCGGGAATTACCACCGTGCCCCGTTTACCTACAGTACTGGTTTTAACCATCTGCGCACACCCTTCAGGTTAATGCCCGATATTCGGACATTCTGCATTAAAGTATAGCATACGCTGTGAGGGGTGTGTGGGAAGTGCTGTGTAGGGTGTTGGAGGAATAATCCCCCGGCCTGTGGCCTCCCCCCTTAAAGAAGGGAGTTCAAGTGATGCCAAAGAAAATAGCCCCGCGCGGGCGGGGCTATTGTGACTAACTTCGGTTAGAAGTTAACGCGGTAGCGGATGCGGAAGGTCTGAGCGGCGGTCTCGTTGCCGGTGACGGCGGTGTCAGGGTCGAAGACAAAGGTGCCGTAGGCGAGCTCGAGATCCCAGTAGTTCCAGACGATCTCGTAGCCGCTGGTGGTAGCCGTCAGGTCGCCACGGTCTTGGTCGGCTGTGACACTAGTATCGGCATTAAGGGCAAGGTTAGTGTTGGTTCCGCTGTAGCTGCCGTAGCTGACCCGGAGCACGCTGTTCTGGAACAGGAACTCGTTGAGGGCCAGGCCAACACTGTACTGGAGCTGGGTCGCGGTGTAGTTGTCAAGACCGCTGTAGGTGATGGTGCGGAAGTTGGCGTTACCGAACAAGCTCGGCCTGAGGAAGACTTCCAGCGCTTGCGTCTCGAGGCCGGTGCCGGCGGTGATCCTGGTGGTGCTGTTCTGGTCGGTGTCGGGGTTGCTGACCTGCTCGAAGCCGACATAAGGGGTCAGCTTGACGATCGCCACTTCGAGTGTGTAGTCGGCCTCAGCAAAGATGCGAGTGGTGTCGAAGCCGGCGTTGATCCGCTCGAAGCCGAAGCGGAGGTTAAGGCCGCTGATCAGCGCGTTTTCTGCCGCGCCGTCGTGCCTGAGGCCGACGCCGAAGCCGGTAGCGTAGTTGGGCGTCGCTCCGTCGATGCGGCGGCGCAGGTCGCCGACGGCAGCCGGAGTAGTGCCTTGTTGGCGGGTACTGCTCAGGCTATCGACCACATTGCCTGCCACCGTGACCTGGCGGAAGAAGCCGCTCAGCGAGAAGCCTGCGAACAGGTCGGCGCTGAGGTCTACGCCATAGGCCATGACTGCGGTGTCGACTGCGGCAGCAGCGAGGTTCTGACCTTGACGGCTAACCGTGAACATGTCGAAGTAGGCAGTCAGATCGACGATGAACAGTTCCAGTCCAGCCCTGACCCCAAAGCCGGTCTGATCGCGACCGAAGGGGTAGGTGTCGTCGCGGAAGTTGTCGCGCTCGTTGTCCTCGAGGCCGAACCACTGCACCGGGATGGCCCGGTAGTTGGCCGTAAAGCTCGTCAAGATCGGCAGGTCGGTAGCATCGACATCTAGCTTGGCAAAGACCACCGAGCTGTCCGCCGGGCCGCCGGTGCTGTTAGCAAACTCGGCGCTAAGGGTAAAGATCGCCAGGCTGACCGTGCCGTCAACGCCCCACACCATCGGGCCGACATTGTCGACAGCGGTATCGCCATGCTCGCCGGTGTTAAGGCCCAACTGGGCGAACGACCCGCCGACGGTGACGCCTTCAAGCGGGCTCAGGGTGCCGCGGATGGCGCGGAAGTAGGCGTCGGCTGCGCCGGTGCTGCCTTGCAGGTCGGCGGCGCGGATGTCAGTCGGTGAGCCGTAGGCGATGGTCAGCGTCGGGTTCAAGAAGGCCAGGAAGTCCGGCGCACCCACGGTGGCGATAAAGCCCGCAGAGCGATCGTCGCGGTCGGACACGCGGGTGTTGAAGACGTAGGGGGTGAAGCTGGCGCGGATGTCGCGACCGAAGGTGAACTCTAGCGGCGGGCCGCCGATCGGGGTGAAGGTGCTGGTGAAGCGCCTGATGGCGAAGACGAAGCCTTCGAAGGGGGCGGGATCGAAGCCGCCAGCGGGGTCTCTGTCGTCCGGGTGGAGGACAAAGCCGCGCCGGAGCTCGAGCTCGATGACGTTGGCAAAGCTGTTCAGGCCACGATCATGACCGACGCCATCGCGCGCCGTGCCAAAGCCAATGTTGAGCGTTATGACGGCGTCTACGTCGCCTGGATCGTTAGCTGTGAAGTCAGCTCGCCTCTCCTGGTCGGTTCTATCATCGTCCGTCGGACCAGTAGTGAAGGTTGAGGTGGTGCCACGCGGCAAGCCTCTGCCGAATACGCGGTCGACGTCGAACGGAGCTATCACGCCGCCCATGCGGACTACGCGGTAGGTCAGGGCAATGTTGCCGCTAATGGTTAGCAGGTCTTCTTCGATCCGGGTCACGCGGGCGTCGATGTCGTCCACGCGGGCAGCCAGGGCGGCTTGGCCCTCTTCTAGGGCGGCTACGCGGTCGCGCAGCGCTACCTGGTCGCGGCGGAGCAGGATCACGAACTCGCGGAGGTTGGCGATATCGCTGGTGTTGCGGCGGATAGCGTTCAGGATACCAGGATCGATCTCAGGGATGGGACGGGCCTGCAGTTCGAGGACGTCCTGGTTGAGGATAGCGACCAGCTCATTCAGGGCGCGGATGCCAGCTTCGGCGCTAGCCAGGCGAGCATCGAGGTCGCCTACGGCTTGCAGCGCGTTGTTAGCTAGCGCTTCAGCCGCTTCGGCTCGAGCCGTAGCAGTGTCCACGGCTACCCGCAGCGCGTCGATCTGGTTCTGCAGGTCGCGGATGGCTGCCGGATCGACCATCTGCGCCACCGCGGCTTCCAGCGCCGCGATGCGCTCAGTGTTGGACATAACGTCCCTGTCGAGAACCGAGACGGCGTCTTCAACGGCGCCTAGGCGCACATCTTGAGCGGCCACATCGGCGGCTAGTTCTTGCAGCGCGTTGCGCAGGGCGGCCAGGTCGGCATCGGTGAGGGCCATACGGCCTTCGATGACGTCCAGTAGGCGGCTAACTACCAGGGCGGCCTGGTAACGGGTGAAGCTTTCGTTACCGCGGAAAGTGCCATCGGGGAAGCCGATGACGATGCCTAGTTCAGCGATGCGCGCCACAGCGTCGCCGGCCCAGTGGCCTGCCGGAACGTCCGGGAAAGGCATCTGAGCGACTGCACCGCTGATGGTCAGCGCCGCTAGAACAGTGATGAGGAATTTTTTCATATTATTACCCCTTGAATCTTAGAGTTGCGTTCGGCGCACTGCTTAAAGAGAACGGGGCTCGAGTTTCCGAGTTTCCTCGCGCCATAGCACGACGGCACTGCGCCAGAGTTTGTGCACCATGCGGGCCGGTTCAAGAGATTCCACCTCCTTTCCATACGACCACCAGGCACACATCTCCAGCTGCAGTATGTCACACCCGCTAGGCCATGTCAATGGGATGAAGGCTCGGTGAGAAGCCAGGCAGGGGAGTGAACCCCCGAGGCTTCGCCCAGACCCCTGCTTAGGCCAGTTATAGGTTGTAACAGCCCACAACCTACTACCCACTCCCCGCATTGCGCATTGACAGCTCAGCCCCGGCACCAATCTTGCTAAACTGCCTCTTATGGCACGCCTTACTGTCGCTTCCGCCGACGCCCTACTCGACCAAGAGTTTAAGGTGCTGGACCACGGCTTTGTCCGCCTGGTGGACTACTTAGGTGGCGACGCCCGCATCGTGCAGGCTGCCCGGGTCTCTTATGGCGAAGGTACCAAGACCGTGCGCGAAGATAAGGCGCTGATCGACTATCTGCTCAGAAACCGCCATACCAGCCCTTTTGAGCAGGTGGTTTTCACCTTCCACGTCAAGCTGCCGATCTTTGTGGCGCGGCAGTGGCTCAGGCATCGCACCGCCCGGCTCAATGAGGTCTCGGGGCGCTACTCGGTAATGCGCGATGAGTTCTACCTGCCGCACCCCGGTGCAGTGCGCCGCCAGTCGGGTAAGAACAGGCAAGGGGGCGACGAAAAGGAGGTCCCGGAGGCGCCCGAGATCATCGCGCTGTTAAAAGCGGAGCAGGCTCGAGCCTACGCTAGCTACCAAGGGCTGCTCGGCCAGGAGATTGCGCGGGAGTTAGCCCGCATGAACCTCCCGCTGTCCCTGTATACCGAGATGTACTGGCAGATCGACCTTCACAACCTCTTTCACTTTTTGCGCCTGCGCCTGGACTGGCACGCTCAGTATGAGATCCGCGCTTACGGCGAGACTATCGCCAAGATCGTGCAGGCGGTCTGCCCCATGGCCTATGAAGCCTTCGAGGAACACCTGCTTTATGGCCAATCGCTATCCCGCAGCGAGCTGGCGCTGCTGCGCCAGGCTCTTGACGTGGAGAAGCTGCGCGCACTACTGGACGCCTCGGAGATGAGGGCGTCGCGCCGTGAGGAGCTGTTAGGTAAGCTCGGGCTGGCCGAAAGCGACGCCGCGACGACCTAAGCCGATAGAGTCCTTTACCCAGCACCCATTACCCTTATGCGCTACCGTCTCCTGGCTATCGGCAAGCTCAAGCGCGGCTTCTATCAAGCCGGCTGCCAGCACTACCTGGAGCGCTTGCAGGCCTACGCCAAGGTCGAGTTAATTGAGGTCAAGGAGGCCAAGGGCATTGAGCAAGAGAGCGCGGCGCTGCTGGCCGCGGCCCAGGGTTACGTAGTGGCGCTCGACGAGGCCGGTGAGCTGCTGAGCACCCAACAGCTCGCCGATAAGCTGACATGGCTCGAGCTGCGCGGTATTAGCCTGCTAAGCCTCTTAATCGGCGGCGCTAACGGTCACAGCCAGGTGCTAAAGCGCCAAGCAGACGCGCTGTGGAGCCTCTCGCCCCTGACCTTACCGCACGAGCTGGCGCGGCTGGTGATCTTAGAGCAGCTCTACCGGGTCGAGACGCTGCGGGCCGGCCACCCCTATCACCGCGCCTGATACCATAAACCCCATGAACACCCTCCCGTTAGGCACTCCGGCACCGGCCTTTACCGCCACTACCCTGTCGGGTGAAACGCTGTCCAGCACCGGGTTAGAAGCAGGGCCAGTGGCCATCTGTTTTTCCCTCCCTGATGTCTACGCCGGCCGCCTGGTAGTGGGCTATCTGCGCCGACTCAAGGAGCAAGCCCCCCAGGCCGCCGTGGTAGTGATTCTGCAGGGTGACGAGGCCGCGGTGCGGCGCTACGCCGAGGGCTATCTAGCTAACCTGTTGGTCGTCCATGATGCCGACCTAGCGCTCTCGCGAGCCTACCGGGCCACGCACGTGCCGACCATCTATTATCTGGAAGAGGGGACGATTAAACTGGCCTTTACCGGCTTTGTTAAGTCCGCGCTGAACAAGCTAGCCGAACTGGCCGCCGCCGCTACCGGCGCTAAGGCCAAGGAGTTGATCGCCCCCAGCGATAACAAGGGGGAGTACGAGTTAGCCGAGCGCGGTCTGGCGTAGCGCCTTGATGGCTGCATAGATGCCAAGCAGATCGACGGCTAGGGCCTCGAGCTGAGCTAGCTCCGTGGGCTGATCAGCCGGAGCCTTAACGGTTAATACCAGGTGCTGCTCGCTCAACAAGAAAGTAGGTGCTGCTTGGTGGTCGTAGAGTGCCGCTAACAATTTGCGGCGCAGCGGCGGGGTCAGCACTGCCAAAGCCGAGACCGCATTGCGCGCTAAAACGCTCACACGCTGGTTAAAAACCGCATCCTGGGGCACCACCACGCGCTGGCCGCCGCTGGCTGAGGCGCCCAGCGACTCCAGTACCGGATTAAGTTTGCGCGAGGCTCTGAGCCCTGCCGGGGCGATGGGCTCCGTGGTACTGATCAGCACTGCACTGGTCAGGGCAGGCGAACGGCCGTCCTCGCGGCAATCGGTCAGATAGAGCTGCGCAGTATCGAGTTGAACGGTATAGATCGGCGCCAGCCGGGAGCCGCCAGGCGGGTTGAGCAGCTCGAGCAGCAACGCCTCATGGCCCCCAGCATCGTCAAGCTCGAGCCTGCGGGCTAGCGCCACCCAGCCGTCGTAGCGCGCATCAACTTGGCGGCGCCGAAAGAGCATGATCGAGTATAACCGCGGGGAAAGGGGGAGCCAGCCGGTCAGCTAGTCAGAAGTCAATCGGGGGTACTGGGTTGTGGGTTGTAGGTTGTCCCACTCCCCACCTCCCACTCCCTACTCCCCTTTCAGATATTAAAGCCGAACATCCGCATCTGCTTCTTGCCGTCTTCGCTCATCTTAGCCGGCGACCAGGGGGGCGACCAGATAAAGTCAACGGTAACTTTGGTCACGCCCGGCACTTTCATGGCGGCCAGCTCGGCATCGGCCTGGATCATGTCCTGCACCGGGCAGCCCATGCTGGTTAGGGTCATCTCGATCTCCACCTCGCCGCCTTCCTTGACTTCGAGGCCGTAGATCAGCCCCAGATCCACCACGTTGATCGGGATCTCAGGATCTCGTACCACCTTGAGCGCTTCTAGTATGGCCTCTTTGCTGGGTAGCTCACTCATCTCAAGCTCACTCATAGCGTCAGCCTAGCAGGTTCTCAGGCGCCGCGCTGTAGGCTACCACTCTTGATAGCGGTCACGATGCACCACGTAAGCCAGGCTTAACGCCAGCAACGTCGAGATGAGGCTGGTACCGCCAGCGGAGACTAATGGGAGGTTAACTCCGGTCACCGGCGCCAGCCCCAGCGTGACGCCGATATTGAGCAACGACTGAAAAGCGATTTTTGACAGCACTCCCACAATCAGGAGTTGATCGCGCTCGAGCGGGCACTCAGCGGCCATCGCAACCAGCCGCCAGAAGAGCAGGCCGTATAAGATCAACAGCACCACCGCCCCCACAAAGCCACCCTCCTCGGCCAAGACCGGGAAGATGAAGTCGTTGTGTCGCTCAGGGATAAAACCAAGTTGGGACTGGGTGCCCTGCCCATAACCCTTGCCCCACAACCCACCCGAGCCGATGGCGATGCGCGACTGGATCACCTGAAAGCCGGCCCCGCGTGGGTCGGAGGCGGGGTTGATGAAGATCTCCAACCGCTGCCTTTGGTGCGGCGCCAGATTGGGCCACACTACGGTGGGTAGGGCGACGGCGGTAACCAGGGCAAAGAGCGCCAAATGACGCCAGGGGATACCGCGCACCAGCAGCATCCCGGCCCCAGTGGCGGCAATGACTAACGCTCCGCCCAGATCGGGCTCGGTGAAGATCAAGACAAACGGCAGCGCGATTAGGATAGCCGGTCGCAGATAGCTGAGTAGGTTCTTGATAGGACGTTCGTGAAGCGCCAGCGCCAGCGCCATGATCAACGCAATTTTGGCTAGCTCCGAGGGTTGAAAGCTTGGCAGCGGCCCCAATCTGAGCCACGACCTGGCGCCGTTGACCTCGGTGCCAAAAAGCTGCGTTAGGACCAGCAAAAAGATGCCTAGGGCATAGGCCAGGTAGCTCAGGCGCACCATCCGCCGCCGCCCCAGCCACAGCATCACCGCACAACCGGCGAGGCCGATCCCCAGAAAGATGAGCTGCTGCGTGAACAGCTCTGTTGATGGCACGGCGGTGCTCAGGGTGACCAGGCCCACTCCCAATAAGGCAGCTAAAACCAGCGGCAACCCAAGTTCATAAGTGTTCATCCCGACTCCCCACGCAGGATTATACCGCCCCGTTCGATGAGTACTGGGTGATGGGTTGCAGGCTGTGGGTTGTGGATAGTAGGGGAGTTCCCCACAACCCGCTTCCCAACTCATCATCCCCTCTTTTGGGGTAGCAGCTTACAGAAGCGCTGTCGGTGATAGTATAAACTCTTTTTATGCTCCCCTCAATAATTCGATCACTCATACTGTTGGCCTTCGCTGTGTTGCTGAGCGCGGCCACCTATCAAGGCCGCCTGCTACCCGAAAGCTTTGTCGAATACCACGCCTCGGATGGACTTAGCCGCTGGAGCGGCCGGGCGCCTATTGGCAGCTTACAGTTTAGCTTCGACGACGATAAACTGAGCGGCTCCAGCCTGGTGGTGGTCGTCGAGCCGGAGCGGTTTGATTCCGGCAACTTCATCCTAGATGCCCAAGCTCGAAGTTCGGTATTCAACACCGCTCGCTATCCGACCATCACCTTCACCGCCACCCGCATCAGCGCGGATCCAGATAATCTGCCCAGCGGAGCGACGCGCCAGCTTGTGATAAGTGGCACCCTCGCCATGCACGGCGTCGAGCGGAGCCTAGAGGTGCCGGTAACGGTTAGTCGCGCCGGCGACACTTTTGTCGCCAGCGGTGAGTTCAGCGTGCTGCTGAGCGACTTCGGCATGACGCGACCCGGGTTTTTAATGTTGGTTGTGGCAGACTTAGTAGAAGTAAACTTCACTATCCGCGGCGAGCTTACCCCACTAGCTCCCTGAAGCCCAGGCGCGGCCACCCCGCGACCAGAGCAGCCACTCCGCGACCAGCAACACCAGCGCCGCTAGCACCAGCCAGAGCCAGCCGGCCCAGGCGCGCTCGCCCTGGGCTACGGGTGGAGCGGCTGCCACCGGTACCGCTTCGGCCACCGGCAGACGCGACTCCTCGGCGTTTTGCAGGCTGGCCGTAAAGAGCTCGCCCGCTACGGTATAGACCCCGGGCAGCACGGCGCGGGTCAGCGGGGTAGGCTGGCCGTTTAAAAGCACGCCCTGGCGCGGCAGCGGCGCGCCTAGCGGCAGGCGCTCCTCGCCGCGGAAGGCGTCGATAACGTTGGCTATCAGAATCGGGAAGGCGATCCGGTTAATGATGTCGCTCTGCGCCGGGTTGAAGCGCAGCGCCACGATGTCGCGTCCCGGTGCGCGGAGGCGCAGGATGACCGGCTTAAGCGTCTCGCTGCGGGCCAGCACCTGCCAGTCGCCTTCAGGCCAGGGGGGTAGGTTGGGATCAAGCCCGATGGTCACCCCAGTTAAGTCCACAAAGCGCAGTAGCGGATCGGTGCGATCCCACTCCACCAGGCGCTCGAAGCGCGGTTCGGCAGTAGCGGGTGCAACCACTAAAACACGCTCTGAGGGCAACTCCGTGATGGGGCCCACCACCGCCAGAATATCGTAGGCCGCGGCGGTGAGCGGTATCACCGGGAGTTGGCGCAGCGCCACACCAGGTATGGCAGTAAACGCCCGCTCCAGGGCTGGCGTGGGTGGAACTAGCGCCACGCGCATGGCACGGCTGCCGGCATAGGCCACATTGTCTAGCGCCAGAGCGTCCCACTCCGGCACGCGCAAGCTGGCCCGGTAGAAGCCCGGCGCTCCATCAAAGGGCAAGGAGGCATTGGCCTGACCGCGCGAGGGAACTAGCAGCGTGGTGCGTGCGATCAGCGCGTCGCCCCGGCCGATTTCCAGCTCAACCTCCTGGGGGCGCGGGTGGTTGCTCACCACCGAGACAAAGGCCTGTTGCGCACGAAGTTCAAAGACACTGATACCGAGATTGAGGCCATCCCCGCCTGCCGGATGCCAGGTGAAGCCGATACCGGTCGGCGGCTCAGTGTCGGTAAACAGGTGCAGATCGCCGTTTGGGGCTAGCGTCCGGGCTAGCTCGAGCCCTCGCCGCAGGTCAGCTTGCTCGTCGCCGGCCACCAACTCGTTAAGCGCCCGCCGCACCGCTCCGTGATCGTCTGTAAACGGCTGCACTACCGTGGCGTCAAGCCCGGCCCGCACCACCGCCACCCGACCGGCCCCGCGCAGTTGCGCCTCGGCAGCCGCTACCGCCTTAGCCAGCCGCACCCCATCGCTATCGCGCGCCGCCATGCTGGCCGAGGCATCTATCACCAGCACCCGATCCGGCACGCCACCTAGCTGCAACACCGGTCGCGCCAATGCTAGCGCTGTCAAGGAGACCGCCAGCAATTGTAAGAGCAGCAACCAAGTCGGCGAGAAGCGCCGCCGCCGCTGCGAGAGCTGCTCCGCCTGGCGCCACAAAAACAGCGCAGCTACCTCTAGGCGCTGCCGCCTCACACGGATAAAGTGCAGCAAGATTACCAGCGGCAAAGCCAGCAGCAGCCATAAAAACTGCGGGGCCAAGAACAGCATGATCTGAGTCTACAACCACGGCGCTGTAAAGATGGTTACCCAAGCTATTAGCCTGTGACAACCCGCTGCCGGGGTCTTTGGCACGCCTCAATCGACTCAAACGGGGCAAATGTCCCTAAACTTGCCAACACCCCCACGCTACGATGAATAATGGAGTTATGTTTGAGGTCCCCGCCCTATCAATAGCTTTCCTGGCCGGTTTGCTGTCGTTCTTGTCACCCTGCGTGCTGCCGCTGGTGCCGTCGTATCTGGCCTACGTGGGGGGCAACTCGGCCACCGCGCAGCGGCGCCGCACCATGATTAACAGCCTGCTGTTCGTGCTGGGCTTTTCGCTGATCTTTATTGCGCTGGGCGCCTCGGCCAGCGTGCTGGGTGGGTTGATTCGCGAACAGCGCAGCCTCTTGATGGTCTTAGGCGGCCTGTTGGTCATCGCCTTCGGCCTGGTGATGCTAGGTGTGCTGAGGCTACCTTTGCTCTACCGTGGCCAGCGCCTCCAGTTCAAGGGTGACAGCAGCACACCCGTCGGCGCAGTGCTGTTAGGAATGGCTTTTGCCGCGAGCTGGACGCCCTGCATCGGCCCGGTGCTGGGGGCTATTCTGACCATGGCGGGCGCCGCGGGGACGCTCGAGCACGGAGTCAGCCTGCTGGCGGTCTACTCCCTAGGGCTGGCGGTGCCGTTTTTGGCTGCGGCGCTGGCCATCGAGTCGTTCTTGCGCTTCAGCCGGAGCTTTAAGCCATACCTCCCGTGGGTCGAACGGACCGCCGGGGTGATCCTGGTGGCGGTGGGGCTGCTGATGGTGACAGGGCTCTACACGGCGCTGAACAGCTATCTGATCCGGTTCACCCCGAGCTGGCTATGGGAGCGGTTGTAGTGGGGGTGTTGGCGGTAGAGCTATACTCCTTAGCGCGGCGTTACGGGCGTAACTACGTGCTCAAAGAGATCAACCTGACCGTCTCGGCGGGCAAGACGGTGATCCTGCGCGGCGACAACGGCGCGGGCAAGACCACCCTCTTGCGGGTGCTCTCGACCCGCCTCAAGCCGAGCCGAGGGGGTGGCAAAGTTTACGGCTACGACCTGGTCCGCCAAGCTGACGAGGTACGCCAACGGGTAATCTATCTGCCGGTCTTCGGTGGCCATTACCCGATGATGAGCGCCCTGGAAAACCTGCAACTAGCCGCCCGGCTCTCGCAGCAGCGGGTCGCGGGCGCTGAACTCGAGACGCAGCTCGAGCAGGTCGGCCTGCTCGACGTCCGGCATAAGCTGGTCCGCACCTTCTCGAGCGGGATGAAAAAGCGCCTGATGCTGGCCCGGCTGCGCCTCTCCCAAGCCCGGCTGTGGCTCTTAGACGAGCCTTACACCGCCCTAGACGAGCAGGGGCAAGGGCTGGTAGATGAGCTGCTGCTTAGCGCCAAAGCGCAAGGCAAGACGGTCATGATGGCCTCGCACGAGCTTAAGCGGGCTGAGGCCCTAGCCGACAGCATCTTAGCAGTAGCTCAAGGGCGGCTCTCGCACTACCGGCAGCGCGAGGCGGTCTATGGCTGAGCCTAGCTGGGTGCTGGCCATAGCCGCCAAAGACTTGCGCCAGGAGGTGCGCAGCAAGGCGGTCACGGTGGCTACGCTGTTCTTTTCGGCCATCGTGCTGTTTATCTTGGCCTTCTCGCTGGGCCCCGGTGAAGCCTTCTTGCGCAACGCCGCGCCCGGTGTACTGTGGGTGGCGCTAGCCTTTGCCGGGGTGATCTCGGCCGCCCAGAGCTATCAGAGCGAGCTTGAAGAGAACGCTTTAGAACAGCTCCTGCTCTACCCCATCCCCCGCGCAGTAATCTTCCTGGGCAAGCTCTTGGCTAACTGGCTCTTCATGAGCGCCCTGGGGCTGTTGATCCTGCCGGTGACCGCCGTGCTGTTTAACACCGGCCTGGGCCAAGCCTGGTGGTGGTTGTTGGCAGTAATTCTGTTGGGCACGCTGGGCTTCTCGCTGATCGCCACCTTCTACGCGGCGCTGACCGCCAACCTGCGGGCGCGCGAGTCGCTTTTGCCGGTGCTGATGTTCCCGGTAGTGATCCCGGTCTTGCTGGCCGCCGTGCGCGCTACCGGCGAGATCGTGCGCCTCGGCGACCTGGCCGTAGCCCAGGATTGGCTAAAATTGCTGCTGGGCTTTGCCCTGGTCTATCTGGTTATCTGCACAGCCATCTTTCACTTTGTGGTGGAGGAGTAATGCTTAACCCCAACCCGACGCAGGCGCTAATCACTAATGAAGACTTTAGGGCGCAGTGCTATCATCCGGAGGGATTGCCTTATGATCGCCAATGAGACCCGTAGCAAAGTTAGCAACTCGCGGCCACCCGCTGTCAGCCCCACTTTGCCGCTAGCCGCTGGCTACTGGATGAGGAGGTTCTTATGAAAGCTATCTCCACCCAACGCCCGCTCGGGCTCACCGTCCTGGGCATCGTGGCCCTGTCGCTGTTTGCCGTTGGCGCCTATCTGGCACTGGTCTACGCACCGCGCGACTTTGTGCAAGGCGACCTGATCCGCATCATGTTTGCCCATGTGCCGGTGGCCTGGGTCGGCTTCTTGGCGGTGATCGTCACCGCCATCTTCGGCTCGCTCTACCTGTGGCTCGGCCGCCAGCGCCACGACATTGTGGCGGTAGCGGCGGCGGAGTCAGCGCTGTTTTTCTTTGCCTTGACCATGTTGGGCGGCATGATCTACAGTCGGCCCACGCTGGGAACGTTTTGGACCTGGGACGCCAAGCTGACGCTGACCGCTATTATGTTCACGCTGCTAGTGGGCTACTTCATCGTGCGGGGGCTGATCGACGACCCTGAGCGGCGCGGCCGCGTGAGCGCGGTGATCGGCCTGATCGTAGCTGCTAGCTTGCCGTTTAACTGGATGGCCGCCGAGTGGTTCCGCACGCTCCATCCGGCCAGAGCCATCGTTATCGACGATGGGGGTGTTAGAACCACCATGGCCCCAATCTACTTGCAGATTTTACTGTTTAACGTGGCGGTCGCCGCTTTGATCTTCCTTTACTTTGTGCTCGAGCGGATCCGCATCGGCAAGCTAGAAGCCGCCTTGCAGGCCGCCGAAGACGATCGGGGGTTGGCAGGCACCACGGAGGTGGTCCGTGTTTAACATCGCTACGTGGCCGCAGTGGGCCTGGGTGGCGCTAGCCTGGGGTCAGCTGACGGTCTTTTATCTGGGTTATCTGCTCTATCTGCGCTGGCGCGCTAAGCGCCTCGCCGCAGAGTCGGCCAAGGAGGAAAGGTGAAGCGACCACTCTACGCCGCAGCCGGGGTGGCCGTGCTGGCGGTAGCCGGCTGGATGATCTACCAGGCGCTCTACGGCAGCCTCGTCTTCTTCATCCTGCCCAGCGAATACGCCCAGAACCCGGCCCAGTTCGAAGACCGCCGCATCCGCTTGGGCGGCATCGTGGCCAACGATAGTGTGACCTTCGACAACGACTCGCTAAAGCTAACCTTTCTCATCTCGGACTCACTGAAAAGCCTGCCGGTCACCCACCACGGCGCTCCACCCGAGCTGTTTCGCGAGATGATGGGGGTTGTAGTCGAGGGACACTTTAAGGAGGGCGGCTTTGCCAGCGATAACCTACTGGTCAGGCATACCGAGGTGTACCAGCCTGACGGCAAACCGATCGACAACGAGGCGCTGCGCCGGGCACTGTACTAAACCTTGGAGTTGCTATGACATTTGAACTTAGCCTCGGTCATTTCGGCATGGCCAGTATCCTGCTGGCTTTCGCTCTAACCATCTACGCCATGGGGAGTGGCATCGTCGGTGCGCTTAAGCAAGATGCTAGCCTGCAAACCTCGGCGCGCTTCGCTGCGTTTGCGGTCTTTTTAGCGACTACCACGGCGCTGCTGGTGATGTTAGTGGCGCTTCTGACCGACGACTTCAGCGTCAAATACGTGGCCGAGACCTCAAGCCGCGCCAGTCCTACCTGGATCAAGGTGGTGACGCTGTGGGCTGCGCTGGATGGCTCGTTGCTGCTGTGGGCCTGGATGCAGACCGGTTACACCGCGCTGCTGGCGCTAGTAGCGCTCAATAGTGCGTTGCGTCCCTGGGCGCTAGTGGTCATGCAGGGGGTGCAACTCTTTTTCCTGGCAGTGGTGGCGTTTGTGATAACCCCCTTCCAGGTCCTCCCCATTCCACCTCTTGACGGCCCCGGCCCCAACCCGCTGTTGCAGAACCACTGGATGATGGCGCTCCACCCAATCTTGATGTATCTAGGCTTTGTGGGCCTTACCGTCCCCTTCGCCTACGCTATGGCGGCCTTGATTACCAGGCGCCCAGGTACCGAGTGGATGCAGCCGGTCCGGCTCTGGACACTAGCCGGCTGGGGCTTTCTGGCACTCGGCAAGATCACCGGCGGCTGGTGGAGCTACGAGGTCTTAGGCTGGGGCGGCTACTGGTCTTGGGACCCGGTTGAGAATCTCAGCTTTGTGCCCTGGCTTACCGCTACCGCTTTCTTACACAGCGCACAGGTCCAGGAGCGGCGGCGGATGCTTAAGGCCTGGAACATCTTGCTCGTTACCCTGACCTTTGCGCTTACCATCCTGAGCACCTTCTTAATCCGCTCGGGGGTGCTCTCGAGCGTTCATGCCTTCGCCGAGGGGCCGGTCGGGCCGTGGTTCTTTGGCTTTTTCATCCTGGTCATGCTCTTCTCGTTCGGGCTGTTGGCCCTCCGCTGGGAGCAGGTGCGCGACCGCAGCGAGTTCGACTCGGTGGTGAGCCGTGAGGGGACTATCCTCGCCGGCAACGTGCTCTTTTTAGCGATGGGGTTTGTGGTGCTCTTGGGCACGCTCTTTCCGCTCATCGTCGAGGCCGTCTCAGGGCAGCTAGTCACCATCGGGGCGCCGTTTTTTGATCGGGTCACCGTCCCTATCTGGCTGCTGATCTTTGTCCTGATGGGGATCGGCCCGCTGCTCCCGTGGCGCCGGGCCGAGGGGCAGACCTTAGCGCGCAATCTGGCCTGGATGGTCGGTGGGGCGCTCTTAGCTGGCGTGTTGGCCTATACGCTGGGCGTGCGCAGGACCTACCCGCTGCTGACGGTAGCCATTGCCGCCTATAACCTGGTCAGCTTAGGGCTGTTGATTGCCGGTGTGGTGCGGCCCAGAGTGCGCCAGGGCCTAGGCAACGCAGCGGCCGTTTTTACCCGTTATGCTTACGAGAACCGCCGCCGCTTCGGCTCGATGGTGGTGCATTTTTCGGTGGTAGTGATGGCGCTTGGTGTCGCCGGCAGCAGCGGCTACCGCCTCGACCAACAGCTCAGCATGCCGATCGGTGAGCGCGCTACCTTCGGGCAGTATGAACTGCTCGTGACCGGGCTGTTCGAGGAGCGCCGACCCTACAAGGTCAGCCGCGGCGCTACCGTTGAGGTTTTCCGTGACGATCAGTTCGTCACCACCCTCACGCCGCGCATCAATCTGTTTGGCAACTCCCCGCAACCGGTCTCTACCCCTTCGGTCCGTTACACCTTCTGGTCAGACCTCTACCTCAACCTGGCCGGAACGGTAGACCCCCATGACCCAGCCCAACAATCGGTTATCCTTCGCGTGGTGCAAAGCCCGCTGGTGGCCTGGATCTGGATCGGGGCAGTGATCTTGGCCCTCGGCACCGGCTATGCGCTGCTGCCAAGCCCGCGCCGTGAGCCGATGGCCGCCCGTGAGAGTGTGCCGACATGACCCGCTTGCTGATCGTGGTGGTAGTGACCGCTCTGCTGGCCGGGCTGTTCTGGTTCGGCATAACCGCCAGTCAGGGCCGCGCCATCGGCCCTACGCAGCTGGGCCGGGTGATGCCCGACTTCTCCCGCCCGGTATTTGCCCGCTACCAAGCTGAGTTCGGCGAGACGCTCAGTCTACCAACCGGCAAGCCGGTAGTAGTCAGCTTCTGGGCCTCGTGGTGCGGCCCCTGCCATGCCCAGGCCCCTACCCTGGAGGCGGCCTGGCGGCGCTACCGCGACCAGGTGCTATTCATCGGTGTAAATACCCAGGACCGGGGCAACGAGCGTCAGGCCGAGGCCTTTCTGAACCAGTCCGGCATCACCTTCCCCAATGTCAAAGATCTCGATAACCGCCTCGGCGTAGACTACGGACTGTTTGGCGTGCCGGAGACCTTTTTTATCCGTCGCGATGGAACCTTGCAACACCGGCACGCCGGCCCGATCACCACTGCTCAGCTTAGTGCCCAGTTGGAGGAGCTGCTGCAATGAGAGTGCTGGCGCTTATTCTGATCGGCCTGGTTAGTCTTGGCCAGGCGCAAGAGGTGCTGTTAGATCCGCGGGTCTTTGAGATAGGCCGACAGTTGCGCTGCCCAACCTGCATCGCTGAGACCGTGGCCGACTCCGCCGAAGGCATCAGCGGTGAGATGCGTCTAATCATCCAAGAGCAGCTTGTCGCTGGCAAGAGCGAGGGCGAGATACTGGCTTTCTTTCAGGAACGCTATGGCGACTGGGTGTTGTTAGACCCACCCCGGCGTGGCATCTACCTGCTGGTTTGGGCTTCGCCGGTGGTCGTGGGTCTACTGGCCGTGGTGCTGCTGATGATCTATATACGGCGCGGGCAGCAGCAAGCCGCCGCCCCGCTCGATGTTAGCTCAGACGAGCTCGAGCGGGTCCGGGCGGCGCTGCGCCAGGAGGGTTAATGAGTTTTATCATAGTTTTGCTACTAGCTCTGGCTCTACTGGCCCTGGTGGCGCTGCCGCTGTTGGTGCGGGGTTATCGCGATCCGCTCCCCGATAGCCGCGACCCCCTTCTGGCAGAGCTCGAAGAGGAGCGCGAGGCGCTGTTTAGGGCCATCCGAGAGCTCGACGCCCGCCAAGACCTAGCCAGCGAGCGGCGTGAGGAGCTGCGCCAGCGCTACGAAGCCAAAGCGGCAAAAGTTCTGCGCCAGCTCGACCAGTACCAGAGCCCGCAACCGGCCCCGCTCCCACGCCAGGAAGGGCGCGCCAAGAGCCACTGGCCGCTAGCGGCGCTGCTGGGAGTGATGGTGGTGAGCGCTGTGGTACTAGGCAACTACGTTTTGCCACGGGTCGGACCGGACGCCTTAATCACCACTTTCTTCCCCGAGCAGCTCGCGGCAGCACGCGAGGTGCAGCGGCTCGAGCGGGCCGTCCGCGACAATCCCAATCAGACCAATCTGCTAGCCCTAGGCGACATTTTCTGGCAGCTGGGCGACCTGGAACGGGCTAGAGAGACCTACCAGCGCCTCATCACCGAGATCATGCCAGCGCCAGCGCTAGCCTATCGCCGCCTCGCCTTCTTGGCTTTACAAGCGCAGGACTTTAACGCAGCCATACCGCACTTCGAGGCTGCGGTCAGACTTGATCCCCATGACCTTGAAAGCCTCTCCACGCTGGCCGAGATTCACTTCACGCTCGGCAACCTTGACCAGGCCGTCACCAACTGGCAGGCCTTCCTGGCCGCGCCGGGCGGGCAGGGGAATGCCGCGGTGCAGGCGCGGCTAGCCATGGCCGCTGAGCTAGCCCCGCTTATCGAAGAGGTGCAAAGCGCCCCCAGCGAAGCGAGCTTTTTAGCACTGGCTGATGCCTTATGGAGCAAGCAAGAGCATACTCGGGCAGCAGATCTCTACTTTCAGGTGCTGACCAGATTCAACCCTCACAGCCATTATGCCCTAAGCCGCCTCGGTGTAGCCCTGTTCTTAACCGGCGATAACGACAACGCCATACTCATCTTAGAGCGCGCGCGCAGCCTGCGCCCCGGCGACTTGGAGACGTTGCTGTTTGTCGGCAACGCCTACTTTAGCGCCGAACGGTATAACGAGGCTATCGCCGCCTGGCAGGAGTATGTCACAGCCGCCGGGGGGCCGGAGCTGGCCGGACGTGTACCGGGCTTAATCGACGTCGCCCGCGCGCGCCTCGGTGGTGCTGCTCCTGTCACCGAGCCGAGCGCCGCAGCACCGGTGACGGCGAGCGCCACAGCGCTGTTTGCCGCTAACTGCGCGAGCTGCCACGGCGCTCTGGGCCAAAGCGGCCTGATGCTCAGCGGAGGTGTTCAAGTCCCGGTTCCGGCACTGGCTAATAACCCTAACTCCGCCGATCCGGCGCTGGTGCGTACCGTGCTGCTGCAAGGCCGCGGCGCTATGCCTAGCTTCGCTCACCTCCCAGCCGGGCAGTTGGAGCAGATCGTTGTCTACGTAACCGAGACCCTCTACCCCGGCGAGGCCACCCGCCCTTAATCCCGATGATGGACCGCAAGACCGCCGCGACGACCGACTCTGGCCGCCGCCGGTTAGTAACCTGGCTTTGGCGCCTGCCGGTCATCGCGGCCATTGGCGGCCTGGCTTTTGGGCTGCGCGAAGCCTACCGCATCCAGTTCGGCCGGGCACGCCCCAACCCTGACCCTGCCTTTGTGCCTCACCCTCCCCACGCCGTGGCGCCGCTGAGCGACTTTGCCGAACCCTGGAGCGCGGTGGAGTTCACCTATGCCGGTCAGCCCATCATCGCGCTGCGCCTGCCCGAGGCCATCCCCGGCGGGCTCAGTGCCGAGGGTATCCACCTGGCCGCGTTTAGCCGCATCTGCACCCACCTAGGCTGCCCAGTCTTGCTTAAGCGCGATGTTGAAGCCATCGCTTTTGCCTTTAACTTTCGTGGGCGCCACCCGGCGCTGGTCTGTCCCTGCCATTTGAGCGTCTTTGCTCCGCTTGAAGCGGGGAGGGCAGTAAGCGGCCCCGCCATTGAGCCGCTGCCGCGTGTGCGGCTGGTGCTGCAAGCGGGGGTCGTCTACGCCGCTGGCGTGGAGACTTAACCCCAAACATCCAAGCTGGTCAGAAAACCATGACGAAATACCAGCTAACGCTTACTGAAATTGCTGAAATGAAGAGACTACCTGCCCATCTTGCCCTGGCGCTGCTGGTCGGAGCCTTGCTGCTGGGGGCGGTGTGGCTGCTAGCGCCCAAACCGGCCGGCGCGCCCGCGCTCTGTGCGGCTGCTTACACCCCTATCTACGCTATCCAAGGAAGCGGCAGCGCTACCCCGCTGGCCGGGCAGATCGTCACTACCCAGGGCGTCGTGATTGGTGACTTCCAAGGGCTCAGCCCGGCGCTAGGCGGTTTTTACTTGCAGGACCTTGCCGGCGACGACGATCCGCTAACGTCTAACGGTATCTTCATCTTTAACCGTGGCCGCACCGCCGTGAGCCTGGGGAGCGTGGTGAGGGTGACCGGTCGCGCGGAAGAGTTTCAGGATCAGACTCAGATCGGCAGCGTTACCGCCATCATCGACTGCGACATCACCGCCACCGTCGAGCCGGTTGATGTCACGCTCCCCTTCCCGGAGGACGAGGGCGGCGTGTCGTACCTCGAGCGCTTTGAGGGGATGCTGGTCCGGCTGCCGCAGGCCCTATTAGTCACCGAGCACTTCCAGCTGGGCCGCTTCGGGCAGGTAGTGCTCTCTTCGGGCGACCGCCTCTATCAGCCCACCCAAGTTACTACCCCCGGCCCGGCGGCGCTGGCGCTGCAAGCTAAGAATAACCGCAACCGCATCATCATCGACGATCACCTCAATAACCAGAACCCTGACCCTATCCTCTTTGGCCGCGGCGGCCAGCCACTTAGCGCCGGCAACACGCTGCGCGGCGGCGACAGCGTGACCGGCATGGTCGGAGTAATGACCTATACCTGGGCTGGGCACGCAGCAAGCGGCAACGCCTTCCGGGTACGCCCGGTGGGGGCCTTGGGCGGCGGTGTGCCGGACTTTCAGCCCAGCAACCCGCGTCCCAGCACGCCTGAACCGGTCGGCGGCAGCGTGCGGGTGGCCAGCTTTAACCTGCAAAACTACTTCAATACCTTTGGGCCCGGTAACTGCACCGCCGGTGTGGGCGGCGAGCCGGTCGACTGCCGTGGCGCGGCCAACGACCTTGAGCTCGAGCGTCAAGCCGCCAAGATCGTGGCCGCTATCGTGGGCCTTGATGCCGACGTGATCGGCTTGCAAGAGCTGGAGAACGACGGCTACGGGCCGGAGAGCGCCATCGCTGACCTGGTTGATCGTTTGAATGCGGCCACCGCCCCCGGCACCTACGCCGCTATTGACGTGGACGCCGCCACCGGCCAGCTTAATGCGCTAGGCCATGACGCTATCAAGGTCGGCTTCATCTACCGCCCGGCGACGGTGAGGCCGGTCGGCCGGACGGCGGTCCTAAACACCGGGGCGTTCGGGCTCTTCACGACGCAAGAAGGCGTCCGCCAGCGCAATCGGCCCGCCCTGGCCCAGAGCTTCGAAGAGAACGCCAGTGGGGCCCAGTTTACTGCGGTGGTCAACCACCTCAAGTCTAAGGCCACTAGCTGCGAGGGTAACATCAGCCCGGTCAGCCCCGACCCCGACCTGGGCGACGGCCAGGGGAACTGCAACCTGACCCGCACCGCAGCGGCGCAAGAGCTTGTAGCCTGGCTGGAGATGGGTCCGACCGGCACCGGCGACCCGGACGTGCTGATTATCGGCGACCTCAACGCCTACGCCCGGGAAGACCCGATCACGGCCCTTACCGAGGCCGGCTACAGCAACCTGCTCCGGGCGCAGGCCTACACGTTTGCCTTCAGCGGCCAGTGGGGCTCACTCGACTACGCGCTGACCTCACCGACGCTGACGCCGCAGGTAGCTGGGGCGACCAGCTGGCGCATCAACGCCGATGAGCCGAGCGTGCTTAGCTACAGCACCCGCTTCAAGTCGGCCAGCCAGCTTGCTAGCCTCTACGCTCCTGATCCCTACCGCTCCTCCGACCACGACCCGGTGCTGGTGGGGTTAGCGCTCTCATCCGGCCACTGACGGCGGTTTTCACAAATACTGAGTCGCCTTAGCGCAGGTATCATCTCTGCAAAGGCGTCCTGCGAGTAAACCGCAGGATAGAGAACGATTCGCAGTCCTGCGAGCACCCGCAGGATCAAACCAAATGATACCTGCTATGATCTCGGCTCCCGGCAGCAGGCCATCCGGACGTGGCAGCGCGTGCAGTAACCAGGTCCAAACGGGGGTCCTGCCATCGCCCTGATCTACCGGTCGCAGCCGCTCAAAGACGCTCCGCACTAAAGCGGCACTTGCATGGCAAGCCGCAGTTTTTTATCCTAACGCCATGACCGCGCGGCACGAGGGCTGGCTGACCTGGGCGCTTGTTATCCTGTGTGGCGTGCTGGTGGCAGTTAACCTGGGGCCGCGGCTGTGGGCGCCGCCGGTGGCGGTAATTCGCGAGCAGCCCCCCATCGTGGTATCGATCGCCGGGGCGGTGCAGCAGCCCGGGGTCTATGAGCTGCCGTGGGGAGCGCGCGTAGCCGACTTGATTGCGACAGCCGGGGGCGTAACCGCCGAGGCCGAAGCGACGCTGATCAATCCGGCTATGGCGCTCGATGCTGGTTCGATGGTCTTTGTCCCCTACGCCAGGGCCGATGGCGGCGACCCCCGGATCAGCCTCAACTCGGCCTTGCAGCGCGAGCTTATGCTGCTGCCGGGGATCGGGCCGGTGTTGGCGCAGCGGATCATCGAAGCGCGCCCGTTCTTTTCGGTCGATGAACTCCTCGCCGTGCGGGGGATCGGGCCGGCCACGCTCGAGCGGCTGCGCCCGCTGGTGAAGCCGTGAGCGCGACCCGCTCCCATCTAGTGCCAAAAGCTGAGGAGCCGGCGGTTTTTGTCCCCTGGTCATTACCCGCAGCGGGCTGCTTGGCCCTGGGTGTGGCGCTGGCCGGGCTAGGCGCCCCGTGGTGGATGAGCTTCCTGGGCCTGGCCCTGCTCATTCTCTACCGCCAACCTAGTTGGGGACGGCTTATCGCTGTAAGCACGCTGCTTATCCCCCTGGGCTATCTCCGTTACGAGCTGTGGGCCAATCAGCCCGACCCGCTAGCCGGACGCTACGAGCAGCGCCTGACCCTGACGGGTGTAAGCGACGGGCGCTATCTGACGCTGGACGACCCGGCTGGGGTGCGGGTAGTGCTGTCGCCGCGGGGGGCCGTGCCGCCAGGCCGCGCTACGGTAGTGGGCGACTTGCGCGTGCCGTCAGGGAAACGCAACCCCGGCGACTTCGATTACCGGGGCTATCTGGCGCGGCGTGGCGTCAGAGCGCAGCTATTGGTGCGGGAAGTGAGCGATTTTAGCGCCGCCCGGCCCGACTTTAAGACCCGGTTGGCGCAAGGAGTGGCAGCCGGACTCAACGAGCGAGCGGCGGGCCTGCAGCTGGCCATGACCCTGGGTATCCGCGAGAACTTAGGCGAACTGCGCGAGGTCTTTGCCGCCTCCGGGTTGGCCCACATCCTGGCGCTGTCGGGGCTGCATGTCGGCATCCTGATGGGGGCACTCGGTCTGCTGCTGCGGCCGCTCGGGCTGTGGCGCTATCCAGCCTTGCTGGCGCTGCTAGTGGGCTTTGTGTGGCTGGTAGGGCCTACGCCGAGCGTGGTGCGTGCCGCCGCCATGACCGGCGCGGTTATCCTCTTGCTGTGGCTGGGTGGCGGGCGACTGGCGCCCTGGCCGGCGCTGGGCTTGGCTGCGCTGCTCACGCTGCTCTATAACCCGTCGTGGCTCTTTGATCTCTCCTTTCAACTCTCCTATCTGGCGGTTATCGGCATCCTGACCTTCGCTACCCCCGTAATGACCCGCCTGGTGGAGGATACGCGCCGCCTTAAATGGTGGCACTGGCGGACCCTGCTGCTTGGCGGAGCGATAGTCAGTGCCTCGGCGCAAGTGCTGAGCCTGCCGCTGGTAGCATCAAGCTTTGGCAGCGTCCCCCTCTTTAGCCCGCTCGTTAATGTGCTAGCCATCCCGTTGGCGACGCTGCTGGTCCCGCTGGGGTTCATGGCGGCGCTCCTGGGGAGTGTCTCGCTGAGCCTGGCCCAGCTTGTCAACGGCTTAACCGGGGCTATCGCCGGGCTGCTGCTAAGCTGGGCCGACATTGCCGCACGCTGGCCTAATTTGGTATGGGGGGAGGTAGAGCCTATCGGCTACGCCCTCTACTTCATCGGCTGCGCGGCGGCGGCGCTGGTGGCCTGGCGGAAGCTGCGCCCGTGGCGTGGCGCGCTGGTGATTATGGCCGCCATCCTCGGCTCGATGGCCGTTACCGCTACCGACCCGCGCCTGCCAGAGATCGTCTTCTTGGATGTAGGCCAAGGGGACTCAGTGCTAATCCGCCTGCCGGGCCGGGTGGAGATTTTGGTCGATGGCGGCGGCACCCCTTTTTCCGACTTCGATGTGGGCAAGCATACGGTGGTGCCGGCGCTAAGGGCGCTCGGCGTGACGCGGCTCGAGCTAGTCATCGCCACCCACTCCTCCGCCGACCATGCCGAAGGGCTAGCCAGCGTGCTCAACCAGGTGCCGGTCGATCAGCTCATCATCGGTATCCCGACGCCCGGCAAGCGCGTCTTCGATGAGCTGATGGCGGCCGCCGAGCGCAATCGGGTGCCGGTTACCGAGGTGCGGCGCGGGGAGTCGCTGCGGCTTGGGAAGGCCCGGCTCGATGTCCTCAACCCACCGCGGCGCGCCTACGCCGAGGAAAACGACAACTCGGTGGTGCTTGCCCTCTACTACCGCGAGCAGCCGTGGGCGCTGCTGCTAGGCGACCTGTCGGCGGCGGTCGAGCAGGAGATCGCTTTCCCCGATGTCGCCATCTTAATGGTGCCGCACCACGGCTCGCGCTTTTCGACCTCGGACAAGCTGCTAACCGCTAGCCGCCCCCTCAAGGCGGTCATCTCCTACGGGCGCAACAACTACGGCCACCCCCATCCCACGGTGATCGCGCGCCTGATGGAGCACGGCGTGACGATCCGCGAGACCTTCCGCGAGGGGGCGGTGCGGGTGCGCTTGGTCCCGTGAAAGCTAGGGGCTCCTCCCAGGCCGGATGTGCAAGTAACAGCAGCCATCCTTGCCCGGCTGCCAGGTCTCGGCGGAGAAGGCAAAGCCCGCCCCCTCGAAGGTACCGTAGTCCACCTGCGCAGCGATGGCGCAGAGCCGCGCCACCTGGTCCTGGCCGAGTCCAGCCTCGAGCCACGCCTCTTTTAGCGGACAGCGGTGAAACTTGATCTCTAGCCCGGTCTCGTCACAGCGCACCACTTCAGGAGCAAACATCTCGCCGCCATCGGGGATACCTGAGAGGAACGTCTCCTTGAGCCCTTCTAGGTCGCTCGGGGCATAGCCGCTGAAGCGCCGGCCTAGCTCGAGCCCACGCCGGTAGATGGCGCGGCCCAGCATCCTGCGCACAAGTCGCAGGACGCGGCCCGCTCCTCATCAAGCTCTTCGCGCAATACCTCAAATAGCTGGTGGTAGATCATAGCCCGATTCTTGAACGAGGCGTAAAGCTCTTCCCGGAGTTCTGTCTCAGCCATGGCGGTCTCCTTCGAAAATCGGTAGTCGAGTATTCAAGTATTCAAGTATTCGAGTAGGGGCAAAACCCTTAAGCCTAGTAGTCTCTCAGGCTCTCAGTCTGTCAGCCGGTGGTTTTGCTGATAGCCTGACTAGCTGAAAGACTGATCGCCTTTTCATCCTCGGTGGTGAACGATAGCTCATGGGCGATTCCCTCAAGAGACTACCGTTCCCCGGCCAGCTAACGCCCGCCGCACCGGTTGCGCCATTCTAGCATCGCCCAAGATCACCCGCCTCACTCCACCCTGCACGGCTTCGGCAGCGCCGAGAACCTTCTTTTTCATCCGGTCTTGGGCGAACTCCAGATATTCCTCCACCCGATCCGCCGGAATCTCGGGGATGAGCGAGGCTTCATTAGGGAAGTCGCGCAACAAGCCGGGCACGTTCGATAGCAGTAGCAGCGCCTCGGCCTTCACGGCCACCGCTACCGCCGCCGCGGCGCGGTCGCCGTCGACGTTGACGGCTACCCCCTCAAAGCTACTGCCGGGCGGCGTCAGCACCGGTAGATAGCCGTTGTCGAGCAGGAGCTGTAACAGGTGCATATTGACCTTCTCCACCGTGCCGGTATAGTCACCGCGCAAGAGTTTGACCTTGCCCTCCTCAACCATCCGCACTGAATTTTTGTGCTTCCCCTCGAAGAGGCGCCCGTCGAGGCCAGAGAGGCCCACCGCGTTGACGCCGCGCCGCTGCAAGCGCTCTACGATCCCCTTGTTCATCTTGCCGCAGTAGACCATGGCGAAGATTTCGATGGTCTGGCGGTCAGTAAAGCGGCTGGTATAGCCGCTCGGGCTGGTGACGAACTTAGGCGGATGGCCGAGCGCTTCGGCTAAGCGGGTAGTCTCCGCGCTGCCGCCGTGGATCAAGATGAGCTTTTGCCCCTCTTGCCAGAGCGCTGCTACGTCGTCACACAGGAGATCGTAGTCGATCCCTACCGAACCGCCTACCTTGACCACGATCATGGCAGTAGCTCCAGATAACCTAACGAAGGCGCTGCAACGAAGTGAAAGTGCCTTCGATCGAGGGTAAGCACTCGACGAATCCCGTGATGCTCGGCCAGAGCTATTAGACTAGCGTCGACAAAACCTATTTCTGCATCGGCGTAGCGTTCCATGAGCTGATATGTCAACTCCAGATCACGCAATTCAGCATTTAGCAAAGCGACCCTTCCGCTGATGAGACTGGCTAGGAATCTGCGAGCTGACAGCGAACCAAAGCGCTTGCTGGCCAAATAATCGACCTCGCACAAAATGGTGGACGGGACGATCAAGGTCTGAAGGTAGGTCTTCGCCGCCTCATGAGCGGGATCGCTCTTGTCGAGCAGCGCCAGAACGCCGCTCGTATCAGCGAGAACGCTCACGCTGTCGGTGAGCATGCCACTCCGTCAGGATCTGTTCATACTCATCTTCAAGCAACTTGCCAAAGAGCTCTTCAGCGCGTTCGGCGATCCTTGCTCCGCCACTATCTACCATACCAACCCAATCCGGGGCCCCCTGGGACTCACGGGCGGCCGTTGCCACGTGCGCAGCAAGTGCCTCGCGAATCAGCTCCGCCTTGGAGCGGCCCTGCTGCCTGGCGAGCCGGGCGAGCTCCAGGTCGGTCCGGTCGTCAAGATAAACCGTCGTCCGCTTCATGCCATATATGCTAGCACCTTCAGCCGCCCAACTCGCTCCGGTAGGCTGCCGGCAAGAGCTCTCTGGCGGGCTGACCCGCCCGGCCAAGTCGTAGACGTGAGGCCCGTTTCGCCGGTGATGTGCGACTATCCTGCCGGTAGGCCACAGCGACCCGGCCTTTACCACCCGGCTGTACACGCACTTGTTTGAAGACGACCGGCGAGCCGCCGGCGTCAACCTGGCTGAAGCTTTTAGAAAGGGGCCGGCGAACTAATACGTTCGCTGCGCTCAGTACAAGGCTGATTGCAGTCAAGATTGCAGTCAAACCGCCTAAAATGGCCAAACGCACGGTGTTGATACCGTGCGTTTTTACGTCTGTGACTTGGTGGGTCGTACAGGACTCGAACCTGTAACCCGCTGATTAAGAGTCAGCTGCTCTACCAATTGAGCTAACGACCCCCGCCCCAGCAGTTTAGCAGATTCTAACCTAGTGCTGCCTTGGCCATACATGATAGACTAACCGAAATGCCACCTCAGCTCTCGCTGCGCGAAAAGTGGGGTTACGGTGTAGCCGATCTCGGCGCTGCGCTGTCTTATAACGCCATCAACTTCTTCTTGCTGTTCTTTTTGATCGAGGTAGTCGGCCTGCGGCCCGCCTTAGCCGGTCTGGTGCTGCTCTCTGCACGCTTAATCGACGCGGTGACCGACCCCCTGATGGGGATGATCACCGACCGCACTCGCAGCCGCTGGGGGCGGCGCAAGCCTTATATCTGGGCCGGGGCGGTGCCTTTTGGCATTACCTTTGCGCTCTTGTGGACTGTTCCCGATGCCTCGCAAGCGACCATGTTCATCTTCGCGGCGCTGGCGGTAGCGCTCCATGTGGTGGTCTTTACCATCGTGCAGGTCCCCTACATGGCGCTTACCCCGGAGTTAGCGCCCGAGTACAGCGAGCGCACCGCGCTAACTAGCTACCGCGTCGGTTTCAGCACGCTGGCCTCGCTGTTGGCGGCCGCCGCCCCGCCGCTGCTGGTGGCACTCTTAAATAGCGGCCAGGGCCTACCCCAAGATGCCCGCTACGGCTGGGTAGGGATGGGGCTTATCTTTGGCGCCCTGATGACTCTTGCGTACCTGGTGATGGCCGCTACCGTGCGCGAGCGCCGCACCCTGCAGGTGCCGTTCGGCGCGCTTAACCTGTGGCAGGAGTACCGCTCGGCCTTTGCGGTATTCGGCTACCCCCAGGTGTTGCTGCTGTTCATGGTAGTCACCATCGGGCTAGGGATCGTCTCCTCGATCCTGCCGTTTTATCTCGTTTCGGCTATCCGGCTCTCGCCAGGCGAGCAGACCGGCATCTTAGGCCTACTCTTTGGCGTAGCCATTCTGGCCTTACCGGCCTGGAACATTCTTTCGGCCCGTGCGGGCAAAAAGGCGGCCTTTACCGCCGGCCTGCTAATCCTGAGCCTGGGCCTGTTGCTGCTAGTAACGCTCTCACCGCCCGGCTACCTGTCGCCCTTGCTCCTGCTCTTTACCATCTTGGCTGGCCTCGGTGTCGCTACGGTGCTGCTCTTTCCCTGGGCCATGCTCCCCGACGTGGTCGAGTTCGATGAGCTAAACACCGGCCAGCGCCGGGAGGGGCTGCTGTACGCCATCTTTACTTTCGGGCAGAAGCTCGCCTTTGCGCTAGGGGCTTTTCTTAACGCCCAGATGCTCGAGCTGGTCGGCTATCAGCGCGGCGCCATCGAGCAGAGCGCCCAGGCGGTGTTGGGGATTCAGTGGATGATCGGCCCGGTAGCTTCCGCCGCCTTCTTGGTAGCGGTGCTAATGGTGTGGCGCTACCCCATCACCAAAGCCAAGCACGAGGAGGCTCGAGCGGCGCTGGCCAGGCGTCAGCCCTAAGCCCCAGGCCTGCTATAGTGAGGGCGTGCAGGAACTGCTTTATGAGGCAGCCAGACACTACAAGCGCGGCAAGGCGCTCTTTGAGCGCGGCGACCTGCGCGGCGCTCTCTTAGCCTACAGCGAAGCGCTGCGCGACCTTCATGCGGTAGAGCCGCAGCGTATGCGCGACGTGCTGCTGGCCCAGGTCTACTTGTCGCGCTATCAGGTGGCCATCAAGGTCGAGCCTAAAACCGCCGGTAGCGACCTGCGCCAGGGCTACGCCTATGCTCGCACCACCAAGGAGCCGATGCTGCGCGAACTTGCCGAGCAGCTCTGGGAAGCGCTGCACCGTCAGGTGGCTGGTAAAACCCGTTAACGAAGCCGTACCTAAGCAGCCATGTTATACTGCAAAGCCACAGGGGCACGCTTTGGCACACAGCACTGTCAACAATCCGAAGGGGTATAGCGAGCAGCAGGCCCTGCCGTGCGGGCTCACAGTTCTGCATATTGACGATGACCCCCTGGCGTTAGAACTAGTCCAGGATCAACTAGTTTGGCAACAGGTTCGGGTGGTCAGCGCTAGCCGGGCCAGCGACGCCCTAAGGCACCTCACCGCCGGGCCCAGGCCCGACCTGGTGCTGTGCGACATCATGATGCCCGGCCAAGACGGTTACGGTCTCCATGAAGACATCCGCCTCCATCCGGCCTGGCGCCACATCCCTTTTATCTATCTCACCGCGCTGGACGGCGACAGCTACTATCGGCAGGGGATGAATCACGGTGCTGACGGATATTTAAGCAAGCCGTTCACCGCTCACGAACTACGACAGGAGATGCTGCACGTGCTCAGGCGGGTAGCCGAACTGCGCCAGACCGACGTCGCCATCACCTTGCTGGGCGGACAGAGCGTGCGTTTAGGCAACACCCTCCTCCCACCGCCCGACCGGGGGACCGAGCAGCTGTTGTACTACCTGTTGGTGCAACCAGCTACGCCGTATGGCTGGCTGGCCGAACGGGACCAGGCCATTAGCGACCTATGGGAAGAGGTGAGCGCCGGTGGTTTTAGGAGCGTGCTCTCGCGCCTGCGGCGCTGGCTAGACGGCTGGGCCACCGTGGAGAGCGGCGCAACGCTGTGCCTCACCCTGGCTCCTGGGGTGAGCTGCGACCTCCACGCGCTCGAGCACGCACTGGAGAAAAGCTGCCATAGCGAACGGCTGCGCCGGTTGTATCAGGGCCCACTGCTGCCGGAGTATCACCAAGAATGGGCGGCAACCCGCCGTGAAGGGCTGATCGTGCGTCTTAAGCAGGCCTTTCTGGCCGCTAGCCAGCGATCAGAGCCGCGTGACCGGGCCTTGCAGCTACGCTACGCCCTCGAGGTCGATCCGCTCGATCAGTCGCTGTGGCAGAGCTATCTGCAACTGCTTAAGCAGACCGGGCTTAGCTGCGAGATCGCCTTGGCCCGCAAGCAGCTCAAGCACACCTTCTCCTGAAGCGCTTCGCAAATGCCCTGTCTCACGCATTTCATGCTCTTGGTGAGAAGGGCTCACGGCACTGCTCTAGCATCAAGGGATGGAGGGATTATGAAGCTGAACCGTTTCGCCTTCACACTGCTCGCACTTGGCGCCCTAGCCTGGGGCTTAACCACGGCGCTATTCCCAGGAGCGGCTGGCGCTCAGACCGCCATCGCCCCCCTAAATGAACCGCGGGCGCTACTGGAAGATGAACTTAACACCATCAGCATCGTCGAGCGATACGGCCCCAGCGTGGTGGCGGTCAACGTCGAGGTGCGCGGCCAGCGCGTCGATCCGTTTGCCGATATCCCCTTTTTTGACCAACTGCCGCCGCAGTTTCGCGACCTGATTCCGCGCTTTCAGCTGCCCGAGCGCCGCCAGGGCAGCGGCAGCGGCTTCGTGGTCGACCAGGCCGGGCGCATCGCTACCAACTATCATGTAGTGGAGCCAGCCTTGCAGCCCGGCAGCACCGCGCTGCGCGAAGGCGCCATCATCCGGGTAGTCTTTGCCGGCAGCCAGCCGCAAGAGTTGCCGGTGCGAGTAGTGGGCGCCAACGCCCTGTACGACCTCGCTCTGCTCGAGCTGCTAGACCCCGGCGCATTACCCGCCGAGGCTCTCCCGATTCCGCTCGCCGACTCCGATCAGGTGCGGGTTGGCCAAAAGACTATCGCCATCGGCAACCCCTTCGGCTTCCAGTCCACCGTTACTACCGGCATCGTCTCAGGCGTGGGGCGCAGCCTACCGGGCATCGGCCAGACCGACATCCCGCTGATCCAGACCGACGCCGCCATCAACCCCGGCAACTCCGGCGGGCCGCTGCTGAACTCGCGCGGCGAGCTGATCGGCATTAACACCGCCATCATCCCGGCGGTGGCGGTGGGCGGCCAGCGCGGATTCTTGGGCATCGGCTTCGCGGTACCCAGTAATCTCCTGCGCGACAACCTAGCCGAGCTTGAACAGGGCGTCTTCCGCGACATCGTCACCGACATAGCGGCCCGCCCACGACTAGGGGTCAGCATCCCCCTCTCGGTCAGCGATTACCCCGATAGCGTGCGCGCTGCGCTGCGGTTACCGGAGCAGGGCGTCGTTATTGGCCAGGTCGAGCCCGGTGGTCCGGCGGACAAGGCCGGCCTGATCGGCCCGCAGTTTGCCATCACTGCCGAGGGGCAGAGTTGGCCGGTCGGCGGTGATATCATCACGGCAATCGACGGCACCCCGGTTAACAACCTCGAGGAGGTGCGCGCTATCGTGTTCAATCGAGCCGTAGGCGACACCCTTACACTCACCGTGTGGCGCGACGGGCAAGAGCGCCAGGTGGCGGTGAGGCTCGAGATCGTGCCGCTGCCGCCGGAGAATTAGCGCAGATTGGTGCGCACCAACAGCAGGTAGAGCCCGTAGCAACCGAGAACGAGATTGCCAGCCCACAGGCCAACCCACACCGGCACCCAGCCGCCTTGAGCCAGGAGCTGGCCGATGGTCAAGAGCAGATACCAGGCTAAGGTAACGACCAGCGATAACCCAAAGGCCACGCTGCGGCTCCGGGCATGGAGCACCGCCAGCGGCACGGCGATTATCAGCAGCGTCAGGTTAGCTAGCGGCTCGGCCAGCAGGCGGTGAAACAGCACTGCGGCCTCACGCCGCTGCTGAGCCGACAGACCGGCATCGGTCATCTGCTGATAGGCCTCACGCAGCGAACGGGTATCCAAAAAGCCGCCGCCGCTAAAGCGGGTAATCAGCTCAGCTAAGCTCTCGGAGGTGGTAATCAAGAGGCTTTGGCCAGGGCCGCGGGCAACGGTGCGGACCCGCACGAGCTGCTGTAACGCCTCCGCAGGGTCAGCAGTCGGCTGCTCCAGGCTGGCCAAATCCAGCACCGTTAGGTCGTAGTCAAAGAGCCGCAAGCCACCCTGCTCAAAGACCGCTCTGGCCGCGTGTACCACGGTCAGGGTCCGCTCCGACCAGGATTCTACCCGCACTTTGAACAGTTCATCAGTAAGGCGGTCGGTGCGCTCGAAGTAGAGGTTAAAAGGCCCGAGCGGGATGTTCTGTTGGGCCAGGCGGAACAGGCCGCTGCCGTCGGTAGTGAGTTGCCACCAGAGGCTGCCTACCAGCGCGTTGGTGCGCGGCAATACGTAGTTATTCACCAGCAGCGCCCCCCCCGCCGCCAGCGCTCCCAGCAGCGCAAAGATGACCGCGGTGCGGCGCAGCGCGATGCCGCCGGCCTGCATAGCCAGTAGCTCATTGGCAGCGGCCAGCCGCCCAAAGGTGAGCAGTGCGGCCAGCAGCAAGGCGATCGGCAGGGTCTGCACCAGCGCCGCTGGGAACTGCAAGGCCAACCAGTAGAGCAGGTCGCTCACAGGCACGCCGCGAATCCACTGGATGCGCGGGATGGTGGTGCTCAGAATCACCAGCGAGCTGTAGAGCACCACGCCGAAGAGCAGGGTGGGCAGGCTTTCGCGGAGCAGGTAGCGATCAAGGATCATAGTTACTGGCCAAGCCGCAGCGCCAAGCGCGTGGTGAACTGGTTATCATGCTGGCGGTAGCCAACCTCTATGGTACCGCAGCAGCTCCGCCAGGTCACGGTGAGACCGTGCCCGCTGACCCGCGGTGGCTCCGCTGTCAGCAGCAGCGGGGCCAATTCGAGGGCCAGAAACGGCGTGAGGGTCACGGTATCGAAAGTTAGCGGGAAGCTACTGCTCAGCTCGAGCCTGTCCAGGCCAGGTCGGGGGGCTACGAAGTTATAGCGCGCCCGCAGCCCTACCGTCCAGACATCACCAAGTACCTCCAGGCCGGCTTGCAGATTGGCGAGCGACTTAGGATCGGCAACCGGATTAAACCAGCCGGCGGCGTTGAGGGTCAGTGAGGGGCGAACAGTCACGCCGTAGGCCGGTAGCTCGGCTTCGGCGCTGAGGCTGAGCTGCTGTAGCGGATTGCGCCCGGGTTCAGGCAAGAGGTTATAGCTACCGCTCACGCTCAGGCTACCCGCACCGCTGCCGAGAGGCCCGGCCAGCATCGCGGTGACCGCTACGGCGTGAATGGGAGATAACCGGTCCAGGGTGGTGCTAAACGGCGAGCCGCTATTAGTCCACTGCCGGTCGTAGCGCACGGTGACGCTCAGCGGAGCGTGCTGCCAGGTCCAGGCCGGGCGCAGGCGCAGGCCGTACTGCCAGCTCGGCGTTGACGGGTAGCTCGTCAGGCTGGCGTCTATGGCCACCTCCAGGCGGCCCAGCGGCGTGGTGGGCGAACGGTAAGCGATGCCGGCCAAGCCCCCCAGTCGAGGTGACAGCACATGTGAACCGTTCACGACCTGGCTGCTCCCCGCCGCGAACAGCTCGCCGCGTAGCGCCAGCCGGTCGCCGCCCAGCAGGTTAGGGACGGCCTGCTGCATCACCACCCCCGCAAACGCCTCCTGCAAATAATCCTGCGCGGCATAGGGGCGGTTGCGAGTGCCATAGGTAAGACTTAGCCACGGCAGCAGGCGCTCGTAGCGTGTCACATCGATCTGCCAGCCCTCTCGTGCCTTGCCAATTTCGGCGGTCATGTCGGGTCGGCGCAGCCTCAAGAGGGCGATGGCGTTAAGCGGGTAATCAACGTCTAAGCCCGTCACCCCTAGCTCGAGGCTTAGCCCATCGTCGAGCGGGAGGTTTGGGACGCGCACCCCCAGGCCGGACCCGACCACGCCGCGTTCGGGGTCGCTCGGCAGGTATTCGACAATCAGCGGCGCTTCCAGATTGGCCAAGGCCTCCTCGGAGATGGTCAGCTCTGCCGGTAGCGGCAGGCTAAGGCCGCCGATCTTAAGCACCCCCTCGCGCAGCAGCACGCGGTTATAGGTCAGGTCAAAACGGGCCTCTGGGCTACCGACCAAGTACAGCGCCTCTCCCTCACAGACACAGGTGGTAGCCAGGGCGTCGGTGAACCAGAGCACATCGCCTTGCAGCCGGGCCTGCGCCCCGCTTAAGCGATACATTGGGCTCTGGGCTGTAACCTGCTGAAGGATCAGCGCCTCAGCAGCGAGGTCGAAGCGGGCAGTCAGCGCAGTCGCAGTGACCTCCCGGCTACTTAGCGATACGGCCTGGAGCTCAAAGCCCTCCGGGGTGCTCGCTAGCTCCGTGGCCTCCAGCCGCCAGCTCGGTGCGCTAACTAGCTCCACGCACACCCCGCCTGAAAACTGCGCCAGCCCGTCGCGGATGGTAAGGTTCTGATACCACACACTGGCAAGCCCGTCGATCGTCAGCACGCGCGGGCTGAAATCTTCGCAGCCCTCCTCGGCCCAGGCCATAGTGCCCCCGAGGCAGAGCAGCGCCAGCAGCCACCTCATGCTGCGGCTTCGCCTCGGCCAGCCCTGCGGGGGTCTGGGGGTGGGTCAGCACGGGGTAGTGGGATGCAGGATGTGGGTAGTGGTAAAACCCTGCTCCCTGCCACCCATTCCCTTGGGACGCCCTGCGATAGCGCAACCTGGAACATGACCGATCAGTCAACATAGTGCGCATAGAGCGTTTGCAGCTCCGCGCTGATATCGGTCGAGACTGTGAAGCTTATACCCTCAGCGGTAGTGCTCCAGCGCAGCTCGAGCAGGTCGCCTGCCTCACTGCTACTTAACACCAGCGGGCCGTCCTGATAGCGGTACGGACCGACCAGTAACGCCGCATTGAGGTCGCCGGCCACCACCAACACCGCCGCTTCGAGCAGCGGCACGCCCGTTGACACCACGTTGCTCAGCACTGCATAACCTCGGACCAGGTCGATTTGCAGTTGCTCAGCGCTAAGCACCAGTTCAGGGCTCTGGTAGACCACCCCGCCGCTGGCGCTAAGGCTCTGCTGCGCTATATCCAAAAAGATCGCCGGGGCGCTCAAAGTGAAGGCTCGAGCCGTAACCTTCGCCCCCTCCGCCTCGACAAACACCCCTGGCTGGTAGCGAAGCCGCTGGCCGATTAAGACCACCTCCGCCTCGCGAGCGGTTATCTCACCGCCGTCCGGCAAGGTGGTAACTCCGGTTGCCAGGTCGAAGATCTGCTCGCCATGGGGGGTAACGACCAGCGCGGCAAATGGATTAGCCAGCGCCAACCCGGACAATAGTGCCCAGCAGAGCCACCGTCTCATGACCGCAGCCTACCGCGCCTGAGCCTGAGAAGCCTTGAGCCCGCCTTCATCAAATGGTCAGACCGTCCGGGCCAAGTGCGGTCACAAACAGCCGGTCGAAGGGGCGCGACTTCAGGATGGCCTGCCCCGCCTCCAACGGCGTGCCGAGCAGATGATCGACGCTCTCCCGGGTGCTGAGGTACTCCCCAGTAGCCTGGTAGTAGGTGCCAAACGACATCAGCCGACCATACGGCGTCTCGGCGCGGATGGTCAGACCGGTAGCGAGCTTGCGCTGAGCACGGCGCCACTCGGCTTCAGTCAGGCCCCTCTCCGGCAGCTCCACCAGCACCTGACGGAAGCGTTTAAGCGCCTCCTGAGCCTGCTCCGGCGCAGTCGACAGGTAGCCCACAAAGGTCCCCAAATCGTCAGCGGCGTCGTGCGAGAGAGTAGCGCTCTCAGCCAGGCCCGGGTCGACCAGCGCCCAGTAGAGGCGGCTGCCCAATTCGTCACCTACGCAGCTCGCCAGGATGGCGGCGGCGTAGCGGCGCGGGTCCTTGACGCTCACGCCGAGGGCATAAGCCGCCGCGTACATGCGCTTAACATTTGGGCGCCTCAGCACCTCGATTCCGTGCGCCCCTGACAGCGGCGAGTGGCGGCGAGTCGCCCCCTTAGCCTGCCAGTGCCTAGTGGCCGCCTTGATCTGACCAACTACCTCCTCCCACCCGTAGCGGCCCGCTACCGCCAGGATCAGGTTATCGGCGGCGTAGCGGCGCTCATGGTAGTCAAGCATCTGCTCGCGCTTCAGGGCCCCAATCGACTCGGGGCTGCCTAAGATCGGGTTGCCCAAGGGGTGGGCGCCGTAGTAGAGGCGGTTGCCCGCCTCGAACACCTTGAAGCTGGGCCGGTCGTCGTACATAGCGATCTCTTCGAGAATCACCTGCTTCTCCATGGCGAAGTCCTCTTCGCGTAAGACCGGGCGCATCATGTCGGTTAGCAGGTCGAGCAGCTCGGCGCCGCGCTCGGGCAGCACCGCGCCGTAGTAGACGGTGCGCTCGTCGCCGGTAAAGGCGTTGTAGTTGGCCCCCAGCTCATCGAACTCGCGGTTGATCGCCTCAGCGCTGCGGCGTTCGGTCCCCTTAAAGAGCATGTGCTCCAAAAAGTGCGAGACCCCGGCAATTTCAGCCTCTTCGTCGCGAGCACCGGTGGTGACGAAGTAGCCTGCGGCGAACGACTGGGCGTGCGGATGATGTTCGCCAATTACGGTCAGACCGTTGTCCAGGGTAAGGCGGTGAAAAGTTGCAGGCAGCATAAGGCTCCTTTATGCGCTAAGCGCCCTGGGACCCAGTGTCGTAATGGTAAAGGCCTGGTCGGCCTGGGTAGCTAAGAAGGCGTTAATGGTGTCCAGATCAACCTGTTCGACCAGTCGGCGCAGTTCCATCAAGGTGCGCGGCTGGCCGAACAGGAAGGTATCGCGAGCCAGCGCGCTGGCTCGAGCCCCGCTCGACTCACCCTGCATCACCAGGTGTGACAGAATGCCGGTGCGGGCCCTGGCTAGCTCCTCGCCGCTCACCCCCCGGCTTAAGCGCCGCAGCTCGTACAGCAGCACCTGCAAGGTCTCATCAGCGCGCTCGGCGGTAGTACCGGCATAGCCCAGGGTGTAGCCCAGCCCGCGCACCGCCCGATTAACAGCGGCTACGGCGTAGACTAAGCCGCGCTTTTCGCGCACTTCACTAAACAGCCGACTGCTCATGCCGCTCGAGAGCACGGCGGTAGCTAAGGCGTACTCGTAATAACCCGGCTCCCCCGGAGCTACCCCCCGATACGCCACCCCGATCTGCACCTGAGCCGTCTCAGCGGGCAGGTGATGGACGCGGGTCGGGCGGAGTTCAACCTCCAGCGGCGCTGGCGGCGGTCCCTGCCAAGAGCTGAGGCTCGCTTCGACTGCGGTCAAAAGCTCATCCCAGGTAATGCCACCGGCTACCGCCAGGATGGCGCCCTGTGGGCTAACGCGCTGCTGGTAGTCCTGCCGGACCTGCTCGGCAGTCATAGCGGTCAGCGCCTGGTGGCTGCCGTAAGGGCTCCGCCCGTGGCCAGAGGCGAAGTACTGCTCGCTCAGCGCGACGAACACGCGCTGCACCGGGTTGTCATCGAGCGAAGCCAACTCCTGAAGAGCTAGCGCCTTGGCCGGCTCAAACTCGCTATCCAGCAGATGTGGCCGCTGCAGGGCGTCGGCGAACAGGCCGAGCGCCGGCCTTAAGAGATCGGCCAGCAGCGACGCCGAAAAGGTGGTGTGCTCGACGCTGGCGTGACCGCCGCGGCGCACGCCTAGCTCATCAAGCGCGTCCGAGAGCTGGCGCGAGGTGTGCTCACCGGCGCCGCGAAACAGCCAGTCGCGCAAGACCGCCGCGCTCCCCTCCAGGCCGCGCGGGTCGGTGGCCGAACCCATGGGGATCAGCAGTTCAAAGCTGGCCGATGGCAAGTGAGGCATCGGCTCGAGCAGCACAGTCAGGCCGTTGTCTAGAGTCTGTTGCAAAATCTCCGCCATGACCAAGTATACTCATTGAGCCGGTCAGCTTGTTAGCTGAGCTTTCCCGACGAACCGAAACTCTGAACCGGCAAAGGAGAATATGAACACCGCTCGAGCCTGCCTTGTCAGCGGCCGCGACGAAACGCAGACGCCGCTCATCCCCCTGCACTATCAAGGTGCCATCTGGTATATCTCCCCCCAGTACCTGCCCCTCTTGATCCACGATCCACAGCGACTGATCGGCATCCTGCCCGGCGCCGAGCGGCTCGAGCCGGCTGATCATCACGATTGATCGCTAGCGGAGTTTGCCAAGCGCGGTCCTCCGTGATACGCTAAAAGTCGGCGGGAATCCCGCCGCCCGTTCTGGGATGGTGTAACGGTAACACTCCTGACTCTGGATCAGGCATTCTTGGTTCGAATCCAGGTCCCAGAGCCACCTACAGCCAAAACGCACGAGCGGCTGCCCACCGCTGACAGGGCGCCGGCAAAGAAGCCGTACCTTCATTGCTGGTCCAGATAGGCTTCCAGCTCCTCAACGCTTTCAAAAGCTGCACTTACGTCCCCCTCCTGATAGGCGCGCAGACCCTCGGTGATCGCCGCTTTCACATCCACCCGCGCCACAACCTCCTGCGGTACGAGCACGATTCGGCTTCCCTCGACCGTCATGTCCAGCAGATCGCCTTCAGCCAACGCCAAAGCATCCCGCACCTTGGCTGGAATCGTGATTTGGTATTTCCCCTTCACCCGTACAAGCGGCATGGCCACCTCCAAAATGTACGAACTTCTAACATTCTAACACTTGTAAACCACCCCACTCCTGCGATCCTGCGGCGCAAGCTCGCAGGATGCGCCGCAGGATCGCAGGATGCGCCGCAGGATAAAGCCGGGGGCTTTCAGGGACAGGATTATGCAGACTAGCGCTCAGGGCTTCGCCCGATAATTCCGCTTTCCCCAGGTATGGCCGGTTAAGGGATCGACATCTTGGTGAACCATGCTGTTAAACTGCTGGCCGCGGCGGGTAACAACGACTAAGCTCTGGGTATCGGCCTCGGCCTCCGGCAGCGGCGCGGTGTGAAAGCGCGCCTTGCCGTCCGGCGTCGGAAAGCGCCAACCCTCGCAGAGCCGCGGCCCACCGTACTGGAATTGGTCGCCTTTGGCCATGAGCTGTTGGATGCCTTCGTAGTGCGGGATCACGCGGGCGATTTCAGCGCGGATCGCTCTCGTGCTGGCAAAGCGCACCTTCTCAGCTAGCTCGGGGCGCACGTGCGCGGCTAGCTCGGTGATGACCTCCCATTCAGGCCGGGCCTCGCCGATACGCGGCCCAGGGATCTCCGGGCTAATGATCACCCGCCGCTCGGTCGAGGTCTCAGTTACACCGCCGGGGATTTCGTAGCGGGTGGTAGCGGGGAGCAGCAGCACCGCTTCGATAGGCTCTAACAGCATCTGCGTTGAGAGCGCAATGTCCAGGTGGACGCGCAGGGGGATGCGCTCCAGCGCCTTATCGACGCCTTTGGAGTCCGGCATCGCCTCGCGGAAGCTGCCGCCAATAGCGAAAAGCACGTCTAGGCCGTCCGCCCTTGCCGTCTCGAGCGCTTCAGTAAGGTTCAGCCCCGGCGCCTCCGGCACCGCAAAGCCGTAAAGTCTTGACAGCGCAGTGGCATGCTCCGCGTTCACCGGCAGGCCTCCCGGCAAGACCGCCGCATACGCCCCCATCTCGGCGCCGCCCTGCACCCCCGAGTGGCCGCGGATCGGCATCACACCGCACCCCTCGCGCCCGATAAAGCCCTTGCTTAGCGCCAGGTTAAGTATGGCGTGGACGGTCGCCGCGGCGTCCGTGTGCTGCGTCACCCCCATGCCCCAGACAAAGGCCGCCTTGTCGGCCTTGGCAAGCAGCTCGGCATAGGCCGCCATCTCGCTCCGGGGGAGGCCGCTTAGGCGCTCGAGCCGCTCGAAGCTCACCCCCTCCAGCAAGCGCTGCAATTCGTCGAAGCCCGCAGTGTGCGCGTCGATGAAGCGCTTATCGACCAAGCTGCGCTCGAGCATCAGCTTGAGCGTGCCGTACAGAAAGGCCCGGTCGCCACCCGGTCTGACTTGGAAGAAGCGGTCGGCGATCTTGGTTCCAAACAGTGCGCTCTCCAACTCCGAGGGTACCCAGTAGGCGGTCATCCCCGGCTCCTGGTAGGGGCCGATCGTCACCACCTTAGTACCGGCCTTTTTAGCGTGGTAGAGGTACTTCATCATGACCGGCTGGTTACTCGCCACATTCGAGCCGATAAAGGTAATGAGGTCGGAGCCGATTAAGTCGCGGTAAGAGCAGGTCGCCGCCATGACTCCGATGGCCGCCTTGAGCACAAAAGCGTTTGGCAAGTGGCCAAGACGCGCGGCGCTGTCGAGGTTATTGCTGCCCAGCGCCCGCACCGCCTTTTGCACCGCATAGTACGTTTCATTCACTGTGCCGCGACCGGTCAGATAGCAGAACGTCCGCGCCGGGTCGGTTACTCGCAGACGCTCGACCATGAGCGCCAAGGCTTCGTCCCAGGAGATGCGCCGGAAACCGGCCTCCCTTTTGCGGCGCAGCAGCGGGTACGGGAGGCGGCCTAAAGCCCGCAGTTCGCGCGCACGCAGCTCGCGCAGCGGCGCCACGTCCTCCAAGCGCGTTATGTCCAGAGCGGGCATGGTGTTGAGCCTCAGCAGGCGCAAGCGGGTTTTACAGAGGTGTATCCCGTCGACAGTCCAGTCAGAGAGGCCCGTCGCGCCCAAGGCGCAACCGTCGCACACGCCGTCACGCAAGATCCGCCAGGCGTAGGCGAGGTTATCGCAGTTCTCGAAAGCGACGCGGAAGACCTCGGCAAAGCTCTCCCGCTGCCTTAAGGGCACGCGCGTCACCCACAGCTCGGGCACCCAGCCCGACTTAGGTGTTTTGCCGGGGCGCTTAGGTCGGCTGGCCATAGCCCTACTATAAGAATTTAATCCAAAGTGAACGTGAGCCGCCTTCCCGTTTCAAATAACAGCCCGCTATTCTCAACCTCCGTTCCAAATCTCGGCGTTTCATCCAATCTGCACTTTCTCCTTAATAGCGTCTTCCGGCAATCCACGAAGGATATCCGCTCTGCGATCCTCCAAAATCAATTCAATCGCTTGCCGTAAATTTTCCTTGGCCTCTTCTACTGTCTCCTCTTGTCCGTTAGCTCCGGGAACTTCCGGGCAAATAGCCCAGTAGCCTCCCTCCGGGGCCGCTTCAATAATTGCCATGAATTCTGCTTTCATTTCTTCTCCCAAACTCGACGTACCACAGGGGTCAAATCTGCTACTTCGGTCTCCACCAACCCTGCTTCTTCCATCCAGCGAAGAAAATCGCCCTTTGTGCCTTCGCAGAGGTAGTCCAGGCTAATGTTCTGGAGTTCGGTGCGCACATCTTGGGGAAGCGACTTGACCACAATAACGTCCGTCAAGGCCATGATGCCACCAGATTTGAGCACACACGCCATTTCGGGCTGTTGAGCAGCTTTTTGTAGTTTCAGTATTGACTAAAAATACTGAATCTTATATGATAAGTGGAAGGAGGTAAAGGTGGCTAGCGATAACGAACGAACATCCGCCAAGCAGCGCTACATCGAGGAGATGGGGTTGGTGATGGAGGCTTTTGGGTTGCCGCGGATGTGGGGGCGGGTCTTTGGGGCTTTGCTCCTGGCCGACCCACCGGAACAGACCGCCGAGGAGCTAGCGACGACCCTCAAGGCCAGCCGCGGCTCGATCAGCACCGCTACCCGGATGCTCGAGCAAGCGCGACTGATTGAACGCATCAGCAAGCCCGGCCAGCGCAAGGACTACTTCCGTAACAAGCCGGGCGCCTGGCACGAAATAACCAAGCAGCGCGTCGCTGCCCTTGGCATCTTGCGGCAGATGAGCGAAAAAGGGCTGCAACTGCTCGACGGCGCCGGTCCCGAAGTCCGCCGCGGCCTCAGTGAGATGCGGGACTACTTCGCCTACTGGGAGAAGATCTTCCCTCGGCTGGTAGCCGAGTGGCAAGCAGCGGACCAGGCTAAACAAGATGGCAACTGACGGGAGCAGGGAGTCTTTACCATGAGCACACGAGCTTTTGCGAGGCCAGGCCCCGCCACTAAGGAGGCCCGCACCAACCCGCTAGTCCGCCTGGCCTGGCGCAATATCTGGCGGCAGCGGCGGCGCACCACCTTGCTGCTAGTGGTAGTGGCCTACGCCACCCTGGCCACCGTCTTCTTCTGGGGCTTCATGGACGGCTATACCGAGTCGATACTGGCCAGCCAGGCACGGCTGCTGCTGGCCCCAGTGCTGGTAACCACGCCCGCCTACCAGGACGACCCTGACCCGGCTAACGCCCTGCCCAGCCTGGATTTTCTCGCCGAGCTGCAAGGGCCGACCGCTGCCCCTAGACTCGACTTCTTCGCTCTGTTACGCAGCCCCTACACCTCGCAGGGCGCGCCAGTGCGCGGCATCGACCCAGGGCTCGAGCCCGCAGTTAGCGCTATCCCTGCCCACGTTACTACCGGACGGATGCTGGCGGGGCCGGGCGAGGTAGTGCTCGGCAAGACCTTGGCCGAACAGCTCGACGTGCGCCTCGGCGAACGGTTGGCCATCGACGTATCGGCCTTGGCCGGACCGCAGGCTGTCGGCCTGGTAACGGTCGGCCTCATCGACTCAGGCTTGGCAGCCATCGACGGGGCTACGGTACTCGTCCACCTAGACGACGCCCGGCAGCTCACCGGGGTAACGACCGCCACGGCGGTAGCCTTCGACGCGCCACGCGGTCAGGAGTCAGCGGTAGCGGCGCGCTTACGGGCTCAGCTTCCGCCAGGGGTCCAGGCTTACAGCCTGATGCAGCTTCTGGGCGATGCCGTGCGCTTTGAGATCGAGGGGTCGCGCCTGATGATGGTCCCTATCGGTTTGCTGTTTGCCGTCTTCGCCGCGCTGGCGGTGACCAGCACGGTCCTGGTCAGCGTCATGGAGCGCACCCGCGAGCTAGGCATGATGGCCGCCATCGGCCTGTCGCCCAAGCAACTCTCCCGCATGGTGGTGATCGAGGCTGTACTGGTCACGACGGCTGGCTACCTGGTGGGCTTGGTGCTGGGCTACCTATTGGTCTGGATCTTTGGCACCTGGAACATCCTTGGCCCGGTGTTCGCCACCGCCGGTGACGCCTTCGCTCAACTCGGACTGCCTGCCGAGCTTTACACCGCCGCCTCGCCGATCTATGCGCTCTACGCGCTGGCCACGGTGGCCTTTGCGGCGGCTTTCGCTTTGCTGATCCCGGCGCGGCACGTGAGCCGGCTCAACCCGGTCGAGGCAATGAGGACGGAATGAAGGCGAGAAGTCAGTATTCAAGTAGTCAGAATACAAGTAGTCAGAATACAAGTAGTCAGAATACAAGTAGTCAGAATCCTGTCGTCGGTGTGAGGTAGATGATGAGAGAAGCGGCCAAGGTTTTTACGGATCTGATCGTATGGCAGAAGGCGCATCAGTTGGTACTCGAAGTATACCGCTACACCGAGAGTTTCCCCAAGGCAGAGATCTACGGTCTCACAGCACAGTTCCGCCGGGCGGCCGTGTCAATCCCAGCCAACATTGCCGAGGGCTTCAGAAAGCGCGGCAACCCTGACAAGGCTCGCTTCTACAACATCGCTCAGGGTTCTCTAGAAGAGTGCCGTTACTACCTCATCCTGGCCGCAGATCTCGGCTTCGGCGATAATGCCGATCTCATGAGGCTCCTCACCGACGTCAGCCGCCTCCTTGAGTCCTTCGCTAAATCCATCTCGAATACCTACTCGTCTACTTGAATACTTGAATACTTCCCAGGAGACGCTTATGCAGCACATCTCAACCTTGTTACTCGCGCTCGCCCTGCTCGCTACCGCCAGCGCCCAGACCAGTGCTGGCGAGGTTATCCGGGCCGTCATCGACAACCAGCGCGGCGCTAGCGGGCGCGTCACCATCACCATCACCGTAGAGAGACCCGGCCGCACCAGCGAGTTCATCATCGATTCGGTCAGCGACGGCTACGACCGCAGCCTGATCCGTGTTGTCGCTCCGGCCCGCGAGGCGGGTCAAGCCTTCTTGACCGATGGCGACAACCTCTGGCTCTACAACCCCAGGCTCGGGCGCTCCTTGCGGCTGCCGCCCAGCGCCCGCGGCGACAGCTTCCTTGGTTCGGATATCTCCTACCGCGATCTGGCTGGGCGCGATCTTGAGGCCCACTACCAGGCTGTCATCACTACCGAGGAGGCCGAGCATATCGAGTTGACGCTCACGCCCAGACCCGGCGCCCCCACCCCGTATGGCCAGATCGTCATCACCGCCGACGCCGCTACCTATGCCCCGCTGAGCTTTGTCTACTACGACCAGCGCGGCCAGGCGGTGCGCCAGATCAGCTTCTCGGAGTTTGCCACCGTGAATGACCTCCACTTCCCCACCCGCATCGAGGTAGTCAACCTGCTGCGCGAGGGCGAGCGCACTACCGTGCTGATGAGCGACTACACCTTCGGGATCACGATTCCCGAGGCGTGTTTCCGTGAGGCGGCGCTGGCGCGGGGGTGTCCGTAATGCTTAGCCTGGCTTGGCGCAACATCTGGCGCAAGCGGGGCCGGAGCCTGATGACAGCCGGCGCCATCGGCCTGGTGGTACTAATTACCATCATCTTCTACGGCTTTGCCGGTGCTGCTATTAGCGGCATCTATCAGCGGCTCACCGAGCGGGTAGGCCACTTGCAGGTGCAGGTAGCGAGCTACCGTGATGCCCGGGACTTTGCCGACCGCCTTATCTTCAACGCCGCCACCGTGCAAGCTGCGCTCCCCGAGGCTGAATGGTTGGCCGCGCTCGATGTGCCGGGGCTCCTGGAGGGCGACGGCCGCAGCCGCGGCATCGTACTCTCCGGCCTGGCGCACTCGCCAGCAATGCGCGCGCAGTTCAAGGAGAGCTATCTAGTGATGGGGACACTACCAGAGCATGACGACCCAGTCGGAATCGCCCTGGGCAGCCGCCTGGCCCGCGCCTTACAGGTTGAGCTAGGCGACACCGTATACCTGTACGCCCCCGGCACCCTAGGCTTTGGCGCTGCTGCCTACATGGTAGTGGGCCTGCTCGACTACGGCGAGCCGATGCTCGACAGCCGCTCGGCGGTGGTAGCGCTGGCCGCCGCCCAGGAGCTGGCGGCCCCCGGTGCGGTGAGCCGCTTTGGGCTCTTCTTTCCCGAGCTGATCCGGCTAGGCGACGATGTGAGGGTTCCGGCTCAGCAAGAGGCGCTACAGGCGGCTCTTGGCCCGGGCTTTGCGGTCGAGACCTGGCGGCAGCTCGAGCCGGGCATGGCCGCCACCATCGAGCTGACCGAGCCTATGATGGCGGTGTTTGCCGCTATCTTCTTCATCCTGGCGGGGCTGTTGGTGATGAACACCATCTACTTGAGCCTGATCGAGCGCATCCGCGAGTTCGGGGTGATCATGGCCTTGGGCGCTAACCGGCGCCATGTGATCGGCATGGTGCTGACCGAGAGCCTGTTGCTGTGCCTGGCCGGGGCGGCAGCCGGCGCCGCGCTAGGCGGTATCAGCCTGGCCTTCATGGCGCAAGGCTTCAGCTTCCCGGAGCCGCTGGCGAGCGCCTACGCCGAGTTTGGGCTGCCGCGCGTCTTTTACGGCAGCATCACCGTTGCTCAGGTGCTGACCGTGCTGGGCTTTACTTTAGTGACGGCCCTACTGGCCGCGCTGATCCCGGCGCGTGCCGCGGGCAAGCTCGAGCCGGTCGAAGCGATGCGCTTTACCGCGTGACCCGTAGGGGCGACCCCGTGTGGTCGCCCTGCCGACAGGGCAGCCACACAGGGCTGCCCCTACCAAATCCCACGGAGAGACGATGAAAACCATCCTCAAAGCCCGCGACATCCACAAAACCTACCGCACCGGTGAGGTCGAGACCCACGCCCTGCGCGGGGTGGACTTAGACATCCACGCTGGCGAGTTCACAGCCATCGCCGGACCCTCCGGTAGCGGCAAGAGCACCTTGCTGCATATCCTCGGCGGTCTCGACCGCCCGAACCAGGGCGAAGTCTGGCTGGGCGAGGCCCGTATCGACGGGCTGAGTTTTACCGAACTGGCCAAGCTGCGCCTGACGCACTTCGGCTTCGTCTTTCAGGCTTATAACTTAATCCCCGTACTGACCGCCTTAGAGAATGCCGCGTTTGTGCTCGAGCTTCAGGGGATGCCCCGGCGTGAGCGGGAGACCAAGGCGCTTGAGGCGCTGGCGATCTTAGGGATTGCCGAGCTGTCTGGTCGCCGCCCCAACCAGCTCTCGGGCGGCCAGCAGCAGCGTGTGGCGGTAGCGCGGGCCTTGGCGGCCAACCCCAAGCTGATCCTGGCTGACGAGCCGACCGCCAACCTGGATTCCAAGACCGGCCTGGCGCTGATTGAGCACATGCAGCGCCTCAATAGCGAAGACGGCGTGACCTTCCTCTTTAGCACCCACGACCCGCGGCTCTTGGAGCATGTCACGCGCACCGTCTATCTGGAAGACGGTCAGATCGTTCGGGACAGCGTGCCACAAGCGGCATAACCATGAGGCTATCTCTCGCTTGGCTCATTTTGCTCTGCTCTTTGCCCGCCGCTCTAGCGCAATTCAGCGCTCGCGGCGAGGTCGCCTTCGGCGCGGACGGGGCGCTCTCGCAGGCGTTCCCGGCCCAGGTCGGCTGGGCGCTCTCGGGCCACCTGCACGCCGACTATCGCGTTCTCGCTTCGCCCGGAAACCGTATCGATCCCGTGACGTTGCGGCTGGTGCTTACGCCCGCCGTGCGCTTCAGTCAGGAGGTTAAGGGCGACCTCGGCCTGAGCGAGCTGTACATAGCGTTCTCGCTTCGCTCGGAAGCCGCCACCTTGCTAGGCGCTCTCGATCTCAGCCTGGGGCTAGCCCGCCTCCCCTTGGAGTACGCCCGCCTCAGCCTGCCGTTCAGCTTAGAGCCGACCGGGCGCTTTGGGCAGCGCCAGGGGGTGCCCGGCGTGCAGCTTACCTGGTATGCCGACGACTGGCGGCTGCGGGGAGCGCTCGTCTATCGCCAGGGACTGGTCCCGCTCCTGAGCCTCAGGCGGAGTTTCGGCGGGTTTGAGCTGGAAGCGCACGCGCTCTACGCGGAGCATCCGGTCTTTGGCCTGGGCGGCAGCGGCCTCATCGGCGACCTGGTCATCTACGGCGAAGGGTGGTTGCTCCTGACGCCGCTCGAGGCGCGTGGTGCGCTAGGGCTCACCGGCTTCTGGGAGGATGCTCTGTGGACGCTGGAGGCCGCCTGGCTGCCCCCTGCGGAGAAGCTATTCTCGCTTCGCTCGGATCCCCTCTTGGCGGCGCGGCCGGTAGTGCTGGGGCAGCTTGCTCTCCCGCTGGGCGAAGCCGGGAGCCTGAGCCTGTTCGCCAGCGGCGCCTTTGACCCGGACGCACTGCGTTTCACGGTGCTGGCCAGCTACAGCCACCTAGAGGCCGAGCGCGAGGTGAGCGCTTCGCTGCGCGCGCACCTCGGCCCTGAGCCGCCGGTAGTAGGGCTGAGCCTCAAGGTCACAGGCTTCTTTTAGTAGCCCATGCTGCTTATGGCCGCACTATAAATGTCTAACAGGCTGGCAGCTTCAGCAAATGCGCCCGCCTCCGGCCCGAGCGCCAGCAGCGGCACCGGGTTAGCGGTATGGGTTCTAACGCGCTTGTCTTCAAGATTGCCGTGGTCGGAAGTCACCAGCAACGTGACGCCGTCTAGCGCTGCCACCACCCCGGCCAGAAAGCGGTCCAGCGCGGTGACTAAGGCCACCGCCTCAGCCAGCGGCCAGCGGTGACCCGCCGTGTCCGAGAGCCAAAAGTCAAAGAAGGTAAAGGTGTGCCGGCTGGCGATTTCGGCCAGGCGCCGCCCGGCTGCCTCCGGCTCGAGCACCGGGAGCGAGGCGTCAAGTCCGTGCAGATGGCGGCCGCTGAGGTCGGCGCTGATAGCCCGGCCAGCGCGGTAGGCGGCCAAGCCCTGTAGCGCCAGCCCGGCGGCTTGCGCCGCGTAGACCGGCACGTTGACCCGATGCCCGTTCTTTAGCGCCTGGTAATAGCCGGGCGGGAAGACGTTAGCCAGCAGACTCTTGCCTCCCGCCGCCACAACGCTAGAGAACAGCGTCCCTGCCTCCAGCAAGCCCTTTAAGGTCGGTCCCGGCCACGGCCCATAGTGGCCGCTCATCACAGCGGCGGCGTTGACACCGGTCAGCAGGGTGGCTTGGCCGGTCGCCGACTGCGGGAGGCCGGGATAGCCCAAACCGGCGTCAAGCTGGCGCACTACTAGCGACGCCCGCGTAATAGACCTCAGCGAAGCGGTCAGGGGACCCCCCACAAGGGCTCTCAAGTACGGTGTCTGGGCTACGAACCAGGGGTTATAGGCGGCCTCGTCGCCCAAGCCCACCCCGTCCAAGAATATAAGTAGCAGCGGCTTAAGGCCGATAGAACCCCACCTTCTCGCGCACTTCGGCCATGGTCGCCCGGGCGACCTGACGCGCATGTTGCGCTCCGTGCTCAAGTATCTCGCGGACCTGCTGCGGCTGCGCCCGCAGCTTTGCAGCGCGCTCGCGCATCGGCGCCAACTCCGCATCCATGTGCGTAAACAGCAGCTTCTTGCAGTCCACGCAGCCGATCCCGGCCCGGCGGCACTCGCTGTCGATCATCTGAGTAGTGGCCTGGGGGCTGAAGTTCTGATGCAGGGTAAAGATATTGCACTTGCTCGGGTCGCCGGGGTCGCTGCGGCGCAGCCGCGCCGGGTCGGTAACTGCCGTGCGCAGCTTCTCCCAGGCTTGGGTAGGGGGCTCGAGCAGCGAAATGGTATTCCCTAAGCTCTTGGACATCTTGGCCTTGCCGTCTAGCCCGCGGATCCTGCCACCAAGCGCGGGGACGACCGCCTCCGGTTCGGGGAAGGTCTCGCCGAAGGCCAGGTTGAACTTGCGGGCGATCTCGCGGGTCAGCTCGACGTGCTGCACCTGATCTTCCCCAACCGGCACGGCCTGAGCTTGATAGATCAGGATATCGGCCGCCTGCAACACCGGGTAGATAAAGAGCCCCGCTAAGACCGAGGTCTGGCGGCTGGCCTTGTCTTTGAACTGCGTCATGCGCTCGAGCTCGCCCATCGGGGTCAGGGTGACGAAGATCCAGGTCAGCTCGGCCACTTCGGGGATCTGTGACTGAACAAAGAGCGTCCCCTCCTGAGGATCAAAGCCCGCCGCCAGGATGGCTAACGCCATCTCAAAGGTCTGCCCGGCTAGCCGCTCGGGCTCGAGCGGGCTGGTCAGCGCGTGGTAATCGACGATGCAGGTGAACATCTCGTGACTGTGGCACATGGTCACCCAATTGCGCACCGCGCCCAGATAGTTGCCTAGATGTAGCTCGCCGGAGGGTTGAATGCCGGTTAGAGCGCGCACGCGCCGGGCTGGGGCCTGGGTGTCGGGGGAGATAGTCGCCTCTGCCATGGCCGATCAGTATACCGTAGAGGCCTCCAGGTAGCCGGATCACACAGCCCTGGGCTAAGTTTTGGGTCTCAGCGCTTATCGTGCGGGTCTAGCGCATCGCGCAGGCCGTCACCGATAAAGTTAAAGGCCAGCACGGTGATCACAATCATCATGCCGGGGAAGAGGGCGATGTGCGGGTATCGCAAGATAAACGCCCGGCCATCGGAGAGGATGCCGCCCCAGGTAGCGGTAGGCGGGCGGACACTGAGGCCCAGGAACGCCAGCGCCGACTCCAGTATGATGATCGAACCGACCTGCAACGAGGCCAGCACAATCACCGAGGTCAGTACGTTAGGGATCACATGGCGCCAGATGATGCGGCGATCACGCGAACCCAGCGCCTTGGCAGCGGTCACAAAGTCACGTTCGCGCAGGCTCATCACCTCGGCCCGTACCACTCGGGCGTAGCGGGCCCACACCGTCGCCCCGATGACGATGATAGTAGTTGTCAGGCTCGGCCCCAGCACCGCAGCCAACACGATCAGCAGCGCAATTAGCGGGAAAGCCATCAGGGCATCGATCAGCAAAGAGAGCGCCTCGTCGATCCAGCCACCGAAGTAGCCCGCTAGCGCCCCCACCATCACCCCGATTACCACCGCGATCAAGGTAGCTAGCAACCCTACCGTGAGCGCAATGCGGGTGCCGAAGATGACGCGGCTAAGCAGGTCGCGCCCGAGGTGATCAAAGCCCAGCGGATGCTCCCAGGAGGGCCCTACCCCCCGCATGCCGCGGAAGATATCATCATTGGGGTGATGTGGCGCCAAGGCTGGGGCAAATACCGCCACCACCGCTAGAAACAGCACCACCACCAGACCAACGACCGCCATGCGGTTAGCAAAGAAACGCCGCAGCGCCCGGCGGCGCGTCGAGAATCGGCCTGCGGTGCCGAGAACAGCGTTAGCCTTAGTCATGTCAACCTCACGAGATGCGGATGCGCGGGTCGACGAGCGCATAAATCAGGTCGGTTAAGAGATTGACTACCACCACCAGCACCGCAAAAATCACTACCAGCGACTGCACTACCTGGTAGTCGAGCCGCAGCACCGAGTCGACAAACAGCCGACCGATACCGGGGATAGCAAAAACGTTCTCCACGATAATCGTGCCCGATAGGATAAAGGCGATACGAAAACCGATCACAGTCACTATCGGCAAGAGCGCATTCGATACCACGTGTCGGTACAGCACCACCCGCTCAGCTAGCCCCTTGCTCCGCGCCGTGCGTACAAACTCCTGCGGTAAAAGCTCTAACACCGTGCCGCGAGTAATGCGCATCAGCACCGCCATCTCTTCGGTAGCCAGCACTATCACCGGCAAGATCCAGCCCTGCCAGCTGCGCAGGCCAAAGGGTGGAATCCGCCCAATCAGCGGTAAGTCGCCAAACCAGCGCGGCACGTACAGGGCAAAGAGTACGATCAGCATGAGTGCCAGCCAGAAGTTGGGGGTAGCGATACCCAAGGCTGAAAAAGCGTTGGTGGTGTAGTCGAGCCAGGAGTTTTTGCGCGCTGCTGCGGCGATACCTATGGGCACCGCCACGGCGATAGCTAGCGCCAGGGCGTAGAGGTTTAAGAGCGCAGTGATTGGGATAGCCTCGAAGATCATCTGTCGCACCGGCACGCCAGTACGGATCAGCGAGGTGCCAAAGTCGCCGCGCAACAGGTTACCGGCCCACACCAAGAACTGCTCGTGATACGGGCGGTCTAACCCCCACTTGGCTCGGATCGCCTCGATCTGGGCGTCGGTGATCGGGATCTGCCCCTCACCCAGGAGCAGGTAGACCGGGTCGCCGGGCATCAGCCGCATGATGACGAAGGTCATGAGGCTAATCAGCACCACCACGAATAGACCCTTAAGGATCCGGAAGGTCAGATAACTCGACAAAGTGCTCCCAGGCGCCCGACACCACTTCCTGCCACGGGCAAGACGCGAGCTACCCCCACCTTAGTCATTCTTACCAAGCTGCCTTCGCTACCAAAATCCCCCCTGCCCCTCTTAGCAAGGGGGGTGCCCGAAGGGTGGGGGGATCCTGAAGCTTAAGCATTCTGCTTATTAGCCAGCAAGGCAGCCCAGACTCAGCCGAGCGAGTACTGGTGCCCGCGGAAGAACAGCGGTGTGCTGACAAATACCTGCTCTGGCAGGCCTTGCACCGCTTCGGAAAAAACCAGCATTCCTTCCGGGAAGTGCAAGTAAAGCCCTGGCACATCCTCAGCGTAGAGCTCCTGAGTGCGGTTGTAGATTAGGCGCCGCTGCTCGGGGTCTACGGTAGCCAACCCTTCGTCGATCAGCCGATCCATCTCGGGGTTGCGGTAGCGGTAGAAGTTATCAGCGCCATCCGAGCGCAGAGTGCTAGTCGGGCTTGGATCGACCAGTGAACCATGGGTCCAGTTAAAGAGCGAGGCCTCGAGCGTCCCCTCGCGCAGACCCTGCAAGATCGCGGCCACCGGCGCTTCGGCCAACAGCATCTCCACTCCGACATCGCGCAGGAAGATCTGTGACAACTCGGCCATGGGGCGCCGCGCCTGGTCGCCGCTGATGGTGGTGCAGGTAAACGATAGCCGCAGGCCGTCCTTGGCGCGGATGCCATCACCGCCCGGCACCCAACCGGCTCCGTCAAGTATCGAGCGGGCCTGTTCAGGATTAAAGGGGTAGAGGGGGACATTGGGGTTATGGAAGAAGGGGTTATTCGGACTCAGGTGCGAGGTCGCCACCACGCCAAGCCCACCATCGAGTTCATCGACGATCCGCTGCCGGTCGATAGCGTGCAGCATGGCACGGCGCACCCGAACATCGGCCAGCTGTGGGCGCTCGTTGTTAAGTGGGATAAAGCGCGGCGAGTTCCAGAGCGTCTTGACCACCCTAAAGCCGGGGGTCCGCCCAAGCTCCAGACTGTCTTCGACCAGCAGCGGCCAGACCGTAGCATGAGCATCGCCGGTTAAGAGCGCAATGTAGCGCACCGAAGGCTCGGGAACCACCTCAAGACGGATGGCATCGACCAGCGGTCGGCCTCGGAAATGATCTTCAAACGCAACTATTTCGGTAAACTCCGCCGGGCGCCACTCGCGTAGCCTAAACGCTCCGGTGCCGATAGGGTTAGTGCGGAAGCCCTGGTCACCAACCTCAGCGTGATAGGCTGCTGGAACGATCGGCAACTCGCCGGCCACCCGCAAGAAGGCGGCGTTCACACGGTTCATATGCACTCGAGCGGTATAGCGGTCGACTACCTCGACTTCGCGCATGCCGATGAAACGGCCAGCCATGGTATTGCCGGGCTGGGAGTAGAACTCATAGGTGTACTTGACATCCTGGGCGGTAAACTCGCTGCCGTCGTGGAAGCGCACCCCCTCATGGAGGGAGAAAGTATAGCTCAAACCGTCCTCGGCCACCTCATAGGCCTTAGCCAAAACTAGCTCGGTTTCGGTGAGATAGTTAACGTGGAGGAGCGGATTTACTATATTGAACACGACTGAGGACTGCACGTCTGGCCCAATATCATTGGGTCCCATCCCGGCCACCTCTTGGTGGCCAAGCCAGACCAGAGTTCCGCCAGCTCGCTGCGCATAGACCTGGTAACCCTGACCCGCCAGCCAGATCGCGGCTCCGCTGGCGACGCCGTAGCGCAGGAATTGACGCCGACTAATGGGCTTCTTGACCAGACTTTTCACTACCATAACCAACCTCCTGAAAGTTGGAATCCTAGCGCGACCTCTCCGAAAATTAGTAGTCAAGTATTCGAGAAAACCCTGAAACCTCTTTCACTACGCTCAGGACAGCGCCTCAGGCTGTCAGGCTGTCAGCTTAACAGGGCTGATAGCCTGTTCATTCTTCGCAGTGAATGGCTCCCCTAAATAAGACAGGATTCACCCCCTAACGAATAAAGTTTCATGGCGTGAATGTAGCACAACCCCCTGCGGCTGTCTACCCACTGCGCCACCGCGCTACTGCTTGCTAACGGAATTGCCCATAAACTATCTCAGCGCAGCACCGACCCGAGCACAGCGGGGGCAATAATGCGAAGACGAGGCTTCGCCCTGAGGGGCCTCAACCCGAAGGGTTCGCCCCTACTAGCTCCTGGCTCCTAGCTTCTAGCCACTGATTTTCACGGGAACATCCTATCAACCCAGGCCAGCGGATCGGTCGATATCCCGCTCACCCGCATCTCCCAATGCAGGTGCGGCCCGGTCGAGAGGCCGGTCGAACCGATCTCACCGATGAGAGTGCCGCGCTCTATTAAGTCGCCAACCTGTACGTGCAGCCTTGCCTGATGGAAGTAGTGGCTAAACACCCCACCGCCGTGGTCGATCATGGTGAAGCCGCCCCGGATCGGATAGAAACCGGCGGCCACCACCGTGCCGCGGTTGGTGGCCATAATCGGCGTGCCGACCGGCGCAGCGATGTCAGTACCGTGATGAAACGCCACCTGACCGCCGCGCACGAAGCGCCGCGGCGCCCCAAAAGGGCTGCTCAGCCGTCCTTCAGCGGGGAGCAGAAACGGCTCGCGCCAGACCGGCTCGGGTTTGGCTGCGGCCTGAGCAGCCTCGACCACCGCCGCCTCGAGCGCCCGGTTCTCGGGTGTCACCACGCTGAGGACATTGGCCGCTACGTTAAGCTCCTGGACCGGCTGCGGGTAGTCGCCTACCCTGAGGGTATGATTGGCCACCACAGTGCGGTTAAAGCCGTCGATTAGCTTAATGGTCAGCAACTGCTCCCCTGCCGCACTACCCAGCGGAACCGCGCCGAGCGCCACCGCCTCCGAGTCGTTACGGAAGACTCTGAGCGGCATATCCGCTAAACTGATACGCAGCTCACTTATGGCTATGGCTTCGGGCGGCAGCGCCACCCGGATGCTAAAGGGCTCGCCGGGAATGACCCGCTCCGGAGCGCGCACTAGCGGCTGCGCCAGCGGAATGCCAAAGATCTCAAAGCGGTGATGGCTTGCGTTGCCAGCGCGGTCGCGCGCGCTCAACGTAAGCGTCTGAGCACCGGACAGGGCTAGCAGCTCGAGCCGCAACTCCTGAGCCACGGCTTCATGCTGCTCACCTCCGTAACTCAGGGTGAAGCTAACCGGCCGGTCAGCGCTAATCAGGATGTTAAAGGGCAGCTCGGCAGGCACTATGGCTGGCAGCTCGGCATGGACTCGCGGGGGGGTAGCCTCGGCAGCGGTCAGCACCGCCGTCACACCGATAGCAGCCAGCCCCAGCAGCGCGGCAATAACCCAGGAAGTCCCTTTCACCTTAGCCACGCTGACTGGTCACGAAGGGGAGATTGCGGTACTGGTGATCGACATCCAGCCCATAGCCGTAGACGAAGGCGTCGTCGATCTCAAAACCGAGATAGTGCAGTGGCACCTCGACCTGGCGGCGCGACGGCTTGGACAACAGCGCCGCCACCTTGACCGATACCGGCCCGCGCCCCTGCAGGTAGTTAAGGAGGTAGCGCATAGTCAGGCCGGTATCGACAATGTCCTCCACTAGGATCACGTGGCGGCCCTTGAGCGACTGATCGAGGTCTTTGACTAGCCGCACCTCGCCGCTGGTCTCGGTCCGTGAGCCGTAGCTCGACACCGACAGAAAATCGACCGTGAGTGGGCTGTCGATGGCGCGCACTAGGTCGGCCATAAAGATGAAAGCGCCGTTTAAGACGCAGATGAGATGGGGTGTGGTAGTGGCGTAATCGTCACGGATCTGCCGGCCCAACTCGGCCACCCGCTCCGTGATCTGAGCCTGACTGATCTGCACCAGCCCTTGGCCTAACTTAAAGATCGACTCGCTCATTGTTGGTGGTCCGAGCGAAGTGAGAACATGTGTTCAGTATACCCAAGGCTTGCTAGCTCGAGCGGGGCAAGCTCGCGATACTGGCCGGGCGCTAAGTTGCCCAGCTTAAGCCCGGCGATACGGGTCCGCTTGAGGCGCACTACGCTAAAGCCCACCGCCGCCAGCATCCGCTTTAGCTGGCGCTTGCGCCCCTCCCCTAAGACCACGATGCAGCCGCCGGGAGCTGACCAGGCGCGCAGCGCGGCAGCCGGGCCGTCATCGAGCACTACCCCCTGCCTGAGCTGCTTAAGAGCTTGGGCGGAGAGCGTACCTTCGGCGCACCAGACGCGGTACTCCTTCTCCTGACCAAAGCGCGGATGGGTGAGCCGCTGCGTCAGCCATCCGTCGTTGGTAATCAGCAGCAGACCCTCAGAGTCCTGATCGAGCCGCCCGACCGGGTGTAGGCCTGCTAGCCGCGGCAAGCTATCGAGCACCGTTCTGCGTCCACGCTCATCGCTAACGGTGCAGAGCTCCCCTACCGGCTTGTAGTAGGCGTAGGTTACGGTGTCGGGGCGCTTTATCCGCTGGCCGTCGATCCGCACCTCGTCACCTGCTGCCACCTTAGCTCCGAGCTTAGCCGGTTGGCCGTTGATGGTGACGCGGCCCGCCACAATCAACGCCTCAGCCTTGCGCCGACTGGCCACGCCGGCTTGAGCTAGCACCTTTTGCAACCGCTCCATCACTCCACTTTACCCCGCCAGGAGACTGCTATACTCTGCCGCATGAGCGCCCCTAGCCTTCTTAATACCGATCAACGCGACGAGGTGCTGTTCGCCCTGATCGCCCGCGAAGCCGCGCGTCAGCACGACGGGCTCGAGCTAATCGCCTCGGAGAACTTCACCTCCCGGGCGGTCCTGGAGGCGACCGGCAGCATCCTGACCAACAAGTACGCCGAGGGCTACCCGCGCAAGCGCTGGTACGGCGGCTGCGAGGTGGTCGATGAAATCGAGCAGCTAGCCATCGATCGCTCCAAGGCGCTATTCGGCGCGGCCTGGGCCAACGTCCAGCCGCACTCCGGCAGCAGCGCTAATCTGGCCGTCTATCAAGCGCTGCTCAAGCCCGGCGACACCGTGCTGGGCATGGATTTAGCCCACGGCGGGCACCTCACCCACGGCAGCCCGGTCAACTTCTCGGGTCTCAACTACCGGGTAGTCGGCTATCAGGTCCGGCCGGACAGCGAAGTTATTGACTTTGCCGAGATCCGGGCGCTAGCGCTAACGCATCGGCCCCGGCTGATTATCGCCGGCGCCTCGGCCTATAGCCGCCAGCTCGACTTTGCCCGCTTTAGGGCCATCGCCGACGAGGTCGGCGCCTACCTGTTAGCCGACATCGCCCACATCGCCGGGCTCATCGCCGCAGGCTTGCACCCCGACCCCATCCCTTACGCCCACGTGGTGACCACCACCACTCACAAGACGCTGCGCGGGCCGCGCAGCGGCCTGATCCTTAGCGGTGATGCCGAGTTGGGCAAGCTCATCGATCGGATGGTCTTTCCAGGCTTGCAGGGGGGGCCGCTGGTGCATGTCATCGCCGCCAAGGCGGTGGCCTTGTTTGAGGCCCTGCAGCCGGAGTTCAAGCGCTATCAGGCGCAAATAATCCGCAACGCCCAGCACCTAGCCGCCGAGTTGCAGAGCCGGGGCTACCGCATCGTCTCAGGCGGCACCGACAATCATCTGTTAGTGGTCGATTTGCGCTCGCAGGGGTTAACCGGCCGCGAGGCCATCAAGCGGCTCGATCCGGTCAGTATCACCGTCAGCAAGAGCTTAGTCCCCTTTGATCCCGAAACCCCCTTTGTCACCTCGGGCATCCGCCTCGGCACGCCGGCCCTAACTACCCGCGGCATGACCGAAGCGGCTATGGGCGAGGTGGCGGTGCTCATCGACCGGGCGCTGCGCGGCGATAAGCCAGCACAGGTCAGGCGCGAGGTGCTGGCGCTAGCTAGCCGCTACCCGATGCCTTGAAGCAGCTAGCAGTTTTAGCAAAGAGTGGCTGAGTGCTTACTCTTTTCTCACTCCTCGCTACCAAGCCTCACCGCGGATGCGCACCAGCTGCTGCTCGAGCGCTGACAAGGCCACCTCAGGGCTGGTGGCTCCCTGTAAAATCCGGAAAACTTCGGTCTGAAAGGCGGTGCTAACGCTGTCATAAGCCGCCGCGGTCACGGTAGATGGGCGGGCTACCGCTGCCAGCAAGATCGCCGGCATGCGCGCAAAGAAGGGGTTAGCGGCTAGCACGTCCGGGTCCTGATAGAGCGAGCGCCGGGTAGGGTTGTAGGCCCCGCGGATGGCGCGAAACTCTTGCGCCTCGGCGCTGGTCATGAAGCGCACCAGCTCGACGGCTTGCTGCGGGAAGCGGCTATGCCTGCTGACCGCTAGCTGCCAGCCGCCCAAGGCGGCAGCCGAGCCCGCGGCACCTTGCGGCAGCGGCATCACGTCGAAGCGGCCACGCACCGCGCTCCCCTCGCGCTGGCCAAGGGCGTAGGCATAAGGCCAGTTGCGCATGAAGGCAGCGTTACCAGCTTCCCACAGTGCCCGCGCCTCCTCTTCACCCATAGCCAGCACCTCGGGCGGCGAGATGGTGCCGATCCAGCGCTGCGCTCGAGCCAGAGCCTGCACGCTGGCCTGGTTGTTGACGCTAATGCGGCCGTCGGGCTCGACAATGGTCCCGGCTCCCTCTGAGGCCAACCACTCCAAGGCGTTGCAGGTCAGTGACTCGGACGAGCGCCCCTGCCAGACAAAGCCCCAGAACGCCTCGTTACCGGCTGCCCGCTCGCCCTCCTGGATAATACGCGCCATATAGGCTAGGTCGTTCCAGGTGGTGGGAAGCGTATTAAAACCGTACCTCTGCAACAGGTCGGTGCGGTAGTAAAGGAGTCCGGCGTCGGTGAACCACGGAACGGCGAGTAATCGACCGTTAACGGTGTTGTTGGCGACCATCTCCGGGAAAAAGTCGGCTAGCTGTGCCGGGTTGAAGTAGGGGGTAAGGTCGAGCAGATCGTCGGCCAACATCCCTGGCCAGATCACATCGACCATCACCACATCCATCCCGGTTGAACGGGTTAAAAACAGCTCGCGCAGCAGGTGCAGGCGCAAGGTGGCGTTCTGCGGCGTGAGTTTAGGGATGACCGTGTAGCCGGTCCGGGCGGCAAACTGCTGGACTAACTCACTACAGAGCTCGAAGTCGAGGCCTACGCCACCGCAATCCATAGTCAGCGTGACGGCGGCGGGAGCTGCCGAGCGGATAGGGTTATCGGGGCGGATCTGGAGATAAGCCCAAGCCAGGCCCGCAACGACCACTAAGCTGCCAAATAACAATATCAACCAACGCTTCACGTAAGCCTCCCTTAACGCCGCCGGCGGCGTAGCCGCTCCAGGCTCTCTTGCAGGCTGATGCGCATGCGCTCGAGCGCCCGGCTCAGCTCGCCTAGCTCATCATTGGTAGTAAGGAGCACGCTCTTTTCGAGATCGCCCCGGCTCATCTGCTCGGCAGCCTTCGTTAAATAGAGCACGTTGCGCGTCTGGCTGCGGGCCAAGGCGATGGCGATAACAATCGCTAGCAACACCGGCAGCACACTGAGCGCCACAGTGTTAAAAAGCAGCGTCCGTACCCGCTCTACTACCACCTCGTCGGCAATGCCGATAACTACTGCCCCCAACACCTGATCGCCCCGCTGCACAGCGTGCGATGCAACCTCGATGCGGGTGCCGGCCAGATCAATTAAGCGGCTCGGCGGGTCGATCGGCCCCATGGCGATGCCATGCTGTTCGGCAAAGGCCCGGGCCATGGCGCCTGACGCTCGCTGACGGACACCGGTATAGATCTCACCGGCCAGCGCCTCGAGGCTGGCCGCGCCGCTGATCCAGCCGGCGCGGGGGTGGCCGGCGTCGTCGGTGACCAGTACGAAGCTAACGCCTTGCGCGGTAAAGGCGGCTCGGGAGCGCTCGAGCATCACCTGAAGGTTGGCCATGGCCGCAGGATTGGGGAGGCCCTCCACACTGCTGGCAAAAGCGATGGCCGGATTGCGGGCGGCCTCCAGCAGCTGGGTACGGAGCACGCCCGGCAGAATCAGGACGATGACCGCCACGGCCGCAGAGATAGTGAGCACCACCGGTACGATCCCCACCAGCAGGAACTTGGTGCGGATGCTGAGCCACGGTGCCTTGTTTGCTGAGGTAACCGGCGCTACCTCAACTTGCTGTTCTTGCGCTTGCTGTCCTTGTTGGGTCGGCTGCTCCGCCCGGATTTGCGCCGAGAGGGGCGCACTGACTGCTGGCTCTGGGGCGGCTACCGGGATTGGCGGCTCGCTGACCGCCTCGGCGGGACGTACCTGCGCCGCTAATCCGGCCTGCTCGAACAGTGCAGCCACCCTACGCGCCTCAGCTTCCGAGACCGGCTTGGTCACCACGCCAGGCACCCGGCGCAGCAGGCGGGCCGCCTTATCGTGGCTGACCCCAAACGTCTGCGCCAAGCGGCGGGTGGTCTCGGCAGGGTCGGCCCCTAGCCCAGCGACTTCGACGACGTATCGCATCTCCATTTAGTCTCAGTCCTCCTCAGAAAGTCAGTAGTCAAGTATTCGAGTAGGGGCGAACCCTTCGTGAGGCCCCTCAGGGCGAAGCCTCGGACGGCTACGCCACTATCGCATTATCGCTCTCACTTCGCTCGGGCCTCACTTCGTTCGGGCCGGCGCTTCGCCGACGTTCGCCCTGTTTTCATCCCTGGTAGTAAACAAACCTTCATAGCAATCCCTCCTCCATTATGGCGAACCTGGCTCAGGTGGCGAACCGGTATTTTTCACACAGCGCCCTAGCGCGCTTAGCAAAGTCCATCCGCCACCCCTCATGGCGCAACTGCCCCGAGAGCGACTCAATCAGGCGGCTGACGGCTCGTTTGGGGAGGGCCTCAGCGCTAAGCCCTAGCTCGAATAGGGTGTCGTCAAGCACCACCTCGGCTATGGGCCCCATGAACTCTATTAGCAAGCCGGTCAGCTCGGCCAGAAAGGTAGCCGGTACCAGCGGGTCGGTCAATAACTGGGCCAGTGATTGTTGCAACAGCTCACGGGCAGCCTTTTTGACCTCCTCAAACGGGGCGCCCAAGCGGCTGGCGACGGTCCCTAACGTTCGGTGGCCATCTAGCAGGCGCAGCAGCCGGAGCGCGCCGAGCGACAATGCCACACTGCTCTCCTGGGAAGGCAGCGGCAGTGGTTGCAGGATGCTCTGCTCGCCTAGCGCCACATCAAAGGCGTGCGCGTCGGCCCGGTAAGCCGCTTCTAGCAGCAGGGCGTCGAGCGAACCCTGGATGCTCCGCTGCGGGCTCGGCATGCCGCTATGAAAGGCAAAATCGCCGCTCGGCCAGCCGAGCATGTTAGACACCGCCGGCACACCGGCTAAATCGGCGCACAGGGCATGTACTAGCTGGCCGCTTTCCAGGTAGATCCGTCCTCCTCGGGGCGAACCCAGCACCGCCTGATGGGTCAACTCCAGGCAGCCGCTAACGCGGTTGTGTGCCAAGTACTGGAGCAGACTGGCCAGACCGCCCTCGCTTAACTGACCTTGAAGCTTGTTAGCCATACCAGGCGTCACTATACGAAAGCCGGCCGGGGCACGTTGTGAAAATCACCCTTGTAGCACTCCCTGCTCACCTCACAGCGGTTTTCACCAATGCTGACACCAGTCTCCAGAATTATTGGGCTTGTCATCATGACCCCTTCGACAACGCTTCGACTTCGCTCAACGCAAGGCTCAGGGCAGGCAGGGCAGGCCCTGAGGCAAAGCCGAAGGGGAAGCGATCTCGGGCAGGGCGCGTACACGCTAGCGCGATTCTCGGGATTGCTTCGTCGCTTCGCTCCTCGCAATGACATTTGGGCGCCATGAGTTCGAAAAGCCCTATGAGTCGGCTCAGCGCCGGTATCATCTCTGCCAAGACGCCCTGGACAACGATTCCCAGTCCTGCGAGCACCCGCAGGATCAAACCAGATGTTGCCTGCTATCAGTACAACTGTTCGCGCTGGCCGAAGCTAAAGGCGATCACCGACCTGACCCCGTCAAGCCCGGTGGTGGGGAAGAACGGCGGCGCCGTGCCGAGCTGCAGGCGCTGGTCGTAGGTTTGGACGCGGCTATAGCCGGTTAGTCTGTCACCCGTCCTGGAGTTAAACGTTCCGAAAGCGCCGCGGTGATTCTGAATCATGCTGCCGATAAGAACGAAATCGCCCCTGGGGCTGCCCTGATTGAAACGCTCCACCTGAATTACCCCTCGGCCACTCATCAGCGCAGCATGAACGTGGACGCTGTCAGGTGCGCGCAGCGAGGCATCGGTGGCATGGTTGCCGACCAGTATATCCCCACCCTGGCTAAAAACGCCCAGGACGTTGCGTGCGCTCAGATTGCTGCAATCTGCCGGGGTCACGGTGCCGCTAGGATTACGGACCGGCCGGCCGGTACACGGCGGGCTCTCATAGCGCAGATCGCCGGTGATGCGGATATGCTCTTCAGTAGCCACCGTGATTTCCGCAAAACTGGCCAGGGCCGGCGGCGCCGTGTCGGGGTTGGCCGCAGTGGTGCGGCTCGGCCCCAAGAGGCGATCGACGCGCCCCTCGACGTAAATCACCCCGTTAAAAGGCCGGGGCTGGGTAATCCACTGGCCTTGCTGGTTACGCTCCTGTAAGGCCCGATTAGCATCGACCCGAAACAGTCGGCAGGAGTCGGCGTCAGCATCCCGACAAGCCCGAACGTACTGGAAGCTCGCCGCCGGCACCCAGTTGCCCTGCATGTTCCGGGTAAGCGGGTTGCCGTTGGCGTCCGCTGCCCACAGCTGAAGCCGGTGCAGGTTATGGCCAAAGAACAGGCCGACATCCTGCCGACCGGTGCCTTGCGCCGCCGCGCGCTGATCTTGAGCGTTTTGTGGCAGCGGAACAAAGGGGGCACTCCAGGCCACCCCTTCGGTAAAATCTGGCGCGTGAGTGCCGAAGCGGTTGTTATACGACGGGCGCTGGGCGTTGGGAAGCATCGCTGTATCCCGCACAATGCGGTCGTTGTTCACGCCAAAAAAGATCCCGCCGGCGCTGGTTGCGCCGTTACAGCGAGACCCGTCAGCGGCCGGATTAAGGCAGCCGGCAGTGGTCACCTCGCCGCCAAACCACGGGTTGCGGAAGAAGCGGAAATGGGAGTTGGTATGAGTCGGACCGTCGATAAGCGTATGGTTAGTATGCCAGATCTCCCCATCCCCATCGCCTCTCATGGCGTCGATATTGGTGAAGTAGGCATAGCGCGCGAAGCTGGTGCGCCCCACCTGGAAGCGGTACTCGCCTTGAATGACGATGTTGCGCTGAAAATCGGCCCCCAGCCGCCCGGTGGCCACCAGCACGAAGGGGATGGCATAGGTCTGTAAGCCAGCCGGAGGACCGCCCCCCGTCCGGGGCACCCCTTCAACGAATCTCCCCGACGGCAGCCGCACGTCGCTAGGCAGTGGCGCCCCGCAAGCTGTAGCAGTGAAGTGCAACCTTAGCCGGGCGCTCCCCCCGCTATCGAGTGGCGCGATGACCTCGTTACAGAGCAAGGTGTCAACGCTTGCCTGTAGCTGCGCCGCCACGTTGTTGAGTGCCGTGGTAACCGTGGGAGGATCAGGCTGGTCGCCGGTGCCGGTGCCATAAGACCAGCGGCCGGTAGTGCTGGAGGTAGCCGTAACGATGCTGTTAAGTCTGGTGCTCACTTCGGTCTGCAACAGGGCGCTGCCGACGTTCGCTCCGGCTCGAGCCAGCAGTAGCGACTGCACGATCGCGGCATTGTCGCGGCTGTGGTTCATCTCGTTGATAGTGCGGCTCACCAGCAAGGTCGCCATTCCTGCCATCACAACCACGGCCATCAGCGCTGCAATCAGCGCAACACCGCGCTCTCTTAGTTGCATGGCACTACCTCATCTACTCCAAAAGACTGGTGGCCGCCATGGAGCTCTACCTGGCCGGTAAAACTCCGCTCGATCACGCGGCCCTGGCTGGGGGCTGCCGCCGAGATCGTGACCTGGAGCCGGACGAGCTGCAGCACTACCCCATCCGGGCGTGTAAACTGCCGCACCGGTTGACCAGTAGGCGAAAGATGGGGGGTGGTACGAAGCTCGGTTATACCGGCCGGATCCTGATAAACGTACTCGAGGCGAAAGTCGCTAATATCGAAGGCTAAGGGGACTTCGGTAGCGCCGCGGCGCTGCCACAAGGTCCGCGTGGCGGCGTCGTAGCGCAAACCCAGGCTATCGATCCGAAACAGGAGGGTGTTGGGCGTGTAATCGATGGTATTGGCACAGCCCGGATGCACCACATTCCACTCCACGCTCCCCGGCCCCCCTCGCCGCGTCACATTACCGACATTAACTATCACCGCTCGGCGATTGGCGTTGACCATCATGGCCTGACGGCCTTCCAGGTTTAGCTCCGCCGCGTTCGCCACCGTAGCGATAATCTGCACGTTGTTGGCAGTCCTAAAGCTGTTGTTGTTGCCGCTGTCGTGCGGCAACACCTGATAGCCTGCCCCTCCGGCGATCAGCGCAAAAGAGATCTGCCGGTCGTTCGAGGCAAACGGTTGGTTGGTGATACTGCCAAAAACGGCGCTCCGGAGATCCTGAGTTATCACCTCCACCACGCGCCGCAGCTTAGCTTGGCTGGTGGTTATCGCCTCTTGGTCCGTCTGCACTCGCAAGCTGCTGACCATGGCGCTATAGGCCACGGTCAAGATAATCCCCAACACAGCCATCGCCACCAACAGCTCGACTAGCGTCATGCCTGAACTTAAACGGCGCCTCATACTAACTCCCTAATTGACAATAGGCAGGGCCGGTGCGACACCACCAGGAGGGACTACGGCTGGGCCTGCTGTGTCACCGGTTATGCACAGCTCGCCGTTAGCCGCCTGCCAACAGACTCGCACGCGGTAGTGCTCCATGGAAGCCGCACCGATGCTCAGCGCGCCAACTCTTGCGACCTCCGCGCGGTAGCGCTCGGGGGTCATAAAGCCATCGCCGGAGGCTAGTTCAGTAAACACTGTGGGCAGTTGATTATAGCCCCAGATCACCTGGGTATCGGTAATCACCCGGGCATCGCCGCCTGAGGCCAACCGACCGAGAAAGTTCAGGATCTGGACCGCCTGTGTGCGTTCGCCCGACACCAGGTTATGCTGCATGCTGGTGACCATTGCCGTGGTCAGCACCGCAATCACGATGCCCAGCACCGCTAAGGCTACTAGCACTTCGGCCAGTGTCAGGCCGGCTTCGCGCTTCACGGCATCACCTCCGCTCGCACTTCGCCAATCAGTGATACCCTCAACCGGTAGCGACGATCGGTAATCTGTACCCACAACGGCTCCGGCAGCGCTGCAAGCGTGGTTCTGGCGATCTGCCCTGGGGGTGTGAAGCGCAGAACTTGCCCCGTCGGCAGATTGGTCGATACGCCAGCCGGCAGCTCCTCGCGGCGCAGCGTGCGGCCACTTACCACCTCGCGCACCAGCAACTGACGGCCGTCGCGGACTAGCTCCGTCTCTACCCCCCGCGCTGAGGCCGCTGTCGCCCCCTGCCAAATGCTCTGTTGGATAGAGCGCACGGCAGCCTACTCCTGCTGGCCCTGGAGCGCGCGCAGGCCGTTAAACACGCCGATCCCGGCCACCACCCCGATGATCGCCACGACCACCAGTAGCTCGAGCAGGGTAATACCATTAGCGCGACGCATCGGCTAGCCTCCAAGTTCCAACAAGGCATGTTAGCAGAGAACCTCTTACAAGATTCTTACACCATTTGACCGCCTCGCCTCCATAACAAGAGTCACGCCTCAGCAATCCCAAACCTCATCAGCAAAGCGGTAAAGACTCAACGATAAGAACGTGGACCTCACACAACTCTTACCTGGCACCTCTAAGCTACCTCTGGAAAGGAGCGGGAGCATGACCGTTCACCACACCAAGGCCCGCCAGGACGCCGAGCGGGCACGCCAACAAGCCTTCTGGAATCAGCTCCTGCACAGCTTGCGCGGCATCCCTAACGACCTGTTGCCGTTTAGCGCCGTGCGCGAGCTGCATCCGACCTCGGAGCGCTACGGTGGCGTGCGAGCGATTCCCTTAGCTCAGATCGTCGGTTCGGTCGATCGCTATCGCGACTTCGACCACTACTTCTTGCCCCGGCTCGACCATAACCTCGACCGCTGGGCCAACGTGCGCCGCGCCGGGCTGGAAGGGGTCGAACTGCCACCCATTCAGGTCTATCAAGTTGGCGAGGTCTACTTCGTCAAGGACGGCCACCACCGCGTCTCGGTAGCAAGGCGCGCCGGGCAGCGGTTCATCGATGCCGAAATCATTGAGCTTCAGGTCACGGTGCCGCCCAACTCGACCGATAGCCTCAAAGATCTCATCATTAAGAGCGAGTACACCCGCTTTTTGGAAGCTACCGGCCTACACCGCCTGCGACCTGACCACGACGCCATCCTGTTCACCGTGCCGGGCCGTTACGATATCCTGCTCGATCACATTAAGACCCGCCACTACTATCTGGGGCTCGAGCGGCAACAGGATGTCCCGTGGAGCGACGCGGTCGCTACCTGGCATAACGACCTCTACCGCCCGATTATCGAGGAGCTGCGCGAGCACCGCCTGCTCGAGCGTTTTCCGGGCCGCACCGAAGCCGACCTGTACCTATGGATCATGGATCACCGCTACTTTCTGGCCCAACGCTACGGCCAGGAGATTGGCTTCGAGGCAGCCGCACTCGACTATGCGCAACACTACGCGCCCGACCTCTTGCACCGCCTGTGGCAGCGGGCCCGGCAGCGCTGGCGCGGCCAAGCGACGCCTTGAGTTAGGAGGCGGTGGTCAGTGGGTATGGGTTGTGGGGTTTTCCTACTTCCCACATCCTACTTCCCACCACCCACTACCTACAACCTGTTGTCAGCATACTGAAATGCTCAAGGCTACGCGCAGTAGAATAGGCTATGGCTCAGGCACCGCTTAACCTGCTAACCAGTCCTGACGGGGCCGTCTGCGTCCCGCTTGCGACCCTGACCCCACTGCGGCTCACCGGTGCCGACCGGCTCGACTTCCTGCACGGCCAAGTCAGCGGCGAGGTCAAACAGCTCCAGGTCGGCCAGACCAGCAGCGCGCTGCTGCTCAACGTCAAGGGGCACGCGCTGGCGCTGCTGCGGGTCTACCGCCGCCAGGACGACCTGCTCGCAGCGGTCGAGGATGGCGGCGGGACACTGGTCAAGGCAGAGCTGCAAGCGCATATCGTCTTTGATCAGGTGACCATCGAGGACTTAACCGGCACGCTACAGGCTTTCACGCTGCAAGGGCGCGGTGTGCGCGATGTGCTCAAGCGGGCGCTAGGGAGCGACCTACCCGCTGAGGGGCACTTTGCTCAGGTGCCGTTGGCCGACGCTAAGGTGTTGCTGGCGCCGGTGCGGCGCAGCAGCGCAACGGGGTTTGACCTGCACGTGCTTAGCCGCGATGCTGAGGCGTTGCAAACGGCCTTACTAACGGCTGGCGCGCAGCTCGCCGGAGACGACTGGCTGACGCTGGCCCGCATCGAAGCGGGGCTGGCTAGCGCCGCTGGTGAAGGGGGCGAAGGGGTACTCCCCCAGGAGTGCGGCCTTGAGTACGCCGTCTCGTACCGCAAGGGGTGCTATCTGGGGCAGGAGATCATGGCCCGCCTCGAGGCGCGCGGCAACGTCCGCCGGCGGCTCGTGGGGGTAAAGCTCAGCGGTCAACCCGTGGGCAGAGCGCTCTTATATCAAGGCAAGGAGGTCGGGCGGCTCGGCAGCGTCGCCTGGCACCCCGACCTTGGCTGGATCGGGCTGGCGGTGGTCAGGCTCGAGCTAGCGCCCGGCGCGGAGCTGACCGCGGGCGGCACCCAGGCCATGCTGGCGCCCATCCCCTTTTGAGCGCGACCGCGTGCTGATCAGGGGCGACTAGCTACGCTCATAGCAGGTATCATCTGGTTTGATCCTGCGGGTGCTCGCAGGACTGCGAATCGTTGTCCAGGGCGCCTTTGCAGAGATGATACCTGCGCTAAGGCGACTCAGTATTTGTGAAAACCGCTGTCACTACACCCGAATCCCGCTTCACATACCCAGAATGGCAAAGTACGGCACCTTGAAGTAGGGCTACCCTCCGCAACATAGGTTCCGGGCGCCGGCAGGAGGCCGTTCAACCGCGTCTCGCTCAGGGTGATGAACACTAGGTTCGGCTCTTGCCGGTCGGGCCGCAGCTGTAGGTGCCGCTACCCTCTCCATGATCCACCAGCAGCCCGGCTTGCCAGGTTGCCGCAGCTTACAAGAAGTTCTTGCGCCTCCCTCGCGCTTCCATCACAGCCCCTGGACCCGCTGGCCAGCCCACGCTGTGCCTTACGGAACTCCCAGCGCTCGCCCCGCTGTTGCCCTGTTAGACTAGGGGCTACCGGCAAAGGCTGGTTGCTAGGGCCGGACAGCTTACTGTGAATGGCCGGAAAAACCTAGAGCATAAAGGGCTTATATGATCACGACGCTAGAACCCCAACTCCTACAAACCCTGCGGGACAAGATCACCGCACGCACGGCCCTTATCGGCGTGGTGGGCCTCGGCTACGTCGGCCTGCCGTTTGCCGTGGAAAAGGCCAAGGTCGGGTTTAAAGTCGTCGGTATCGAGCAGAACCCGCGCCGGGCCGAGCGCGTCAATCGCGCCGATAACTATATCAGCGACGTGTCAGACGACGAACTACGACAGGTAGTGGCCTCGGGCCGCCTGCACGCCGAGACCGATTTTGCTCGCGTTACCGAGCTGGACGTAGTTGTTATCTGCGTACCGACGCCGCTAACCAAGAACTTGGCCCCCGACCTGAGCTATATTGAGAGCGTCACCAGCGAGATCGCCGCGCGGCTGCGGCCCGGCCAGCTAATCACCCTGGAATCCACCACCTACCCCGGCACCACCGACGAGGTGATGCGCCCCCTGCTCGAGCGCAGCGGCCTCAAGCAAGGCCAAGAGTTCTGGCTGGCTCACTCCCCGGAGCGCGTCGACCCGGGCAACAGGCGCTACACCACCAAGAACACCAATAAGGTGGTGGGGGCCTCCGATCCTTGGTCGCTCGACCTCGCTACCTGCTTCTATCAGCAGACCATCGATCACATAGTCCCGGTATCGAGCGCCAAGGCTGCCGAGCTGGTCAAGGTTTTTGAGAACACCTTCCGCGCTGTCAATATCGCCCTGGTCAATGAGCTGGCGCTGCTCTGCGACCGCCTCGGCCTCAACGTCTGGGAGGTACTGGACGCTGCTAACACCAAACCATTTGGCATTATGCCCTTCTACCCCGGTCCCGGCGTGGGCGGGCACTGCATCCCTATCGACCCTCACTATCTGGAGTGGAAGGCCAAGGAGTACAACTTCAACACCCACTTTATCGCCCTGGCCGGCGAGATCAACCGCTCCATGCCCGAGTTCGTCAGGGACAAGGCCTGGCGGGTGCTGAACCGGCTGGGCATCGCCCCCTCGCGAGCCAAGGTACTGGTGCTGGGGGTGTCGTACAAAAAAGACCTGGCCGACTGGCGCGAATCCCCCGCCATTGAGGTTATCAAGCTGCTGCTACATGACCACGCCCAGGTCAGTTACCATGACCCATACGTCCCCCAGATCGAGGTTGACGGTCACGCCCTGACATCGGCCCCTTTGAGGCCGGAGAGCCTGGCGAGCCATGACCTGGTGATTATTACTACCGATCACAGTGCGGTCGATTACGGTTTGGTCTTGGAGCAGGCTCGAGCCGTGCTCGATACACGCGGCGTCACCCGCCGCCAGCACCCCAACCACCCCAAGGTGACGCTGCTGTGAAGGGGGTAATCGTGGTCGGTGCCGGGAGTTGGGGGCAGCACCTGGTGCGTAACTTTTATGAGCTGGGGGGGTTAGCCGGGGTGGCTGAAGCCAAGCCTGAGCTGCGAGCGGCTATAGCCGCTCGCTATCCCGGTGTCCCGGCTTACGCCGATTTGCAGGAGACCCTGCGTGCAGAGGCTCCGGCGCTGGCCATCGCCACCCCGGCGCCTACCCACTACCGCTTGGCCCTGGCCGCGCTCGAAGCAGGCAAGGACGCCTTCGTCGAAAAACCGCTGGCCCTGACCGCTCACGAAGCCCGCCACTTAGCCACCCTAGCCGATGAGCGCCAGCGCATCCTGATGGTCGGCCACCTGCTGCTCTATCAACCGGCCATCGCTTGGCTGCGCGATTATCTGGCCTCGGGCGAAGCGGGCACGGTCTGGCACATCCACACCCGCCGTGCCAAACTCGGCAAGGTCAGGCGCGAGGAGAACGTCTGGTGGTCGTTCGCTCCGCACGATGTCTCAGTAGTCTTGGACCTGCTTGGCAATCCGGCGCTGGCAGCAGTACGAGCCCAAGGACACGCCATGCTCCAGCCCGGTATCGCCGACGACGTTCAGGTGAGCCTGCGCTTTGCCAGCGGCCAGACGGCTCACCTCCACACCAGTTGGTACTGGCCCCTTCAGGAGCGGCGCACCACCATCCTGGCCGAGCGAAAGATGCTGGTTTACGACGAGCTAGCGCAGACCGTCACGGTCTATGACAAGGGCGTCACGGCGGAGTTAGCCAATCGCGACGCTGGGAGCTTTATAGCGGAGGTTGCCAACCACGAACCGCTCAAGCTAGAGTGTCAACATTTTCTCGACTGCCTCGTTCACCGCACCCGCCCTCGCTCCGACGGCTGGAACGGCGTGGCGGTAGTGGAGGTGCTCGAGCGCGCTGAGGAGGCCATGCGTGGCTGAGTACTTCGTCCATGAATCGGCCTATGTCGATGAGGGAGCCACCATCGGCCAGGGCACCAAGATCTGGCACTACAGCCACGTGATGCCCAAAGCGGTCATCGGCAAGAACTGCTCGCTGGGGCAGAACGTCTTTGTCGCCAACCACGTCACGATCGGTAACGGCGTCAAGATTCAAAATAACGTCAGCCTCTACGAAGGGGTAATCCTGGAAGACTACGTCTTTTGCGGCCCCAGCATGGTCTTTACCAACGTCAAGACGCCGCGCAGCGAGTTCCCGCGCAACACCTCGGACGCCTACGTCACCACCTTGGTCAAGCGCGGCGCCAGCATCGGCGCTAACTCCACCATCGTCTGCGGCGTCACCCTCCACGAGTGCGCCTTTGTGGCAGCGGGAGCGGTGGTTACTAAAGACGTCCCGGCTTATGCCATAGTAGCCGGCGTCCCAGCCCGGATCGTTGGCTGGATGAGCGCCTATGGCGACCCGCTCGACTTTAGCCACAGCGACACCGCCACCGACAGCCAGGGGCACAAGTATCACAAAGTCAGTGACACAGAGGTGCGGAGACTATTATGACAACTTCAACCCAGGCAAAGATTCCCGTGCTCGATCTCTCCCCGGAGATCGACAGCCTCTGGGATGAGCTTAACGCCGCGCTGCAACGAGTGCTCAGGAGCGGCCAGTTCATTTTGGGCCCCGAGGTTAAGGCCTTCGAGGAGGAGGTGGCGGCCTATCTCGGCGTTAAGCACGCCATCGGCGTCAACTCCGGCACCGACGCGCTGATTATCGGCCTGCGCGCCTTGGGCATCGGCCCCGGCGACGAAGTTATCACCACCCCGTTTAGCTTCTTCGCTACCGCTGAGTCGATCAGCAACGTCGGCGCCAAGCCGGTGTTTGTGGATGTCGAGGAGGGCAGCTTTAACCTCGATCCGGGCCTCATCGAGGAGAAGATCACGCCCAGAACCAAAGCGATCATGCCGGTCCACCTCTTTGGCCGCCCCTGTGAGCTGGACGCCGTCATGGCTATTGCTAAGAGGCACCGCCTTAAGGTGATCGAGGACTGCGCCCAATCGTTTGGGGCGCGCTACCGGGGCCGGCAGACCGGTACCATTGGCGACTTAGGCGCCTTTTCATTTTTCCCCTCCAAGAACCTGGGCACCTACGGCGACGGCGGTCTAGTCACCACCAACGACGATGCTGTGGCCGAGTTAGCGCGGATGCTGCGGGCGCACGGCTCCAAGAAGAAATACCACAACCAGCTGCTGGGCTATAACTCGCGCCTTGACTCGCTACAGGCCGCAATTCTCCGAGTTAAGCTGCCGCGCATTGACGGCTGGAACGAGCAGCGGCGCGAGGTCGTCGGGCGCTACAACCAGCTCTTGGCGGACGTTCCCGGCGTTATTACTCCTGAGCTCACTGACGGGCATGTCTTTCACCAGTACACCATCCGCCTCAGCGCTAACCGCGACGAGGTGCAGGCCAGGCTCGAGCGCCAAGGGGTAAGCACCATGGTCTACTACCCTATCCCGCAAGACCGGCTGCCGGTTTATCACGGCCAGTATCCGGCCAACCCGGTTAGCGACCGGCTGGCTCAGCAGGTGCTGAGCTTGCCGATCTGGCCCAGCCTCAGTGCCGAGTGCCAAGAGCGCGTGACGGGAGCCTTGCAGGCAGCCTTACAGCCAGACCTGCCTTGACCGAGCTAGCTTCAGCGGTTTTCACAAATACTGAGTCGCCTTAGCGCAGGTACTGCAAGAGTTCTATTACTGGGCCAGTGCGGGAGCAATCAGCCGACTAACGGCTCGAGCAGCGCCGTCGCCCGCTCGAGCTTGCTAACCGAACTCTCGGCCAAGGGGAGGAGCTCCTGTAAGGCTGCGGCCAGTCTGGCTAGCTCATCGGCGCCGGCTGATAGCGCCTCTAGCTCGACCTCTAAGAAGTGAACGCTGGCGTCGTGGCCGGGCCGTTGCGCACTCACTTCGTCAAAGGCCAGCTCAGCCAGCGCTACGCCCCTTCGACCCGCTCCTTGGCTCCCCTCGGAGCCGGGCTCAGGGCAGGCCCGCTGCCTGACCAGAAAGCGCGTGCGTTGGGTAATTAGCTCGAGCTGCGGCACCAAGTCGCTCACCGCTACCCCTTCAGGGAGGGCGGCTAACACTTCGGGCGGCCAGTCCGAGGTTTCCAGCTCCAACTCCTGCCGCTGATGCAGAGCGCCGGTTACACTCCCGGCCCACTTCAGCGTGACCAGCCGCCGCTGGCCGATGCGCCGCTCGCGCATGGCCAGGCCCGCCTGCTTAAGCCGCCGGTCGGGGGTATCTAAGTAGCGGTCGCGCTGCTGGTGCTTACCTTCGGGCAGCAGCTCAAAGCCTGCTAGCGCTAGGTCGTGCTTGAGCACCCACGGATCGGGGAGCTGGCTGGCATCTAGCGAGAACTTAACCTCACGCTCGAGCTTCATGGCACCTCGGGGCTGATAATCCCCCACCAGTACCAGTTCTCGCCCTCTAAGCGCGAGAGCAGCGCCTGACCTGCGTGGATGGCATGGCTTAGCGCGGCGTCACGGCTGTGTAGCATTAAGAGGGAGCCGGCGTCGCTATAGAAGCAGCGGCGCTCGGCTAGGGGCCGCCGCAGACGGGGCTCGAGCCGGCCTAAGAGCGCCGCGGTGCCGCCTGCCTGGGCCTGGGCGAAAAGGTGATCGAGAACCTGCTCCATGCGATTCTTGGCTGCCGCTAAGTGCATAACGCGCGAGACGCCGCCCGGTTGCAGGTAGTAAACATACCAGCCTAGTACCCGCCCGCCTTCCATCACGATGGCGGTCTGTAGCTCACCCTGGCTACGAATAGCGCCCATCTCGGCCCACAGCCAGGCGAGGTAAGCCGCGTCGTAGTCAGGAGCGAGCTGATAGCTCTGCTGGGCTACCGGCAACAGGCTGACCAACCGCTCAGGGGTCAGCGGCTCACTGCTGAGCGTGCTAGCCGGAGGTGCCAGACCGAGCCGCTTAGCGCGGGCCAGCAGCCGATCAAACGGTTGGCTGATACTCTTTAGCCGGCGCAGGCTAGGGCGTTTGGCAGCCTCTAGCGCCAGCGTCAGCGGCCTAAAGACCTTGATCCAACGCAGGCTTTGCAGGTGCGCGATCTCGCCACCCAAAGCCTCCCAGATGCGCTCGAACTTGGGGTGCCCGCCATCGCTGATGGTGATCTCCTGTGGCCCGCTCAGGTACTTGCGCAGCAAAAAGCTGGCGATCGTGGTAGGGGCTAGCGCCTCGTCGACCAAGGGCGGCATCACGCAGGCCAGGCGCAGCGGCCGGTCGTGATAGCGAAAGCGGCTCACCGTGGAGCCGATGACCCCTAACAGCCGCCCCGCCTCATCTTCGGCAACTAGCGAAGGGATCTCCGGGTCGAACCAGGGGCGCTCGAGATAGAGCCGCCTGACGTAGTCGATCAGCCCCGGCGCCGGCGTGCGTGTCTTACCGCGGAACCAGTACTGCCACAGGCTGGCTACACCGGCGACATCCTCGGCGCGTAGGGGCCGGATGTTCATGGCAAGGAAGCGCTTACCTCCGGCACCGCCTCAATGAGCAGGGGCGCAAGGTGCAAGTAGCGCGTGGCGCGGCGCTTGCTCTCGATATCGCGATAGACCCGCGTTACCTGCTCGGCGCTAAGGTTAAGGGCCGGGGCCGCCTCCTCAGGGCGGTAGCCGTGGTTGAAGGCGTACAGGCAGAGGTCCATCTGGTGGTAGGGGAGCGAGAAGTAGAACTCCTCTTGGCTCTGCGGCAGGGCGTAGGTGTCGGTGGTAGGCGGGCGTGAGCGGATCTCGGTGGGCAGCTCCAGGTACTCGGCCAACTGGTAGACCTGGCTCTTGTAGAGGTGGGCGATCGGTTTGATATCGGCAGCCCCGTCGCCGTTCTTGACAAAAAACCCCTGGTCGTACTCGAGCCGGTTAGGCGTGCCCACTACCGCGTAGTTGAGGCGGTCGGCGTGGTAGTACTCTAGCAGCTTGCGGCTGCGCTGCTTGAAGCTGGTAGCGGCTATGATCGCCAAGTAGCTCTCCGGGGTTAGGCGCTCGCGCACCTGGCTGCCGTCGGGAGCTTGCGCCACTACCGAGAAGAGCCGGTAGCTATCGGACTCAGCCACGCTCGGCAGCACCAGCTTGGCCTTCCAGCCGGGGCCGTAGCCAGGGATGACCGACCGGATGGCGGCATCGCGGCGGGCATAGCAGCCGCTGGCCTCCAAGAGCGGCGTGATGTCCTCCAACACCGTTGCGACCCCGAGATGCTCGGCGATTAACCGGCTGAGTGCCAGTGTGTCGTCAGCCGAGTCGGCCTCGGGCATCAGTAGCCCCAGGACCCGCTCAGGACCCAGGGCGCGCACGCACAGAGCCGCCGTAACGCTGCTGTCGATGCCGCCTGAGAGACCCAAGACCGCCCCCTTGCGGCGCAACTGCGGTAAGAGGCGGCGCAGGCCGTCGGTGATGGTCGTAACGGCCTCTGCGGGCTCGAGCCTAAGCAGCTCAGGCGAGAGGGTCATGCCGCTTTGGCGGTCTCGCGGCGGCGCTCGATATAATGCACGATATTGTCGATAGTATCGAGGTTCTCGGGCAGGGTATCCTCATCGGGGATCTTAAAGCCGAAGCGCTCCTCGATAAACATGATCAACTCCAACACCCCCATCGAGTCGAGGATGCCCATCTGCGTTAGTGAGTCACTGCTGCCGGGCTGCAGCGAGTCAAAGATATAGTTTTCGGCGATAAAGGCGCGAATAATAGGCTCGATCATGTGATCCACTCCAGAACCAGTCTAGCTTAGTCTTGCCGCTAGGGCGGTGAGGATTTCACGTTGTGACCAGTTCGCGCAGGCTCTGCTTGCGCACCTTCCCGCTGCCGGTCTTGGGTAGCTCGTTAAGGAAATAGACATACTTAGGGGCCATGAAGCTCTCCAGCTTGCTCAGACAGAGCCGCTTGATCTCCGCTTCCGAGAGCGTCGCGCCGGGCAGCAGCACCACATAAGCGGCCACCGCCTCGCCCAGCAGCTCGTCAGGGACGCCGATAACCGCCGCCTCCTGGATGCCGGGGAGGCTGTGCAAGGCGTTTTCCACCTCAACGGGGCTGACCTTTTCGCCGCGCGTCTTGATGATATCATCAGTGCGGCCGACGAAGTACAAAAAGCCCTCGCTGTCCATTTTGAAGTGGTCGTGGGTGCAGAGCACCCGCTCGCCGGGGTAGCGGCCGGGCTTAAGCATAGCGGCGCTCAGCTCCGCTTGGCGCCAGTAGCCCGGCATCACGTGGGGGCCGCGCACGTGCAGGATGCCGACCTCGCCGGGCGGCACTAGTCGGCCCTCTTCGGAGAGCAAGAAGACCTCGGTGCCGGGCATGGCCTGGCCGACCGAGCCAGGCTTGGCATCGATCAGTTCGGGCTCGAGGTAGCAGACCCGTTTGCACTCGGTTAAGCCGTACATCTTGTAGATCAGAGCATTCGGGAAGAGCTCGCGCAGACTGGGGACAAAGTCGTCAGGGAGGTGCGCGGCAGTATTGGTGACGCGCCTGACTGAAGGGAAGCGCAAGGGCGAGTTCTTGTGCAGCGAGAGCAGCGTAGCGTAGACGGTAGGCACGCCGGGGTAGACCGTGACCGCTTCCTCCTCGACGCGCTTTAACACCGCTGCCGGGAAGCTGAAGTGGGGCTCGAGCACCAAAGTAGCCCCCAGATGCACGGCCATCAGCAGTTGATAAAGCCCATAATCGAAGGCTAAGGGCAGGACGTTCAAAATGCGCTCATCTGCTTGCAGCCGCAGGTACTCGACTAAGCTCCCCTCGATAAAGACCATGTTCTGGTGGGTCATCATCACCCCTTTGGGGTTGCCGGTGCTGCCTGAAGTGTAGATCAAGGCCGCCAGATCGACCGGAATAGTGCCTGCGGGCTGATAGGCCGGGGCAGCGTTAAGCGCCTCGTCCCAGGCCAGCACCCCTGCGCCTTCGGGGATTGGCCCGGCGCAGATGACCGCTCTTAAACTGGGCGCTTGCGTGGCGGCTGGGCCGAATACCCGCGCCAGCTTGCTATCAGACAGCAGGAACGAGGCTTCACTGTCGTTTAAGATATAGGCCAACTTGTCATCTTTGGTCTGCGGATTGATGACCATCATCACCCCGCCCGCTAAGAGCGTGCCGTAGATGCTGACTACCGCCGGCCAGCCGTTGTCCATGAAGATGGCCACCCGGTCGCCGCGGCTTAAGCCCTGTCGGCGCAAGGCGCTTGCCAGGCGGAGCGCGGCGTCTAACAGCTCGCTGTAGCGGTAACGCTGGCCACCGGTAACGAGCACCTCCTTGTCGGGGTGCCGCGCGGCGGCCAGCAGCAGGCTGTCGTGTAAGAGGCGTTCGTAGCGAGGGCTCATGTTACCTCCCAAGGACCGGGACGCCGCGGACATTTTTGCCGACGACCACCCGGTTAGGCTCTGCCGGGGCGGCCAGGCGCGGCGCGGCGATGAACTGCTCATGCCACAGCATGCTCGAGATAACCCCGACGATGGCCATCTCATCGGTTTCGCTGAGGCCCGTTTCGAGGCTGCGCTCGGCCTTGGCCATAAGTTGCGTGACGGCCGGAACCGAAAACAGTCCGGCAGCGTCCAGACGGCTGGGCGAAGTCAGCTCCTGCACGTAGGCCGGGGCCCCAGGGCCGACAAAGGCGCGCAGGATGGGGGCGCGGTAGGGGCGCTTGTCACGCTGCGCGATCTCCGGCGGCAGCAGCGGCGTCACCGCTTTGCGCAGCAGGTACTTCTCCTGCATGTCGCGCAGGCGCAGCCGCTCGGGGAGCTTAGCGGCAAACTCGGCCACGCGGTAGTCCAGGAACGGGAAGCGCCCCTCAATTGAGTTGCCCATCAGCATCCGGTCGCCCTGGGAGTGGAGCAAGTAGCCCTCGAGGAAGGTGTGAATCTCCAGATACTGCGCCTGGCTCAGCCCACCCAAATCAGCAAAGTTAGCAGGGAGGCGAGCCATTAGCCGCTCCTCGGGGTTGCCCTCAGCGCGGGCGGCCGCTAGCAGTGCCGGGTTAACAAAGCGCAGGCAGCGGGCGGTGTTATTAAAGCGGATGCGGTGGCTGTAGAGCGGGTCGCCAGTATTGCCTAGCCCGGCCCCAAAGAAGGCCTGCAAAAAGGCCCCGCCCCGGTTCAGGTCTTTGGCTAGGTAGGGGTAAAGGCGCCGCAATAGCAACGGGCGGAGCCTAGAGCCGGGTTGCTTGGCCCAGAAGCGCCTGATCATCGCTTCGCGGAAGATGTTGTAGCCAGCGAACAGTTCATCGGCCCCTTCGCCGGTTAGGACCACCTTAAAGTTAGCCCGCCGCGCCAGCCCGGATAGGTGCAACAGCGGCGCCGGGGCGGTGCGCAACATGGGCTTCTCGGCCAGTTCAATGACCCTAGGGAAGGCCTCGGCGATGTCGGCGCTGTCCACGATTATGCGGCTGAGATCGACCCCTAGCGCCATAGCCATACGGTCTTGATGCACGCTCTCATCAAAGCGCGGATCAGCGAAGCTAATGGCAAAACCGCGCAATACCTGCCGGGTATGGCGGCGGGCCAGCGCGGCGATAGCCGAGGAGTCAAGCCCGCCACTTAAGTACACCCCGACCGGCACGTCGGCCCGTAAACGGATGCGGGTAGCGTCGTCAAGGAGCGCCAGTAGCTCTTCGGCCAGCGCTTCGGGGTGCTCGGTGCGGGCTTCCTGTGGTGGCACGAAGGGGATGTCCCACCAACGGCGCTGCTCGATTAGCCCGCCTTGGCCGTAGCGCAGATAGTGCCCGGCGGGGAGTTCGTGGATTCCGGCGAAAGCCGAGCGGTCGGGCTGGATGCTCCACAGGGTGAAGGTCTCCAGCAGCCCTAGCGGCTCGAGCTGCCGCGTGGCGGCGGAGTGGCGCAACAGCGCCTTGGCCTCTGAAGCGAAAGTAAAGTCGCCGCCGAAGTTGGCTACAAACAGCGGCCTGATGCCGAAGCGGTCGCGGGCCAAGAACAGCTCTTTGCGATTATAGTCCCAGATGGCAAAGGCGAACTCGCCGTTGAGCTTGTGCAGGCAGTCTACCCCCCACTGCTCAAAGGCGTGCGCTAGCACCTCGGTGTCGCTGCGGGTGGCGAAGCGATGTCCAAGCGCTATTAGCTCTTTGGTCAGCTCAGGGTAGTTGTAGATCTCGCCGTTTTGCATTACCCAGAAGCGCCGGTCCTCGCTAGAGAGCGGCTGATCGCCGCCGGCTAGGTCGATGATCGATAGCCGCGTGTTGACCATGCCGAAGCGCCCGTCTAGGTACAGGCCTACGCCGTCGGGGCCACGGTGCTTAAGCTCACCGGCCATGGCCAGTAAGGTCTCTGGTGACGCACCCCGCTGAGCGCCTGCATAAGTTCCGGCAATGCCACACATCGCAAACTCCGTTTCGCCGGGGGCCCGGCTAGCGCTCATGGTAGCACCGGGTAACGGCGCGGCAAGGACGGCGGTCACGCCGCCCTATCGGAGATGCTTAGCGTGCGGCCTGGCGTTTCTCTTCGTCGTAAAGCCGCTCGAGCACAAAGTTCTTAAGCAGGGTCTGGTACCCCATCTGGCGCCGGCTTGCCAGACGTTTAAGGCGGTTCAGGGTGTCGACCTCCAACCGTAAGGTGATGCTACGGCTCGCGACGGGGGAGCGGACGGGCGGCTCCTCGCTTGCCTCCTGCTGAGGCCTGGCGAGGTACTCATCCGTCACCTCGTGAGAAGCCCAGAAGGCCTGCGCTTGTACCTCACTCATCTCCGGGGGCACCTGGCTCGGGTCGGTCAAGGGCGTCAATTTGCGCTTCATCGGTTTCGCCTCCTATAGGATCGCTTCTCGTTCAGGCTGGCGGCGCGGGCGGTCACGGGTCGCCAAAGCTGCGGACCGAGGTGCTTAGGATGACCACCAGGATGCGACCGCCCTCGGTCTTACCGATATAACCGAGGTGCCCGCTGTGCGCCGAGAAGCGAACGCGCTGCGGGTCGATAGCGGCCTCCTCGGCTTCTTCCTCAGAAACGCCGTGTAGTGCAATGTGTTCGCTATTCACAGCGTCCCACTGGAAGGTTGCCACACCTCAGTCTAGCTAATCGTATAGACAATTGTCAATAATTAAGATGCACCCCCTGTGCGAAGCGCCGAGACGCTTGCGCTGGTACCGGCATCCGATCGCTCAGCCGAGGCGGGCACGGACGTTGCGTCGTGAACACCCCCTCAAGGCAGTGTGACGGTTGCACCGGCGCCTTTCTGGCGTAGTGCTAACTTGCCATTAGTTAGCTCTGTCTGAACGATAGGGAAAGGGGTAGAGCGATGATCAGACGAAGAAAATTCTCGCGGCTGCTGGTGGGAGCCCTCCTGCTGGCGCTGGCGGTGCTGCTGGCGGCCTGTCCGGGGGTGGGGGTTCCACCGGCGGTCACCAGCGTGACCATCAATGAGCCCGACCAGAGCGTTGTAGTCGGCGGGACCTTCACCTTCACGGCGACCGTTGATGCGGTGGGTGGGGCGAACCCGGCGGTGACCTGGAGCAGTAGCGACGAGACGGTAGCCACGGTTGACACCAACGGGGTAGTAACGGGTGTTGCGGTCGGGACGGCCACCATCACGGCGACCAGCGTGTTTAACTCGGCTATCTCCGACACCGTGACGGTAACGGTAACTGCGACACCACTGGCGCCAGCGGTCAACAGCGTCAACATCGATCAAGGCTCTGGCGCGATTGAGTTAGGTGTACCCTTCACCTTCACGGCAACTGTCGCTGCGGTGGGCGGGGCGGACACGTCGGTAACCTGGAGCAGCGATAACGAGACGGTAGCCACGGTTGACCCAGGCACCGGCGCCGTAACCGGCCTTGTGGTTGGAGGGCAGGCCACAATTACTGCTACTAGCGTGCTCGATAGCACCAGGGTAGATAGCAGAGTGATCTTTGTAGCAGACGCGGTAGTTACCAGCGGCAACGATAGCGGCCCCGGTTCGCTGCGGCAGGTTGTTGCTGACGCTTTCTCTGGTGACACTGTCGGGTTTGCCTGGAACGTGCCTAGAGTTCTGCTCACTTCAGTTCAGCTAATACCGCCCGTTGATGCGCGCATCCAAATTCTGCAAAGCCTCACCATTAGTGGCCTACCTGGTGACCGCCGGGTGACCATTGCGGGTGACACTGTGCAGAACTTCTCGTCGCGGTCGCGCATTTTCTTCGTACCTTTTGGTGTAACCGCGAGCCTTGACAACCTCATCCTCACCGGCGGCGATTTTATCGGGAACGGTGGCGCGATTCGTAACGACGGCGATCTGACTGTAACTAACAGCACGATTACCCGCAACACAGCTTGGTTCCGGGGCGGCGGCATCTACAACCACGGCGCAGCAGCGGCGCTCTTGGTCCAGAACAGTATCATCTCTGAGAACAGGGCCGTTGTGGAAGATGATCAGCTTGGAGTAAACTTCTGTATCGGTCAGCCTGGCACTGTAGGTAACGACTGCGAGGCGTCGATCGGAACAGGCAACCTAGCCAATGGTGGTGCTGGTGGTGGCATCTACAACTATGGAGGTACTGTTACCATTGAGAACAGCGTCATCAGTGACAACGAGGTCAAGTACAGCGGCGGTGGCCTCTATAATAACGGTGCAGGCACCATGACGCTGATAAACACCGACGTGCTCAACAACTTAGCGAGCGATGAGCGGTTCCTCCCGGCAAACCGCGAGCGTGTCAACTTGGGCGGCGGCATCTACAACCAGGGGACGTTCAGCATGACCGGCGGCACTGTGACCGGCAACTGGTCGGCGCTGTATGGTGGCGGTATTGCCAATGGTATCACCACAGCACCGGATCGGCCCCTTACCCTAACGGGCGTCCTGGTTACGGGCAATACAGCAGCCAACTTCGAAGACCACGCAGATGCGTTTGGCGGCGGTCTCATTAACTACCGTACCGACCCGCTGGCGAACCTAACCATTGACACTGGTACGACAATTACCGGTAATGTCGCCGCTTTCTCTCCGGACATCCACCACGTCTGTACCAATTGCGGGGGTCCGGCGATGTTGATGAGGGCGCCGAGGCCGCTGCAGATGCCGGTATTCGGCGATGACGGCCGTTAAACTTACATAAAGCCCTTCGAGGCCGGGAGCATTCCCGGCCTTCTTGTTGCCCTACATCGTTCCGACTCCCCCCAACCACCGTTGGTAAGGAGGGCTTAATCGTTAAGTGTCATTCTGAGGAGCGCATTGCCCTTTGTCATTCTGAGGAGCGCCCCCTTTTGTCATTCTGAGGAGCGCAGCGACGAAGAATCTCGCCGTGGACAGTCCGAGACCCCTTCGCCTGGCTCAGGGCGGCGCCTTCGCGGAGCCTGCCCTGCTTGCCCTGATCCTGCGGCGGCAAGCTCGCAGGATGTCGAATGGGAGCGAAGTCGAAGGGCTCAGGGTGACAATTGACACCATTAGCGCCCTTCGTCATCCTGAGACCGCGTCTACCTCGGCCTCACTACCCGCCTGATGGTCTTGAAGATGATCGCCAAGTCTCGGTCCAGACTCTGAGTGCGGATGTACTCCAGGTTGAGCTGGAGCTTGTGCGGCATAACCTCTTGAACGTAGACCTTCTCCGGGTCTGGGGCCCGGGCCAGCAGCTCGCTCTCGCTGCGGTACTCGATCGAGGCCAGGTCGGTAATCCCAGGCCGGACAGCGAGCACCTGGCGCTGCTCGGGGGTATAGAGCGCCACATACTTGGGCACCTCGGGGCGCGGCCCGACTAACGACATCTCACCGCGCAGCACGTTGAGGAGTTGCGGCAGCTCGTCGAGCTTGGTCTGGCGCAACAGGGCACCTACGCGGGTAATGCGTGGGTCGCGGCCTACCGTGAGCTGGCCGCCAAGGCTTGGAGCATCAGTGCGCATGGAGCGGAACTTAAAGATCCAGAAGGGCTGGCCGTGGCGTCCGACCCGCTCCTGCCGGAAAAAGACCGGCCCCGGCGAATCGAGCTTAATAAGCGCGGCAATGGCGGCAAATACCGGCGATAAGACCAGTAAGCCAAGTCCGGCCCCGGTAAGGTCGAGCAGGCGTTTGAGGGTATTTTGCAGCGGTTTGTGCGTGACTGAGGATTTCGGCACGATAGTCAGACTCTTGGCGCAGTCATCAGGATCATTGTTGGCTCCCGCGACGGCCATCGCACGTTGCTGGAGCATGCCTCACGCTTTGCGGTGTGTTCTAACTACGTCCAGTACGGCGTCGATCACATCTTGCACATCGCTGTTGCTAAGGCGGGGATGAAGCGGCAACGAGATCATGCGGCTAAAGGCGTCCAGGGCTACCGGAAAGTCGCTGGGCGTAAAGCCGTACTTGTGGGCGTAGAAGGACATCATGTGCAGCGGCGTGTAGTGGACGCTGGTGCCGATGTTGCGCGCTTTTAGCTCCTCGATGAACTGATCGCGTGCGAGCGTGAGGTGCTGTGGCCTGAGGCGGAGGATATAGAGGTGCCAACTGCTCACGGCATAAGAGCGCTCGGTGGGGGGCTCGAGCGCTGGCTCGTTGCTAAAGGCGGCCTGATAGGCGGCAACGACTTCCTGGCGGCGCCGGTGAAAGCCTGCCAGCTTGCGGAGCTGATGGATGCCGAGTGAGGCTTGCAGGTCGGTCATGTTGTACTTAAAGCCGGGCATGACGATGTCATAGCGCCACGAGCCGACCTTATCGAAGCGCTTCCAGGCATCTTTGGACATGCCGTGCAGGCCAATAACGCGGGCCGCCTCGAGCAGCTCCGGGGCTCCGGTAAGCGCCCCGCCTTCGGCGGTGGTGAGGTTCTTGGTGGCGTAGAAGCTGAACGAGGCCAGGTTCTGGCGGCTGCCGACCATTACCCCTTTGTACCAGGTGGGGGCGGCGTGGGCGGCATCTTCGATCAGGGCTAGGCCGTGCTCCTGAGCGATAGCAGACAGTTCGTCAAGCTCGGCGGGGTGGCCAGCATAATGCACCGGGATCACCGCCTTGGTGCGCGGGCTGACGGCGCGGCGTACCGCTTCGGGGTCGATGCACAAGGTGTCAGGAAGGATATCGACCAGCACCGGCTGGGCCCCGACATGCTCGACCACGTTGGCGGTGGCGGCAAAGGTTAGGCTCGGCACGATCACCTCGTCGCCCGGCCCGATGCCTAGCGCTACCAGCGCCACATGTAGCCCGGCGGTGCAGGAGTTGAGCATCACCGAGGTCCCTCCTGGCGCCCCCACATAGGCGGCAAACTGTTCCTCAAAGACCTTGGTCTTGGGACCGGTGGTGATCCAGCTCGATCGCAAGGTATCGACTACTTCAGCGATCTCCTCTTCGCCGATGGTGGGGGGTGAGAAGGGGAGAAAGCTGTCGCGGGGTCGGTAAGGCTGCGTTGTAGTGGTGGGCATCAGGCCCCATTATGCGCCAAAGGCTGTGGCGCGGTTGGTGTTAATGTCACGCCTGGGGCTTTATCATGGCGGCATGATTACAACGCCCCGCCGCGGAGCCCTCGTCATCTCGCTCGACTTTGAACTCGACTGGGGCGTGAGAGATACGCTTTCGCTTAACGGCGGCTACCGCGACAACCTGCTGGGCGCCCGTGAGGTCGTCCCCAAGCTGCTAGCGCTCTTTGACCGCTTTGAGATCGCAGCGACCTGGGCCACGGTCGGCTTCCTGTTCGCCGCTACCCGAGAGGAGTTGCTAGCCGCTAGCCCCGCAGTCAAGCCGCAGTATCACGACCTTAGGCTCGACCCTTACCGGGCGGAGATCGGCGACGACGAGCGGAGTGACCCGCTCCATTATGCGGCCAGCTTGATCGAGCTGATCGCCGCGCAGCCGCGCCAGGAGCTGGCGACCCACACCTTTTCACACTACTACTGCCTAGAGCCCGGCCAGACCAAGGAGGCGTTCCAGGCCGACCTGGAGGCCGCCATTAAAGTTGCGGCGGCACGCGGTGTGAGGCTGCGCTCGATCGTCTTCCCGCGCAATCAGCTCAACCCGGACTACCTTGAGGTCATTAAGGCATCGGGTATCGACTGCTATCGCGGCACCGAACCGGGCCGGCTCTACCGCCCGGCGGCGGGGGCCGAGCAGTCGCTGCCGCGCCGGGCGTTGCGGCTGCTTGATAGCTACCTAAATCTGACTGGTCCTAACCTGGTGCGCTGGGAGGCGGTGCGCCAAGCAAACGGCCTGTGCAATGTGGCCTCGAGCCGCTTCTTGCGCCCCTATCGCCGCAGGCTCGAGCACTTCCGCTGGCGCCGCGTGGTTAAGGCTATGGAGGCCGCCGCCAAGGAGGGGGCGATCTACCACCTGTGGTGGCACCCGCACAACTTCGGCGTCGACCAAGAGGCCAACTTAGCTGTCTTGGAGCGTCTCCTGAAAGTCTTTACCGACTTGCGAGAGCGCTACGGAATGGAGTCCTTAAGCATGGCCGAGGTCTGCGACCGGGTCAACGCTTGCTGATAGAGGGCCTCATGCGCCGCTAGCAGCGGCCTGAGATCGTACCTAGCCACCCGCGCCTTGGCCCGCTCGGCCAGGGCACTGGCCTCCTGGGGGTTGGCGATTATCCAGGCCATCGCCCTGGCTAGCTCGTCAATATCGCCGACCGGGTGCAGCAGCCCGCAACTCTCAGCTAGCAGCTCACTGACACCGCGAATAGGGGTGGCAATAACCGGCGTGCCCATAGCCATCGCCTCCATGATCGAGCGCGGCAGCCCTTCGCGCTCGGACGGCAGGAGAAGTGCGCTTGATGCTCTCAGCAGCGCTGGGATGTCGTGGCGGTAGCCCAGGAAGTGTACGCGCTCGGCGATACCTAGCTCGCTGGCTAGCTGCTTCGTGGCGTCCAGTAAGGGGCCTACTCCGGCGAACGCCAGTGCAGCCCGTGGGTGCGGTAGCTGTGCTAAAGCCCGCAGTGTGTCGCGGTGGCGCTTGCCGGGGTTGAACTCAGCGACCAGCAAAAACAGCGGATCTTTAGCCGCTAGGCCAAGCGAAGCCCGGACGGCCTCGACCTCCTCAGCCGTGACTCGTGCGGCGCTGTAGGCCGCAGTGTCCACGCCGATGCCGGGCAGATAATGGAGCCGCCCCTCCGGGACGAGCCGGTAGCGCTTGGCAGCCGCCTCATCCTCACGGTTGATGACGATCAAGTGGTCGGTCCAGCGCCCGGCCAGCCTCTCCAGCGTCAGGAAGAGGGTGTTTTTGAGCAGGTGGTTGCCCTTAAAGAAGTGAAAGCCGTGGGCAGTGTAAAAGACTTGGGGGTGCTCGAGGCGGCGCAGGGCAAAGCGCGTGACAAAGGCGGCGACCGGGTCGTGGACATGCACAAGGTCGTAACCCTGGCGGGCTATCAGTTCGCTGATGGTCCGCGGCGCTACCAGCAGGTTCTGGGGTTTTAGCGGGTTGCGCGACCAGGCGACATCCCAGACCTTATCGAAAGCGTTAAGGCAGCGCTCGCAGCTGGTGCCCTCGCGTGTCAGCGCGTCTACGCGCCAGCCCAGCCCGCGAAAGTGCGCGGCATAGGGCAGCAAGAAGGCGGTCAGCGTCGAGGGGACGCTGCTGACAATAAGGAGCTTAATCAACCTCAGCCTCGCGCCTGGGCGACGTACCAAGCGAGCGTTTTGTGCAGCCCTTCGGCCACGCTCACGCTGGGCTGGTAGCCCAGCAGCCGCGTCGCCTTGCCGATATCGGCCTGGGAGTGCCGCACGTCACCGGGACGGAAGGGGCCATACGCTGCGGGCCAGTCCTTGACCTGGGCAAAGGCCGGGTCCAGTGCAGCCAGGCCGTCCCGGATCAGGGCGTAAAGCGCGTTGAGGGTGGTGCAGCCGCCGTTGCCGATGTTGTAGACCGTGCCTAGCGCGGCAGGCTCCTGGGTGGTGGCGGCTAACAGGTTGGCCTGTACCACATTGTCGATATGGCAAAAGTCGCGCGTGGTTTCGCCGTCGCCAAAGATAGTGCAGCGCTCGCCGTTGAGCAGATTGGCGATCCACTTAGGGATCACCGCCGCGTAGGCGCCGTTCGGGTCTTGCCGCCGCCCGAAGATATTAAAATAGCGCAGACCCATCGTCTCCAGGCCGTATAACCGCCCATATAGCTCGGCATACAGCTCGTTGATGGTCTTGGTCAGCGCGTAGGGCGAGAGCGGCTTGCCGATCACCTCCTCACGTTTGACCTCCGCCGGGTCGTCGCCGTAGCTAGCGCTGGTCGCGGCGTAGACCAGGCGCTTGACCCCGGCCTCCCGCACGGCAGTCAGCAGGTTCATAAAGCCCTCGACGTTGACCCGATGGGCCGCTAAAGGGTCTGCCAGCGAGGCCGGCACCGACACGAAGGCAGCGTGGTGCAAGACGATCTCCACGCCCTTGCAGGCGTTGCGGCAGGTAGCGAGGTCGGTAATGTCCCCCTCGATGAAAGTGAAGTTCTCCCAGTTGCTACCGACCGCCGCGCGGACGTCCTCCAGGTTGTGCCGGAAGCCGGTGGCGAAATTATCCAGCCCTACCACCTGTTGATTGAGTGCCAGGAGCTGCTGAAGCAGGCTCGAGCCGATGAAGCCAGCCACGCCGGTAATGAGCCAGCGCTGGGGGCGGCGCCTTAGCTGGTCAAGCGAAGGCTTCGTCCGACAATTCTGTGCGTATGGAGCCATAAGTTAAGTCTAAAGGTTTTAAGGCTTCGCCCGACAATTACGAACGCCTTGCAGTGATTGGCCCTTGCCTCCTTGAGCCACGATAGCGCGACAGCAGCTCCTGATAAAGAGCCTCCCAGGTATCGACCACGCGCTCTAAGTCGTAGTGCTGCCGCACGTAATTGCGCCCGGCCTCGCCCATCTGCCGCCGTGCCGTCTCGGGCATCGCCATGAGTCGCTGCATGGCGGCAGCAAGCGCTACCGGGTCGCTGGGCGGCACCAGCCAGCCGGACTTACCATCAAGCACGATTTCGCGGTTCCCGCCCACGTCGGTCGCGACGATGGGGAGGCTGCTGGCGGCAGCTTCTAGCAGCACCATGGGCAGCCCCTCCCAGGCCGAGGACATGAGGTAGGCGTCGGCGGCTTGCATCAGCGCAGGGACATCGTTACGCGCTCCCAAGAAGGTGACCTGTTCGGCCAGGGATAGTTGCGCGCTGAGCGCTTCGAGGTCAGCCCGCAGCGGCCCCTCGCTGACGATCAGAAGCCGGGTCTGGGGATACCCCGGCAGCGTTGCCGCTAAGGCGCGCAGCATGGTGGGGTAGTCTTTCTGCACATCGAGCCTACCTACCGCCAGCCAGACGAACTGCTCTGTCAGGCCGAGAGCTTGCCTTAGCGATTGGCGCGAGGCCGATACCGACATGAAGGGGGTAAGCTCGAGCCCGTTGGGGAGATAGCGGATCTTAGCAGCGGGGACCGCTCCGACCTGCACGTAGCGGTCAACAGCGGCCTGGCTGACATTGGTGGTGATGGTCGCCAACGGATCGGTAAGCCGGTAGGCCCGCTCGCGCCAGCGTCCGCCCTCGTCGATGTTGTGTGCGGTTGAAATCTGCACCGGGACGCGAACGATGAGGCGCACCAGGCGCCCCAGCAGATTGGCGTGGATCATGTGGCTGTGCAAAATCTCAGGCCGCCAGGCCCGCAAGATAGCGGTGAGGCGCCACAGGGCGCGGGGGTCGGGGGCGCCTGGCCTCATGTTGAGGCTGTGCAGCGGGATGCCGAGTTCGACCAGCTCCGGCTCAAAAGCCTCGGGCGCCACCATGCTGATTACCTGCACCTCGTGGCCGCGTCGCTTAAGGGTACGCGCCAGCAAGAAGACCTGGATCTCGGCGCCGCCGCGCATCAGGGAGGTGGTCAGCAGGGCGATCTTCATGAGGCGGTGAGGGGCTCCGGCAGCTTGACACCGAGCGCGTCGAGATAATGGCGGGTGGCGGCCTCTAGCGTGAACTGTTTAAGCCAAGCGGCCGGCACCTTCGGCACTGGGCTGACAAGGATGTCAGTTATTGCCTTAGCAAGCGCGGCACTGTCCCGGATCGGCACCAAGGGGCCGAACTTCCCATTCTGGAGGATCTCTCGGGGGCCGCTGGGGCAATCGGTGGACACCACCGGCGTGCCGACGGCGAGCGCCTCGATCAGCACCGTGGGTAGGCCCTCCCAGGCCGAAGAGAGAACAAAGGCGGCGCTGTGGGCCAGGTACGCATAAGGGTTATCGACAAATCCCGGCAGGCTAAGATCTTCTGTCAGGCTAAGCTCGAGCGCAAGGCGCTCAAGGGCCGGGCGCTCCTCGCCTTCGCCAAGGATGATAAGCCGAGCGGGCTGCTCCCGCCGCAGCAAAGCAAAAGCCCTAATCAGGTTGCCAAAATCCTTCTGCTGATGGAGCCTGCCGATACCGAGGATAACGGGGGGCTCGCCAGGGGCAAACCAGGGATGCTGCAGCGGCTCACGGGCGCGTTGGTGTAGCTCTTCGCCGATCACAGGGTTGTAGATGACCATAATGCGGCAGCGCGGCATGTCGCAGACCCTAGCTAGGCTGTCAGCTACGCCCTCAGACACAGCTACTATGCCATCGGCCCAGGCGTAGGTATAGCGCATCAGGCGCTGAAACAACACCCCCTCCTTGTCTATTAGCTTGCCGGGAAATAGCTCGTTGTGCTCACTCACCACGACTCGCGTCGGAGTCCCTGATAGCTTCTTAGCGGCTAGAGCGGCCATATTGGCGTGGTTAAGGGCGGTAAGTAGTGCCTGGGGTCGCCGCTGACGCAGATACCTGGCGAGCCTGGGGATGCTGGCGAGGGTCCGCCTGGCTGCTAGATCGATCACCTTTATCCCAGTCGGCAGTTGCTTGAGATAAGGCCCTTCAGCTTTTGCTAATACCAGGTCTACCTGGAGGTCGTGCTGCGAGATACCGCGTGCTAAATTGAGCATGACACGTTCGGCGCCACCGCCACTTAGCGAAGGCAGGAACAGAGCTAGGGGGGGTGCCTGGTCGCTATTAAGATACAATTTCAAGATGGGCCCTCCAAAAGCGCTCGCTGATCGCGTTGAGGTCGTAATGGGTCAGCACGCGCTCTCGCGCTTTAGTGCCCATCGCCATCCGCTGCTCCGGCGGCAGGTGGCGCATCTGTCTTAGGGCCAGAGCCAGGCTGGTGGCGTTGCCTGGCTCGGCGGTAAAGCCGATCTCGCTGACTAGTCTGGGCAGATCGGAGACGCTGGTGGCCACCACCGGCCGCCTCATGGCCATGGCCTCCAGAACGGCATTGGGCAGCCCTTCGGTGTCTGAGCAGAGCACCAAGTAGTCGACCCCGGTCATGAAGCCAGGCACGTCCTCAACCGTCCCCAGGAGTCGGCAGTGGTTCTGGAGCCAAGGGTCACTGGCGACACGTTCACGAACCATCGGCATGGTGGGGCCGTCGCCGCCTAGCACGAGATAATCGGGCCGGTCGGAGACGGGGAGTTGCAGTACGGCGTCAAGCAGCAGATCGAGCCGCTTGATGGGGTGAAAG
>Ga0208610_100013_pt1 | contig 112123 bp, 113 predicted proteins | sample SubbioR11Jul_8A2_FD_184815 | JGI IMG/M metagenome (GOLD analysis project Ga0208610, IMG submission 184815) | Serpentinite rock and fluid subsurface biosphere microbial communities from McLaughlin Reserve, California, USA - CR11Jul_8A2 (SPAdes) | ecosystem: Environmental > Terrestrial > Deep... | reverse complement strand
CCGCATCGCCGCCACTCTGGGCGAACGCATCCCGCTGGAGACCGAGCGCGGCTACAACACCACGCTTCCCCCCGGTTCTTTGGACCAGCGCTGCCAGATCACTTTCGGCGGCCACGGTTTTGTCGTCTCGCGCCTGTCCACCGGGATCAGGGTGGGCGGGGCAGTGGAACTTGGCGGCCTGTCCCTGCCGCCGAACTTCAAGCGGTCTGCGGCGATGCTGCGGAAAGCGAAGGCGTTTCTGCCTGGGCTGAAAACCGAAGGTGGCACGCAATGGATGGGCTTCCGCCCCTCGCTGCCCGACAGCCTGCCTGCCATCGGGCGCTCGCGGCTGTCGCCACAGGTTGTATATGCATTCGGCCACGGCCACCTTGGCCTGACTCAAAGCGCCGGAACGGCTCGGCTGGTGGCGGACCTGCTGACCGACGCGAGGCTGCCTCTCGACCTGACGCCCTTCTCACCGCAAAGGTTCTGACATGGCCGTATATACATTCTCCTGCCTCGACGGGCACACCTGCGGCAATCCGGTGCGGCTGGTCTCGGGCGGCGGACCCCGGCTGGACGGCGCGACCATGCTGGAACGCCGGGCGCATTTTCTAAGGGATTACGACTGGATCCGGACCGGGCTGATGTTCGAACCCCGGGGGCATGACATGATGTCCGGCTCGATCCTGTATCCGCCGACCCGGGCGGATTGCGACGTGGGGGTGCTGTTCATCGAGACCTCCGGTTGCCTGCCGATGTGCGGGCATGGGCTGATCGGGACGGTGACGATGGGGATCGAAAACGGGCTGATTTCTCCGCGGGAGCCGGGGCGATTGGCGGTGGATGCTCCGGCGGGGCGGGTCGAGGTTTCGTATATACAGGACGGGCGGTTTGTCGAGGAAGTCCGACTGACCAACGTGCCGGGTTTCCTTTATGCAGAAGGACTTGACGCGCGGGTCGAGGGCCTGGGCGAGGTCGTGGTGGACGTGGCCTATGGCGGGAATTTCTACGCGATTGTGGAGCCGCAGAAGGCGTTCCGCGACATGGCGGACCACACGGCGGGGGAGCTGGTGGGCTGGTCGCCGAAGCTGCGGGCGGCGCTGAATGCGAAGTATGACTTCGTGCATCCCGAGCATCCGGCGATCCGGGGCCTCAGCCATATCCTATGGACCGGCAAGCCCACGGTGCCGGGGGCCCATGCCCGTAACGCCGTGTTTTATGGGGAAAAAGCGATTGACCGCAGCCCCTGCGGGACGGGGACCTCGGCCCGGATGGCGCAGTTGGCGGCGAAGGGGAAGCTGGCCGTGGGCGACGAGTTCCACCATGAGAGCATCATCGGGTCGATCTTCAAGGGGCGGGTCGAGGCTGCGGCGACTGTTGCCGGCCGCCCCGCAATTGTGCCCTCCATCGCCGGGTGGGCGCGGCAAACGGGGATCAACACGATCTTCATCGACGACCGCGATCCGTTTGCGCATGGGTTCGTGGTGAAGTGACGCCGTCTGTCGTTCCCGGAAAAGCGGGCAGTTAGGGGGCGGAAGATGGGTCCCCGCTTTCGCGGGGATGACAGGGGGAGGCTTCAGCCCTTCGCCGAAAAGTAGTCCGCGATGGTCTTGGCCATTGCCTCGGAAATCCCGTCCACCGCCTGCAGGTCCGACAGACCGGCCCGCGCGACGGCCTTGGCGCTGCCGAAGTGTTGCAGGAGGGCGCGTTTGCGGGTGGCTCCGATGCCGGGGATGTCGTCGAGGGGGGTCAGGCTGACGGCCTTCGCCCGTTTGGCGCGGTGGGCGCCGATGGCCCAGCGGTGGGCCTCATCGCGCAGGCGCTGGATGAAGTAGAGGACGGGGTCGTTGCGTTGCAGGGCGAAGGGGCGTTCATTGGGGCGGTGGAATTCCTCTTTCCCGGCGTCGCGGTCGATGCCTTTGGCGACGCCGACCATCGGGATGTCTTCGACGCCGAGTTCGGACATGATCTCGGCCACGGCCGACACCTGCCCTGCGCCGCCGTCGATCAAAAGGAGGTCGGGCCACATGTCGGTCTTGCGGTCGGGGTCTTCCTTCAGCAGTCGCTCGAACCGGCGAGTCAGGACTTCCTTCATCATGCCGAAATCGTCGGAGTTCGCCCCGGCCTCGGACTTGATGTTGAACTTGCGGTATTGCGATTTCAGGAACCCCTCAGCCCCCGCGACGATCATGCCGCCGACGGCATGTGCGCCTTGGATGTGCGAGTTGTCGTAGACCTCGATCCGCTGCGGCGGGCCATCTAGGTCGAAGGCTTCGGCGAGGCCGGTGAGGAGCTTGTTCTGCGTGGTCGACTCGGCCATCCGGCGGGCCAGGCTTTCGCGGGCGTTGCGGGTGGCGTTTTCGACGAGTTCGGCCTTTTCGCCGCGCTGCGGGACGGCGAGTTCGACGCGGCGGCCGGCGCGGGTGGTCAGGGCCTCACTCACCAGGTCGGGGTTGTCGACGGGGTGCGACAGCAGGATCAGCCGCGGCGGGTCCTTGTCGTCGTAGAACTGGGCAAGGAAGGCCTCCATGATCTCGGGCGCTTCGGCCCCGGCGCCGGTCTTGGGGTAGAAGTCGCGGTTGCCCCAGCTTTGGTTGGCGCGGATGAAGAAGACCTGGACGCAGGCCTGCCCGTGTTCAAGGTGGAGCGCGACGACATCCGCCTCGGCCACGTTTGCCGGGTTGATGCCCTGGGTCTGCTGCACCTGGGTCAGGGCCTTGATCCGGTCACGCAGGGCGGCGGCGCGTTCGAACTCCATCGCGGCGCTGGCCTCGGTCATGGCTTTCGCAAGATCGGCCTGGACGCTGGTGGTCTTGCCTTCGAGGAAGCGCTTGGCGTCGTCGACCAGGGTGGCATAGCCCTCGGGGCTGATCTTGGCCACACAGGGGGCGCTGCAACGCTTGATCTGGTATTGCAGGCAGGGGCGGGTGCGGCTGTCGAAGATGCTGTCCGAGCAGTTGCGCAGCAGGAACACCTTCTGCAACTGGTTCAAAGTGCGGTTCACCGCGCCGGCGCTGGCGAAGGGGCCGAAATAGGCGCCCTTTTCCGACTTCTTGCCGCGGTGCTTCTTGATCTGCGGGAAGGGATGTTCCGACGAGATCAGGATGTTCGGGAAGCTCTTGTCGTCACGCAGCAGCACGTTGTAGCGCGGCTTCAGCTGCTTGATCAGGTTCTGTTCCAGCAGCAGCGCCTCAAGTTCCGTCCGGGTGGTCAGGAACATCATCGACGCGGTTTCATGGATCATCCGGGCAATGCGGGCGGAATGGCCCGCAGGGCGCGCGTAGTTCGACACCCTCGCCTTCAGGTTGCGCGCCTTGCCGACGTACAGCACCTCGGACGCGGCGTTCAGCATCCGGTAGACCCCCGGGCTGCCGTCGAGGGTCTTCAGGTAATCCTGGATCACCTCGTGGCCGCTGCGGGGTTTTGTGTCGAAGGGTTCGGGCATGGTTTTGCTTTGGTCGATTCTCGGTCCGGGCTGCCACCGAACAGGGGGCTAGGCAAGAGCAAACCTGTCCACGGAATCTGGGGATAACTCTGCGGAGAAGATTTCGGGAGTGCTGATTTTCCCTTGTTTTCGGGCCGTTTCGTGACAATGCCCAATTTTTGGGCACATTTGTAACCGATTGAAATCGCAACAAAGATTTTCAGGTTCAGCGCAAATCCCTGAATTTCCAAGTTATTTGTGACGAACAGGTGACGCTGTCGTGAGAAGTGGACAAGTTGCCGCGCCCCAGCTCTGGAAGGCCTATTCCACGCCTAGAACGTCAGGAGTTTTCCAGCCCAGATGCTGGCCCCCGTCGACGGCGATGAACTGGCCCGTGACGCCCGGACTGTCCAGAAAGAATCCCAGCGCGGCAGTGATGTCCCGGGGGTTCGCACCACGCCCCAGAACGGTTGCGGCACGCTGGCGGGCAAAGTGGTCCTCGGTCTGCCGGCCACCGCGCAGAGTGGGGCCGGGGCCGATGCCGTTGACGCGGACATGCGGGGCAAGGCCCTGCGCGGCAGTCTGGGTCAGCGCCCAGAGGCCCATCTTGGCGATGGTGTAGGTGCTGAACTCGGGCGTCAGTTTCAGGATGCGCTGGTCGATCATGTTGATGATCAGACCTTGGGCCAGGGGCTCTCCCGCCTCGTCGGTGGTGGCGGGGGGGCATTGCCGTGCGAAGGCCTGGATCAGGACGTAGGGCGCGCGCAGGTTGGATTCGATGTGGCGGTCCCAGCTTTGGCGGGTGGCCGTGTCGATCCGGTCGTATTCGAAGACCGAGGCGTTGTTGACCAGCACGGTCAGCGGGCCCAGGGCAGCGGTCACGGCCGGGACAAGGGCCTGCACCTGGGCTTCGTCCAGAAGATCCGCCTGGAACGCCATGGCGCGGCGGCCCATCGCGCGGATCTCGGCCACGAGTGTTTCGGCTGCTTCGGCGGACGATGCGTAATGCACCGCCACATCATGCCCGCGCTGCGCCAGATACAGCGCCATCGCGCGGCCCAACCGCTTTCCCGCGCCCGTCACCAGTGCCGTCATTTCGCCTTGCCCCCGCAGTCACAAGTCTTTGTGCCGATCAGGTAGCGCCCGCATTTGCCGCAAACAGGGGCCTTCTGCCGTTTTCGCATCACGCGGGGCAGCGCGCCGGGGAAAAGCGCGCGGCCGATCAGGGCGATCAGCACCATCGCGGCCAGGAAGATGATGATGACCTTGGTCAGCATCTAAAGACCGTATCTTGCCCAAAGCGCCCGGTCCTCGACCGCGCCCAGGGTCTCGTCCGCCAGGGACAGGCCGAGGCGCTGGAACAGGCCGCGCTTGCGGCCAAGCGGGATCAGCCTGACCTTGTCGCCATAAAGCTGCTTCAGCCTTGGGGTCAGGTGGGCGACGCCGTCGGTCAGGCCCAGGTCCACCGACTGCTGGCCGACCCAGATGTCTGCGTTGAACAGGTCGGCGCTGTCGTCCAGCCTGATCCCCCGGCTGCGGCGGACATGGTCGATGAAGGCCTGGTGGATCGGGCCTTGCAGGGCCTTCAGGCGGTCCACATCCTCGGGCTTTTGCGGCAGGAAGGGGTCGGCGAGGCTTTTCGACCGGCCCGCCGTGATGACGCGGCGTTCGACGCCCTGGCGTGCCATCAGCTCGGGGAAGCCGAAGCTGGCGAAGATCACCCCGATCGAGCCGACGATGCTGCTGCGGTCCACCCAGATGTCATCCGCCGCACAGGCCAGCCAGTAGCCGCCCGAGGCCGCCACATCCTCGACAAAGGCGTGGACCGGGATCTTCTTCTCGTCTGCCAGCCTGCGGATGCGCGCGGCGATCAGCGACGACTGCACCGCCGACCCCCCGGGCGAGTTGACCAGAAGCGCCACGGCAGAGGGCTTCATCTTGAAGGCCTTCTCGATCAGCGGGGCCAGCGCCTCGTCGTTCAGGCTGCGGGTGCCGGTGCCGATGGTGCCGCCAAGGCGGATCACCGGGACGAAGGCGGGTTTCGGCAGGAAGGGGATGAAGCGGCGCATGGGGTCAGAGGTAAGGCGTCTGGGGCTTGCGGGCAAGGGCAGGGCGCGGCAGGGTCAGCCTTGAAAAGGGTGGGGCATGATCGACAAGCTGGAAATGTTCATCGCACTGGCCAAGGAGCGGCACTTCGGCCGCGCCGCCGAGGTTTGCGGCGTCACGCAGCCCTCGCTGTCCAGCGCGATCCGGCAGCTTGAGGACCAACTGGGCGTGCAGCTGGTCTTTCGCGGCAGCCGGTTCCAGGGCCTGACGCCAGAGGGGCAGCGGGTTCTTGACCGCGCGCTGGGCATCGTCGGCGATGTTCGCGCGCTGAAGGACGAGATGCGGGTGGTGCGCACCGGGTTGTCGGGCAACCTGCGGATCGGGGTCATCCCCACGGCCCTGCCGATGGTGGCCGACCTGACCGGGCCGTTCACGCAAAAGCACCCGAACGTCCGCGTCTCGATCCTGTCGCGGACCAGTGTCGAAATCCTGACCGGGATCGAGGCCTTGGACCTGGAGGCCGGGATCACCTACCTGGACAACGAACCCCTGGGCCGGGTGTCGCAGGTGCCCTTGTATACGGAGTTCTACCGGTTGCTGATCGCTCCGGGGTCCGAACTTGCCTCGCGGCGCCAGGTCAGCTGGAACGAGCTGGCAACGGTGCCGCTGTGCCTGCTGACCTCGGACATGCAGAACCGCCGGATCGTCAACCAGCATCTGGGCGAGGCGGGGGTGGCGGCGGTGCCGATGATCGAGTCGAACTCGACAATGGCGCTGGTCGCGCATGTGCTGACCGGGCGCTGGGCCAGCGTGGTGCCGAAGAAGCTGGCCGACATGTTCGTGGCGGACGGGCGCTTGCACTCCATCCCCATCGTCGAGCCCGAGGCAGAGCACACCGTCGGTCTGATCGCAGCGCGGCGCGACCCGCAGACTCCGGTGCTTCAGGCGCTGGTGGATGAGGCGGTTCGGCTGTTTCGATAGACGTTGCCTATCGAATGACGGTATATCGACATTGAAAAGCTGATCAATTCGCGTAGAACTCGGCAGGCCAGCCAGAGGTTTGCCCGCATGCTCGATTCCCACGTCCAAAACGGCCCTTTGGCCGAACGGATCGCCGAGATCCTTGATGCGCATCAGGGGTTGGAGGGGCCGTTGCTTCCCATCCTGCATGCGATTCAACAGGCGTTCGGGCATGTCCCCGACAGTGCCATTCCGCAGATCGCGGCGGCGCTGATGCTGTCGAAGGCGGAAGTGCACGGGGTGATCAGCTTCTACCACGACTTCCGCTCGGCCCCGGCGGGTCGGCATGTGCTGAAACTGTGCCGGGCCGAGGCATGTCAGGCCGTGGGCGCGGATGCGGTGGCGGACCGGATCAAGCGGGCGCTGGGCATCGACTGGCACGAGACGACGGCGGACGGCCGCGTGACGTTGGAGCCGGTGTTCTGCCTGGGCCTCTGCGCCTGCGGCCCGGCGGCGATGGTCGATGGGCGGCTGGTGGGCCGCTGTGACGAAGGCGTGCTGGCCGAGGTGGCGAAATGAAGCTTTACGTTCCGCTGGACAGCGCTGCCGTTGCTCTGGGGGCCGACAGGCTGGCCGCGGCGATCGCGGCCGAGGCTGCGGCGCGCGGGGTGACGGTGCAGATCATCCGCAACGGCAGCCGCGGGATGGTCTGGCTGGAGCCGCTGGTCGAGGTTGTCACCGACAAGGGTCGGATGGGCTTTGGCCCGCTGACCCTGGCCGATGTGGCCGGCCTGTTCGGCGATCTGGCATCGCACCCCAAGGCGCTGGGGCTGGTCGAGGACTTGCCCTGGATGCAGGGCCAGACCCGGCTGACCTTTGCCCGCGTCGGCGTGATCGACCCCCTGTCGCTGGACGACTACCGCGCGCATGGCGGGCTGGCGGGGCTGGAGCGGGCCCGGGCGATGACCAGGGCCGGGATCGTGGCCGAAGTGACAGAGTCGGGCCTGCGGGGCCGTGGCGGCGCGGGCTTCCCGACCGGGATCAAGTGGAAGACGGTTTCGGAAGCGCCGGGCGACCAGAAATACATCGTCTGCAACGCCGATGAAGGCGACAGCGCCACCTTCGCCGACCGGATGCTGATGGAGGGCGACCCCTTCACGCTGATCGAAGGCATGGCGATTGCCGGCCTGGCCTGCGGGGCGAGCAAGGGCTACGTGTATATACGGTCCGAATATCCGGTGGCGATCCGGGTGATGGACGCCGCCGTCAGGATCGCGCGCGATGCAAGGGTGCTTGGCCCGGCCTTCGACATCGAAATCCGCGTCGGCGCCGGGGCCTATGTCTGCGGCGAGGAGACCAGCCTGCTGAACAGCCTGGAGGGCAAGCGCGGGGTGGTCCGTGCCAAGCCGCCGCTGCCCGCGCTGCAGGGCTTCATGGGCCGGCCCACGGTGGTCAACAACGTGATCTCGCTGGCCTCGGTGCCGGTGATCATGGCCAGGGGGGCGGCGTTCTACAAGGACTTTGGCCTCGGCCGTTCGCGCGGCACGATCCCCTTGCAGATCGCCGGGAATGTCCGCTTCGGCGGGCTTTACGAGGTGGCCTTCGGTCTGACCCTGGGCCAGATCGTCAACGAGATCGGCGGCGGCACGGCCTCGGGGCGTCCGGTCAAGGCGGTGCAGGTCGGCGGTCCCTTGGGTGCCTGGTTCCCGCCGTCGCTGTTCGACACGCCCTTCGGCTATGAGGAATTCGGCGCCAAGGACGGGCTGATCGGCCACGCCGGCCTGACCATCGCCGACGACAGCACCGACATGCTGGCCATGGCCCGCTTCGCGATGGAGTTCTGCGCCATCGAGTCCTGCGGCAAGTGCACCCCCTGCCGCATCGGCGCGGTGCGCGGGGTCGAGACGCTGGACCGTCTGGCCGCAGGCGACGCCAGCGCGATCCCCTTGATCACGGACCTGTGCAACACGATGAAGTCCGGGTCGCTTTGCGCATTGGGCGGCTTCACCCCATATCCGGTCCTTAGCGCCCTCACCCATTTCCCCGATGACTTCGCCCGCGCGAAAGAGGCTGCCGAATGAAAGACTTCATCATCCCCGACCGCGATTTCGGCACCCCCGCCGCGAAAAGCAAACAGATGGTCACGCTGACCATCGACGGCTTCGACGTGACGGTCCCCGAGGGCACCAGCATCATGCGCGCGGCGGCAGAGATCGGCATCTCGGTCCCCAAGCTTTGCGCCACCGACAGCGTCGAGGCCTTCGGCTCCTGCCGGCTGTGTCTGGTCGAGATCGAGGGGCGGAACGGCACTCCGGCATCCTGCACCACTCCGGTCGCGGCCGGGATCAAGGTCAAGACCCAGACCGGCAAGCTGAAGGACCTGCGGCGCGGGGTGATGGAGCTTTACATCTCGGACCACCCGCTCGACTGCCTGACCTGTGCGGCAAATGGCGACTGCGAGTTGCAGGACATGGCCGGCGCCGTGGGTCTGCGCGATGTGCGCTATGAGGCTGTAGATACACATTTCAAGGTGAAGAACACCTCGGGCGAAGCGAACCCGCTGTATATACCGCGCGACGACAGCAACCCGTATTTCAGCTATGATCCGCAGAAGTGCATCGTCTGCTCGCGCTGCGTCCGGGCCTGCGAGGAAGTGCAGGGCACCTTCGCGCTGACGATAGAAGGCCGGGGCTTCGACAGCCGGGTGTCGTTCGGGGCCAGGACCGACAACGCTTTGGCCAGCGACTGCGTGTCCTGTGGCGCCTGCGTGCAGGCCTGCCCGACCGCGACCCTCACCGAAAAGTCGGTGATCGACATCGGCACCCCCGACCGCAGCATCGTCACCACCTGCGCCTATTGCGGCGTCGGTTGCAGCTTCAAGGCGGAAATGCGTGGCGACGAGCTGGTGCGGATGACGCCTTACAAGCACGGCAAGGCCAACCGGGGCCATTCCTGCGTCAAGGGCCGCTTCGCCTATGGCTATGCCACGCACCAGGACCGCATCCTGAAGCCGATGATCCGCGAGAACATCAGCGACCCCTGGCAAGAGGTGTCCTGGGCCAAGGCGATGGAGTTCGCGGCGGCGAAGATGAAAGGCATCCAGGCCAAGTACGGGCGCAATTCGGTGGGGGTCATCACCTCCAGCCGCTGCACGAACGAAGAGACCTACCTGGTCCAGAAACTGACCCGCGCGGTGTTCATGAACAACAACACCGACACCTGCGCCCGGGTCTGCCACTCGCCCACCGGCTATGGCCTGGGCCAGACCTTCGGCACCAGTGCCGGGACGCAGGACTTCGATTCGGTCGAAGAATCGGACGTGATCATGGTGATCGGCGCGAACCCTTCGGCGGCGCATCCGGTCTTTGCCTCGCGGATGAAAAAGCGGCTGCGGCAGGGGGCCAGGCTGATCGTCATCGACCCGCGCCGCACGGAAACCGTGGAAGGCCCGCATTACAAGGCCGCGCATCACCTGGCGCTGACGCCGGGGACCAACGTGGCCGTGGTCTCCGCGCTGGCGCATGTGATCGTGACCGAAAAGCTGTATGACGAAACGTTCATTCGGGAACGCTGCGACTGGGACGAATTCCAGGACTATGCCGAGTTCATCAGCGCCCCCAACCACGCGCCCGAGGCGGTGGAAATCCTGACCGGCGTCCCGGCCGATGAGGTCCGCAAGGCCGCGCGCCTTTATGCCACCGGCGGCAACGGGGCGATCTACTACGGGCTGGGCGTGACCGAACACAGCCAGGGCTCGACCACCGTGATCGGTATCGCCAACCTTGCCATGCTGACCGGCAACATCGGACGGCGCGGTGTGGGCGTGAACCCCTTGCGCGGGCAGAACAACGTGCAGGGCTCTTGCGACATGGGGTCCTTCCCGCACGAGCTGCCGGGCTATCGCCACGTGAAGAACCCCGAGGTTCGCGCGATCTATGAGGCGGCCTGGGGCGTGACCATCGACCCCGAACCCGGCCTGCGCATCCCGAACATGCTGGATGCGGCGGTCGAGGGCACGTTCAAGGGCCTTTATTGCCAGGGTGAGGACATCCTGCAATCCGACCCCGACACGACCCATGTCGCGGCGGGTCTGGCGGCGATGGACTGTGTGATCGTCCACGACCTGTTCCTGAACGAAACGGCGAACTACGCGCATGTGTTCTTCCCCGGCTCCAGCTTCCTGGAAAAGGACGGCACCTTCACCAACGCCGAGCGCCGGATCAACATGGTCCGCAAGGTGATGGCCCCGAAGCAGGGCCATGCCGACTGGGAAGTCACCCAGATGTTCGCCAACGCGATGGGGGCGGGCTGGTCCTACACGCATCCCAGCCAGATCATGGACGAGATCGCGCTGACCACGCCATCCTTTGCCGGGGTGAGCTACGAAAAGCTGGAGACGATGGGCAGCGTGCAATGGCCCTGCAACGACAAGGCCCCGGAAGGCACGCCGCTGATGCACATCGACGGGTTCGTGCGCGGCCGCGGCAAGTTCATCCGCACCGAATATGTGGCGACCGAGGAAAAGACCGGCCCGCGCTTCCCGCTCTTGCTGACCACGGGCCGCATCCTGTCGCAGTACAACGTCGGCGCGCAGACCCGGCGCACGGCGAACGTGGTCTGGCATGACGAGGATGTGCTGGAAATCCACCCGCACGACGCCGAGAACCGGGGCATCCGCGATGGCGACTTTGTCCGGCTGGCCTCGCGGTCGGGGGAAACCACCCTGCGCGCGACGATCACCGACAGGGTCTCGCCGGGGGTTGTGTATACGACCTTCCACCACCCGGACACGCAGGCCAACGTCATCACCACCGACTTCAGCGACTGGGCGACGAACTGCCCGGAATACAAGGTGACGGCGGTGCAGGTCAGCCCGTCCAACGGCCCGTCCGAATGGCAAGAGGAATACGCGGCGCAGGCGGCGCTGTCGCGGCGGATTCTGGCGGCGGAATGAAGGTCGCCCCGACAGGAGCCCGGGCCACCCCCCGGCTGGTGTTCGGGCCCTCGGTTCAGCCGGGGGAACGGGTTCTCCCCGAGGAAGCGGCGGTGGCGCTGAGCTTCAACGGGACGACCCAGGCGGTGATGATGGCGACCCCGGCCGACCTTCTGGACTTTGGCCACGGCTTTGCCCTGACCGAAGGCATCGCCGTGCCGGGAGAGATCCTGTCGGTCGAGGTGGAGCCGGTCCCGCGGGGGTTTGACGTGCAGGTCTGGCTGCACCCCGAAGCCGAGGATCGGCTGGCCGCCCGCCGTCGCACGATGTCGGGTCCGGTCGGCTGCGGGCTGTGCGGGATCGACAGCATCGACCAGGCGCTGCGCGAGGTTCCGGTGGTGCCGCCGTCGGCCTTTCGGATGACCCCGGCGCAGGTGCTGGCGTCGGTCGCGGCGCTGCCGGGGGCGCAAGCCTTGCATGACGCGACCCGCGCGGTGCATTGCGCGGCGTTCTGGAACGGGCGGGTGCTGCTGTCGCGTGAGGATGTGGGCCGCCACAATGCGCTGGACAAGCTGGTGGGCGGGATGGCCAGCCAGGGCATCGCTCCGCATGGGGCGGTGGTGCTGACCAGCCGCGTCTCCACGGACATGGTGCAGAAGGTCGCCATGCTGGGCGCGCCGATGATCATCGCGGTCTCGGCCCCCACGGCCGAGGCGGTGGACCTGGCCGACCGGGCAGGGATCACGCTGGTTGCGCTGGCGCGCGGGGACCGGTTCGAGGTCTTCTCGCATACGGATCGTTTGAAGATGGAGCAGGCCCATGTCGGCTGAGAAGATCGCGCGGATGGCGAACCAGATCGCGCAGTTCATGGAATCGAAGCCGCATGCCGAGGGCGTGGCGCTGCTGGCATCCCACATCAACGACTTCTGGGCCCCCCGGATGCGCCTGCAACTGTTCGAGCTTCTGGATGCGGGCGGTGACGGGCTCCGCCCCCTGGTCCGCGATGCGGCCGGGGCAATAAGACGGCCCGCCGCAGAAGCGGCTTGACTCTGTCCAGGCTGGACAGCCGCGCCGGGTCGTCCGATCTCGACGGGTCATCTCCGGGCGCTCCGGGAATTTCGACTGATCCCTGCACTGTGACAGCGCGCTTTCCCCGGCGGGTTTCCTGCCGGAAATCGGCACTTTGCAGCCGCCGCGCGCGCAGATAAGACGGCGCGACAAGGACCGGGGGCGACGATGGACCACTTCCAGTACAAGAACGGCACGCTGCACGCCGAGGATGTTGCCATCCCCGACATTGCCGCCGAAGTCGGCACTCCGTTCTACGTCTATTCCACCGCCACCCTGACCCGGCACTACAATCTGTTCACCGAGGCGCTGAGCCCGCTGCCCCACCTGGTCTGCTTTGCGATCAAGTCGCTGTCGAACGTCGCGGTGCTGAAGACCCTGGGCAACCTTGGCGCCGGGATGGACGTCGTTTCGGGTGGCGAATACCTGCGGGCCAAGGCCGCTGGCGTCCCTGGCGACCGCATCGTCTTTTCCGGCGTCGGCAAGACGCGGGACGAGATGCGACTGGCCCTGACCGGCGGCATCCGGCAGTTCAACGTGGAAAGCGAACCCGAGATGCGGGCGCTGTCCGAGGTGGCTGTCAGCCTTGGCGTCACGGCCCCGATCACCATCCGCGTCAATCCCGACGTGGACGCCCGCACGCACGAGAAGATCGCCACCGGCAGATCGGAAAACAAGTTCGGCATCCCGATTGCCCGCGCTTCCGAGGTCTATGCCGAGGCCGCCCGCCTGCCCGGCCTGCAGGTCATCGGCATCGACGTCCATATCGGCAGCCAGCTGACCGAGCTGGAACCCTTCGAGCAGGCCTACCTCAAGGTCGCCGACCTGACCCGCCGCCTGCGGTCCGAGGGCCACACGATCAGCCGCCTCGACCTTGGCGGCGGCCTTGGCATCCCCTACCAGCGCTCGAACGAGGCCCCGCCCCTGCCGACCGACTATGGCGCGCTGATCAGGCGCACTGTCGGCGACCTGGGCTGCGAGATCGAGATCGAACCCGGCCGCCTGATCAGCGGCAACGCGGGCATCCTGGTCTCCAGGGTCATCTACGTGAAGAACGGCGAGGGGCGGGACTTCCTGATCCTTGACGCCGCGATGAACGACCTGGTCCGCCCCTCGATGTATGGCGCGCACCACGACATCGTCCCGGTCGCCGAACCCCCCGTCGCCGCCCCGACGCATCCGTTTGATGTGGTCGGCCCGGTGTGCGAGACCGGCGATACCTTCGCCAGGGGCCGCGACCTGCCGCTGGTTGCCGAGGGGGACCTGGTGGCCTTCCGCAGTGCCGGGGCCTACGGGGCGGTCATGGCCTCGGAATACAACACCCGGCCGCTGATTCCCGAGGTGCTGGTCAACGGGCATCACTTCGCTGTCATCCGGGCGCGACCAACCTTTGACGAAATCCTCAATCGCGATACCATTCCGTCGTGGCTGTGACACCGGGCTTGTTCGGGTGCGCGGTTCCAGGCAGGTGACATGACCGGACCAGACACCCAACCGCCGCTGAAATCGCTCGTCTGGCCGATGCGCCTGACGCTGGCGGGGCTGTGGGCGGAACGTCTGGCGCGGGCCTTCTGGCCGCTGTGGTCGCTGGCCCTTGTCACCCTTGCCGCCCTTGCCTTCGGGTTGCAGGACCTTGGCCCGCTGCTCTATGCCCAAGCCGCCGGAGCGGTCGTCGGCCTTGGCGCGCTTGGGCTTTTCGCCTTGGGCCTGAAGCGTTTCCGCAAACCCACTGCGCTGGACGCGCTTGACCGGCTTGACGCGACCATGCCCGGTCGCCCGATCGCCGCGCTGCGCGACACCCAGGCCATCGGCACGGCTGACCCCGCCTCGCTCGCCGTCTGGCGGGTCCATCAAGAGCGGATGGCCGCCCGCGCGGCCGGGGCACGGCCCGTGCAGCCCGACCTGCGCCTGTCCTCGCGCGATCGCTTCTCGCTGCGCTATGTCGCGCTGACCGCCTTTGTCATGGCCGCGCTGTTCGGGTCGTTCTGGAAGGCCGGCTCCGTCGCGGGCCTGACCCCCGGTGCCGCCGTCGCCATGCCCGGCGGCCCCAGCTGGGAGGCCTGGGCCCAACCCCCCGCCTACACTGGCAAGCCCTCGCTGTACCTGAACGACATCACCGACCCCGCGCTGGAGGTTCCCACCGGCACCCGTTTGCAGATCCGCCTCTACGGCCCCGAAGGCGACCTCTCCGTCGCCCAGACCGTCGCCGATGTCCCGCCGCCCCCCGCACCCGATGCGCCCGATGCGCAGGCCACCTCCGCCGCCGCTGTTCCGAACGCGATGGCCGGGGTGCATGACCTGACCATCACCCGCTCGGGCGAGCTTGCCATCGAAGGCGACGGCGGGCGCGAATGGCAGATCACCGCCACCCCCGACATGGCCCCCACCATCGAGATCACCGGCGCGATGGTGCGCGAGGCGGACGGCCGCTTCAAACAGGACTTCAAGGCCACCGACGACTACGGCGTCGTTGCCGGCCGGGTCACGATCAGCCTGGACCTTGCCAGGGTCGACCGCCGCCACGGCCTCGCCGCCGACCCCGAGACGGTCGAGCCGGTCACGCTGGACCTGCCGATGCCGCGCCGAGGCAAGCGGACCGACCTGACCTCGACGCTGGTCGACGACCTGTCGAAGCACGTCTTCGCCAACCTGCCGGTGACGATGGTCTTTGCCGCGGTGGATGCCGCCGGCAACGAAGGCACCTCGGCCCCCTACGAGGTCACGCTGCACGGCAAACGCTTCTTCGACCCGCTGGCCGCTGCCCTGATCGAGATGCGCCGCGACATCCTGTGGAACCGCAGCAACGCCCCCCGCAGCGGGGAGATCCTCAAGGCCGTGACCAACCGCCCCGAGGACTTCATCCGCCACGACCGCGCTTTCCTGCACCTGCGCGTGCTGATGCGCGAGCTTGAGGCGAAACAGGCCAGCCTGACGGTCGAGGACCGCGACGCCATCGCCGAAAAGCTGTGGACCATCGCCCTGATGGTCGAGGAAGGGAACCTGCAATCCGCGCTGGACCGGCTGCAGCGCGCCCAGGACCGGCTGCAGGAAGCGATCGAGAACGGCGCCTCGCCCGAGGAAATCGACCAGCTGATGCAGGAAATGCAGCAGGCGCTGAACGAATACATGCGCGAACTGGCCGAAGAGGCGCAGCGCAACCCCGGCGACCAGCAGCAGCAGCAGATGATGCAGGGCCAGATGATGTCCGGCGACCAGCTGCAGGAAATGCTCGACCGGCTTCAGCAGCTGATGGAGGAAGGCCGCACCGCCGAGGCCGCCGAGCTGATGGAGCAGCTTCGCCAGCTGATGGAGAACATGCAGGTCGTCCAGGGCCAGCAGGGCCAAGGCCAGGGCCAGGGTCAGGACGGCCCGATGGGCGAGATGGGCGAGACGCTGCGCGACCAGCAGGAACTCTCCGATGACGCCTTCCGCGACCTGCAGGGCGTCCCGCGCGATGGCGAGCAGCCGGGCGAGGGTCAGCAGCAGGGCCAGGAACCGGGCCAAGGCCAGCAACCCGGCGACCGGCAAGGCCAGGGCAGCGACCAGGCGCAGACCCAGGACGGCGAAGGCCAGGGCGGCTCGCTCTCCGACCGCCAGCGCGACCTGCGCGAACGGCTGAACCGGCTGCAGCAGGGCCAGCTTCCCGGCGACGGCACCGAACAGGGCGAAGAGGGCCGCCGCAACCTCGACCGCGCCGGCCGCGCGATGGAAGAGGCCGAGGATGCCTTGCGCGATGGCGACCTGGACGGCGCTCTGGACCGTCAGGCCGAAGCGATGGAGGCCCTGCGCGACGGGATGCGCGACTTCGGCGAGGCGCTTGCCGACGAACAGCGCCAGAACCGCGACGGCCAGGGCGGCGAGCGTGACATGGGCTCGGCCGACCCGCAGGGCACCGACCCGCTGGGCCGCCGCCCTGGCGAAACCGCCCGCATCGGCTCGGACGAGAACATGGTGCAGAACGACCCCGACCTGCGGGCGCAGGAACTGCTTGACGAAATCCGCCGCCGCTCGGGCGAGATGACCCGCCCGCTCGAGGAACTGGATTACCTCAAGCGCCTGTTGCAGATGTTCTAGGCGCGCCGCTTGCCCGATCACCTGCCGCCGAAGGCCCCGCCCCGACTGGAGAAAGCCCTTTCACCCGAGCGCTTGCGCGTCCTTCACGCGCAAGGGCGAGACAAGTGACTTGCGCGTCAGCGCTCCTTGCAGAAACCGCCCCTGCCCGCTGCGCCGCCGGCAGGACTGGTTGACAGACCTTTGGCGCCCAAAGTCAAGCCATTGATGTATAAGTGCTATTCCGATGCACCCGCCGGGGAGGTGCGGCCCCGCTTGCGGCCTCTGGCAAACCACGCCACTCTCGCTCCATGACCGGTAGCCGCCTCATTCCCCTCGACCTTGCCCGGACCCTGGCCCTGGTCTGCATGGTGATCTTCCACTTCACCTTCGACCTTGCCCTCTTCGGCTTCATCGACCCCGGCACGATGAGCCAGCCCTTCTGGTACTACTTCGCCCGCATGATCGCCGGCAGCTTCCTGTTCCTGTCGGGCGTCAGCCTCTGGCTTGCCCACGGGCAGGGCATCCGCTGGCCCGCCTTCTGGGTCCGGTTCGCCAAGGTGGCCGCCGCTGCCTTCTTGGTGACCCTGGCCAGCATCTGGCTGGTCCCGGGTGGCCCGATCTGGTTCGGCATCCTTCACGCCATCGCCGCCGCCAGCCTGCTTGGCCTGGTCGCCCTGCGGCTGCCCTGGCCCGTCACCCTTGCCCTGGCCGCCGTGATCCTTGCCGCCGCCTGGGGGCCACGCTTCCCGGCCCTGGACCCCCTCTGGCTGGTCTGGACCGGCCTCGCCGAAACCCGCCCGAGGATGGGCGACTATGTCCCCCTCATCCCCTGGGCCGCGCCCGCGCTGGCCGGGATCGCCGTCGCAAAGGCCCTGCGTCTGGACACCTGGCGCGGAACCCCGCCCTCGCCCCTCCTCCACCGCCTGACCTTCCCCGGACGCCACTCGCTGATCATCTACCTGATCCATCAGCCCATCCTGATCGGCCTCTTCACCCTCTACATCTGGGCAAGCGCCTGACGCTTCCCCTCGCCCCCGCTTTCCGCTAATCCGGGCGCGACGTTTGGAGGCCTGCCGATGAAGTTCACCCTGTCCTGGCTGAAAGATCACCTCGACACCGAGGCCACAGTCGAGGCGCTGGCCGAGGCGCTGACCGACCTGGGGCTGGAGGTCGAAGGTATCGACGACCCCAGCGCCCAACTGGGGGCCTTCCGCATAGCCCGTGTGATCGAGGCCGTGCAGCACCCCAATGCCGACCGCCTCCGCGTCTGCCGGGTCGAGACCTGGCCCGACGGCCCGCAAGGCCGGACCGAGGAAGTGCAGGTCGTCTGCGGTGCGCCCAACGCGAAGACCGGCCTCGTCGGCGTCTTCGCGCCCCCCGGCACCCATGTCCCCGGGACGGGTGTGGACCTGAAACCGGGCAACATCCGGGGCGTCGACAGCAACGGGATGCTCTGTTCCGAACGCGAGCTGATGCTGTCCGACAACCACGACGGCATCATCGAATTGCCCACCGACGCGCCCCTCGGCGTGCGCTATATCGACTATCGCGGCCTCAACGACCCGGTCATCGAGATCAAGGTCACGCCCAACCGCCCCGACGCGCTGGGCATCCACGGGATCGCCCGCGACCTGGCCGCGCGGGGGCTGGGCAAGCTGAAGCCCGTGACCGCCACCCCGGTCGCAGGCAGCTTCGCCACGCCCATCGGCATCCGGATCGACCCCGCGCTGAAAACCAAAGGCTGCCCCCACTTCGCCGGTCGCCTGATCCGGGGCGTGAAGAACGGCCCTTCGCCCGACTGGCTGGCCGCGCGGCTAAAGGCCATCGGGTTGCGGCCGATCTCGGCGCTGGTCGATATCACCAACTACTTCACCTTCGGCCTGAACCGCCCGCTGCACGTCTTTGACGCCGCCAAGGTCAAGGGCGACCTCCAGATCCGCCCGGCGCGTGAAGGCGAGACGTTGCTGGCGCTGGACGGCAAGACCTACACGCTGGCCCCCGGCCAGATGGTCATCGCCGACGACCACGGCCCGGAATCGCTGGCCGGGATCATGGGCGGCCAGGCCTCGGGCTGCACGCCCGAGACGACCGATGTCTTCCTGGAAAGCGCATACTGGGACCCGATCACCATCGCCGCCACGGGGCGCGCGCTGAAGATCAACTCGGACGCCCGGTACCGCTTTGAACGCGGCGTGGACCCGGCCTTCACCCTGCCGGGGCTGGAACTGGCGACGCAGATGATCCTCGACCTCTGCGGCGGCGAGGCTGGCAGCGTGGTGCAGGACGGCACCCCCATCGACCCGACGCGCACCTACCGGCTGGACCCCGCCCGCGTGGTCAGCCTTGTCGGCATGGACATCCCCGAACCCACCCAGCGCGCCACGCTGGCGGCTTTGGGCTTCACCCTGAACGGCAACGCCGTGACCCCGCCCAGCTGGCGCCCCGACATCCTGGGCGACGCTGATCTGATCGAGGAAGTCGCCCGCATCGCCAGCCTGACCAGGCTGCAAGGTGCCCCGATGGCCCGGCAGCTTCCCGGCGTGCCGCGCCCGATCCTGACCCCGCTGCAAGTCCGCGAACGCACCGCCCGCCGCACCATCGCGGCCCTGGGCTACAACGAGGCCGTGACCTACAGCTTCATCGACGCCAGGTCCGCGGCCCTGTTTGGTGGCGGCGCGGATGCCGTGCGGGTCGAAAATCCGATCTCCTCCGAGATGACGCACCTGCGCCCCGACCTGCTGCCCGGCCTTCTGGCCGCCGCAGCGCGCAACCAGGCGCGCGGGTTCATGGACCTGGCGCTGTTCGAGATCGGCCCCGCCTTCCATGGCGGCGAGCCGGGCGACCAGCACCTGCAAGCCGCGGGCCTGCTGGTCGGGGCCGCCGCCCAGCGTGACCCCCACGGCTCCCGCCGCATGGTCGACGTCTTCGACGCCAAGGCCGACGCCGAGGCGGTGCTGGCCGCACTTGGCGCTCCGGCCCGGGTGCAGATCAGCCGCAAGGTGGCGGGTTGGTGGCACCCCGGCCGCGCGGGCGTGATCGGCCTTGGCCCGAACGCGATGGCCACCTTCGGCGAGGTCCATCCGCGCATTTGCCAGGCGATGGACGTCAAGGGCCCCGCGGTGGCCTTCACCATCCTGATCGCCAACATCCCCGCGCCCAAGGCGAAGACGCCCACCCGCCCAGCGCTTGCCACCAGCGACCTGCAGGCGGTGGATCGCGACTTCGCCTTCGTGGTGGATGCCCGGGTCGAGGCCCTGACCGCCGTCAACGCCGCGCTGGGTGCCGACAAGGCCCTGATCGAAAGCGTCCGCGTCTTCGACCAGTTCACCGGCGACAAGGCCGAGGCGCAGATGGGCGCGGGCAAGAAGTCCATCGCCCTGACCGTCCGCCTGCAGCCGGTGACCGCGACCCTGACCGAAGCCGAGATCGAGGCCGTGTCGGCCCGGATCATCGAGAAGGTGACGAAGGCGACGGGCGGAACGCTGCGGGCCTGAGCAGGACACCCGCCCCGGACTTGATCCGGGGCCTCGTGGGGTGACCGGAGGCCCCGGATCAAGTCCGGGGCGGGGTCACTTCTTCGCCCGCCAGGTGTTCAGCCAGGCCCCGATCCGCCCGAAGAACCCCCGCGCTTCTTTTCGCGCCGCATCAGCCCGGTTGCCCACGGCGTCAAACGTCTCGCCCACATCAGCCAGCGCCGGGTCCACCATCCGCTCGCGGAATTGCAGCCACATGCGCCTTGCCATGAAAACCAGGAAGACAATGATCGTCAGGAGGATGATGTTGACCCAAGGGATCAGCCGAACGTCCGGCCCGTCTACCGGGGCGATGCTGATCGCGTTCGGAAACGCCGACAAGAGTGGAATCCGCCAGCCGTAATGCGTGACCGCCACCCATTGCGGGGCGGCATTGGTGGACCGCAGGTTCGTCGCCTCGGCCTGCAGGGTGCTGCTGTCCCACTTGAAGTACGGCGGCCAGAACCAGCCGGTATCCTCGTTCCGGTAGACCATCACGGTCGAGCCGTCGGGATAGACCGCGTCGATGAAACGGATGTCGCGCGTCGTGCTCGTCTCGGCGCCGGTCCCGGTGTCCTCGATCGAATAGAAGATCCAGTTGGCCCCGATCTGGGTGATCCGGTTGCCGGTATCGACGATCCGCACGATGTCGCGCTGTGGCAGGGTGTAGTGCAGGAAAAGCCCCACGATCAGCACCAGCAGGATACGGATACCCCATTTGATCTTGGTATACACGGGTTTGTCCTCTTAGTGCCAATTGACGAAGTATATCGTCACCACGAAGGCGATGGTCGGAAGGATATAGATAAGCCACAAGAGCCGCTTTTTCAGCCCCCTGTCGTAATGAACCATCCCGGCCTCGATGAAGGCCCGGCGTTCTTCCGCTGTCTGGCCTTCGCGGGCGGGGTCGGTGTCCCACTCCTTCTCCAGCTTTTCGCGTCGAACGGAACGAGAATAGATGCCGGTGACGAAGTAGACGATCGTCAGCCCGACATACATGAAGAACGCAAGCCGCAACCAACCCATCTAGCGTCTCCCTCCCCAAGGCCCCACCGCCGGCCCTCGACCGGCTGAACGGGACGGTTTCGGACCCTCGGCCATCTGCGGTCGGTGCATCTCGTCCATGCCGGGCTCTGGCCCGAACAGGGCCGTCCGCGCGCCCTCACGGTCCACCTGATACTCCCGCGCGAGGAAATCCGCCACATAGGTCTTCTTCCGCTCTGACCAGGTGGCGTATTGCGCGTAGAACAACTCCTTGTGGACGATGAACATCTGCCGCACGTCCATCGGCGCAAGCTCCGACAGCAGCATGTTCACCAGGTCCCGGTCCGCCCCGGGTTTGGCCCGCAGCGTGTAGAAATAGGCCGGATGCTCGCTGGTGATCTTGGGCCAGCCGCCGCCCGCCTCGACCCAGCGCAGCAGTGCGGCCAGACCCAGGAACTCTTCGGGCAGGGCACTGCCCAGCTTGTAGGCCACCTTCCGCAATTCCGTCCGCCGCGCGTCGCCGACCTCGATCCCCAGCCGGTCCGCCGCATCGACCAGGATGAAGTCCATCTTCTGCCGCAGGATCGCCGCCGCGTCGGTGCCGCGCGCCCGGACGATGGGCTCGACCAGGTTGTTCCGGTCCAGCCAGTCGGCAAGCTGGTTGCGCAGGGTCAGGTCCATCACCTGAGGCACCGGCACCACGCCAAGGGACCGCCAGTCCAGCGTCGAGATCGCCGCCGGAAAGCGCACATCGCGAAAGATGTAGACCCCGCCGAAATGGCTGGTCCAGAAGTTCGACTGGCTGAAGGTCATCGCCGGCAGATGGATCGGCACCCGCGTCACGTCGCCCGTCTTCTTCGCGAGGCCAATCATCTCGGCCACCAGCACATCGTCGCGCCAGCCGTCGGGTTCCTGCCGGAACCGCTCGATCAGCTTCGCCAGCTTGCCCGCATCCGCCACATGCCCGCCGATCGTATCGGCCTCGACCGTCACCTGCCGGATGTCGAACAGCTTGGCCGGGGTGTCGAAGGCGTAGACCGAGTTCTGCAACTCCCCCGCCACCGCATCCCGCGCGGTCAGCGCAAAAAGCTGCGCCTCGTTCCTTTCGATGAACTGCGTCAGGATTCCCCGGCTGGTGGAGAACTTGATGTTGAGCAAAGGCGCATCCTTCTGCGCCGTCGTCAGCAAGATGAACTGCCGGTTCGCCCCGTTGGGGTTGAGGTAGAGGTGATCGTCAAGCTCATCCCCGATCTCGGGCGAATAGCCGGCGAGGTCGATGTGGAAATCGGTCAGGCTGGTCGTCTTGCCGGTCAGATGCAGCATTGCCCGGTTGTAGCGTTCGACCAGGGCGGGCGAGGAGACCTCGATCAGGTTCCCGAACATGAGGCCGCGTTGGATGAGGCGTTTCATTTGTCCTGCCCCCTTAAGAACATTGGGATAAGGTCTTTCGTTGGCTCCCCGACGAGTCTTGGATCAACGTAGTAGGCCTTTTCAATCGCACTGCGATCCGGGAAATGCTTGAACACAAATTCCTCATAGAAATCAAGCTCAACGCCATCGATCCAGTCTGAAGCAAGGAGGTTCCAGTCCAGCCAACTCTCAAAGGCTGCTGCCTTTTCAGCCACGTCGTTGGTGGATGATGTCTTGCGCAATAACAATCCAACGAGTCCAACTGCTTCACCAAGCCTAGAAAAGCTATTGCAACGAATATCATGCAAACAAATGCTAACATCCGACTTTGGGTCAAGATGTTTAATGTTCTTTCTTAGCGGGTTCAGTTCGTAATGATTGGTGATTTCATTGCGGCTCTCGCGCGCAATTTCATAACCGCTGTGTTTTTCTGCACCAGTGAAAGCTTTTTGCGCTTTGGCTGCCAAATCGATCACTGCCTTGGAGGCACACTTTGTTTTGCCACTACACAAGTTATCAATGAATATCTTGAATTCATATAATTTTGCAGACCAAATTCGGAGAATGACGCTTCTCTGAATCCAATACCCCTGATCAACAATGGTATCATCGACAACTTCTCGCAACTGGAGAAGATTAAGCCGAGTCAGTACGTTAACTTCGTTTGCGGCAAGTGAGACAAGCCCAAGCGCGGCCTTTTCGTCTTCGGAGAGATAGCTTAGTTCATGCCAGTAGAGTGGCAGCGTAGCGACTTTGACAATCGCACGATTGTCCATCACCCCTTCCCCCCCTCATCCACCATCATCATCCCCAACCGCCGGTTCAACTCCTGCGCCTTCACCAGCCAGACGAACCCCAAGACCGGCCCCCACAGCAGCGCAAACAGCGCCGAGCGGCCCAGGAAGAACCCCGCCCGCTCCAGCGGAGCCGCCAGGACCCCCGCCCAGACCCCCTCGTTGATCGCCGCATAAAGCCCGGCCGCCAGCACGGCCCCCACGACCAAAGCCACCAAGGCCGTCACCCCCACCGCCCGCGAAAGCCTCGCATGCGACTGGTTCCCCCGCCCCACCAGCCACCCCGGCAGCCAAGCCACCAGCGCGCACAACCCCGCCAGCGGCAGGATCGAATTCCACAGGGTAAGGGTCAGCGCCTCGTTCACTTCCCCTCCATCCACCGCCGCTTCGCCTCTTCCGTCCGCCCAAAATCCCGCACCATCGCCTCGATGGCCACCTCGTCCGACTTGTCGGCATAGCGGAACTCCGAATCCGCGTAGCGGTTGATCTCCTGGATCACCATGTCCACCGAAATCGGCGTCATCAGGCCCCGGATCATCGCCAGCTTCTCGTCATAGGGCTTGAACAGGAACAGGTCCGGCTCTGCCATCCATTCGTCCGGCAGTTCGAAGTCCATCGCCCGGACCTTCACCGCATCGGTGATGTTCTTGATCGCCCGGCCCGTGAACCGCTCATCCGCTGTCTGGATCGCCTTCAGGTAAGCCCCGATCTTCGCCAGCGTGTCCAGCGGGCCGATGTCGCGGGCGACCTTTTCCCAGACGGCCACCAATCCGGCCTCATGCGGGCGCGCGTGCCCCTCGAAGCTGGCGGCGACGGCCTTCCTGATTTCCTGCGCCGCGAAAAGCTGATGCTCGCCCACCGGGATCGCGTGGTTCTTGCCCAGAAGCAGCGAGAGGATGTCGATGTAATCCTCCCGCGTCTGCGGCCCGTCGACCAGGAACCGCGCGCCCGCGCGCTGGCGCAGGGCGTCGTCCACGTTCTCGGGGAAATTGCTGAACATGCCGAAGGTGCAGTTGCCCCGCACCACCGTTCCGGCGCCAGCGAAGGCCTGCATGAAGACCGCCGTCACCTCTTGTTGGCCCGCAGATGACTGCCGGTCGCCGCGCTTGCCCGCCACCTGGTCGATGTCGTCGATGGTGCCGAAGGCGATCACCGAGGGGTCCAGCACCGCGTCGATGAAGGCCTTGGCGTTCTGGCCCGACTTGCCCTGGTAGCTGTCGATCTGGTCGATGGAAAAGTTCTGATAGCGGAACGGATAGCCCGCCACCTTGCAGTAATCGTTCAGCAAACCCGCCATCATCTGGATCAGCGTGGTCTTGCCTGTGCCGGGCTTGCCGTCCCCCATGAAGGTGAAGATGAACCCGCCCAGTTCGGCGAACGGGTTCAGCCGCCGCTCGAAATCATAGGCCATCAGCATCTTGGCCAGCCGCAGCGACTGGTACTTGGCGATGTGGTTGCCCACCACCTCATGCGGCGCTTTGAAGGCCATGGCGATCACGCCGCCCTTTGCCGCCTTGGCCGGCTTGAACCCCGCGATGGTCAGACCATCCGCCTCGACCTTCCAGCTGCCAGAGGTAAAGACCGACGTCCGCGCGCCATTCTCGGCCCGGATCTGCACCTTCTTCATCAAGGACTCGGCAAAGGCCGACACCACCGCCACCAGGCGCGCATCGTCGGTCGCCAGCGCGCCGATGTCCTGATCCAGCTCCCACAGCGCGCCCTGCAAGGCCAGCGGAGCATTGTCGGTCAGCACCTCCTGCACCTCGCCGATCTCGACCGTCCCCGGCCCGACATGCGGCGCGACAAGGTACGCCAGCGCGTTGCCGAAGGTGAACAGCACCACCAGCGCCTCACCGGCCAGAAGCTCGCCGAACTCGCCGCGGCGCGGCTCGGGCACCCGGCCCTCCAGGTTGGCCCGCTTCAGCTCGGCCAGCCCGGACTGGGCCGAGAACGTCTCGCCCATCGCCAGCGCGATCGCAAGCGACCGCCGCAGCGCGTTCAGCACCGCCGCCTGCACCGGAGAGACCAGCCCGTCGCCCAGCCCCTCGACCCGCTCGGCCAGCCGCACCCCGCCCGGCCGCGCGGTCGAGCGTGTTGCCATCCCCGGCACGGTCGACCGGAACGTGGGCCGCGTTCCGACGCCGGGAGACCGTTCGACAGCCACAGCCGCAACCAAAGGCTTCGCCAGCCGTGGCGCGTGGTCGAAGCCGAAGACCATCCCCAGCGCCGCCTCATACTGTGCCCGGATCGTCTCTTCCTTCAGCTCCATCGTGTCGCGCGTGCTCATGAAACCCTCATTTTCTGTCCGAAAAATATCCCGGGGCCGCCTTTGGTGCGCCATTGGTTCAAGCACCAATGGCGGCGTGCTGGCCCCCGGCTACAACGTCGGGATCAGCCGCCCCCCGGCCCCCACGACGAACTTCCGATAGGCCCGCAGCCCCGCCGGGTCCTGCTCGACCAGCACCTGATAGGGCCGCTCGGGCAGAATGATCATCCGGTCCCGCCGCGTCGCCCCCAGCTCTGCCCCCGCCACCGGGTCCAGCTTGTAGACCTGCCGCGGCGCAGACGAAAACCACCCGTCCTTCACCTCTTCCTCGCGGTCGGAGACCAGGTCCTCCACCGTCCAGACCAGCGCCCAGTCCTGGCCTTCGGGGGCCTTGGCGCCCTCCAGCACCTTCGAGATCGGGCCGGACTGCAAGGTGAAACTGGCCGAATACATCGGACCAAGGATCACCCGCCGCAGCCGCCTGGGGTGGAGATCGGCGAAGTCCTTGTCAAAGCCCGTCGCGATCGTCTGCAGCTTCAGCCCGCCGACCGACTGCGCCATCAGGGCGGCCTGAGCCTGCGGCCAGCGATAGGCGTCGTTCAGGATCGGCCGCTTGCCGCTGTCCTCGAGGTCCATCAGATAGACCACCGGCAGGTTGACCCCGGTGTCCCAGACCGCCCAATGCACCAGGAAATGCCGCCGGTCGCCCCCGGGAGTGCTGACTTCCTCGATCCACTGCGCGTCCGGGTCGTTGCGGGCCCAGAACATGCCGCCTGCCGCCAAGGCCTCATAGTAATACCGCTGCGACAGCGCGAATTGCAGCGCCGTGGGGATCGTCCGCTCCCCCACGATCTGCCGCACCATCCGGTCCTTCAGCTCCGTCTCGGACGGCATCCCGGCCAGATGCTTCTCGGCCTGGTGGGCATCCACCGCCATGGCCATCAGCTCTTGCGCCACCGGAAACCCGCTTTCGTGCCGGTCGATGGTCAGCCGCGGCGCCGTCTCGCCCCGCCCCGTCATCAGGTACTTGTGGTTCAACGCCCGGAAGGTGGCCGCCACCGCCTTGAGATACCCGCCAAGCAACCGCGCCTCGGTCCGCGTCAGCTGGCCCTCGGTCTCCATCTCTGCCGCCACCCGGCCCAGATGCCCGGTGATCCGGTCGAACTTGGCAAAGTAGCGCCGGGCGCCGAGCGTGTCGTACAGCTCGTGATGGTCCGAGGTCAGCTGGTCCTTGACCTTGTCAGCCACTTATCCACCGTAGGCGTTCTTGTCGTGCTTCTCGACAATCGCGGCGAAGCGGCGGGCAAAGCGTTCGTCCGCCTTCGCCTTCTGCTCCAGGATTTCCCGAGCGAAGACCATGTGCCCCTCATGCGCTTCCAGCATGTCGGCCATCCGGTCGTTGGTCGCAGCGCCAATGGCCGCCATCGCGGTCTGGGCCTCCTGGTCGGTCTTGACCCCGATCTCGTTGATCCGGTGCGCGACGTCCTGCTGCTGCGCGGTCTTGAGGCTGGAGGTCAGCGCGTCATACAGCACCACCCGCTGCTTGGTGTCCGTTTGCAGCTTGTTGATCAGCACCAACTGCGTCGCCGCCTGGTTCTGCAAGCTGTCGACCCAGGTCTTGCCCTTTTCGATATAGCGCTCCAGCGTCTGACTTTTCGCCAGCTTCACCTGTTCGTCCTGCACCAGCGCGTTGTAGCGCGCGTTCAGGTTGGCAAGCTCGGTCTCCAGCTTGGTCCGTGCCGCCGCGTCCTGCTCGACCGAAATCCTGTTCTCCAGCTCGATGATCTTCGGGTCGAGGCTGGCGACTTCCTTACGCACCGCCTCCAGCGCGCCAACGGTCTCTTCCCGCTCGGTCAGGGTCGAGGACAGGTTCCCCTCCACCCGCGTCTTCTGCACGTTCAGCAGGTCCAGCTGGCCTTGCAGCAGCTTGACGATGACGTCGGATTTCGCGATCAGGTCCTGCAGCTTGTCGTCGATGGTCGCGGCGCGCATCCGTTCCTGGCGCATCGATTCCGCCTTGGCCGAAGAGAAGATGCCGATGAAGGTCTCCATCCCGGTTTTCGACCGCATCTCGGCGAATTCGGCGGAAAAGCCTGCGGTCACGTCGTCGAGGCCCATGATCAGTTCGGCGATGTTCGCGTTCATCAGGTCGGTGTGCTTGCTGACGTCTTCCAGCGTCGCATTCTCGACGTCCAGCTGAACGCCCTGGTCCAGGTTGGTCCGCGCCTGCTCGATCCGGCTGGTGATGGCGGAAATCTTCGCCTGCGCCGCGGCGACCTGAGCCTGGCTTTCCTTGATCTGCGTTTCGAAATCGGCCATCCGACCCTCCGTTGAACTTCGTTTGTATCACTTAAGAGATGTAACAGAGAATTACATCATTCCGGCGCCGGTTTTTCGGACTGCCAACGGCTTAAGTCTTGCAGCAACTTGCGGCCCCCGCCAAGTGCGGAATGGCGGTCCCGGTCCGACCGGCAGGATGCCTCCGGCGGGGATATTTGTACCAGTATGAAAGGCCTAGACCGGAATGTTGTCGATGAGGCGCACGCCGTCGACCCAGGCCGCGGCCAGCATCCGGCGCGGGCGGCGGGGGTCGTCCGAGGGCATCAGCGTTTCGGCGTCGCGAAGCTCGATGTATTCCACCCGCTCGAAGCCCGCTTCGCGCATCGTCTCGGCGGCTTCGCGGATCGCCATGCGGTCGGCGTGGCCGACGCGGATGTCCTGCGCGGCGCGGGTGATCGCGGCGTAGAGGACCGGGGCCTTGGCGCGGCCTTCGGGCGTCAGGCGGACGTTGCGCGAGGACATGGCCAGGCCGTCGCGCTCGCGGATCGTCTCGCAGCCGACGACCTGCACGGGCAGGTTCAGATCGCGCACAAGGCGCAGGACGACCTGCAGCTGCTGCCAGTCCTTCTGGCCGAAGTATCCCTTGTCGGCCAGCGTCATGCCGAACAGCTTGGTCACCACTGTCGCCACGCCGTCGAAATGTCCGGGGCGCATGTAGCCCTCCAGCGGCTGGGCCACGCCCTGCATCGTCACGTTGGTGATGAAGCCGTCGGGGTAGACCTCTTCGACCGGGGGGGCGAAGATCGCGTCGACCGGGACCCTTGCCAGAAGGGCGGCGTCGGCCGCCTCGCTGCGGGGGTATTTCTTCAGGTCCTCGGGGTTGTTGAACTGCTTGGGGTTCACGAAGATCGTGGTGATGACGCGGTCGCATTCCTGACGTGCCCGGTGGGCGAGCGACAGGTGGCCGTCATGCAGCGCGCCCATCGTGGGCACCACGCCGACGGTTTCGCCCTGCGCCTTCCAGCCGCGCGCCAAGGTGCGCAGGTCGGCAACGGTCCGGATGATCGGGGTCATTTCTTCACCGGGACGACATCGGGAAAGGAGTGTTCGGCCGCCGGGAAGCTGCGGGACCGGACCTCGGCGGCAAAGGTTGCGATGGCCACGTCGGCGGCGCGACCCAGTTCGGCATAGCGCTTGACGAATTTGGGCCGGAAGTCGGTGAACAGCCCCAGCATGTCATCGACCACCAGCACCTGCCCGTCGCAATCCACGCCCGCGCCGATGCCGATGGTCGGGATTGCCAGCGTCTGTGTGATCCGCCCGGCCAGGCCCTGCGGCACCTTCTCCAGCACGACCGAGAACGCCCCGGCCTCCTCGATCGCGCGGGCGTCCGCCATGACCTTCTCGGCCTCCTCTGCCCGGCCGACGACCTTGTAGCCGCCCAGGGTGTTCACCGCCTGCGGGGTCAGGCCGACATGCGCCATCACCGGCACGCCCCGCGCGGTCAGGAAGGCGATCGTCTCGGCCATGTGCACCCCGCCCTCAAGCTTGACCGCCGGGGCGCCCGTCTCGGCCAGCAGGCGGCTGGCGTTGCGGAAGGCCTGTTGCGGACTTTCCTCATAGCTGCCGAAGGGCATGTCGATCACCGGCATCGCGCGCTGCGCACCGCGGACCACGGCGCGGCCATGCAGGATCATCATCTCCAGCGTCACGCCCAGCGTCGAGGGCAGCCCGTGGATCACCATCCCGACCGAGTCGCCGACCAGCGCGATGTCGCAATGCGCATCGACCAGCCGGGCGACGGGCGTGGAATAGGCGGTCAGCACCACCAGCGGGTCAGTGCCCTTGCGGGCGCGGATGTCGGGGGGAAGCACGGGCCGGACGGGGGAAGTGGCGCTCATCTCGGGGCCTCGCAGCGTGGGGGCGCTTTCGCACTCTGCCTGCCATATGGGCACAACCGCATCGGGTCCGCAACATGATTGCGCCGCAGCGCAGCACCGCCGACCGCAGCGTCACGGGCTTGACCGCACCGGCGGTCAAGTCCTGTATGCGGCGGTCAAAGGGAGAGGCAGCATGACCCTGATCCAGCGCGTAAGCCGGGACGGCACGGCACCAGACATCGGCGGACCCGACCCGGAGCGGCTGATTTCCGGCAACCCGGTCCACAGCACCTGGAACCTTGAGGACCGCGACGGCCTGTACTGCGGCCTCTGGCAGTCCACGCCCGGCAAGTGGCGGGTGAAATACAGCGAGTGGGAGTATTTCCGCATCCTGTCCGGCTATTCGCTGCTGACCAGCGCGGATGGCACCGTCACCCAGTTGCACCCGGGCGACAGCATGATCATCCGCCCGGGTTTCGCAGGCACCTGGGAAGTCGTGCAGACCACCCTCAAGGATTACGTCATCCGGCTGTAGAACTGTCAGAGGTCCCGACGATGACGACGGGAGCGGGAGTCTGCGGCCGCGGACATTCCTCGGCGGCGATGCCGCGACGCTCGCAGGCGGCGAGACGCTTCTTCTCGGCCCGTTCGGCAGCGACCTGATCGCGCGCGTCCTTCCTGGCAAGGGCCGCCGCTTCCCTTTCCTTGCGGGCGATGTTCTCGGGCGTTTCGGGAACCAGACGGCCGTAGGCGTCGATCATCTGGGGGCCTTCCAGCGCCAGGCTTTCCGCCTCGGTGCGGACCTTGACGCGGGTGCCGATCGGCACGCGGTTGTACAGGTCGATGATGTCCTGGTTGAACAGGCGGATGCAGCCCGCGCTGGTCGCATGGCCGATCGAGGCCGAGTCCGAGGTGCCGTGAATGCGGAACATCGTGTCGCGGTTGCCGCGGTAGAGGTACAGCGCCCGGGCGCCCAGAGGGTTGGTCAGCCCGCCCGGCATCCCGCCGGCAAAGGCCGCATAGAGGTCGGGCCGGGTGCGGATCATGTTCGCCGTGGGCGTCCACGACGGCCATTCCGCCTTGCGCCCGACGACAGCGGTGCCACGGAACGTCAGCCCTTCGCGCCCGACGGCGATGGGATAGCGCGTGGCGGTCCCGTCTTCGTTGACCAGGTACAGCTTGCGCGCAAAGGTGTCGACGACCACCGTGCCCGGAGCTTCCGGTCCGGTATAGGCCACTTCCACCCGCCGGTTGCCTTCGTACAGGTGTTGCGCCGGAACCGGCTCGATGAAGAACTCACCGTCCTGGATGCCCTCATAGCCCGGCACTGGCGCGCGGGTTTCGGTTTGCGGGCTTGCAGCGCAGGCGGCAAGCAATGGCAGGGCAAGGATCGCGAAGATCCGGGCGTTCAATCGGGACACAGGGAAGACTCGGGGTTAGGGCAGTTGGCGGCAGCTTGCGCCATGCGCGCGGCCTTGCGTCAAGCCCTAACCTTGAAAATTGTCGATTCTTTCCGAAGGTTACGCGCCCCGGACCGGATTCCATCCGATTCCGGGGCGCGCGCGATGCTGTGGCGTGAAGGTGCGGTGGCTCAGTTCACTGCGCCGATGGACCAGAACAGCGTCTCACCCGACGAGTCGTCCACACCGTCGTTGTCGGTGACCACCCAGCCGGTCCCGGCGGCGTCGACGGCGAAGCCCTCGACCTTGTCCACCACATAGCCGTTGGTCGCCGCCTTCAGGTCGGGCACCAGGTCGCGGACCAGCTCCTTGGTCACGACCGGCAGGGTGCCACCCAGCGGCGCGGGTGCCAGTTGCGACAGCGCGACACGGTAGAGCTTCTTGGTCGCCGCCCGGTCTGCGATCTGGTTGTCACGCTCGACGATGTAGACCCAGTCGCCATGCAGGGTGATCTCTGACAGGCCCATCCAGGCCCCTTCGCCCGGCGCGTCCAGCGGGTAATGCACAGCACCCCAGGTCTGGTCAGCCAGATTGTAGGAGACCAGCTTGACCATCCCCTTGGGATCGTCGCCCCATTCGCGCTGGACCGCCAGCCAGAGCACATCACCGACCTTGGTGATGCCTTCAAAGCCGAAGCGCACCTCGTGCGCCAGCAGTTCCGGCGGCAGGCCGATTTCCTGGTCGATCTTGCCCGTCGCATCGACATGCAGGATCGCATGCGGGATCAGCCGGTCGCTGCGGCCTTCGTTCGCCAGCCAGAAGCCGCCCTCGCCATCGGCGACGATGCCCTCAAGGTCGATCTTCTGCGCCGGAAAGCCGCCACGGGTGATGTCGATGGCCCCGGTGATCCTGGCCGGAGTCTGGGTCGCGTCGATCTGATAGATCCGCGGCATCATCCCGAAAACGCTGTCCGAGATGGCAAAGAGCTTGCCCGCCTCGGCCCCCGCCGTCAGGCCCGACAGCGCAGCCCAGCCGATCAGCGGGTCGCTGCCCTCGCTGGTCAGCATCGGATAGGCGGCCGTGCCTTCGGCGAATTCGAAGACCATCACATGCGCCGGGGCCAGGCCATCGGCGCGCAGGTCCACCTCGTTTGCGGTGACCAGAAGGTTGCGCTCGGGGATTGCGACAATGCCTTCCGGGCTGACACCCGAGGGCAGGATCTGCTTCAGGACCGGGTTCGCCGGGTCGGTCAGGTCATGGACCGCCACGACCGAGGCGCGCTCGGACACCACAAAGGCCATCGGCACGCCGCCGAAAGTGGCGAACTCAACCGATTCCAGCTCCACGCCCTTGGTGTGGCTGCGATGCTCCGGGTAATGCCCAAGCGCTGCAATCGCGCGTTCCAGGCTGTTGCCCGAATCCCAGACCAGGGTGCCGTCCTTGCGGAAGATCGACCAGGTGCGCGTGCCGCCGTTCCAGTCGCCTTCGTTTGTCATCGCGAAATGGTCGCTGTCGATCCAGCTGATCCCATCGGGCTCACGCGGAACCGCCGGTTTGGTGTCGGTGAAGGACAGCATCCCGTCACGCCTGGCGTCGATGCCAGAGACCTCGACTTCGCCCGCGTTGAAGTGGCTGGCCACCGCGCCATCCGCGCCGATCACGACGATGTGGTTGTTTTCCTGCAGCGTCACGACGATCTCGCCCGCCGCGTTCACGTCGACGAACTCCGGCTCCGGGTCTTCGGGCGCAAGGGTCGCAAGGCCGGTGAGGTCGATCCGCTGCTGGCCCGCGCAATCGGCCACGCCGCCGGTCACGGCGATCTTCACGACATAGCCCGCGGGCATCTGCGGCAGCGCCGCGTCGTTCACGTCTTCGTCGCGCTGGTTCTCGATCGCGATCGCCAGGAACGATCCGTCCGGCGCCTTGGCCACCGAATCCGGCTGCCCGCCGATGTCGCATTCCGCGGTGATGGCCCTGGTCGCCGGATCGACCGTCACCAGCTTGCCCGAGGGCGCGACATAGCTTTCCGAGGTGTTCACGCCGACAAAGATCATGCCCTCATCGAACACCGCCGTCGTCGGCTCGCCACCGACGTCGATGTTGCCCAAGGCCTTTGGCGCGCGCGGATCAGCGATGTCGATCAGCCCGATCACGCCCAGCGGGCTGTCGGTATAGACCAGAGTCATCCCGTCCTCGGATGCCGAAATGATCTCGGCGCTGGAGTCGCGCGCCATGTCCTCGCCCGCCGCCATGTTGGCGATGGTCGGAAACGTCGCGATGCGGTTGAACACCGGTTCGGCCAGCGCAGGCAGCGCGGCGGTCATGGCCAGCGCGGATGTCAGACCCATGGTTCTGAACGTCATGTCGGCAGTCCTCATGTCAGGTAATCCCTGCCGAGCGATGACAAGTTGCAATGACGTCGGCATGACGGCCCGGTATCGGATTTGTGACACGCCTCCGGCGACCAGGTGCCGCACAATGTCCGCTCTCCCGAACGCCAGGGAACCGCCAGGCTTGCCGCGCGTTGACCGGCATCGCTCCATCAAGAAGCGCTGGAAAAGGGAACCCCATGAGCATTGAAGCACTTATCGTCACGCTGATCATCGGCGCGGTCGCAGGCTGGCTGGCTGGTCTGATCGTCAAGGGCTACGGCTACGGCCTGCTTGGCAACATTGTCGTCGGGATCGTCGGCGCGTTTGTCGCCAGCCTGCTGTTCCCGATGGTTGGCCTCAGCCTTGGCGGCGGCATCCTCGGCGCGATCATCTCCGGCACCATCGGCGCGGTGATCCTGCTGTTCCTGATCCGCCTGATCAAACGCGCCTGATCAAACGCGCGTCAGGCAGAAAGGGCCGGGGTTTCCCCCGGCCCGATCCGTCAGCCCACCACGTTGAACGCAGGGCCATAGGGGTAATGCGTGATGTCCTCGGGCTCGTCCTCGGTCACGACAAAGATGTCGTGCTCGCGGTAGCCGCCCGCGCCCGGCATCCCTTCGGGGATCGTCAGCATCGGCTCCATCGAGATCACCATCCCCGGCTCCAGCACCGTGTCGATGTCCTCGCGCAGCTCCAGTGCCGCCTCGCGGCCATAGTAGTGCGACAGGATGCCGAACGAATGGCCATAGCCGAAGGTCCGGTATTGCAGCATCTGCCGCTCGGCCAGGAACTCGTTGATCTTCATGGTGATCTCGGCGCAGGAGGCGCCGGGCTTCAGCAGCTTCATCCCGAATTCATGGCTGTCGATGTTGGTCTGCCAGACCTTCATGCTGGCGTCATCCACCTCGCCCACGAACAGCGTCCGCTCCAGCGCGGTGTAGTAGCCGCTGATCATCGGAAAGCAGTTCAGGCTGAGGATGTCGCCATGCTTCAGCTTGCGGTTCGTCACCGGGTTGTGCGCGCCGTCGGTGTTGATCCCGGACTGGAACCAGACCCAGGTGTCGCGATATTCGGCATCCGGAAAGCGCCTGGCAATCTCGCGCTCCATCGCATCGCGGCCCGCGATGGAGATCTCCAGCTCGGTCGCGCCGACCTTGATCGCCTCGCGGATCGCATGGCCGCCGACATCGGCGACGTTGGCCCCCTGCTTGATCAGCGCAATCTCCGCCGGAGATTTCATCATCCGCTGGTGCATGGTCGCAGGGGCAATATCCATGCCGCGCTTCGGTTTCAGGAAGGCGTTGAACTTCTCGGCCCGCTCCATCGTCAGATGGTCGGCCTCGCAGCCCACCGCCTTGCCGGTCCCCGTGACCGAAACCACCGCGCGCCACATGTTGTCGCGGGTCCAGTCGGTGTAGGTGATGTTGTCGGCAATCGACCGGCGCCAGGGCTGGCCCGCGTCGATCCCCGCGCTGATGGTGACACATTCGCTTTGCGTCACCACGCAGGCATAGGGCCGCCCGAACGAGCAGTACAGGAAGCCCGAGTAATACGACACGTTGTGCATCGAGGTCAGGACGACCGCGTCCAGCTCGTGCAGCTCCATGATCTCGCGCAGGCCGGCCAGACGATCATGGTATTCCTGATCGGCGAAGGGGAGGGTGTCCTTCTTGCCGCCATTGTGGAAGCGGTACATATCGGGACGATTCAGGGCAGAAGAACTTTGGGACATTTCCTAGACCTCATTTCCAGGGGTCAGGACATATGCCCAGGGGACCCCGAAAGGTCCCGGCGTACAGGACGGAAGCGGGATACCCCCACAAGCGTCGGGGCACCCGTTCTTTCGAAACCGGCCCCTGCGGCGACGCCATCGCCACGGCTCTTCCCATCAATGCGCCTTGGCAACAATTCGCGCAAGTCCGTTTTCGACCCTTGCTTGGCCGGTTTGCGACCCCATCTAGAAAAGGAACATATGCATGGGAGTTGGAAATGCGCTGTCCGGTCGACAACGAAACTCTGGTGATGGCGGATCGTGGCGGGGTCGAGATCGACTATTGCCCCAAGTGCCGCGGCGTCTGGCTGGACCGGGGCGAGCTTGACAAGATCATCGAGCGTTCGCTGGGTGGTCCCGCCGCCGCACCCGCACCGACCCCGCAGCAGGCAGCCCAGCAGCACGCCGCTCCTCCTCCGGCCCCCCATCCGGCCCCGCATCCGGCTCCGGTCTACCAGCCCGAGCCGCGTGCGCCGCAGGGCTACCGCGACGACGACCGCCGTGGCGGTCGGGACTATGACGACGACGACTACAGGCTCGGCCCCAGGAAGAAGCGCAAGGAAAGCTTCCTGAAGGACATTTTCGACTTCTGATCCGCCACCGCATGCGCCCCGGGCCTGACCCGGGGCCTTCGCCACAGGCCAGTTGCCGATGCCACCTGGTGCCCCTAGTCTGGCGGCATGCGCCCCGGTCCCCTGAACCTCATCACCGATGTCCCTGGTTTGCGCGTCGGCAATGCCGATGACGCCGGATTGCGTTCTGGCGTGACCGTGCTGACCGCCGACCGACCCTTTGTCGCCGCCGTCCACGTCATGGGCGGCTCGCCCGGCACACGCGAGACCGAGCTTCTTGCCCCCGACCGCATGGTGCAGATGGTCGACGCGATCTTCCTTTCCGGCGGTTCCGCCTTCGGGCTGGATGCAGGGCAAGGCGTGATGCAGGGCCTGCGAAGGGCGGGGCGCGGTTTTGCCGTCGGCCCGGTCCGCGTGCCCATCGTGCCGGGGGCCATCGTCTTCGACCTGTTGAACGGGGGTGACAAGGGCTGGACCGAAAGTCCCTATCCCGCGCTGGGTCTTGAGGCGCTGGAGGTGGCCGCGCCCGACTTCGCCCTGGGCACCGCCGGAGCAGGCTTTGGCGCGATGACCGGCACGCTGAAGGGTGGCCTCGGTTCGGCCTCCTGTGTCCTGCCCTCCGGCCTGACCGTGGGGGCGCTGGTGGTGGTCAATTCCCTTGGTCAGGCGACCGTCGGGGAAACGCCGCATTTCTGGGCCGCCCCCTGGGAGCAAGGCACCGAATTCGGCGGCCTTGGTCCGGCCCCGATGATCCCGCAGGACACGCCGCTGCCCCGCAAGCGGCTGGGCGAGGCGACGACCATCGCCATCCTGGCCACTGACGCGACCCTCACCAAGGCGCAGGCGCAGCGCATGGCCGTGGCCGCCCATGACGGTATGGCCCGCGCGCTGGTTCCGTCGCACACGCCGTTGGACGGCGACCTGGTGTTCAGTGTGGCGACCGGGGGCAAGCCGCTGGCTGATCCGCTGACCGACCCTTTCCAGCTTGGCCATGCCGCCGCCACCTGCCTGGCCCGCGCCATCGCCCGTGCGGTCTACCTTGCGCAGGCCCAGCCGCTGGACTTGCAACCGACCTGGCAGTCGCGCTTCGGACGGGGCGCCGGCGGCTGACCAGGGCGTCCGCTCGCCGCAGGTGCGGGTGCCGAGAACTCCTGAACGCCCGCAGACAAGCGCTTGAGTCCAAAGAACAAGCCAGGTTTGGCCGCCGTGGACACTACCAGCGCTTCAGGGCATCCTCGTCGGCGTCCTTCGCCGCAACCCAGGCCTCGCCCCCAGCCCCCAGCGCCTTTTTCCAGAACGGAGCCCGCGATTTCAGGTAGTCCATCAGGAACTCTGCCGCCGCGAAGGCATCCGCCCGGTGCGGCGCGGCGGTGGCGACCATCATGATCGCCTCGCCCGGAGCCAGCTTCCCGTGCCGGTGGATCACCAGCACGTCCACCAGGGACCACCTGGAAACCGCCGCTTCGGCAATGCCCCGGATCGCCTTTTCGGTCATGCCGGGGTAATGCTCGATCTCCATCCCGGACAGCGTCCCGCCCTCGTCCCGCACCAGCCCGGTGAAGCTGACCACCGCCCCGGCGCCGCGCACTGCGGCGGTGAAGGCCGACACCTCTGCGCCCACATCGAACGGCAGGGACTGGACCGCGACCCGCATCCTAGCCCCCCGCATGTCAGCCCCCGGTCATTGGCGGGAAGAAGGCGACCTCGCGAACCCCGGCCAGCGGCGCATCGAACGACGCCAGCTCCTGATCCAGCGCCACCCGCAGCGACGACAGGTCGGCAAAAGCCGCCGCGTAGCGCGCTTCCCGGGCGCGCAGCTCGGCGATCAGGTCGGCCACCGTCGCCGCCGAGGTCTCCAGCCGCTCACGCGGGAGGCCGATCCGTTCCCGGACCCAGGCAAAGTAGAGCACGTCGATCACTTGTCTTCCCGCAAGTACGGCAGCGATTTCGAGAAATACTCCCACCCGGTCAACACCGTCAGCAGTGCTGCAAACCACAACAGCCAGATGCCCACAAGGTTCGCATAGGATGCGCAGTCGCGGTTGCCGCAGGTCCGGACCGCCTCGGCCTGTCCGGCAGAAACGGCGGCCATGTGCTGTTCGGGGGTCATGCCTTCCAGCGCCAGGAGGTTCTGGTAGTCGAGGCCGGTCCCGAGAAACAGCACCGCGATCGCGATCATCTGCGCCGTGGTCTTCCACTTGGCCAGCCTGGTGACCTTCAAGAGCCCCTTCTTGTCACCCAGATATTCCCGCAGCCCGCCCACGAAGACCTCGCGGAACAGGATCAGGGTGGCGGGCAGGATCAGCCAGGGGTTCATCCCGTTGTAGCCGGTGAGGATCATGATCGCGATCACCACCATCGCCTTGTCGGCGATCGGGTCCATCATCGCGCCGAACTTGGATTCCTGCTTCCACAGCCGGGCGAGGTAGCCGTCGAACCAGTCGGTCAGTGCAGCGGTGACAAACAGGCCCAGGGCGAACCAGTCGGCCCAGGGGCGGTGAAAATACAGAAACATGACCGCAACGCCGGGTGCGGCCAGCAGACGAAGCACGGTCAGCGTGTTGGGAATGTTCCAGTTCATGCAGAATTGGTAGACCAAGGGTCTTGCAGGGGAAAGGGGATAGTTTCCCGGTCGACCGGCCGAACCGACGCCACCTACAGGCCGCTCGGCTGACCAACCACGACGAAGTGCAGCGCGTCGGGGTCGAAAAGTGACGCTGCGACGCGCTTGACGTCCTCCATCGTCACCGCCTCGACCTTGGAGTTGCGGGTGGTGACATAGTCGATGGGCATTCCGTCCATCTGCATGCCGACAAGGATGCTGGCGATGGGTCCGTTGCCGTCGAAGCGCAGGGGGTAGGACCCGGTGAGATAGGTCTTGGTCGCCTCCAGCTCTTCCGGGGTCACGCCTTCGCGCCCGATGCGGCCCCATTCGGATTTCACCACATCAATGGCCTCGGCAACCTTGTCGTTCGAGGCAGAGAACTGGCCCAGCAGCATGTCGGCATGGTCCATGTTCACGATGTAGGTGCCGATGCCGTAGGTCAGGCCACGCTTTTCGCGCACCTCGGTCATCAGCCGCGCGGTGAAGCGACCGCCGCCCAGCATCTCGTTCAGGACGAAGGCCGGGAAGAAATCGGGGTGGTCTCGCGGAATGCCCCGCTGGCCGAAGAAGACGGTCGACTGCGGCGAGGGGAAGTCCTGCACCGTGACGCCCGGAGGCAGCAGCCAGGGCGCTTCGGCCAGCTGCGGCGCGCCGGTGGCGGGCAGGTCGCCCAGCAGCCGGTCCAGCAAGACGCCAAGCTCTTCGGCGGTGATGTCGCCCGCCGCGGCGACGAAGACCCGGTCACGCGCCAGCGCCGCCTTGTGCGCGGCCACGACGTCATCGCGGGTCAGCGCGGTCACTGTCTCGATGGTGCCGTCCCCCGGCGAGCCGTAGGGATGGTCGCCGAAGGCCAGACGTTCGAACCGCTCGGACGCGATGGTCGAGGGGTCCTTTTCGTCCGCGCGCAGGCTGGACAGCACCTGTTCCCGCACCCGGTCGACCGCATCCTGGTCGAAGCGAGGGGTGACCAGCGCCGCACGCAGCAGGTCGATGGCCTGATCGCGGTTCTCGGTCAGGAACTGGGCCGACACGCCGACCGAATCGGTCCCGGCGTCGAAACTGAAGCTGGCGGCAAGCGCATCGCGCGCCTCGGCGAAGCCCCGGCTGTCCAGATCGGCCGCGCCTTCCTCCAGCGTGGCGGTCATCAGGTTGACCACGCCGCGCTTGTCCGGCGCCTCAAGCGAAGTGCCGCCGCGGAACTGGATTTCCAGCGCGGTGAAGGGGATGTTGTGATCCTCGACCAGCCAGGCGGTGATGCCGCCGGGGGACGTGACCTGCTTGATCGGAATCTCGGCCTGGGCGGGAAGCGCAAGCGCCAGAAGCGTGGCAAGGACGGCGCGGATCATTGCTGGTCCCCCGGTGCGGCGACGGGAGTGGGGGCGGGAGCGGGGGCGGGAGTGGGGGCGGCCACCGTGGCTTCCGCCTGGGTCAGCCAGCCGGTCACGGCGTTGCGGCGATCCAGCACCTTGCGGGCTGCGGCCAGGATATCGGCTTCGGTCACGGCCGACAGCGCCTCGTCCCAGCCTTCGATGTCCGCGAGTGTCAGGCCGACACTGAACCCTTCGCCATAGCGCCGCGCAAGCGCCTGCACATCGTCGCGGGCATAGATCTCTCCGGCCCGGACCCGGGTGCGAATACGCTCCAGGGCGGCGGGATCGGGTCCGTCCTGCAGAAACTGGGCCAGCACGCGGTCAAGCTCGGCTTCGGCCGACTCGAGGCTGACGCCGGGGGCGGGGATCACCGCCACGCCGAAGGTCGCGTCGTCGATCGAGGTGCCGCTGTAGAAGGCACTGGTAAAGACTGCGACCTGCGCGTCGAATTGCAGCGCCCGCGCCAGGACCGAGGTCTGGCCATCGCCGCCCAGAAGCTCGGCCAGGACAGTCAGGGCCGCAGCCTCGGCCTGGTCGCCGGGATCGCGCTCGGGGGCGATGTAGGTGCGAAAGACGTAAGGGTCCGAGACCCGCTCGTCGGCCAGCACCAGCCGACGCTCGGCCAGTTGCGGCGGTTCCTGCGCGCGGTCGCGCGCCACGATCGCGTCCGAGGGTTCCAGCGGACCATAGTGCCTTTCGGCAAGCGCCCTCACCGCCTCGGGCTCGACATCGCCGGCGATGACCAGGGTGGCGTTGTTCGGGGCGTAGAAGCGTTCGTAGTAGTCCAGCGCATCCTGGCGGCTGAGCTGCTCCATTTCGTGCCGCCAGCCGATGATCGGGATGCCGTAGGGGTGGTTCAGGAACTGGGCGGCGCGCATCTGTTCCATCAGCAGGGCGCCGGGATCGCTGTCGGTGCGCTGGGCGCGTTCTTCCAGGATGACCTGGCGTTCGGTGGCGACATCCTCTTCGGTCAGGCGCAGGTTGCGCATCCGGTCGGCTTCCATCTCCATCACCAGGTCCAGACGGTCGGCGGCGATGCGCTGGAAATAGGCGGTGTAGTCCCAGGAGGTGAAGGCATTGTCATCGCCGCCCTGCGCCTCGACGATGCCGGAAAAGGCGTTGGGGGCGACCCTTTCGGTGCCCTTGAACATCAGGTGTTCCAGGAAATGCGCGATGCCGGACTGGCCGCGCGGTTCGTCGGCGGAACCGACGCGGTACCAGATCATCTGCACGACGAACGGGGCGCGGTGATCCTCGATCACCACGACGTTCAGCCCGTTGTCCAGGGTGAAGGTGGTGACAGGCTCTTCGGCAAGGGCGGGCAGCGGCAGCGTCAGCAGAACGGCAGCACCAAGTCGTCCGAGCATCGGCTTCTCCACCCCAGGTCATCCGGGAAACTGCGGCGCGGTGGCCCGACATTCAAGCCCGGGCAGGCCGGGGGCACGCGCTTGTTACTCTTCGTCAGGCTTCCGTGGCGGGGCTGACGAGGTCCGCACGCCAAGCGCACGCCAGCGCGCAAGCTCGGCCTGCTGATCAAGGCGCTGCTGGCGGTAGGCCTTGTAGTAGACGTTCACGTTGAACAGCCGTTCCAGGATGCGGCCGTTGTTGTCGCGCCGCCATTCGAGGTCTTCCGAGGCAAGCGTCGCGCGGATGCCGCCCTCGACCCCGAAGCGGGCCGCATGGCTGTACAGCGCAGAGTCACCCGCAGGGATCCCACCGGCCGCGCCAGGCCTGCCGCCCAGGGCGATGACGGCGTCGGCTTCCGGGTTCTGGTCGGTGCGGTTGAAGCCACCGGGAGTGGGTTCGGGCAGTTCGGCCAGGTTTTCCGGCAGTTCCAGCGGCTTTGGCGGCACGATGGCAAATTCGTCCGGCCCCTGGCCGGACCGCAGGTTCATCAACTGCGGGTCGCTGTCCCCGGCGCAGGCCGCCAGCGTGACCATCGCCGCAATCGCGATGACCGCCCTGCCTTTCGCTGCCTGCATGTATGCCTCCGAACCGTCTTTGTGCCGTCTTAGCCTAAACCAACGCGGGCGTCACGGGTGTTTAGCGAGCGTGAGGGCGGGGTTTTCCGCCGGGCGGCTTGTCGCCGTCGGTGCCCTTGGCGAAGATCACCAGCCCGAACGCGCCGACGAAGATCGCGATGTCGGCGACATTGAAGGCATAGGGGTTCTCGATCCCGCAGCAGGACATGTTCAGGAAGTCCGCCACCGCGCCATAGACGATTCGGTCGATGATGTTGCCCAGGGCCCCACCGACCAGCAGGCCGCCCGACAGTTCGGCCTTCCAGTTTCCGGTTTCCTGCCGCATCCACCAGACCACCCAGCCCGAGATGGCCAGGGCCAGCACGATCAGGCCCCAGCGCCCCCACTGCGAGTCGTTCGACAGCAGGCCGAAGTTGATCCCGTAGTTCCAGGCCATGCGCAAGTTCAGGTAGGGCGGAAGGACGTCGATCTCGCCCCGGTGGTAAAGGTCAAGTCCATGCACCACGGCCAGCTTGGTCAGCTGGTCCAGGACAAAGACGACGGCGGTGATGATCCAGAAGCGCTGCATCATCAATGCCGGAAATGCCGCTGGCCGGTGAAGACCATCGCCAGATCGCGTTCGTTCGCCGCCGCGATCACCTCGTCGTCACGCATGGAGCCTCCGGGCTGGATGAGTGCCGTAGCACCCGCTTCGGCCGCGGTGATCAAACCGTCGGCAAAGGGGAAGAAGGCGTCCGAGGCAACCACGGACCCCCTGGTCGGCGAATCCGGCAGGCCCAGTGCTTCGGCCATGTCCAGCGCCTTGCGGGCGGCGATGCGGGTCGAATCGACGCGGCTCATCTGACCCGCCCCGACGCCCACGGTGGCCCCGTCCTTCACATAGATGATCGCGTTCGACTTGACGTGCTTGGCCACGGTCCAGGCAAACATCAGGTCGCGCAGCTCGGCATCCGAGGGTGCGCGCCGGGTCACGACCTTCAGGTCCGATGCCAGGACATGCCCGGAGTCCCGGTCCTGCACAAGAAAACCCCCCGCCACCTGCTTGAACGCCCGACCCTTCGCCCTGGGGTCCGGCAGGGCGCCGGTGGTCAGCAGGCGCAGGTTCTTCTTGCCCGCAAAGACGGCCCGCGCCGCGTCGGTCGCATCGGGGGCGATGACGACCTCGGTGAAGATCTTCACGATCTCTTCCGCCGTCGCCTCGTCCAGCACCTGATTCAAGGCGACAATTCCACCGAAGGCGCTGGTCTGGTCGCAGTGGTAGGCGCGCATGTAGGCCTCGGTCAAGGTGTCGGCGGTCGCGACGCCGCAGGGGTTCGCGTGCTTGATGATCGCGCAGGCCGGGGCGCCACCGGCGAACTCGGCCACCAGCTCGAAGGCCGCGTCGGTGTCGTTGATGTTGTTGTAGCTCAGCTCCTTGCCCTGCCATTGCCGCGCCGTCGCGACTCCGGGGCGGCGCGAGCCGTCCACGTAGAAGGCAGCCGCTTGATGCGGGTTCTCGCCGTAGCGCAGGGTCTGGGCAAGCTTGCCGGCAAAGCTGCGGTAGCGCGGGGTCGGCTCCCTGATCTCGTCGGCAAGCCAGGTCGCGACGGCCGTGTCATAGGCCGCCGTCCGGGCATAGGCCGTCAGTGCCAGCTTCTGCCGACAGGCCAAGGTTGTTGCCCCGTCATGTGCCTTCAGCTGGTCCAGCAGCGCGCTGTAATCCGCCGGGTCCGTCACCACCGTCACGAAGCGATGGTTCTTCGCCGCGGCCCGGATCATCGCCGGGCCGCCGATGTCGATGTTCTCGATGCAGGTGGCATGATCCGCGCCCCCGGCCACGGTCGCTTCGAACGGGTAGAGGTTCACGACCAGCAGGTCGATCGGCTCGATCCCATGCGCGGCCATCGCCACCAGATGTTCGTCATCGTCGCGCAGCGCCAGCAGCCCGCCGTGGACATTGGGGTGCAGCGTCTTGACCCGCCCATCCATCATTTCGGGAAAGCCGGTCACGTCGGACACATCCCGAACCGCCAGCCCCGCCGCCCGCAGCATCCCGCTGGTGCCCCCGGTCGAGATCAGTTCCACTCCATAGCCCGCCAGGGCACGGGCCAGGTCCAGCAGGCCGGTCTTGTCCGACACCGAGATCAGCGCGCGGCCGATCGGGACGAGGTTGGTCATCGCTGAAACCCTTCACTTGCCCGACGTTACTTTTCCGGCGGGACGTGAGGGTCCACCCCCTCCAGGTCCCGGATGGCCAGCGGAGTATCCTTTGCCTTCGCCAAGGTCCAGCCTATCCGTGTCTCGAAGCCCCGCGCTTCGCCGCGAAGCACGATCTGCAGGCAGGGCCGCGGGTTCAATCGCCCGTTTTCCAGGTAGGCCGAGGGTTCCAGCGCCAGTTCAAGGGGCCCGGTGAAGCGGAAGATCCAGATCTCGCCGCTCTTGAGGACCATCGAGACGGCGGCCCCGCCCATGTCCAGCGTCGCATCGACCTCGGGGTGCAGGTGGAAACGGACCGCAAAGCGCGCGCCCGCCATTGCGGTCTGGGTCATCGCATCCTCGAAGCGTCGGCGCGCCTCGGCGGTCATCGCGGTCAGCGCCTCGACGCCGGACAGCCGCCGACCGTCATGCGCCAGCGTCAGGCTGCGGCTGGCGGTCAATCCGTGGGTGGCGACCCAGCCGTCATGCGCAAGGTAAAGGTCGGTCCCCTCGGTCCCGACCGTCAGCCGCGAGGCGGTGACCCGCGCGCGCTGCTCCAGCACGTCGCCCGACCGCCCCACGCGTGAGGAGGACACGCCCTCCATTCCCAGCACCGAATGGGATGGGGTCGCCCGCGCCGCCTGGTGCCAGGCCTGCCCGAAGGCGACGCCCGGGCCGCAGTTGACCACCAGCGGCCGCCGCCCCGAGGTCAGCTCGAAGGCCGAGGTCGAGGCATGGGCCGTCCGCGCCGCCCGCCCGCCCGGAGGCGACGCGGCATCGACGATGACCGAGGTCCGCCCGCCGTGCAGCCGGGCATAGCCCATCGAGATGGCGGGCGTGGCCCCCGCGCGCACCGCTGCCAAGGCAAGCGCCTGATCCAGTCGCCCCTCTGCCGCCCGACCGCCACCGTGGAACCGCGCCAGTTCGCCATCCGCGTGGCGCAGCGCCCGCAGGGCCGGGGCGATCCGGGTGATGGCGTGGCTGAGAGCGGGCGGCACGGCCCGGTTCGCCTCGGTCATCGCGCTGGCCGACCAGGTCAGCAGGGTCAGCACCTCCAGCAGCTCCTCGGGGTTGCGCGTCGGGATGCCGCCCTCGGCGTCGATGTCGGTGTCGCAGGCGGCAGCCAGCGCCTGGGTCGCGGGGGCGATCAGCGCCTCCATCCCGATCAGCGAGATGCCGGCGTAGACCAGGCCGGTCAGCGCCTCGAAGCGGGGCAACCCGTCCGCCGCGCTGCGCCAGCGCCGCGACAGATAGGTCGCCTGCCGCGACAGCGCCGCGTAAAAGGCCGCCGATTGCGCCTTGTCGCGCGCCTGCAAGAGGATCGTCGCGTGGTGCACCCAGCGGATGATCCTGCGGCCGGTCAGGTCCGGCGTCCAGCCCGGCCCCTTTCCCCGGCCAAAGCGGTCGATCCAGTCCCAGGTCCAGTCCTGCGCGCGAGCCTGGGCCTCCCTGGTTCCCAGAGCCGCCAGGTCGTCCAGCCAGGCAAAGCCCTGCGCTTCGGTCGCAAAGGCCTCGGGCGCGTCAAGGTCCCACAACGAGACGCCAGGCGCCTCGGCCAGATGCCCCGCCAGCAGGATATTGCCCGCGACCAGCTGCTTGCCGCGCGTGTAAAGCCCGATGGACCGGGGTTCGGGCTGCGAGACAAAGCCACCGGCCGGACGCGCGCGACGCGCAGCCATCACCGCCAGCCTGTCGGCCAGCCGGTCAAATCGCTTCGACGTGCTGCCGGTGCTGCCCAGGTCCTGCCTCGCTGCTCATCGTCCGGTAGCCCCGGATCGTAACAGGATGATAGGCAAAACCCGGCCGCTCGTCGATGACTTCGTCACTCCTCGCTAGTCCTCAGCTACGAGAAGCCGAAGGCGCACGAGGAGCCGTCACCCCAGATGGTCGATCCGCTGCAACACCTGGGCCAGGTGGTTGACCTGGTCCAGCCAGCGCGCCAGAAGCTTCGGGTCATGCGGCGCGCCGTGGACGCCCGCCGGGATCTCGCGGTTCAGCACCGCCTCGATCGCCAGCGAGACCGGAACCGACACCAGCCGCCCCATCGCCGTGCCGCGCACGTCGCCCCAGGCATCCATCGCCCAGGTCTGGTGGAACACCGGCTTGCCGTCGCGCTCCGCCTTCAGCGACACGAACAGCACCACCCGATCCGGCTCGCCCTCGGCATAGGAGTTGTCCTGCAAAAGCGCCGCCGCGCGGGCTTCCAGGGCGGCATTGATCTCGGCCAGGGGTTTGCCTTCCAGCCCTTCGATCTCGCGGAAGATCGGCGCCCAGGCGTCGGCCCAGCCGTTCAGCCGGATCGTGCCCCGGACAAAGTCCTTGACCTTCCAGTGCCGTTCGAACCGATACTCCTCGATGAACGGATAGCTGTCGCGGTTCGGATAGACCTCGAAGCTTTCCGGGACCGGCAGCGGCGCGTCATAGCGGCTGATCGCATCCCAGGGTCGCGCCACCCGCAGCTCGGTGAAATGCCGCAAGCTGCGCGAGGGCGAGCGCAAGGCCTTCAGCACCCCCGCCGGCGCCCAGGAGAACTTGTAGCGGAAGGCGTTCGGTTCCTTCGGCACGCCGCCGCAATAGCTGGTGAACGACAGCACGTTGTCGTTGTGATAGGCCTTCGAGGCCCGATACCGCGCCACCAGGTCATGCGCCATCAGGTGGTCGATGCCGGGGTCCAACCCAACCTCGTTGATCGACACCAGCCCCGCCTCGCGGAACGCCTGGTCCAGCTCGCGCATCTCGGGCGCGATGTAGGACGACGAACAGAAGTTCGCACCCTTTTCCAGGCACAGCCGGGCGATCCCGACATGCTGGTCGGCGGGCAGCATCGACACCGCGATGTCGCCGGGCTTCAGCGCGGCAGCCAGAGCCTCCAGGGAATAGGCCCGGATGTCCTGCGTCAGGTCGCCGACTTCGGCGCGGGCCTTCTCGACCGTGCGGTTCCAGACCGTGACCGGATGCCCCGCCTCGATCAGCCGCCGCAGTCCGGGGATGGATGACAGGCCAGTGCCGCACCAATGGATCGTCATGTTCTCTCTCCCTCCGCTTGCCATCTGGCGGCAAGAATTTTCGAAAATTCTTGCAAATCTTTTCGAAAAGATTTGCGCCCGCTCACACGCCCGCGACGTGCCTGTCGAATTCGGCCTTTGCCCGGCCCCAGACGCCCCCCCAGACACCCGCGTCCAGCGTGTCCAAAGTCAGAAGCGACGGCAGCAACTGCGCCGCGTAATCTTCGGACGACTCCACCGGCATCAGCGACGGCAGGTTGTCGATCGCCGTCACGTCCAGCGGCGGATCGTCATGCACCCGCAACGCCGGAGCGTCCCAGTCCGTCGCCCGGTCATAGACCTTGATCGGCGAGAAATCACTGGTCGGGTCGCAGGCGATATCCCCGATCACCGTCAGCCTGCGCGCATCGGTCCTGGCGCTGGCCGGCACGAAGACCGGGCAGCCCGGCCGCGCAAGGATGCAGTTCAGGAAGATCTCGTGCTGCAGCACCTCCGGGAACGGCCCGCCCGAGGCCGTCTCGGCCATGTCCCACTTCGTCACCGCGACACCCATGGCCGTGCACAGGTCCGCCGCCCCGGTGCCGACGCGGCCCAGCGCCCCGATGATGATTGCGCGCGGGCGACCAAGGCCCGCCAGTTCCTCGCCCAACTGCGCCAGCAGCGCATCCTTCGACGGCACCTTCCGCACCGGCCCCGCGATCCCGCCGCGCTGTTGCGCGGCCCAGCACTTCAGCGCAACCGCCGCGCCCGCATAGCCCGCCCAGTAGCCGAAGGCCGCGACCCGACGGCCATCCTCGTTCACCAGGTATTCCAGGTCATACATCACCCCGCCCCCGGCCTTGAACCGTTGCAGCAGCACCCGCCCTGCCGGTTGCCCCTTGTAGGCGTGGCCGAACATGATGTGCCGGTGGGTCAGCGGAGTCCCATCCTCGGGCAGTTCCTTCAGCCCGAAGATGATTGCATCCGACGGGGCGGTGGGCCAGGCATTCTCGGCCGCGATCTGGCAGCCCGCGGCGCTGTAGCCCTCCAGGGGAATCGCCCGGACCGACGACCGTTCGACCGTCACCCGGATGCCTGCCCGCAGCAGCGCCGCTGCACCTTCGGGCGTGATCCCGACGCGTTCCTCGTTCGGCCGCTGCTCGGCCCGCACCCAGAGATGGGTCATGTCCCCGTCCTTCCCCTTCGTCCCTGCCCCCTGATAGCCCAGGTCAGCGAAGCGCAAAACCCCGCAAACAGACTGTTTCCCCGCCATCGCGGCTTGCAATGCGACCCGTATCGTCGCAAGTCTGCGCCATCCGGCCTGACGAGTTTCGCCCATGCAGATTGAGCCCACCGCCATTTCCGACGTCGTGATCCTGACCCCTCGCCGCTTTGGTGACGCGCGCGGCTGGTTCATGGAAACCTGGAACGCCGCGCGGATGGCTGATGCCGGGCTTGACCTGCCCTGGGCGCAGGACAACCACTCCTTCTCGGCGGCAAAAGGCACGTTGCGCGGGCTGCACTTCCAGTCGCCCCCCCGTGCGCAGGACAAGCTGGTCCGCTGCACCCGAGGCGCGATCCTGGATGTGGCGGTGGACATCCGCGCCGGATCTCCCAGCTATGGGCAATGGGTCGGGGTGGAACTCACCCCCGACAACGGCCGCCAGCTCTTCGTGCCCAGGGGCTTCCTGCACGGCTTCCTGACCCTGACCGACGACACCGAGGTGCAGTACAAATGCACCGACCTTTACAGCCCCGAGCATGACGGCGCCGTGCGCTGGGACGACCCGAGCATCGGCATCGACTGGGGCGTGACCGTGCCCACCCTGTCCGACAAGGACGCGAAGGCCCCGCTGCTGGCCGAGATCGGCCAGCCCTTCCGCCACGGGGCCGCAGAATGAAGCTGCTCGTCACCGGCGGTGCGGGCTTCATCGGGTCTGCCGTCGTCCGGCTGGCCGTCCAACGCGGCCACGAAGTCGTCAACCTGGACGCCATGACCTATGCCGCGAACCTGGCCAACGTCGCTTCGGTCGCGCAGTCGAACCTCTACAGTTTCGAGAAAGCCGACATCCGCGACCGCGCCGCGCTGGACCGCATCTTCGCGCTGCACCGGCCCGATGCCGTGATGCACCTTGCCGCCGAAAGCCACGTCGACCGCTCCATCGACGGTCCGGCGGATTTCATCGAGACGAACATCACCGGCACCTTCAACATGCTGGAAGCCGCCCGCGCGCACTGGACGCGCCTGGGCAAGCCGGAAACCTTCCGCTTCCACCACATCTCGACCGATGAGGTCTTCGGGTCCCTGGGACCGGAAGGCCAGTTCACCGAACACACCCCCTACGACCCGCGCAGCCCCTATTCGGCGTCGAAAGCCGCCTCGGACCACCTGGTCCGCGCCTGGGCCGAGACCTACGGGCTGCCCGTGGTCCTGACCAACTGCTCGAACAACTACGGCCCCTACCACTTCCCGGAAAAGCTGATCCCCGTCGCGATCCTGAATGCGCTGCATGGGCGCCCGATCCCGGTCTACGGCACGGGCGAAAACATCCGCGACTGGCTGTATGTCGAGGATCACGCCGACGCCCTGCTTCTTGTCCTGGAAAAGGGCGCGCTTGGCCGCAGCTACAACATCGGCGGCGAGAATGAGCGCCGCAACATCGACCTGGTCCGCACCATCTGCGCGCTGCTGGACGAGATGGCCCCAAAGGCCACGCCCTATGCCGAGCAGATCACCTTCGTCACCGACCGCCCCGGCCACGACGCCCGCTATGCCATCGACCCCTCCCGCATCCGCGACGAGCTTGGCTGGCGGCCTTCGGTCACTGTGGAAGAGGGGCTGAGGCGCACTGTCCGCTGGTATCTTGACAACGAAGCCTGGTGGCGGCCCCTGCTTGACCGGCAGGGCGTCGGCGAAAGGCTGGGCAAGGCATGAAGCTTCTTGTCTTCGGCAAGACCGGCCAGGTCGCCCGCGAATTGCAGCGCCTTGCGCCTGGTGCCACCTGTCTTGGCCGGGACGAGGCTGACTTGATGAACCCCGCCACCTGCGCAGCTGCGATCACCGCCTCCAACGCCGACGCGGTGATCAACGCCGCCGCCTGGACCGCCGTCGACAAGGCCGAGACCGAGGAAGCCGCCGCCACCACCGTCAACGGCGAGGCCCCCACGGCCATGGCCCAGGCCGCAGCCGCCAGGGGCATCCCCTTTCTTCACATCTCCACCGACTACGTCTTTGATGGCGCCGGCAGCCAGCCCTTCACCCCCGACCACCCGACCGCGCCGCTTGGCGCCTATGGCCGCTCCAAGCTGGCTGGGGAAATCGGGGTCCGCGCCGCCAACGGCCCGCACCTCATCCTGCGCACCTCCTGGGTCGTGTCGGCCCACGGCGCGAACTTCGTCAAGACGATGCTCCGCCTCGGGGCCGAGAGGGAAAGCCTCAACGTCGTCGCCGACCAGATCGGCGGCCCCACCCCCGCCGCCGCCATCGCCCAGGCCCTTGTCACCGCCGCCAGGGCCATGACCCAGGGCGCAGCAGGGGGCACCCACCACTTCTCCGGCCAGCCCGACACCACCTGGGCCGATTTCGCCCGTTCCATCATGGCCGAGGCAAGCCTTCCCTGCCGGATCACCGACATCCCGACCGCCGACTACCCCACTCCGGCCCGACGCCCGCTGAATTCGCGCCTTGATTGCCGTGCATTTACCGCCGCGTTCGGCATCCCCCGCCCCGACTGGCGGGACGGCCTGTCCGTGATCGTGAAGGAGCTTCGCCCATGACCCGCAAAGGCATCCTGCTTGCCGGAGGCACCGGCTCGCGCCTCTGGCCGATCACACTGGGCGTCTCGAAGCAACTGCTGCCGATCTACGACAAGCCGATGGTCTATTACCCGATCTCGGTCCTGATGCTGTCCGGCATCCGTCAGATCGCCATCATCACCACCCCCGACGACCAGCCGCAGTTCCAGCGCCTGCTGGGCGACGGCAGCCAGTGGGGCGTCAGCTTCACCTGGATCATCCAGGAAAAGCCGGAAGGCCTGGCGCAGGCCTATCTTCTGACCCGCGATTTCCTTGCCGGCGCGCCCTCGGCGATGGTGCTGGGCGACAACATCTTCTTTGGCCACGGCTTGCCGGAAATCCTGCACCGGGCCAACGCGCAAGCCTCGGGCGGGACGGTCTTCGGCTACCACGTCTCGGACCCCGAGCGGTACGGCGTGGCCGCCTTCGACGCCTCGGGCAAGGTCACGCAGATCATCGAAAAGCCGAAGACCCCGCCTTCCAGCTTTGCCATCACCGGGCTTTACTTCCTGGACGGTCGCGCCCCGGACATCGCGGCGACGATCCGGCCCTCGCCGAGGGGAGAGCTGGAGATCGTCGATGTCCTGGAACACTACCGCGCCGAAGGCTCGCTTCAGGTCGAACGCATGGGGCGCGGCTTTGCCTGGCTGGATACCGGCACTCCCGGCAGCCTGCTGGACGCCGGGAATTTCGTGCGCACCCTGCAGGACCGGCAGGGGATGCAGGTCGGCTCACCCGACGAGATCGCCTTTCACATGGGATGGATCGACCGCGCGGGCCTGACCCGGCAGGCGCAGGTCTTCGGCAAGTCCAGCTACGGCGCGCATCTGGCCAGCGTGCTGAAAGAGCCCTAGTCGCGCCGCCCGGACCGCAGGAACAGGTACAGCGGCAACCCGCAGCTGACCCCGATGCAGAAGGTCGCGGGGATCGCCACCAGATGCCACCAGGCGCGGCGGGCGATCGCCTCGGCCAGGATCCAGACAGTCAGCGTGATGGCGGCGATGGTCAGGTCCCAGGTCAGCCCGGTGGTCGAGGCGTTGACGTACCAGGCGTCGATCAGGCCGCTCAGACCCGTCCCCGTCTCGCGCATGTGTTTCAGGAACCAGTACATCGGATGCACCGCGCCCCAGATCGCCAGCGCCAGGAAGGCCAGACGCAGCGGCGTCACTGGATCACCACGCCGACCTGCGCCTCGCCCACAAGCGACAGGCCTTTCGAGGGTGGCTCGGGCGCGCCGTCGGCACCGCAGGCGGCAAGGGCAAGACAGGCGATCAGCAACAGTCTGGGCATGGCGGGCTTTCCTCAGGGGTCGATGGTGACGGTGGCACCACCGAGGTCGCCCGACAAGGTGGGGTTCGCCTCCACACCATCCAGGCCGAAGGTCAGGTTGGTTGCGACCAGCGGATTGCTGCACCCCGCCAGGGTCAGAAAGGCCAGAAGAACCACGGATTTCATGGCAGCACTCCTTTTCCGACCGCCTGGATCATGCCAGCGCGGCTTTCCAGCGGGCAATCTGGGCGCGCACCTGGTCTGGCGCCGTCCCGCCATAGGATGTGCGGCTGCGGATGGAATTTTCCACCCCCAGGACCGAGTAGACCTCTGGCGTGATCCCCGGATGCACGGCGGTCATGTCGCCGATCGACAGGTCGGGCAGGTCGCAGCCGCGCTGTTCGGCCAGTGCCACCAGCGTCCCGGTCACGTGATGCGCCTCGCGGAACGGCAGGTTCAGCGCCTTGACCAACCAGTCCGCCAGATCGGTCGCGGTCGAGAAACCCGAGGCGGCAGAGGCCGCAAGCACCTCGCGGTTGGCGGTCATGTCGCTGACCATCCCGGTCATCGCGGCAAGGCCCAGCATCAGGCTGTCGGCGGCGTCGAAGACCTGTTCCTTGTCTTCCTGCATGTCCTTGGAATAGGTCAGCGCCAGTCCCTTCATCACGGTGAACAGCGCCACGGTGGCCCCCAGGATGCGGCCCAGCTTGGCGCGCAGAAGTTCCGCCGCGTCGGGGTTCTTCTTCTGCGGCATGATGCTGGAGCCGGTGGTCCAGCGGTCGCTGAGCCGCACGAAGCGGAACTGCGCGCTGGACCAGATCACCAGCTCTTCGGCAAAGCGGCTGAGGTGCATGGCGCAGATGCTGGACGCGCACAGGAACTCCAGCGCGAAGTCGCGGTCGCTGACGCTGTCCAGGCTGTTCGCCGTGGGCCGGTCGAAGCCCAGGGCCTGCGCCGTCATGTGCCGGTCGATGGGAAAGGACGTCCCCGCCAGCGCCGCCGCGCCCAGCGGACATTCGTTCATCCGCCTGCGGGCGTCCTCGAAGCGGCTGCGGTCGCGGGCCAGCATCTCGACATAGGCCAGCATGTGATGGCCCCAGGTGACGGGCTGGGCGGTCTGCAGGTGGGTGAAACCGGGCATGACCCAATCGGCCCCGGCCTCGGCCTGGGCCAGGAACGCCTGCATCAGCCCGGTCAGCCCGGCAATCGCCTGGTCGCACTGGTCGCGGACCCAGAGCCGGAAGTCGACCGCCACCTGGTCGTTGCGCGACCGCCCGGTGTGCAGGCGCTTCCCGGCCTCGCCGATCCGGTCGGTCAGGCGGGCCTCGATGTTCAGGTGAATGTCCTCAAGGTCGGTGGTGAAGGGGAACTTTCCGGCCTCGATCTCTGACAAGATCGCGAGCAGCCCTTCCCCAATCGCCTGCGCATCCATATCAGTGATGATGCCTTGAGCGGCCAGCATCGCCGCGTGGGCACGGCTGCCCGCGATGTCCTGGGCGTAAAGCCGCTGGTCGAACCCGATCGAGGCGTTGATCGCCGTCATGATCGCGTCCGGCCCGCTGGCAAAACGCCCGCCCCACATGGTGTTGGCGGCCTTGGGATCGCGGGCGTCGGACATGGCGGGACTTTCTGGGCAGGCCTTTGGAGTGAGAAGCGTGCGGAAATTGCTGGTTGTCCTCTACACGGCCTTCCTGATCGGTGCAAACCCGGTGGTGGCTGACGTCGCAGCCCTGCGCGAAGGCGACATGAAGAAGCTTGCCTTGCACGATGCGCCCAAGGACATCCCGGAAGCGGTGCTGCTGGACGCCGAGGATGGCGAGCGCAGCATGGCCGACTATCGCGGCAAGTGGGTCGTGTTGAACTTCTGGGCCACCTGGTGCGCGCCGTGTCGGCACGAGATGCCCTCGCTGGACCGGTTGCAGGTGGCGATACCCGATCTTGCGGTGGTTCCGGTCGCGACAGGCCGGAACGCGGTCCAGGGGATCAGGCGGTTCTTCGAAGAGACGGAAATCAACTCCCTGCCGATCCTGCGCGACCCGAAGTCCCAGCTTGCGCGGGGGATGGCGGTCATGGGTCTTCCGGTGACCGTGATCCTGAACCCCGAGGGGCAAGAGGTCGCCCGGCTGATCGGTGATGCGGAATGGGACAGCGACAGCGCCAAGGCCGTGCTGGCCGCGCTGATGGCGGGTCAGTAGGTCAAAGATCAAAGGTCGCAAAGACCGGGACGTGGTCGCTGGGCTGGTCCCAGCCCCGCACCGGGCGCAGGATGCGGCTGGAGTGGGCGGCATTGGCGATGTCCGGGCTTGCCCAGATGTGGTCCAGCCTGCGGCCCTTGTCGGCGGCGTTCCAGTCCGGGGCGCGATAGCTCCACCAGCTGTAAAGCCGGCCGTCCGGGATGTCCTTGCGGGTGACGTCCTGCCAGGCGCCTGCCTCCATCACCGCGTTGAGGTGATCGACCTCGACCGGCGTGTGGCTGACAATCTTCAGCAGCGCCTTGTGGTCCCAGACGTCATCCTCGCGCGGGGCGATGTTCAGGTCGCCGACCAGGATCGCGCGGTCGGGCTTCTGCCAGCGGAAGTGGTCGCGCATCTCGGTCAGGTAGTCCAGCTTCTGGCCGAATTTCGCGTTGACCTCGCGGTCGGGGATGTCCCCGCCGGCGGGCACATAGCAGTTGTGGATGGTGACGCCGTTTTCCAGCTGGGCCGAGACGTGGCGGGCGTGGCCAAGCTGGGCAAAGTCGCGGTCCCCGGCGTCCATGATCGGCCGTTTGGACAGGATCGCGACGCCGTTGTAGCCCTTTTGCCCGCGCGCCACGATGTAGCGGTAGCCAAGCGCCTGAAACTGCGCCAGCGGGATGTTTTCGACCGGGCTCTTGCATTCCTGCAGGCACAGGATGTCGGGCGCTTCCTCGGTCATCAGGCGGGACACCAGCGCCTCGCGCAGGCGGACCGAGTTGATGTTCCAGGTGGCAAGGGTGAAGGGCATGGTCTGGCTCCGGTGCTGCGGCGGATGACCGTAAGGCCCCCCGCCGCAAGTCTCAAGAGCGCAGGGTCAGTCGGTGACGGTGAAGGTGCCCAGCTCGCACAGGTTCTGGGCCTGCTCGATCTCGCCGCCTTCGACCGAGACGAAGCGCAGGTCGTAGTCGCAGACGTCCAGGCCGTCGGCGATGGTCACGTCGCCGGACACGCCCGGTTCGACCGTGGTCAGCAGGATGTTTTCGCCCCACTGGTCTTCGCCGACCGGCGAGGCATACATCTCGGTCAGGGTTTGGCTGCTGTCATTGACCAGGGTAAAGATCAGGTCTTCAGCCATGACCGGAGCCGCAGCGAGGGCAAGAACGGCAGCGGCGAATGCGATACGCATGGAAATCTCCGGATTGGGACCGCAGCCTGTCTGCGGCTGGATGCGCTTCTGACCGGGAAATGTGCAAAGCCCATGACCCTGGCGCGCCGTGACCAAGGCACCGGCGTCGCTGTTTCGAGTTCAGGGTAAAAAAGAGGCCGGGCAAAAAAAGGCCGGGCAAGAAGCCCGGCCAGGTCCAACAGGGAGGATGCCGCGCCATAACCCCGACGCGACCAGGGGAACTTGCTGCACAACCGGTGCATGTCTGAAAGGTAGCAAGCAAATCCGGCAACAATAAGCCCTAAGCGGCAAGATTTCGTGGTTGTTGCATGGCGGTCGCAATCGGCGTGTCCGCGCGGCCACAAACCCTCAGGCCACCAGCCGATACCCGCCGCTTTCGGTCACCAGAAGCCGTGCGTTCGAGGGGTCCGGCTCGATCTTCTGGCGCAGGCGGTAGATGTGGGTCTCCAGCGTATGCGTGGTCACGCCCGCGTTGTAGCCCCAGACCTCATGCAGCAGGACATCCCGCGCCACCACCCCGGTCGTCGACCGATACAGGTACTTGAGGATGTTGGTTTCCTTTTCGGTCAGCCGGATCTTCCTGTCCTTTTCGTCGACCAGCATCTTCTGGGCGGGCTTGAAGGTATAGGGCCCAAGCTGGAACACCGCGTCCTCGGACTGTTCGTGCGTCCGCAGCTGCGCCCGGATGCGGGCCAGCAGGACCGGGAACTTGAACGGCTTGGTCACATAGTCGTTCGCGCCCGCGTCCAGCCCCAGGATCGTGTCGCTGTCGGTGTCATGCCCGGTCAGCATCAGGATCGGGCACTTGACCCCCTGCTTGCGCATCCGGCGGCACAGCTCGCGCCCGTCGGTGTCGGGCAGGCCCACGTCAAGGATCACCAGGTCGAAATGCCCGGCCTTGACCTTTTCCATCCCGTCGGCCCCGGTTCCGGCTTCGAACACGTCGAAGTCCTCGGTCATCACCAGCTGTTCGCTGAGTGCTTCGCGCAGGTCGTCGTCGTCATCGACGAGCAGGATTTTCCGCAGTCCGGCCATGAGTGCCTCCGTTGCTATGCGGTTGAGATGCGCCCCGATCACGAACCGCGCAAGATTTGCAACGTCTCCCTCACGCGGTCGTGTCGCCCTGCCGGGGAATGTTTCAATTTCGCAATCCGGCAGCTATGGATGGGCGCATGGTGCTGGCCCTTTCCATCTCCGAACGCCTGACTCGCGCCCGTGCCGATCTGCGCATGGGGGTGCCGGTGGTCCTGTGCGGGGCCGAAGGCGCGGCGCTGGTCGCGGCGGTCGAGACGCTGGATGCCGCCCGGCTGGCGGACCTGCGCAGCCTTGGGTCGCCCGTGCTGGCGATCACCGCGCGCCGGGCCGAGACGCTGAAGGCCCGGGCCTATGACGGCGACCTGGCGCGGATCGTGCCCCCCGCCGACACCGGGCTGGACTGGTTGCGGTCCGTGGCGGACCCGGCGGATGACCTGCGGACACCGATGAAGGGGCCGCTGCAATCGGTCCGGGGTGGCGCGCCCGATCTGGCCCGCGCTGCGCTGGGGCTGGCCAAGACGGCGCATCTGCTGCCTGCGGCGCTGCTGGTGCCGGTGCAGGACGCGCTTGCCCTGGCCGGGGCACATGGGCTGACGCTGCTGGTGCTGGACCAGATCGCGCCCGCTCTGGTCGCCCTGCCGCCGATGGCCGAGGTGGTGTCGGCCCGTGTCCCGCTGGTCGCCTCCAGTGCCGGAAGGGTGCATGTCTTCCGTCCCGATGACGGCGGCGAGGAGCATTATGCCATCGAGATCGGTCGCCCGGACCGGGCGAAACCCGTGCTGGCGCGGCTGCACTCGGCCTGTTTCACCGGGGATGTCCTCGGCTCGCTGAAATGCGACTGCGGCCCGCAGCTTCGGGCGGCGCTGGCGCAGATGGGGCAAGAGGGGGCGGGCGTGCTGCTGTACCTGAACCAGGAGGGCCGGGGGATCGGCCTGGCCAACAAGATGCGCGCCTATTCCCTGCAGGACCAGGGCTTCGACACGGTCGAGGCCAATCACCGCCTTGGCTTCGAGGATGACGAGCGCGACTTCCGCATCGGGGCCGAGATCCTGCGCAAGCTGGGCTTTTCTTCGGTGCGGCTGCTGACGAACAACCCCAGAAAGCTGGCGATGATGGAAGGCTGCGGGCTGCACGTGACCGAGCGCGTACCGCTGCACGTGGGCAAGACGGTCGAGAACCGGGCCTATCTGGCGACCAAGGCCGCCAAATCGGGGCACCTGCCGTGAAGCCAACCGACCTGGTGGTCACGCCGATGGGGCTGCGCTTCCTGGGGCGGGTCCTGCCCTGCACCATCGGTCGCGGCGGGATCGTTCCGGCGTCGGCAAAGCGCGAAGGCGACGGGGCGACCCCCGCGGGGGTGCATCGGCTGGTCGGCATGCTCTACCGCCCCGACCGCCTGCCCCGCCCCGCCGGTTGGGCGCTGCCGATCGGGCCGTCGGACCTGTGGTCGGATGATCCGCGCGACCCGGATTACAACCTGATGGTCCGCGCCCCGCATGGCTTCAGCCACGAATCTCTGCGGCGGGCTGATCCGCTGTATGATCTGGTCATCATCACCGACTGGAACTGGCCCCATGCCGAGCCCGGTCGGGGCTCGGCGATCTTTCTGCACCAGTGGCGGCGGCCCGGAGCGCCCACGGCGGGCTGCGTGGCCTTGTCCCGCCGCGACCTGCACTGGATCGCCCCCCGCCTCACCCACCAGACCCGGCTGGTCGTGCAGGCGTAATCCCCTTTCCGAAACGCTTTGGATTGCCTAACCTGCGCGCAATCGGGGAGGATTCGATGCCGGCACCACGCAGCGCGGATGATGAGGTTTTCGAGCTGCGACTTGCGCGGTCGGCACCCGACCTGTTTCCGATGCTGGATGCGCTCTACGGTGCCCGGTCCGACTATCCCGCCTTCCGCGACAGGCTGCTCAAGGCTTTGCGAAAAGGCTGGGCCGACCGGCCGGAGGACCTGAAGCGGCTCGACCTGCAGCGCGATCTGGAACCCGACTGGTTCCAGCGCCCCGACATGGCGGGATATGTCTTCTACATCGACCGCTTCAACGGCTCGCTGCGGGGTGTGCTGGACAAGTTGGACTACCTGGAAGACCTGGGCATCACCTATGTCCACCTGATGCCCTGCCTGAAGCCCCGCCCCGGTGACAGCGACGGCGGCTATTCGGTGATGGATTACCGCCAGATCAACCCGGCGTTCGGGACGATGGCGGATTTCCAGGCGGTCAGCGCCGCCCTGCGCGCGCGGGGCATGTCGCTGTGCGTGGACCTTGTGCTGAACCACACGGCCAAGGAACACGCCTGGGCGAAAAAGGCCGCCAAGGGCGATGCGACCTGTCGGGACTACTACCTGATGTTCGACACGCCCGACCTGCCGACGCTTTACGAACAGACCCTGGTCGAGGTCTTTCCCGACAACGCGCCAGGCAACTTCACGCATTACCCTCAGATCGGCAAATGGGTCTGGACCACCTTCAACGAACACCAGTGGGACCTGAACTGGGCCAATCCGGCGGTGTTCCTCGAGATCGTCGAGGTGATGCTGTTCCTGGCCAACAAGGGCGTCGACGTGTTGCGGCTGGACGCCGTCGCCTTCATGTGGAAACGCCTGGGCACCCGCTGCCAGTCGGAACCCGAGGTCCACATGATCCTGCAGGCGCTGCGGGCCTGTTCGCGCATCGCCTCGGCGGCGGTGATCCATCTGGAGGAAGCCATCGTCGCGCCCGCCGAGATGCTGCCCTATCTCGGGCGCGGCCGGCATGACGGGAAAGAGGGCAACCTCGCCTACCACAACAGCCTGATGGTGCAGTTCTGGTCCTCGCTTGCCACCCGCGACACGCGGCTGATGACGCATGTGCTGGCGACGCATTTCCCCGACCGGCTGACCAACGCGACCTATGCGACCTATATCCGCTGCCATGACGACATCGGCTGGGCCGTGACGGACGAGGATGCGGCGGCGGTGGGGCTGTCGGGGCAGGGGCACCGGGGCTTCCTGTCGGACTTCTACGAGGGCACCTTTCCGGGCACCTTCGCCAGGGGCGCGCTGTTTCAGGTCAACGAGGCGACCGGGGACAAGCGGATCTCGGGGTCCCTTGCCAGCCTCGCCGGGCTGGAGACGGCGGCGGACGATGCGGCACGCGAGTTGGCGGTGCAGCGCATCCTGATGGGGCACGCGCTGATCGCGGCCTGGGGCGGGATCCCGCTGGTCTACATGGGCGACGAGCTGGCGCTGACGAACGACTATGGCTACCTCGCCGACCCGCACCACGCCCATGACAGCCGCTGGGTCCACCGGCCGCGGATGGACTGGGCGCTGGCCGAGTGGCGCGAGACGGCGGACACGCCCTCGGCCCGGGTGTTCCGCGGGGTGCGGCACATCCTGGCCCGGCGGCGGGCGACGGGGGCGCTGCACGCGGCCAATCCGGTGCGGGTCGTGGGGTCGGGGAACGACGCGGTGCTGGCGGTGCAAAGGGTCGCGCCGACGGGGGCGCTGCTGGGGCTCTACAACTTCACCGAACAGTGGCAGCACCTGCCCGAGGGGTGGGTGCGGGCGCTGGGGGTCAGCCGGATGTGGGACGAGTTGTCCCAGGCGGAGGTCGGCCTGCATGGCGGCCAGGTCGTGCTGCCGCCCTATGCGCGGGTCTGGCTGACCTGATCCGCCCGGGGCGGACATTTACGGATTATCTCTGGAACCCATATCGTTGCGCGCGGGCGTCGGGGGCTTGTCACGATGGCAAGCCGGGTGCCCCCCACCCCCATCCCCTCCCCACGTGGGGGGAGGGGAGGCACCCAGGCGGGATGGGGGTCAGGCGGGATAACTCCGCGCGCCGAAGATCGCGCTGCCGACGCGGATATGGGTCGCGCCATGCGCCACGGCGGCTTCGAAATCGCCGCTCATCCCCATCGACAGGCCTGCCAGCCCCTGGTCGGCGGCCATCCGCGCCAGCATCGCGAAATGCGGGGTCGGGTCCTGATCCTCGGGCGGGATGCACATCAGGCCGACGGGGGCGAGGTCCATCGCCCGGCAGTCCTTGAGGAAACTTTCCAGATCGGCGGGCAGGACGCCGGCCTTCTGCGGTTCCTCGCCGGTGTTCACCTGCACGAAAAGCCGCGGCAGGCTGCCCCGCGCCTGGCCCAGGCTGGCCAGCTTCTGCGCCAGCGAGGGCCGGTCCAGCGTGTGAATCGCATCGAAGAGGTCCAGGGCGAGCTTGGCCTTGTTGCTCTGCAAGGGACCGATCATGTGCAGGTGCAGCGGGCCATACTGGTCGCGCCAGGCGGGCCACTTCGCCGCCGCCTCCTGCACGTAGTTTTCGCCAAAGACGCGGTGGCCCTGGTCCAGCACCGCCTGAACCCGGTCCGCGGGCTGGACCTTGGAGACGGCGATCAGCGTGACCGAGCCGTCCACCCGCCCCGCCGCAAGTTCCGCCGCGCGCAGCCGTTCCGTGATGTCTGCCAGTGCCATGCCGTCCCCCGTCTGTCTGGGCAACCTAACGGCACGGGCCAAAAAGAAAAGAGCGGGCACAAGGCCCGCTCTTTCCGTCCGTCCAAGTCCTGCGTGGATTAGAACGAGAACTTCAGGCCGAGGTCGGCAAACATCGGGTCGGTGCCAGCAGCGTTCTTCTGCTGAACGATGCCACCAGCAACCGAAGCGCCGCCGCCCAGGTCGTAGGCAGCACCGATGCCGATGTGCTGGGTATCTGCGCCAACGGCCGGAGCAGAGGTGATCGCGCCCGGATTGGTGTTGCCGAAGTCGGTGTAGAACGCGGTCAGCGTGGTAGCGCCCATCGCGTAGTCAACCGACAGAGCCCAGACGGTGTCAGCGGTGGCAACGTCGATGTCCGAAACGCGAGCCTTGACAGTCGCGGCGCCGAAGGTGGCCGAACCGCCGAGGCTGATCATTTCGGCAACGTCGTTGGTTTCGAAGGCCAGAGCAACCGAGTAGGCGTCGGTGGCATACTTCACGCCAATGTTGGCAGCGTCGTTGGTGTCAGCGTTACCGGTTGCGCTGTAGGTCTGGCCAACGCCCAGACCGAAGGTCAGCGCGCCAGCGCTGTACTCGTAGTAGGCAGCGGTCTTGTCGGTGCCGATGAAGCCGATTTCCTGCAGCGCGTCGTTCGGGCCGTAGCCGACGCCCGAAACCTGGCCGACAAGAGCGTCAGCAGCGCCCGAAACGTCACCCATGGTCAGCTTGCCGAACGCACCCGAGATGAACACCGTCGAGTCGCCGTTGCCGTCGCCAGGCGAGCCGTTGCCTGCGTCGTTGCCAGCTTCCTGGTCAGCGCGCATCGAGGCGCCGAAGGACAGGCCGGTGTCGGTTTCGCCCGAAGCGGTGAAGACGATACGAACGCGCGACGAGAAGAACGTTTCGCCGTTGGTGCCTTCGGTTTCGTCATAGACCAGACCCATGCGGGCCGAACCCGACAGGGCGACTTCTGCGGAAGCGGCGCCGGCAGCCAGAACCATGGCGCTGGTCGCGAGAAGAATCTTTTTCATGTTTTCCCTCTTTCTTCAAGGTAAGCCCGCCGCAGGGGAATCCGCAGGGGAATGAGCCGTATTTCACCTCTGCTGCCCACATTTGCAACGTTCGCAGACCCTGATCGGGAAATCGGCCCAAAGTTGGTGCAGCAAAGCCACAGGTCTGGAATGGCCCCTTCGGATCGGTCGGGGATCGGCGCTGCGGGGGCTGCCTCTCTTGCGCGCAGGGGCGCGTGCAGGCGCAGGTCGGGCAGCGAAAGCCCTTGGCAGGCCCTGGTGCCTAAGCTAGACAGCGGGCAAGGGTTCCAAAGGTGGCCGGATGAACTTGCATCAACTTAGCAAAGCGGCTCTGGCAACGGGTCTGATCGTCACCCTGTCGGCCTGCGGTGGCGGCAACCTGTTCGGCAATCGCGCACAGGTCCCGTCGGAAGAGCAGATGACCCGCAAGGAGCGGGCCGATGCGCAACGGGCGGCCAATGCGGCGGCGAACCCGGACCGGGAGCAGCGGGGCTCGACCGTCTGGGACCTGTTCTCGAACGCCGACAACCCGAACACCACGGTCGAGGTCAACCGCTATATCTGGCAGGCCAGCCTTGAGGTGCTGAACTTCCTGCCCATCGAATCGGTCGATCCGTTCACCGGCGTGATCGTGACGGGGTATGGGCGGCCTCCGGGCGGGGGTCGGGCGTATCGCGCGACGATCTATGTCCAGGACCCGGCGCTGGATGCGCGCAGCCTGAAGGTGGCGTTGCAAAGCCAGGGCGGCGGTGCCGTCGCGCCGGAAACCGTCCGGGCCATCGAGGATGCGATTCTGACCCGCGCGCGGCAGTTGCGGGTGCGCGACAGCAAGCTTTAAGCGCTTCGCAGGGCGTCGGGGCCGGGAAGGGGTGGACCTTTCCCGGTGCGCATGTGTAATTCCGCCCCGAAATCCGCCTGAAATTCCGCATGAGGCCTTCTGATGTCGCGCTATGACCCTTCGGTGATCGAACCCCAATGGCAGGACGCCTGGGAGAAGGCCGGGGCCTTCACGGCGCGGCGCGATCCCTTGAAGCCCAAGTATTACGTGCTGGAGATGTTCCCCTATCCCTCGGGGCGCATCCACATGGGGCATGTGCGCAACTACACGATGGGCGACGTGGTGGCGCGGACCAAGCTGGCGCAGGGCTACAGCGTGCTGCACCCGATGGGCTGGGACGCCTTCGGGATGCCGGCCGAAAACGCCGCGATGGAGCAGGGCGGGCACCCGAAGGACTGGACCTACGGCAACATCGCCGACATGAAGGCGCAGATGAAGCCTTTGGGTCTGAGCATCGACTGGTCCCGCGAATTCGCGACCTGCGACCCGGAGTATTACGGCCAGCAGCAGGCCATGTTCATCGACATGATGGAGGCGGGCCTCGTCTACCGCAAGGCCGCGGTGGTCAACTGGGACCCGGTCGACATGACGGTCCTGGCCAACGAGCAGGTGATCGACGGCAAGGGCTGGCGGTCGGGTGCGGCGGTCGAGCGGCGCGAGCTGACGCAGTGGTTCTTCCGGATCTCGGACTATTCCGAAGAGCTCTTGTCGGCGCTGGACGGGCTGACGCACTGGCCCGAGAAGGTGCGCCTGATGCAGGCGAACTGGATCGGGAAATCGCGCGGCTTGCAGTTTGCTTTCGAGACCGTTGGGGCTCCGGTGGGGTTCGAGGCGCTGGAGGTCTACACGACCCGCCCCGACACGCTGATGGGCGCGTCCTTTGCCGCGATCAGCCCGGATCATCCGCTGGCCAAGGCGCTGGAAGGGGACCCGAAGGTGGCCGCCTTCGTGGCCGAATGCCGCAAGGGCGGGACCAGCGCCGAAGAGATCGAGACGGCCGAGAAGATCGGCCATGACACCGGCATAAGGGTGAAGCATCCGCTTGATCCGAATTGGGAATTGCCGGTCTGGATCGCGAACTTCATCCTGATGGACTACGGCACCGGCGCGATCTTCGGCTGCCCGGCGCATGACCAGCGCGACTTTGACTTTGCCACGAAATACGGGTTGCCGATCCAGCCGGTGTTCACGGCGGACGGCTCCGATGCCGAGCTGACCGAGGCTTTCGTGCCGATGAAGTCCGAGCGCGTCCACTACATCCGCGGCTTCGCCGGGGCCAGTGTCCAGACCGGCGACGAAGCCGTGGCCGCCGCCATCGCCCATGCGGAAACCCAGGGCTACGGCAAGGGCGTCACCAAGTTCCGGCTGCGCGACTGGGGTGTTTCCCGCCAGCGCTATTGGGGTTGCCCGATCCCGGTGATCCATTGCCCGACCTGCGGCGTGGTGGCGGAAGACAAGAAGAACCTGCCCATCGAACTGCCAGATGACGTCAGCTTCGACGTGCCGGGCAACCCGCTGGACCGTCACCCGACCTGGGCCGCGACCTCCTGCCCGAAGTGCGGTGCCAAGGCCCGGCGCGAGACGGACACGATGGACACCTTCGTGGATTCGTCCTGGTACTACGCCCGTTTCACCGCGCCCCGTGCCACGACGCCGACCAACCTGGAAGACGCCGACTACTGGCTGGCGGTCGACCAATACATCGGCGGGGTCGAGCATGCGATCCTGCACCTGCTTTACTCGCGCTTCTTCGCCCGGGCGATGCAGAAGACCGGCCACCTGCCGCAGAAGGCCATCGAGCCGTTCAATGCGCTGTTCACGCAAGGCATGGTCACGCACGAGATCTACATGACCCGCGACGAGCAGGGCCGCCCGGTCTATCATCTGCCCGAGGAGGTGACGGTCTTCTCGCTCGCCGACCGCCGGATTGTCGTCAAGGGTGACGTGCCGCCGCCGCTCGATATGGTCGATGACATTGACGCCTTCATCCGCGCCCTCAGCGACGAAGGGCTGCTGGTCGAGGTCATCCCCTCGGCCAAGATGTCGAAGTCGAAGAAGAACGTCGTCGATCCGATGAACATCATCGCCGCCTACGGGGCCGACACCGCGCGCTGGTTCGTGATGTCGGACAGTCCGCCCGAACGCGACGTCGAATGGACCTCCTCAGGTGCCGAGGCGGCCTTCAAGCACCTCTCCCGGGTCTGGGGTCTGTGCGACCGCATCGGCCAGATGCCCTCCGACCATCAGGGTGAGGGTGACAGCGATCTGGCCCGGGCCACCGCGAAAGCCGTGAGTGAAGTGACGAAAGGCATCGAGGGCTTTGCCTTCAACAAGGCCATCGCAGGGCTGTATGCCTTCACCAACACCATCGCGCGGGCCAATGCCTCGACCGGGGTGATGCAGGACGCGATCCGCACGCTGGCCAAGCTGATGTCGCCGATGACCCCGCACCTGGCCGAAGAGATCTGGGCGGTGCAGGGCGGCGTGGGGCTCTGTGCCCAGGCCCCCTGGCCGAAGGCCGATCCGGCGCTGCTGGTGGAGGATACCGTGGTGCTGCCGATCCAGATCAACGGCAAGCGCCGGGCGGAAATCAGCGTGCCGAAGGACATGCCCGCAGCAGAGGTTGAAAAGCTGGCGCTTGCGGATGAGGATGTGGTCAGGTTCCTTGCCGGACAACCGGTGAAGAAGATCATCGTCGTCCCGGGCCGCATCATCAATGTCGTCGTCTGACCGCCTGACCTTGCACGCCAGCCCTCTCCCCTCTGGGGGGAAGGTCGCGCGGCTGTCCCGCCGGACGCTTCTGCTTGCTCCGCTGGCCCTGGCCGCCTGCGGTTTCACCCCGGCCTATGGTCCGGGCGGTGGCGCGACCAGGCTGACCGGGGCGGTGCGGGTGCAGGACCCCACGGACAAGAACGGCTTTGACCTGGTCGAACGGCTGGAGGAACGGCTGGGCCGGCCCGAAGCTGTGCGGTACGAGCTGGCCTACACCATCTCGACCGAAACCGTGGGGGTGGGCTTCACGGCCGACAACAAGATCACCCGCTACAACCTGAAAGCCGTGGTCGACTACACTCTGACCGATCAGGCCAGCGGTGCCCGGATCACCGGGGGCCGGGTGCAGAGCTTCACCGCCTATTCGGCCACCGGGTCCACCGTGGCCCAGCTGGCCGCCGAGGAAGACGCGGGCCTTCGGCTGATGCGCATCCTGGCCGACCAGATCACTGCCCGCCTGATCGGCGTGGCCGACAGCCTGCCATGATCCTGAAGGGGGCCGAGGCCGCCCGCTACTGCGCCAGGCCCGACCCGGCGCGGGCGGGGCTGCTGATCTTCGGCGCCGACGCGATGCGGGTGGCGCTGAAGCGGCAGGAGGTCATCTCAGCCCTGGTCGGGCCTGGGGGCGAGGCCGAGATGCGGCTGACGCGGATGTCGGGCGCGGACCTGCGCAAGGATGCCAGCCTGCTCTTGGACGCGATCAAGGCGGTGGGGTTCTTTCCGGGGCCAAGGGTGGCGTTTCTCGAGGAAGCGACGGACGGCCTGACCGACACGGTGGCGGTGGCCTTGAAGGAATGGCAGCCCGGCGATGCGGTGATCGTGGTCACGGCGGGCAACCTGACGGCCAAGTCGGCGCTGAAGGTGCTGTTCGAAAAGCATCCCTCGGCGGTCTGCATCGGGCTTTATGACGAGCCTCCGGGCCGGGAAGAGATCGAGGCGGCGCTGAAGGCGGCGGGGCTGGCGAACATCGACCGCGAAGCGACGGCTGACCTGAACACTCTGGCCCGCGCGCTGGACCCCGGCGATTTCCGGCAGACGCTGGAGAAGATCGCGCTGTACAAATGGGGCGATCCTTCGCCGCTGACGCCTGCGGATGTGGCCGCGATGGCCCCCGCGACCATCGAGGCCGAGGTCGACGAGCTGATCGACGCGGTGGCCGAGGCGCGGTCGCAGGCCATCGGGCCCTTGTTCCGGCGGCTGGAAGGCCAGGGGGTGCAGCCGGTGACGATCTGCATCGGGGCGCTGCGCCATTTCCGCATCCTGCACGCCGCGGCGACCGACCCGCAGGGGCCCGGGGTCGGCATCCAGAAGGCGCGGGTGAACTTCAAGCAGAAGGACGCGATGGGCCGCCAGGCCGGGCAATGGGGCGTCCGCGCCCTGGAGACGGCGGTGGCCGTGCTTCTGGAGACTGACCTGACCCTGCGGTCGGCCAGCAAGGCCCCCGGCATGGCGCTGATGGAGCGCGCCCTGATCCGCATCGCGATGACGCGGCGGTAGGGGGCGATTTACTGCCGGGCGGCCGGCCCTTGGTGCGACGGGCATCCCGTCCGACCGGAAATGCGGCGCCGGCAGCACCCGCTCGGCATGGGGCACTCGCGGTATTGACAGTCGGGTGTCGGGGCACAGAATGGGGTTGAACCCGGCACCCGCGCCCCGATCCGGTGCAAAGCGAGGACTGATTGACCGCATTCACCGACCTGCACTTCGGCTGCGCCGCACTTGGCGCGCGGCTGTTCACCGTGACCAGGCTGGACGAGGACCAGGCGCAGTTCGCGCGGGTCTACACCTCGCATCCGACAGAGTATCCGGTGTCCGGGACCAAACCGATGCAGAAGGACGGCTGGTACGACACCACCATCGCGGGGCGGCAGACCTTCGTGGCGAACACCCCGCCAGAGTTCGCGCAGTATTTCTTCGATCATGAGCTGATCGTGTCCCTCGGCCTGGGGTCCTGCATCACCGTGCCGGTGATGGATGGGGACCGGGTGCTGGGCACGGTGAACATCCTGGCGGAGGCGGAGCATTTCTCCGCCGAGAGGCTGGCCGGTTATGCGGCACTGGTGGCCGGGGCCGCCCCGGCCCTGGCAGCGGAGTTGCGGTGATGGCGAAGGAGTTGACCCCGGTCGAGGCCTTCCTGGCCCCGCTGGCGAAGATCGCGCGACAGCATCGCGAGATCGAGGGGCTGGTGTTCTGGGGCGGGGACGGCTGGGACCCCAGCCCGTCCGAGGCGCTGGAGGCCGAAGAGATCGTCTTTTACGCCGAGGGCTTGCTGATCGACGGGTTCCACATGGACTGGGCGCTGGTGGCCGACGGCGATGCGCCCGACCATCTGCGCCTGTGCTTCTGGCAGGAGGGCACGCCGCCGCCGCCGGTCGCAGCGCCCTGGCGGGTCATCGATGAGGCTCGCTGGACCGGATAGCCGGGCCTTTATAACCGGGCCCTATGACCGGGCCCGATAACCGGGCCTTGTCCGGCGGGGCAGACTGCGCCTAGGGTCGCCAGAGTTTGCCAAAGGACCCCCCATGCGCGTGCTTTACGACCCCGAGCCCCGGACCACCGGCGACATCTTCTCGGCCGACGATCTGGCGGCGTTCAAGAGCCGCTACCAGGTGACGGAATGGCAGGGCCAGGACCGCGACGCCTTCTATGCGCAGCACCTGCCGGGGACCGAGATCCTGATCTCGCAGCAGCCGATGGGCGCGGACCGGCTGGCGCTGGCGCCGAACCTGCGGGCGATCTTCAACGTCGAGACCAACTTCCTGCCGAACATCGACTACGAGGAATGTTTCCGCCGGGGCATCCCGGTGCTTGCCCCCGGCGGGGTCTTTGCCGCTCCGGTCGCCGAGATGGCGCTGGGCATGGCGCTAAGCCTGGCGCGCAACATCCACGGCGAACATGCGGCCTTCCTGACGGGACAGGAGAAATGGCTTTTCGACGGCAACCGCGAGTCCGAGATGCTGGCCGGGTCCACCGTCGGCATCATCGGCTTCGGCGATCTGGGGCGGGCGCTGCACCGGCTGCTGGCCCCCTTCGGCTGCCGCGTCCAGGCGCATGACCCCTGGCTGCCGCCCGGCCACCTGCGCCGCCTGGGGGTGGAGCCGGTGCCGTTCGACACCCTGATGGCCGAAAACCGCTTCGTCTTCGTGATGGCGGCGATCACGACGGAAAACCGGGGGCTGATCGACTCCCGCGCGCTGGCGCTGATGCAGAAGGGGGCGATGCTGCTGCTGATGTCCCGCGCGGCGGCTGCCGATTTTCCGGCAATGGCCCAGGCCGCCGCCGAGGGGCGCATCCGGGTGGCGACCGACGTCTTCCCGGTCGAGCCGCTGCCAATGGACGACCCGATCCGCCGGGTGCCGAACATGCTGTTCTCGCCGCACCGGGCGGGGGCGCTGGAGTTTGCGCTGCGGGAAATCGGGACGCGGGTGCTGGAGGACATGGACCTGATCTCGCGCGGGCTGGCCCCGGTCGCCTGCCGCAGGGCCGAACGCGAAACCGTGGCGCGGTTCCGGTCGAAGCCGGTTGAGCGATCCTGAAGCCGCGACAGCAGCAGCCCCGCCGCGACCAGGCCCGCCGCGGCCAGGCGCGTCGGCGTCACCCCGCGCACGGCCATGCCAAGCGCCCCGGTCGCGACGATGAGCAGGGCCGCGGCCATCTGACCGAAGACGAGCGCGGCCCCCATGCGCGCCTCGGTTGCCCTGGGCCATCTGACCACCCTGCGCTGCCGGCATCAACCCTTGCGCCTGGCGCTGGTTCGGGCAGATTGGCGATATCTTCTATCGGCGGTTCCGATGGCTTTCACGTTGCGCCAGCTTCAGTTCTTCGTCGCCGCTGCCGAGGCCGGGTCGGTCTCGGGCGCGGCGCGGGCGCTGTCGATCAGCCAGTCCTCGGTCACCGAGGCGATCCGGGGGCTGGAGGATGACCTGGGCGTGATCCTGTTCGACCGGCAGGCGCGGGGGATACTCTTGACCCACAAGGGCTCGGCCTTCCTGCGCCATGCCAGGCAGATCCTCTCCGACGTGGCGAACGCCCGCAGCACCTTTCAGGCCGAGGCCGAATCTGCCCGTGGTCGCCTGTCGCTGGGAGTCACCAGCCTGGTCGCGGGCTATGTGCTGTCCGACATCCTGCAACGCTATCGCCGCGCCTTCCCGCATGTCGAGCTGAACGTCATCGAGGACAGCGGCGAATACCTGCAGCACCTGCTGATCGGCGGCGAGCTGGACGTGGCGGTGCTGCTGACCTCGTCCGTGCATGACCGGATGGCGCTGAACGTCGAGACGCTGCTGGTCTCGCCCTACCGGCTGTGGCTGCCGCTGGGACACCCGCTGGCGCAACAGGAAAGCATTACCCTGGAAGAGCTTGCCGGAACGCCGATGATCCAGCTGATGGTGGACGAGATCGAGGAATCGACCCGCCGCCTGACCGCCGCCCTGCCGGTCAAGCCGCAGATCGCCTTCCGCACCCGCAGCGTCGAGGCGGTGCGGTCGCTGGTCGCCACCGGGGCGGGGCTGGCGATCCTGCCCAGCCTGGTCTACCGGCCCTGGTCGCTGGAAGGCGACCGGATCGAGATCCGCGACGTTTCGGGCGATCTGCCGACGGTGCAGGTGGGCCTGGCCTGGCGCAAGGGCGCACCCCTGACCGGACCGGCGTCGAACTTCATCCGCTCGGCGCAAAGCACGGCGGTCGCCCGTCCAGGATAAGTCCTGCCGAGGCAGGCTGACGATCAAGGTCGCTGATCGCCGGCTGGTCAACGGGGCAAAAGCGCTTGATTTAAAACCAAACTAAGGCGACCCTTGGCCGACACCTGGCGTTCAGCGGTTGGCTGACCAGGTGGTTTCGGTCAAAAGCAAGTGGTGCCCAGACATGCGCGGTGACGGTAAACGATTGTTGATCTACGCGCCCGTCCCGCTTCACCGCAAGGATGGCAAGCTTTATCTCGAGGACCAGGCGCGCAACGGTCTGCGCCTTTGGGCAGAGAATTTCGATCTGCTGACCGTGATGATGCCTGTCACCGACGCGCCGATGCCGAAAAGCTGGGGGCCGCTGGAGCTGGTGGGACCGGCGCTTGAGCGGATCAAGGTCGTGCCGCTGCCGATGGCCTATCGCCCGGATCGCTTTCTGCGCCACCTGCCGGCAGTGCGACGCCAGATCCGTGACCTGATCACGCAAGCGGATTACGTCAGCTTTGCGATCGGTGGCCTGTTCGGGGATTGGGGATCGGTGGGTTGCCATGAGGCCTGGAAGATGGGTCGACCCTATGGAGTCTGGACCGACCGGGTCGAGTCAGAGGTGACGCGGCGAATGATCGGACAGGGACACTGGCGCAGCAGCGTCCGGGCGCGCATCTTCCACAGACCCATGGCGTGGCTGGAGCGCCGCCTGATCCGCCGGGCACATGTGGGCTTCTTCCACGGGGGCGAGACATTCGATGCCTATTCGCCCTTCTGCCGCAATCCGCACCTTGTGCATGATATCCATCTGAGCAAGTCCGACCACATCGACCCGGCCATGCTGGAGGCCAAGGTCCAGGCGGCATCCACCGGCTCCGGGCCGCTGAAGATCCTTTACCTCGGGCGGGCAGAACCCATGAAGGGGCCGCTGGACTGGGTCGATGTGCTGGAAGCCGTGCAGCGCGCGGGCGTCGATTTCAAGGCGCAATGGCTGGGAGACGGCAGCGAACTTGCCACCATGCGGGCGCGGATTGCTGAAAAGGGGCTGGAGAACAGGATCGCAACACCCGGCTTCGCTACGGACCGTGCGACGGTGCTTGCGGCCTTGCGCAGTGCAGATCTCTTTCTTTTCTGCCACAAGACACTGGAATCGCCGCGCTGCCTGATCGAGGCGCTGGCATCGGGCACACCGATCATCGGCTACGACGGCGCCTTTGCCCGAGACCTGATAAAGGACAACGGCGGCGGCGCACTTGTTCCCCCGAACGACATCGCCGGTCTTGCAACGCAGCTGATCGAGCTTGCGCGTGCGCCTGGCCGACGCGCCGAACTGGTCCGCAACGCCGCCGCGGATGGCATGCCCTTTGACGACGTATCGGTCTTCCGCCACCGGTCCGAGCTGATCCGCGCGCATCTGCCGCCTCGGCAGTAGGCAGTCGGGCTCCTCCGGAATTCACATCCATCGGAAGAGCCGATATCTCGCTTCAGTTTTTTGTTATTGCGAAACCAGGGCCAGGACATAGGCTTTCCGCAAGTCCGCAGGAACGGACTCTCTGCACCCACGCCAGAGACACACCAACGGGAGTCTGCCATGAATCGCCTCAAGCTCTTGGGAACCACAACGCTTGCCCTGATGACCGGGTTCAGTCCGGTTCTGGCCCAGGTCACGGAAATCGGCGCGCCCGAAGGTCAGGTGAACATCGTCGCCTGGCCGGGCTATATCGAGCGCGGCGAGACGATGAAGGAATTCGACTGGGTCACCAAGTTCGAGGAAGCCTCGGGCTGCAAGGTGAACGTCAAGACCGCCAACACCTCGGACGAGATGGTGGCGCTGATGAACGAGGGCGGGTTCGACCTGGTGACGGCCTCGGGCGACGCCAGCCTGCGCCTTGTGGCGGGCGACCGGGTGCAGCCGATCAACATCGACCTGATCCCGTCCTGGTCCACGGTGGACGACCGCCTGAAGTCCGCGCCCTGGCACACGGTGGACGGCGTGCATTACGGCGTGCCCTACATGTGGGGGCCGAACGTGCTGATGTACAACACCGAGGTGTTCCCCGAACCGCCGACCTCGTGGAACGTGGTGTTCGAGGAGATGACGCTGCCTGACGGCAAGTCGAACAAGGGCCGGGTGCAGGCCTATGACGGCCCGATCCACATCGCCGACGCGGCGCAGTACCTGATGTTCCACAAGCCCGAGCTTGGCATCACCTCGCCCTACGAGCTGAACGAGGATCAGTACAAGGCGGCGCTGGACCTTCTGCGCGTGCAGCGCACGCTGGTCAGCCGCTACTGGCACGACGCCTTCATCCAGATCGACGACTTCAAGAACGAGGGAGTGGTCGCATCGGGGTCCTGGCCGTTCCAGCGCAACCTGTTGCAGGCCGACGGCCAACCCATCGCCTCGGTGATCCCGCAGGAGGGGGCGACGGGCTGGGCCGACACGACGATGATGCATGTCGACGCGGCGAACCCGAACTGCTCGTACCTGTGGATGGAGCACAGCCTGTCGTCGAACCTGCAGTCGGACCTGGCGGTCTGGTTCGGGGCGAACCCCGCGGTTCCGGCCGCCTGCACCGACGGTCGCGGCATGTCCACCGCCGAGACCTGCACGGCGAACGGGATGGACGATTTCGAGAGGATCCGGTTCTGGACCACTCCGGTGTCGAATTGCAGCCAGGGCGAAGGGGCCTGCGTGCCCTATTACCGCTGGGTCTCGGACTACATCGGCGTGATCGGCGGTCGCTGATCCTCTGACCAGGGTGGGCGAATCGCCCACCCTACTCCCCCGCCTTTCCTGACCAGCGGTGCGCCCCTGCGCACCCAACGGATGTCCCATGACCGCTGCTGTCGAGTTCCTGACCGTTTCGCGCCACTTCGGCACCGTCAAGGCCGTCGACGGCGTCGACCTGACCATCGCCGAGGGCTCGTTCTTCGCGATGCTGGGTCCGTCGGGGTCGGGCAAGACCACCTGCCTGCGGCTGATCTCGGGGTTTGAAAAGCCGACGGGCGGCACGATCCGCATCTTCGGCGAGGATGTCTCGAACACCCCCCCGCATCTGCGCAATGTGAACACGGTGTTTCAGGACTATGCGCTGTTTCCGCATCTGAATGTGCGTGACAACGTGGCCTACGGGCTGATGGTCAAGGGCATGGGCCGCACGGCGCGCCATGCCAAGGCCGAAGAGATGCTGGCGCTGGTCAAGCTGGACGGCTACGGCGACCGCAAGCCCGCGCAGCTGTCCGGGGGCCAGCGGCAACGGGTGGCGCTGGCGCGGGCGCTGGTGAACGAACCCAGGGTGCTGCTGCTGGACGAGCCTCTGGGCGCGCTGGACCTGAAACTGCGCGAGGCGATGCAGGATGAGCTCAAGGCCCTGCAAAAGCGGCTGGGCCTGACCTTCGTCTTCGTCACCCACGACCAGCACGAGGCCCTGTCGATGGCCGACCGCCTCGCGGTGTTCAACGAGGGCAGGATCGCCCAGATCGGCACCCCCCAGGACATCTACGACCGCCCCGCCACGCGCTTCGTGGCCGATTTCGTCGGCTCCTCCAACGTCCTGCCGCCCGAGCTGACCCGCGCTCTGGGCGGACCGACGCAATGGGCCTCGCTCCGCCCCGAAGCCACGCAGCTGGCAGCGACCGGCCCGGTCCAGGGCACAGTCACCGCGCTGCGCTACCTTGGCTCGGGCACCCGCGTGGTGATCGACGCTGGCGGAACCGAGATCGCCGCCCTGGTCCCCGCAGGCCAGCCCGTCCCGGCCGAGGGAGCGACCACCGCCTTCGCTTTCGACCCCGCGGCGCTGCACCTGATGGAGGGCAGTTGATGCGCCGCCTCCTCGCCATGCCGTCGACGGGGGCGCTGCCCCCGAACCCCCGGGATACTTTCAGACAGAAAATGACCGGGAGCCAGGGTCATTTTCTGTCTGCAAATATCCCCGCCGGAGGCACCGACCGCTCCCACCCGCGCGCTCGCCGGGAAGGAAGCGCCCAAAATTCTTCCTTCAAGAATTTTGCCGGTCCAGGAGCACCGGAATGACCGCCCCCGCGATCCTGCCCGCCAGGGGCCTGGCCGACCGGCTGACCGGCACCTTCTGGCGGCGACCCGGTCTGCTTCTCGTCCTCCTCATCGCTCCGCCGCTGCTGTGGCTGGGCGTGGTCTACCTTGGCTCGCTCGCTGCCCTTCTGCTGCAGTCCTTCTACTCGATCGACGAGTTCTCGGGCGTGGTGAAGGAGGAGTTCACGCTCAAGACCTATGCCGAGCTCTTCCGAGCGCAGAATCTGGATATCATCATCCGCACCATCGTCATGGCGATGGCGGTGACGCTGGCCTGCGCGGTTCTTGCCTTCCCCATCGCCTATTACGCCGCCCGCCATGCCAAGGGTGCGTGGAAGGCCGCCTTCTACCTGGGCGTCATGCTGCCCCTTTGGTCCAGCTATCTGGTCAAGGTCTATGCCTGGAAGCTGATCCTGGCGAAGGAGGGCATCCTGGGCTGGGCGGCGGAGGGCACCGGGACCGGCTTCATCATCGACGGCATCCTGTCGATCCCGGGGCTGGAGGGTTCGTCGCTGTCCACCTCGCCTTTCGGGACCTTCCTGGTCTTCGTCTACATCTGGCTGCCCTACATGATCCTGCCGATGCAGGCGGCCCTGGAGCGGGTGCCGAACTCGATGCTGGAAGCCTCGGCCGACCTGGGTGCGACGCGGGGCCAGACCTTCCGCACGGTGATCCTGCCGCTGGCCCTGCCAGGGGTGATCGCCGGGTCGATCTTCACCTTCTCGCTGACGCTGGGCGACTACATCATCCCGCAGATCGTGGGCGATTCGTCGCGCTTCATCGGGCTGACGGTCTACCAGTTGCAGGGCACGGCGGGGAACACGCCCCTGGCTGCCGCCTTCGCCGTGGTGCCGATCCTGATCATGCTGGTCTATCTGTCGCTGGCCAAACGGGCGGGGGCTTTCAATGCGCTCTGAAGCCTCCTGGGGGTTGAAACTGGCGGCGCTGGGGGGCCTTTTGTTCCTGCACCTGCCGATCCTGCTGATCTTCCTTTACGCCTTCACGACCGAAGAGCGCAGCTACGCCTTCCCGCCGCCGGGCTATACCACCGAATGGTTCGCCGTCGCCTGGAACCGGCAGGACATCTGGCCGCCGCTCTGGCTGTCCTTGCGGGTCGCTGCCATCGCCACCGTGATGGCGATGATCCTTGGCACGCTGGCCGCCGCCGCGATGGCGCGGGCCAGCTTCTTCGGGCGGGACCAGGTCAGCCTGTTGATCCTGCTGCCCATCGCGCTGCCCGGCGTGATCACCGGCATGTCGCTGCGGTCGGCCTTCGGGATCATGGACATCCCCTTCAGCACCTGGACCATCGTCCTGGGCCACGCGACCTTCTGCATCGTCATCGTCTACAACAACGCCATCGCCCGGATGCGGCGCCTGTCCGGGGGGATCATGGAAGCCAGCGCCGACCTTGGCGCGAACAGCTTTCAGACCTTCCGCCATGTCCTGCTGCCGAACCTCGGCTCGGCCTTGCTGGCGGGCGGGATGCTGGCCTTTGCCCTCAGCTTCGACGAGGTCATCGTCACCACCTTCACCGCGGGCCAGCAATCGACCCTGCCGATCTGGATGCTGAACGAGCTGGTCCGCCCGCGCCAGCGCCCCGTCACCAATGTCGTCGCCATCGTGGTCTTTGCCGCCACCTTCGTGCCGATCCTCATCGCCTACTACCTTACCCGCGGCGGGTCCGAGACCGCCGGCATGGGCAAATAACGGAGGATTCCCCCAATGACACTTCACCAGCCCATCCAGACCAGGTTCCTGATCGGGTCCGCCTTCGAGGCCGGGCAGGAGACTCCCGAGCCGATCCTGAACCCGCGCACGGGCGGGCTGATCCTGGAGGTGCCCGAAGCCTCGACCGCCCAGATCGACCGGGCAGTGGCGGCGGCGCGGAAGGCCTTCGAGGGCTGGTCGCGGACGACGCCGGCGGAACGCTCCTCGGCGCTGCTGACCATTGCCGACCGGATCGAGGCCGAGGCGGATGCCTTTGCCGCGCTTGAGGCGCTGAACTGCGGCAAGCCGATCAATGCGGCGCGGAATGACGAAATCCCGGCGATCGTGGACTGCTTCCGCTACTTCGCGGGGGCGGTGCGCTGCATGACGGGGACGGTCGCGGGGGAGTATCTGTCGGGCCACACCAGCATGATCCGGCGCGATCCGGTGGGCGTGGTGGCGTCGATTGCACCGTGGAACTATCCGCTGATGATGATGGCCTGGAAGCTTGGTCCGGCCATCGGCGGCGGCAATACCGTGGTGTTCAAGCCGTCCGAGCAGACGCCGCTTTCCGCGCTGAAGCTGGCGCAGATCCTGGCGGACGTGCTGCCCGAGGGCGTGGTCAACGTCATCGCGGGGCGCGGGCAGACGGTTGGCAGCTACCTGATCAACCATCCGCAGGTGGACATGATCAGCCTCACCGGGGACGTGGCGACCGGCAAGAAGATGCTGGACGCCGCCGCCAAGACGGTGAAGCGGACTCATCTTGAACTGGGCGGCAAGGCCCCGGTGATCGTGTTCGACGATGCCGACATCCCGGCAGTGGTCGAGGGGCTGCGGGCGTTCAGTTTCTACAACGCCGGTCAGGACTGCACCGCGGCCTGCCGGGTCTATGCCGGGAAGAAGGTCTACGACACCCTTGTCGCGGACCTCACCTCGGCGGCGTCGTCCATCGTTCTGGGGGCCGAGGACGACGCCACCAACGAGATCGGGCCGCTGATCAGCCAGCGCCAGCGCGACCGGGTGGCCAGCTTCGTCAACCGCGCGCGCGAGCTGAACCACGTCCAGATCACCACGGGCGGCGCGGCGATGGAGCAGGGGTTCTACTACCGCCCGACCGTCGTCGCCGGGGCCAGGCAGGACGACGAGATCGTCCGGCGCGAGGTCTTCGGGCCGGTGGTCAGCGTCACTCCGTTCAGCGACGTGGACGAGGCGGTGGGTTGGGCCAACGACAGCGACTATGGGCTGGCGTCCTCGGTCTGGACCCGCGACGTGGGCCGCGCGATGGCGACGGCGGCGCGGCTGCGCTATGGCTGCACCTGGATCAACACCCATTTCATGCTGACCAACGAGATGCCGCACGGGGGGCTGAAGCAATCCGGCTACGGCAAGGACATGTCGGCCTACGCGCTGGAGGACTATACGGTCGTCCGGCATGTGATGGTGAAGCACGGCTGACGATCGTAGGGTGGGCGATATCGCCCACCCTACGCCTGCGCGTCATCTTGGCGGGAACATCCGGTAATACAGCGCGTCGGGCAGGAAGTTGCCGCCGCGGAACAGCCAGCTGAACACTCTGGGGAAGCTGATCTTGAAGCCGCCGCTTGCCATGTGGCGGAACATGATGTCGGCGGCGGCTTCCGGTTCCATGATGAACGGCATGGTGAAATCGTTTTTCGCCGTCAGCCTGGTGCGGATGAAGCCCGGATTGGCCAGTTGCACTGTGACCCCGGTCTGCCTCAGATCGGCGTACAGCGATTCCGCCAGCACCATCGTTCCGGCCTTGGAGGCAGCGTAGCCGATCGCGCCCGGCAGGCCGCGGAACCCTGAAAGCGAGCCGGTGATCACGATATGGCCACGGTCGCGAGCGACCATCGCGGGCAGGGCCACGCCAAGCACACGGACAAGGCCGGTGAAGTTGATGTCGGCCATCGCCTCGGCGGCCTTTGCATCCCAGTCCTGCGCGCGCATCGGCCAGTAGACGCCGGCAAGGAAGACCATGCCATCAAGCTCGGGCAGCTGTGCCGCGGCGGCGGTGACGCTGGCGCTGTCGCCGACGTCCACGGGCAGGATCGTCGCGGGGCCGGGCAGAGTGGCGGCGGCGGCCCGCAGGCTGTCTTCGCTGCGGGAGGAGAGGATCACCTCGGCCCCCGCCGCCCCAAGCTTTCGCGCCAGGGCAAGGCCCAGCCCCTCGGACGCGCCGACCAGCCAGTAGCGCTTGCCGCGGAAATCTCTCATTCGGCGGCGGCCAGTTGCTGTGCTTCGACCGGGACGGGGCGTATCGTTGCGACCAGCTCGGCGACCTTGATCCCGAACTTGCGGAACTGCGAACGGTTCATGATCGTGCCGTTCTCCAGCAGATACATCCAGTCGGTCACGTCCAGCACATGGCCCCCGGCCTCGGGCGTGAGGCGGATGCGGTAGCGCAAGAGGACGCCCGAGCCTGCGGCGTGCCCGGTGCCCTGGCCGACGACATCGGGGGCGGTGGCGGTGATCCTGCCATCATGGGCAACGGCAAGCGTCCAGGCGCGGTGCTGGACGGTGCCGCTGTCATAGCGGAAGACCTCGGCCAGGGTGCCGGTGGTGCCGGTCCAGGTGCCCTGCATGTCGGCCACGAAGCGCGAGGTGACGCGGCCGGTCGGACCGAAGATCACGCCCTCGCAGGTCAGCGGGCCCGAGAGGTGGCGGCGCAGGTCGATCGCGGGGCCCTTGCCGGTGTAGTCGGACGGGGCCTGCGCCAGAAAGGAGGCGTAGCGCGTGCGCAGGGCCATCAGGATGACGACGACAAGCGCGCCGAGAACGGCAGAGAGAAGCGGAGTCATCCTGTGGCGTCCTTCAGGTGCATGTCGAGACGGGTCCGGGCAAGAAGCGCGATGGCGGTCAGCTTCAATACGCAAGGCAGCCCTGCGTAGATCAATGTAAGCGTTTCAAGCGTGCTTTCGGCGTTCGCCTGTCCGGGTTCGAAGCCTGCGGCCTGCAGCGCGGGCAGGATCGTCAGGGCCGCCAGCGCCAGCGAAAGCTTCGACACGAAGGACCACAGGCCGAAGGCTGCGGCCTCGGGCGTGCCGCTCTGTGCCAGGCGCTGGGCGAAGATCGCGGGCAGCAGGGTGAGGTCGGCGCCAAGCGCGGCCCCCGAGGCGGCGCAGATCAGGGCGAAGGGGATCAGGTCTCCGGCCCCCAGAGTGAGGGTCCAGAGGAAGCTGGCGATGGCGAGGGTCATGGCGGCGAGGAGGACGCGGCGCGGACCGTGACGGCGGGCGAGCAGGCTCCAGAGCGGGGTGGAGGCGGCGGCGGCGAGGAAGAAGAGCAGGAGGAGCGGGCCCTCCCAGCCGGGAAGGGCAAGGCGGCTTTCGACGAAGAACAGGAAGAGCGTCGAGGTGACGGCGACCGGAGAGGCATTGAGCAGCGCGATGAGGAGGAGGCGTCGGGACAAGGGGTCGGCGAGGACCGGGCGGAAGAGGTGCAGCGGGTTCGGCATGGGCCCGGTCGGGGTGCCCTGCCACTCGCGCTGCATGGCAAGGGTGGCGATCAGGGCGGCGGCGGCGAAGATCAGCGCGAAGGCGGTGAAGGGCTGTGCGGTCAGGGGCGCCAGCGCGACGGGCGCGGTGGCGGCCAGGCAGACACCGAGCAGCGAGCCGCTCTCACGCCAGCCGGCAAGGCGGATGTGGCCCTGGGTGCCAAGGGTTGCGGCCTTGGTCACACCCTCGGCGTAAAAGCAGATGGTGAGGTAGGAGAAGGTCGAGAAGAGGACAGTCAGCGTGAGGGCAAACCACAGGAGCGGTGCGACCGGGGGTGTCACGGCAAAGAGGCCCCAGAGGGCGGCGGCCATCAGGGTGCTGGCGACGGCGATGGTCAGGCGGCGGCGCGGCCGCGTCGCTTCGGCCAGCCAGCCAAGCAGCGGGTCCTGGACGACGTCGATCAGCCGCAGCGCGGCGAGGGTCAGGCCGAGGCTTGCCAGCGAAATGCCGTAGCTGTCGACGAAGAACTTGGGCGCGTGGATGTAGATCGGCAGACCTGCCATTGCGATGAGGGCCGCGAAAAACGACCAGGCCGGCAGGCGGGCGGTCATCGGCGGTTGTCGAATTGAGCGCCTTGCGGCGCGTGCCTTTTGTCTCGCGCGTCTGCGTGAAGGACGCAGACACACTCGCGCGCCTTCGGCGAGGATATTTGGGCCAGCATGAAAGCAGGGGTGGGTCGGGGTGGAGGCGGCGGAGTCTCCGGCGGGGATATTGGTGCAAAGATGAAAGGCGGGCGCGAAAGGGGCCGGGTCATCGCGAGATGTCTTCGGTGGGCGGAGTGGGGCGGCTGTGGAACTTGACCCTCTTCAGCCAGAGTTTCAGCGCCTGCCAGTGGATCAGCGCCAGCACGCGGCGCGAGCCGAAGGGGCGGCGGATGGCGGCGGCCAGGATGCCGCGGTTGGTCAGGGGCTGGCGCGGGCCGATCAGGTTGGTGAAGAGGCCGCCGCCGGGTGTGGTGTAGTCGATCCAGATGCCGATCCGGTCGGGGCGGATGTCGAAGCGGAAGGTGTAGGTCCCGGCGACGGGCTGGAAGGGCGAGACGTGGAAGATCTTCTGCGCGACGATCGTGTCCTCGCGGGTGATCGGCGCGCGGTCCTCGCGGTGGCAGAGGTAGGAGTGGCGGTCGCCGTAGGTGTTTGTCACCTCGGCGATCACCGCGCGCAGGTGGCCGAGGTGATCGTAGGCGAGCCAGAACGAGACCGGGTTGAAGACGTGGCCCAGCAGGCGCGGCTGGGCGAGAAGGAGGAGGCGGTCGGCGGCAAGGTTGTGCCGGGTCAGCACCTCGCGCGCCCAGGCGGCTCCGCTGCCCTGGCCGGGGGTGCCGCCGTGGTCAGTGTCGTGGACCGACATCAGGTTGCGGGCGTTGCGCGAGAAGAGCGTGGGGCCCCTGGCCTTGGCGGGGTCCAGAAGCAGGTAATCGACGGAATAGCGGAAGGCGTTCTTCACGGCGCCCTTGCGGCCGTGGAAGGTTTCCGCCGGGATCCGCTGGACCCCCGTATGCCGGTTTGCGGTCATGCGACCAGCCGGAAGGCGTGCCGTTCGGCCATCGCCTGCACCACGTCCACGGCCGAGGCGAAGCCGTCCTCGTGGAAGCCGTTCTTCATCCAGGCGCCGCAGAACCAGGTGTTGCGGCTGCCGTTCATCGCGCGGATGCGGTCTTGCGCGGCGAAGGCGGCGACGTCGAAGACCGGGTGGTGGAAGGTGGTCACGTCGTGGATCAGCGCGTCCTTGATCGGGCGGCTGGTGTTCAGCGTCACGAACAGCGGGTCATCCTGCGGGATCGGCTGCAGCGAGTTCATCCAGTAGGTCAGGTCGATGCGGTCGCCGGGGCCGGCCTTGGGCTCGACATAGGACCACGAGGACCAGACCTTGCGCGACCGCGGCATCAGCGCGGCGTCGGCGTGCAGCACCGCCTCGTTCGGCTGGTAGCGGATGGCGGCCAGCGCGCCGGTCTCCTCGGGCGTGCCGTCGGCCAGCAGCTTCAGCGTGATGTCGGAATGGGTGGCGAAGATCACGTCGTCGAACAGCTCGGGCTCACAGCCCTGGGCGCGGACGAAGACCGATCCGGCCTCGCGCCGGACGGAAGCGACGGGGGTGGCAGTGCGGATGTCGACGCCCTGGGCGGTCATCGCGGCTTGCAGGCGGCGGACGTATTCGATCGAGCCGCCCGTGACCGTGTACCACTGGTGCTGGCCCTCGATGTCCATCAGCGCGTGGTTGCGGAAGAAACGGACCAGGGCCTGGGCCGGGAAGTCCAGGATGCCCGAGGTCGGGGTGGACCAGATCGCGCCCGAGAACGGGGTGATGTAGTGGTCACGGAAGTAGCTGCCGGTGCCAAGCCGCCCCAGAAGCTCGCCGATGGTCATGGCGGGGTCGTTGGCGACGGCCTCGGCATTGCGGTTGAAGTGCAGGATGTCCGACAGCATCCGCAGGAAGCGCGGGTTGAAGGCGTTGCGGCGCTGGGCAAAGATCGCGTCGAGCGAGGCCAGGCCGTATTCCACCGCCCCACCCCGGATCGAGGCGCCGAAGGACATGCTGCTTTCGGTGACCGGGACGTCCAGTTTCTCGAAAAGCCGCACCAGATGCGGATAGTTCACCCGGTTGAAGACGATGAAGCCGGTGTCGACCGGCTGGTCCCGCCGCTTGCCCGCGATCACCGTCCGGGCATGGCCGCCCAGACGAGGCTCGGCCTCGAACAGGACCACCGAATTGCGGTCTGCCAGCATGTGCGCTGCGGCCATGCCGGAAATGCCCCCCCCGATCACGGCGATGCGGCGGGGGGTGGGGCCGAACTGTTCGAAAGGCATTTAAGCGGACTTCCCTTGATCTGGTCTTCACATGGTTACGCAACGGATGCCTGATCGGATCACCCTGCCTTCGGCGGGGCGGGGCGGGGCTGAAGAAAGCCTCCGGCCAGGTGGTCCCACCCTGACAGAGGCCGGAAAACTGTCAAACCAAGTTGACACATTTCCTTGACTTGTTGCCCGGCTGCGCCATGTCGCTGAAAAATGATCCGGCTGCGGGTTGCCGACGTAGAAGCTGTATGATGCTTGACGCCAGCAGAACCGCTATGACGGAACAGGCCATGCCGCCGGTGCTTTCGGGCGCGGTTGCTCGGGCCGGTTCGCGGCACAAGAAGGACGGGTCGTTGGCGAAGGCAAAGGTGGAGGACGAGACAGACTGGGCCGGCCTTCTGGTGAAGGTGCGCGACCATCAGGACAAGGCGGCCTTTGCGGCGCTGTTCCGGCACTTTGCCCCACGGGTGAAGGCCTTCCTGATGAAATCGGGGGCAGGTGCTGCGCTGGCCGAGGAATGTGCTCAGGACGTCATGGCGACGCTCTGGCAGAAGTCGCATCTCTTCGACCCCAGCCGGGCCAGCGTGGCGACCTGGGTCTATACCATCGCCCGCAACCGGCGGATCGACGCGCTGCGCAAAGCGCGCCGGGCCGAGCCGGAGGAACTGGACTGGGGGCCGGAGCCAGAGCCTGACATGGCCGAGGTGCTGGAGACCCAGCAAGAGACGGAACGGCTGGGGCGCGCTTTGGCGGCGTTGCCTGCGCCACAAAGGACACTGATCGAACGCGCCTTCTACGGCGACCTCTCGCACAGCGAGATCGCCGCCGAGACCGGGCTTCCCCTGGGGACGATCAAATCGCGGATTCGGCTGGCGCTGGACAAGCTGCGCCACCAGATGGGTTGAAGGACGAAGCAGGACATGACGATACGCCACCATCTCTCGGACCAGCTCTTGATGGGCTATGCGGCCGGCCAGCTGCCCGAGGCCTTCAACCTGGTCGTCGCGACACATGTGTCGCTGTGTGACGACTGTCGGGCCAGGCTTGCGTCGTTCGACGCCGTCGGCGGAACCCTTCTGGAGGAGGCGGACGAGATCGCGATGGGCGAGGATGCGCTCGCCCGGACGCTGGCCCGGATCGAGGGGCTGCCGCAGGCGACGCGGTCGCAGCCGCTGAAACCGGCGGGCATCTTCCCGGCACCGCTGGCCGAATATGTCGGTGGCGACCTGTCGGCGGTGCGTTGGCGCAGAGTCGGGGGTGGGGTCAAGCAGGCGATCCTGCCCACCGGCAAGGACGCCTCGGCGCGTCTGCTGTATATCCCGGCCGGCAAGGCGGTGCCGGACCACGGCCACCGCGGGATGGAGCTGACGCTGGTCCTTCAGGGGGCTTTCGCGGACGCAAACGACCGGTTCGCGCGCGGCGACATCGAGATTGCCGATGAGGATCTGGAGCACACGCCCGTGGCACTGGCCGGGCAGGACTGCATCTGTCTGGCGGCGACGGATGCGCCCTTGCGGTTCCTGGGTCTGATCCCGCGGCTGGCGCAGCCGCTTCTGCGCATCTAAAGGCCGAAGTATCGGACTGCGATCATCGGCCCGTCCCCCGAAAGGTGGGCGGGCTGATGCGTCAAAAGCAGGTCGCCCGCGGCTGCCGGCTTGCCGTTCACCCGGCACAAGCCCAAGGCATAGAGCGCCAGCTTGCCGCCTTCCGGCAGGGACAGGTTCTGCGCGACGATCACCTTGGGCCGGGGCAGGTGGCTGGCGGTCATGACGTTGAAGTCGTCGGAGGGTTGGCCGTCGGTTCTGGTCGCCAGAACCTCGACGTCACCTGGAAACGCCACCGGGATCAGCGGGTCACAGCGGAGGTCCAGGCCAGGGCCGGTCAACCGGAACCCCGCGCCGGTCAGGACCGTGAGGTTGCGCTCGATGCCGGGAAACAGCGAGAACGGCCCGTCTTCGACCACCGAGGCGCGGGAGAGGCGGAGGAGCGTTCTGCCTGCCGGATCGGTCAGATGCAGCAGCTCGGTCGTCACGCCGCGCCCGTTCTTCCAGGGCTGGGTCCGGTAGTCGGTGGGGGTCAGGTGGATCATGGCTGTCCTTCATCGGGCGGTGGGCGAACCCGCAAGCGGGACCGCCCACCCTACTCGGCCGCGTCGATCACTCTGGCGGGGTTGGGTGCGGTCAGGTCAGGTGCCAGTTCCTCGAAGTCGAAGTTGTCCAGCCTGCGGGCGCGCTTCCCGGCCTTCTCGGAGGAGATCTTGATGTCCTCGATGTCCTTCGCCGCCTGGCCGAAGTGGCGGTCCAGGCTTTCGACGCGAGTCCCCAGGCGGTCGATGTCGGCATGAAGCAGCGCCAGTTCCTTGCGGATCGCGCCGGCCTGTTCGCGCATCCGCGCGTCCTTCAGCACCGCCCGCATCGTGTTCAGCGTCGCCATGCAGGTGGTGGGCGAGACGATCCAGACCTTGGCCGCGAATCCCTCGCGCACGACGTCGGGAAAGTTCGCGTGCAGTTCGGCGTAGACCGCTTCCGAGGGCAGGAACATCAGCGCGCCATCGGCGGTCTCGCCTTCCAGGATGTATTTCTCGCTGATCGCGCGGATATGGCTGCGGACGGCGGTGCGCATCAGTTGCGCGGCCTCTTGCAGCAGGCGGGGCGAGTCGGCGCGGCGCAGCGCCTCGTAGGCCTCCAGCGGGAACTTGGCGTCGATGGCAATGGGGCCGGGCGGGTTCGGCAGGTGGATCAGGCAGTCGGCGCGGCGGCCGTTGGAAAGGGTGGCCTGCATCGTGTAGGCGTCCTTCGGCAGGGCCTTCTGCACGATGTCGTGCAGCTGGATTTCCCCGAAGGCCCCCCGGGTCTGCTTGTTCGACAGGATGTCCTGCAGGGAAAGCACATTGCCCGACAGCTTTTCGATGTTGGCCTGCGCCTTGTCGATCGTCGCCAGCCTTTGCTGAAGCTCGCCCAGTGACCGCGCCGTCCGCGTCGAAGTCCCGTGCAGGGCTTCGGTCATCTGGCGCTGCACTTCGGCCAGGCGGCTCTCCATCACCTGCAGCATCGCGGTCTGGCTGACGGCTTGGGTTTCCGAGACGTGGTGCAGGCCACCGGCAAGCCGCTCCTGCCCGTCACCCAGGGCCTGCAGGCGCGAGGAGAGCCAGGACACCTCGCGCATCAGCGGCGCGGCGGTCGAGGAGGCCCGGGCGGCGGCGCGCAGGATCAGCACCAGGAACACCAGCAGCACCAGCGCAGCCCCGCCGAGAAGCAGGATCTCGGGCGAGTTCCACGCATGGCTCTGGCCGAACAGCGAGATCATCGGCGGCCAAACAGCCGTTCGATGTCGTGCAGCGACAGTTCCACATAGGTGGGCCGCCCGTGGTTGCACTGGCCGGACAGCGGTGTCGCCTCCATCTCGCGCAGCAGGGCGTTCATTTCCTCGGGTCGCATCTGGCGGCCCGAGCGGACCGAGCCGTGGCAGGCCATGCGCGACAGGAGCGCGTCGATCCTGGCGCGGACCAGCTGGCTGTCGCCGCTGTCGGCCAGTTCGTCGAGGATGTCGCGGATCAGCGCCGCGCCGTTGACCGGACCCAGGACCGCGGGCGTTTCGCGGATCGCCACGGCATTGCCGCCGAAGGGTTCGATGCCGAGGCCGACCTCGGCCAGCGCCGGGGCTGCGTCCAGAAGGCGGGCGGCGTCCGTCGGGGAAAGCTCGACGATCTCGGGGATCAGCAGCGCCTGGGCGCGGATGCCGGTCTCGGCCAGCTGGCGTTTCAGGCGTTCGTAGACCAGGCGCTCGTGGGCGGCGTGCTGGTCGACGATGACAATGCCGGTGGCGATCTGGGCGACGATGTAGTTTTCGTGCAGCTGGGCGCGGGCGGCACCGAGGGGGTGCGCCTGGGGCTGCTCGTCGTGCGGCTGCGCCTTCTCCTCGCGGGGGGGGGCGAAGGCGGCGGCCTGGGGGGCCTCGGCAAAGCCGGGGGCCTGGAAGGCATAGGCGCGGGCGAAACTGGCCGGGCTGGGGCGGTCCATCTGGTAGACGCGCGCCGGTTCGGGGCGGAACGCGTCCAGCGTGGCCGCGCCCAGAGTGGAAGACGCGCGGTGGCCGGCGCCGGTCAGCGCGGATTTGAGCGCGGTGATGATCAGGCTGCGGGCCGCGTCGGGTTCGCGGAAGCGGACCTCGGCCTTGGCGGGGTGCACGTTCACATCGACGCGCTGCGGGTCGGCGATCAGGTTCAGCACCGCAGCGGGGTGGCGGTCACGGCTGAGGACGTCGAAATAGGCGGCGCGGAGGGCACCGTAAAGCATCCGGTCCAGCACGGGCCGCCCGTTGACGAACAGGTACTGCTGCGCTGACGACCCGCGCGAATAGGTCGGCAGCGCGGCATAGCCCTGCAGCCGCAACCCCTCGCGTTCGGCGTCGATGCGCAGGGCGTTGTCGGTGAAGTCACGGCCGATGACAGAGGCCAGGCGGGATTGCAGCGCATCAAAGAGGTCGCCACTTGCCGGATCGGCGCGGAACAGGGTCCGCGCCTCGCCCCCCGTCACGTCGCGCAGGGTGAAGCCCACCAGCGGTTCGGCCATCGCCAGACGGCGGATCACTTCCGAGACGGCCTGCAGCTCGGCGCGGTCCGATCGCAGGAATTTCAGCCGGGCCGGCGTGGCGAAGAACAGGTCGCGAAGCTCGACCACGGTGCCACGGGTCAACGCCGCAGGGCGCACCGGCGACAGGCGGCTGCCCTCGCAGGCGATCTGCGCCGCCTCGCCCTCGGCCCGGCTGGTGATCGTCAGCCGCCCCACGGCGCCCAGGCTGGGAAGCGCCTCACCCCGGAAGCCGAAGCTGCGGATGTCCAGCAGATCCGAGCCGTCGATCTTTGACGTCGCATGGCGCGACAGGGCCAGGGGCAGGTCCCCGGCCGTCATGCCGCAGCCGTCGTCCGTGACCCGGACCAGCGTCTTGCCGCCATCGGCGATGTCGACCTGAATCCGCGACGCCCCGGCGTCCAGGGCGTTTTCGACCAGCTCCTTCACCGCCGAGGCGGGACGCTCCACCACCTCACCGGCGGCAATGCGGTTGATCGCGGCCTCGTCCAGTTGCCGGATGACCGGACGGCCCTGCGCGCCCGTTATCTTGGGGGTGTAAAGCGTCATGCCGCTATCTGTAGCAGGCGTACTTGAGTCGGGGAAGAACGAAACCGGACTGGCGGCTTCGGACTTGCGCTTTGTCCGGCTTGCGTCATACCGAAAGGAAAAGGCGCGCTGAACGCCAGCAACGTCAAGGGGGACGGACATGCAGGATATCCTGGCGCTCGCCGGCACCAATCTTCTGACGCCGATGATCCTGTGCTTCGCACTTGGTCTCTTCGCGGCGCTGGCCCGCAGCGAGTTGTCGATCCCCGAAGCGGTGGCGAAGGGAATGTCGATCTACCTGCTCTTCGCCATCGGCTTCAAGGGCGGGGTCGCTGTCGCCGATCACGGGCTGGATGCGACGCTGATCGCGGCGCTGGTTGCCGGGTTGGTCCTGTCCTTCATCATCCCGTTCGCCGCATTTGCCCTGCTGAAGGTGATGACCCGGCTGTCGCCAACCGATGCCGCCGCCGTCGCCGCGCATTACGGCTCGATCTCGATCGTGACCTTCGTCACCGGGTCCGCGGTCGTGCAGTCCGCCGGGCTGGTGGCCGAGGGGTACATGGTCGCCGTCGCCGCCGCGATGGAGGCCCCGGCGATCATCGCGGCGCTGTACCTCGTCTCGCGCTCGGGCGGGCGGACCGAGAAGATCGATGCCGATCTCTGGCGCGAGATCCTGCTGAACGGGTCGATCGTGCTTCTGGTCGGCTCGTTCCTGATCGGCTTTGTCACCGGAGACCCCGGCATGAAGCGGATCGAGGCGTTCATCGTGGCACCCTTCCAGGGGGTGCTGTGCCTGTTCCTGCTTGACATGGGCCTGGTGGCGGGCCGGGGGATGCGGAGCTCGAGAGGCGTGATGACGCCAGGGGTGCTGGCCTTCGGCCTGGTGATGCCGGTCGTCGGCGCCGGGTTCGGGCTGGCGGCGGGAATGATCCTTGGCCTGTCGGTGGGCGGCGTCGCACTGCTGATGATCCTTTCCGGTTCGGCGAGCTACATCGCAGTGCCCGCCGCGATGCGGGTGGCGCTGCCCGAGGCCAATCCGTCGATCTACCTCACGCTGTCGCTGGGGGTGACTTTCCCGTTCAATCTGGTGATCGGAATTCCGGCCTGGGTGGCCGTGGCACAGGCGTTGGGGGGCTGACATGCAGACGCACAAGGCGAAACGGGTCGAGATCATCATCGAAGCCCCGATGGAAAACCGGCTTACCACCGCACTGGAAAAGGCCGGGGTCACGGGATTCACCGTCCTGCCCGTGCTCGGCGGCTCTGGTCGGTCCGGTCGCTGGACGCGCGAGGGGCAGGTCGGCCGCAGCGGCATGGTCGCCGTGGTCTGCCTTGTCCGGCCGGAAAAGCTGGACACGCTGCTCGAGGCGGCCTTCACGGTCGTCGACCGCCACATCGGCGTGATCGGCGTCATGGATGCCGAGGTCCTGCGGGCCGATCGCTTCTGACGCCGGACCGGGGCACCTCCTCGTGCGACTTCGTCTTCTCGTCGGAGGACCAGCCGCGGTCAGCCACGGCAGCGGACAGAAGGCGCCAGATCCCCGGCGTCCGCGCCCAGGATATGGAAATCATGCAGGTTTTCCGTCTGTCCGCCGTGGACAGATCAGGCCGCAAGGTCCCCTGACCCCACCGCATACAACCCCGCTGCCCCTTCCTTTGCCTGGGCCAGCAGACCCCCCAGCTCTGGCAGCAGCCGTCGGACCATGACCCGGGCCAGGGCCTCGCGCCCCGGATCGGCCAGCGCCGCCTTCAGGTGCGCCTGCCCGCCCAGGACCCGCGCGAAGGCCCGCAGGTAGGGGGTCGCCCCCGCGAAACGGTCGTTGAGGGGCAGCGCCAGTACCGCCTCGGTGCCTTCCCGCAGCGCCTCGGCCGCCTGCCAGACCTCGCCGGCCAGATCGGGCAGGCGGGCGCGGCCGGCTTCGGCCCCGCGCTGGACCTCGTCGATCAGCCGGAACGCCGCCTCGCCCCCGTCGGCCAGCTTCCGCCCCACCAGATCCATCGCCTGGATGCCGTTGGTCCCTTCATAGATCGGCAGGATGCGTGCGTCCCGCAGGTATTGCGCCGCCCCCGTCTCTTCGATGAACCCCATGCCCCCATGCACCTGCACCCCGAGGCTCGCCACCTCGCAGGCCACATCGGTCCCGTAGGCCTTGGCGATGGGGGTCAAGAGCGCCGCGCGGGCCTGCCAGTCCGCACTGCCCGTCGCCGTCGCCATGTCGATCGCCTTGGCGCAGGCCAGCGAGATCGCGCGGGCGGCAAAGACCTCGGCCCGTGCCGTCGCCAGCATCCGGCGGACGTCGGCATGATCCAGGATCGGGCCGTCCGGCGACAGCGGCGTCGCCCCCTGGTGCCGCACCTCGGCATAGGCCTGCGCGTGCTGAAGCGCGGCCTCGGCCAGGCCCACGCCCTGAGCGGCGACGGAAAGCCGGGCGTTGTTCATCATCGTGAACATCGCCGCCATCCCCTTGTGCGGCGCCCCCACCAGCCATCCCCTCGCGCCAGAGTACTCCATCACGCAGGTCGGGCTGCCGTGGATGCCCAGCTTGTGCTCCAGGCTGACGACACGCAGGCTGTTGCGCTCGCCAGGCTGCCCCTTGGCGTCGGGGATAAGCTTCGGGACCATGAAAAGGCTGATCCCCTTCGTCCCCTCGGCCCCGTCCGGCAGGCGCGCGAGGACCAGGTGGCAGATGTTCGGAGTGAGGTCGCTGTCCCCCCAGGTGATGAAGATCTTCTGCCCGGTGATCGCATAGGTCCCGTCCCCGTTCGGCACCGCCTTCGTCCGCAGCGCGCCGACATCCGAACCTGCATGCGGTTCGGTCAGGTTCATCGTCCCGGACCATTCGCCCGAGGTGAGCCGGGGCAGGTAGAGGGCCTTCATCTCATCGGACGCATGATGCTCCAGCGCCTCGATCTGGCCCTTGGTCAGCAAAGGCTTCAGGTGCAGGGCCAGGCAGGCGCCGGACATCATCTCGTCGACCCCCAGCGTCAGCGAGATCGGCAGTCCCATGCCGCCGTGGTCGGGGCTGGCGGCCATGCCGACCCAGCCGCCGTCGGCAATCGCGCGGTAGCCCTCGGCAAAACCGGGCGAGGAGACGACGGTGCCGTTCTCCAGCCGCGCGGGGTGCTGGTCGCCGACCCGGTTCAGGGGCGCAAGGATGTCGGTCGACAGCCGCCCGGCCTCGGTCAGGATCGCATGCGCCAGGTCCGGCGTGGCGGCAGCGAAACGGTCGGTCGCCGCGACCTCGGCAAAGCCCACCACGTGATCCAGGATGAAGCGGATATCCCTGACGGGTGCGCGGTAGGGCATCGGGGCCTCCTGGGTCAAAGCTTGGCAAGACGGGGCTGGCTTGTGGGCGGCCCGTCGCAAGGCTATTGCATTCGCCGAACCCATCAAGTTGGACGCTGCGTCACCATGACCGGAACCCTAGCCCCAGGCGATGCCGGGATCGCCGAAGCCGCGCGGCTGCTGTCGGCGGGCGAGCTGGTCGCCTTCCCGACCGAGACGGTCTACGGGCTGGGCGGAGATGCGCGATCCGACCGGGCGGTGGCGCGGATCTACGAGGCGAAGGGGCGGCCAAGCTTCAACCCGCTGATCGTCCACCTGCCCGATCTTGTCGCGGTGGAAAAGATCGCGCACGTTGGACCCAAGGCGCGGATGCTGGCGCAGGCCTTCTGGCCGGGGCCGCTGACTCTGGTGCTGCCCGTGCGGGAGCGGGCGGGGCTATCGCCTCTGGTGACGGCGGGGCTGCCGACGGTGGCCGTGCGGATCCCGGCGCATCCGCTGGCGCAACGGCTGCTTCGGGCGTTCGGGGGCCCGCTTGCGGCACCGTCCGCCAACCCCTCGGGACGGGTGTCCCCCACCGAGGCCGCGCATGTGCTGGAGGGTCTGACGGGCCGGATCGCGGCGGTGCTGGATGGCGGTCCCTGCGCGGTGGGGCTGGAGTCGACCATCGTCCTGGCCGACCCCCAGCCGGTGCTGCTGCGCCCCGGCGGAGTGCCGGTGGAGGCGCTGGAAGCAGCCCTGGGCGAGCCGCTGGCAACCGGCGGCGACGCGGGAAAGCCGACGTCTCCGGGCCAGCTGGCCTCGCACTACGCCCCCGATGCCGCCCTGCGGCTTGACGCGACCGAGGCGCGGCCGGGTGAGGTTCTGGTCGGCTTCGGGCCGGTGACGGGCGCCTTGTCGCTGTCCGAGACCGGCGATCTGGTCGAGGCGGCGGCCAGGCTGTTCCAGCTGCTGCGCGAGGCGGACCGGCTGGCGGGGCCGGGCGGGCGCATCGCCTTTGCCCCGGTGCCCGAAACGGGGCTGGGCCGCGCGATCAATGACCGGCTGCGGCGGGCGGCGGCTCCGCGCGGCGTCCAGCCCGCCACCTCGGCGTCACACCCGCGCGGTCCGGTGGGCGAGACAGCAAAGTTTCCCCGTTAATTTTCGGTTCACCTATGCCATATTCCTGCCGGGCCTGAGAGCCTGAGCAATCGGAAAGTCCGCCGACCAAGGCAGGACACAAAAGGGAACCGTGGAATGTTTAACGAATTCAAAACCTTCATCGCGCGCGGCAACGTGATGGACCTTGCGGTCGGTGTGGTCATCGGCGCTGCCTTCACGGCCATCGTCACCTCGCTGGTCGACGACCTGATCAATCCGCTGATCGGCCTGATCGTGGGTGGCGTGGACTTCAGCGGTCTGAGCGTCGGCCTTGGTGATGCCCAGTTCATGTACGGAAACTTCATCACCGCGATCATCAAGTTCGTGATCGTGGCCTGGGTGGTGTTCCTGATCGTGAAGGCGGTGAACCGGATGATGCCGAAGAAGGAAGAGGCTCCGCCCGCTCCGACGGGTCCGTCGGACAACGAGCTGTTGAAGGAAATCCTGGCCACGCTGAAGGCCAAGTAAGGCTGCAGGTCAGGGCGTCTGGCCGCGCAGATGGGGCACCGTGGCTCTGGTGCCCCATCTGCGCGGCAGGGCGGCGTCGTTGCGGCGTCAGAGCTTCAGCGCCTCTGCAGCCGCAATCGCCGGCAGGCCAAGCGCCAGGCCCACGGCGGCGTAGGTCAGCTTGCCGGCATGGACGTTCAGCCCGTGCAAGAGGTGCCGGTCGTCGGCGCAGGCCTGTTTCCAGCCCTTGTCGGCCAGGGCCAGCATGAAGGGCATCGTGGCGTTGCCCAGTGCCTGCGTCGAGGTGCGGGCGACCGCGCCGGGCATGTTGGCGACGCAGTAATGCATGATGCCGTCGACCTCGTAGATCGGATCCTGGTGGGTGGTGGCGCGGGAGGTCTCGAAGCAGCCGCCCTGGTCGATGGCGACGTCGACCAGCGCCGCGCCGGGCTTGAGCTCTTTCAGCTGGGCCTTCGAGATCAGCTTCGGCGCCGCGGCTCCGGGGATCAGGACCGCGCCGATGATCAGGTCGGCTTCGCGGGCCAGCGAAATGGTGTTGCCGGCGCTGGCATAGGCGTTCTTGAACTGGCCGCCAAAGACATCGTCCAGATAGCGCAGCCGGTTGACCGCGCGGTCGATGACCGTGACATCCGCGCCCATCCCGGCGGCGACCTTGGCCGCGTGGGTCCCGACGACGCCGCCGCCGATGACCAGCACCTTGGCCGGAAGCACCCCCGGCACGCCACCCAGCAGCACACCGCGCCCGCCATTGGCCTTCTGCAGGGTCCAGGCCCCGACCTGCGGGGAAAGGCGGCCCGCAACCTCGGACATCGGGGCCAGAAGGGGCAACCCGCCGCGGTCGTCGGTCACCGTCTCGTAGGCGATGCAGGTGGCGCCGCTGGCCAGAAGGTCGTGGGTCTGCTCCGGGTCCGGGGCGAGGTGCAGGTAGGTGAACAGGACCTGGCCTTCGCGCAGGCGCTTCCGTTCCACGGCCTGGGGCTCCTTGACCTTGACGATCATGTCGGCCCTGGCAAAGACCTCTTCCGCGGTGTCGACGATCCGGGCCCCGGCCGCGACATAATCGGCGTCGGCAAAGCCTGCGCCCATCCCGGCCTTGGTCTCGATCATCACCTCATGGCCGTGGGCCACCGCCTCGCGCGCCGCGTCCGGGGTCATCCCGACGCGGAACTCTTGCGGCTTGATCTCTTTCGTGCATCCGATTTTCATGATTTCCTCCCTGCGGGACCTGGTCCCTGTGGGCGCAATCGTGATCCGATTTCGTGGCAATGCTTTGATTTCTGGTTGGCGCGCAGCCCAGTTCTGCGTAACTTCTTCGAAGGAACCGACACTTTGCCGGAGGATCTTGCATGACCCCGGATCTTGACGCCACCGACCGTCGCATCCTGACCGTCTTGCAGAAGAACGGCCGGATCACCAATGCCGAACTCTCCGAGGTGGTGAACCTGTCGCCGTCGGCCTGTCACCGCCGGGTTCAGCGGCTGGAGGAGGAGGGGTTCATCGCGGGCTACGTCGCCCTGCTGGACGCCCGGCGCATGGGGCGGATGACCACGGTCTTCGTCGAGATCACGCTGCAAAGCCAGGCCGAGGACCTGCTGGACGCCTTCGAGCGTGAGGTGGCCAAGGTGCCGGATCTTCTGGAGTGTCACCTGATGGCAGGGACGGCGGATTACCTGCTGAAACTGATGGCCGAGGACACCGAGGATTTCGCCCGCATTCACCGGCAGTTCCTGTCGCGCCTGCCGGGGGTCCGGCAGATGCAGTCCAGCTTTGCGCTGCGGACGGTGGTGAAGACGACGGCGCTGGCAGTCTAGGCGGCGGCCTGCTGGTAGCCCTGCAGATAGCCCATCACCGCGCGGCGGGTGCGGTCGGTCAGGGCGCCACGGTCGGCCTCGTGCGCCTCGCTGGCGGCGTCGATCATGCCGCGCAGGATGGCCAGGATGTCCTGCGCCGTCGTCTCGGGGCGCTGGATCTTCAGCTCGTCCAGACGGGCGGCGATCAGCACGGTGATCCGGGCAGAGAACTCGGCAGCTTCCGGGTCCGGCGGCATCTGGCTGCGCGCCAGGTTCAGCGTCCGCGACAGCGATGGACGGGCCAGGTAATGCGCCACGGTCGCCTCGATCAGCTCATCCACCAGATCGGTCAGGGTGTGCGCCGCGTCCGAGCTGACGATCCGCTCCACCGCTTCCAGGAGGTTCGCCCGCTCTGCCCGGATCAGGGCGGCGAGCAGCGCGTGCTTGCCGGGGAAGTACTGGTACAGCGACCCGATCGAGACCCCGGCCCGCGCTGCGACGGCGTTCGTCGTCAGCGCATCCAGCCCTCGACCCGAGCAGAGGTCGGCTGCGGCGGCAAGGATCCCGTTCACTTTTGCGCGGGAGCGGTCTTGGCGGGGGTGTTTGCGAAGTTCGATCATGACCCAACGGTAGGCGGTCTGATTGCGGCAGAAAACTGTTAAATGTGGCGACATTTGGAAATAGATTGTTGATGCTCGCCCAAGTTGCAACACGGCCCCGCCACAATGCTGCCACACAATCAAAGGTTGCGGGCGGTGCCATTGTCGCGCTGACGAAGGGGCAAAGAAAAACCCCCGGCCTCGCGGACGGGGGTTGATCGGGACGGGAATCGCTTCCCCAGTGTCGCTGTGACGTCTTAGAGACCGCCTTCGCGCTGAAGCTTCTTCCGCGCAAGTTTCCTTGCACGGCGCACGGCTTCGGCTTGTTCGCGTGCCTTCTTGACGGAGGGCTTCTCGAAATGTTGCTTGAGCTTCATTTCACGAAACACCCCTTCGCGCTGAAGTTTCTTCTTCAGAGCACGGAGAGCCTGTTCGACGTTGTTGTCGCGGACGCTGACCTGCATGTGGTTGTCACCACCTTCCTAAGCTAGAGTTGCACTATGATGTGCAGGCCGGGGCGCTATATCAAAGCGACACCGGCTTGTCTACCAAGAGGAGGACGCGATGTCCGAGGATGAACTCAAGGCTCGCGTGCTGGATGCCGCGCTGTCGCATGTGCCGTTCGACGGCTGGTCCGAACGGACCCTGGCCGCGGCAATCACCGAGTCAGGTGTGGCACCCGCTCTGGCCCGGTCGCTGTTCCCGCGCGGGGGCGTCGACCTGGCGCTGGCCTATCACCAGCGCGGCGACCAGGCGATGGTGGCGGCACTGGCGCAGCGGAACCTGGCGGCCCTGCGGTTCCGGGACCGCATCGCCCTGGCCGTGCGCCTGCGGCTGGAAGGTGCCGACCGCGAGCTGGTGCGGCGGGGGACGACGCTTTTCGCGCTGCCGATGCATGCGGCGGACGGGGCGCGGGCGATCTGGCAGACGGCGGACCGGATCTGGACGGCGCTGGGCGACAGCTCGCAGGACCTGAACTGGTACACCAAGCGCGCCACGCTGTCGGCGGTCTATGGCGCGACGGTGCTGTACTGGCTGGGCGACGATTCGCCCGAGGCGCAGGACACCTGGAATTTCCTGGACCGGCGCATCGACCAGGTCATGCAGGTCGAGAAGCTGAAGGCCGGTTTTCGGGAAAATCCGTTTGGAAAGGCCTGGATGGCGGGACCCGGCAAGATTTTTGAAACCATTCGTGCGCCAAGACTGCCGGATGACCTGCCCGGCCGCACCCGCAGATAGACCAAGGACCGAAGATGACCCTGTCGCACAGCATGCTTGCCATCGAGATTTCGTCCCCCGGCGGGCCTGATGTGCTGCAGCCGGTCTCGGTGCCGGTTCCGGTGCCGGGGCACGGCCAGATCATCATCCGCGTCGCCTATGCCGGGGTGAACCGCCCCGATGCCCTGCAGCGCGCCGGGGCCTATGCGCCGCCGCCCTCGGCCTCGCCACTGCCGGGGCTGGAATGTTCGGGGACGGTGGTCGAGGTGGGGCCGGGCGTCAGCCGCTGGACGATAGGCGATCAGGTCTGCGCCCTGCTGCCCGGTGGCGGCTACGCCGAATACGTCGCCACGCCCGAGGCGCATGCCCTGCCGATCCCCAGGGGCCTGTCGCTGAAGGAAGCCGCCTGCCTGCCCGAAACCTGCTTCACCGTCTGGTCGAACGTGGTGATGCGCGGCGCCTTGCGCGGGGGCGAGCGGTTTCTGGTTCACGGCGGCACCAGCGGGATCGGGACGACGGCAATCCAGATCGCTCATGCTCTGGGCGCCCGGGTCTTCGCGACCGCGGGCAGCGACAGGAAGTGCCAGGTCTGTCGCGACCTTGGGGCCGAGGCCGCCTTCAACTACCGCGATGTGGACTTCGTGGCCGAGATGAAGGGTTTCGGCGGGGCGAACCTGATCCTGGACATGGTGGGCGGCCCCTATATCGAGCGGAACTTCAAGGCGCTGGCCGACGGCGGGCGGCTGGTGCAGATCGCCTTTCTGCAGGGGGCCAAGGTCACTCTGAACCTGGCCGAGCTGATGACCCGGCGGCTGGTCCTGACCGGGTCCACCCTGCGGCCGCAGTCGGACCTGGCCAAGGCCAGGATCGCCCGGGCGGTGGAGGACCAGGTCTGGCCGATGATCGAACGCGGCGCGGTCAAGGTGGTGATGGACAGCGAATACGACCTGCCCGACGCCCCCGCCGCGCATTGGCGGATCGAATCCGGCAGCCATGTCGGCAAGATCGTCCTCAGGGTCAATCCGTAAGGAAAACCTTACCGTCCTTGCCTTCGTTCTGCCCGCTCTTCTGCTTCACGGCGCTGACAGCTTACCCTAACGTAAGTGCTGGTCAGGCGGGGTTGGAGCTTCCCATCCAGACATTTGCAGCCCGGTGCGGACCCCAGCCGCCTCGGGCATCCAGACTTTTGACGGCAGATATTTTCTGAAATCCCCTGGAACGACACAAGTCCCGTCCGGTCCCGCCTGCCAGTCTAGCGGACCGGCTCCAGCACGGCATCGGGCAACCGGCAATCCCGGCTCACGTCAGCGCCACAGCGCCGGAAGTCCAGATCGCGGGTCAGGCAGATCCGTGCCTCCCGGATCAGGCCCGCCTTGCAGGTGATGGTGATCTGGTCGCGCGCAAGGTCGGGGTTGGCTTCCAGAAACGCCGCTTCGATGACTGCCGCCGGCACCTGAAGACGGCGGGAGACGTCCGCCAGAAATCCGGGAATCGCAACGCGGTCGTAGGCCGCGCGTGCGGTTCGGAAATAGTCGGGCGCGGACAGACCCGAACAGCGCCCGTGCTTCTTCCACTGGTGGAACGCCGGCCCGGCCCCGCCCATGATGTCCGCCATTGCCGCGGTCTGGGCACGGGTCGGATCGCGCCGGGCCGTGCGGCAGAACGCGGGCCAGCCCTCCTCATGCTGCGGCCAGAGGCCGTGCAGGACGAAGGTCAGACCGCGGCCGTCATCGCATTGCGGGTCATCGCGGGAATCGCCCTCCAGCGCGCACCAGGCTGCCGACCAGGACAGCGACAGGACGTAATAGTCGAAGTCCCCGGCCTGCTCGCCCTCGGCCCGCGCGGCATTGGACCAGCACAAAGCCGCGATGGCCAGCAGGAACAGGCGCATTTTCGCTTCCCCTTTGCGCATTTCGGCCCTATATGGGCGCCTGAATTCCCCGAAATCGTGGAACTCGCGGGCCAGGCCCGCAGCCGTTTTCCCGGCACGGGACAGGTTTGTAAAGGAGAGATCCGATGTCGAAACCGCTTATGGCCAAGGCAACTGCCGTCTGGCTGGTGGACAACACGACGCTGAGCTTTGCCCAGATCGCCGATTTCTGCGGGATGCACGAGCTTGAGGTCCAGGGGATTGCCGACGGCGACGTCGCCACCGGGGTCAAGGGTTTCGACCCGGTCGCCAACAACCAGCTTGACCCGATCGAGATCACCCGCGCCCAGGCCGACCCTTTGTACCGGATGAAGCTGAAGTTCAACGCCGCCGCCGTGGGCGAGGAAAAGCGCCGTGGCCCGCGCTACACGCCCTTGTCCAAGCGCCAGGACCGTCCGGCCGCGATCCTGTGGCTGGTGAAGTTCCACCCCGAACTGTCGGATGGCGCCATCGGCAAGCTGGTCGGCACCACCAAGCCGACGATCCAGTCGATCCGTGAGCGGACGCACTGGAACATCGGCTCGATCCAGCCCATCGACCCCGTCGCCCTGGGGCTGTGCAAGCAGACCGAGCTTGATACCGCCGTGCAGGCCGCGGCCCGCAAGAAGGCGGCTGATGGCGTGGTGATGTCCGACGACGAACGGCGCAAGCTGGTGTCGACCGAGCAGTCGCTGGGCATGGCACCCGAGGCGCGGATGCCCTCGTCCCTGTCGGGGCTGGAGGTGTTCGGCGACGAGGAAAAGGACGACAGCCCGGCGTCAGACTTCTCGGATGCCGACAGCTTCTTCAACCTGCCCGCTGGACCGCAGGACGATGACGACAATGATGACGACGATGATCATGACGATGATCACGAAGACGAGGACGAAGACGAAGACGAGGACGACCGTCGCCGCTGATCGCAGGCTTGACGCGCATGTAAAGGCCCGGCCGCACCCGTTGCGGTCGGGCCTTCCACTTGCGGCCGGACCTGTCGCAGGCCTGTAACCTGTCCGTCGCATCAGTGTCGCCAGGCGCTGCTACTCGGCCTTTTCAGCATCCCCCTGAAAAGGACGTCCCTGCCATGAAACACCTCATCGCCTCGGGTCTGCTGGCCATCGGCCTTGCCGCGGCCACCCAGTCCGCCGCCCAGGACACGATCCGCTTCGCCGTCACCGACATCGACGGGATGGAGGCGCTGCAGCGCGAGATGGGGCCGTTCAAGGCTGCGTTCGAAGCAGCCTCTGGTCTGAAGGTCGAGTTCTTCCCCGTCTCGGGCCGCACTGTCGCGGTCGAGGCGATGGCCGCCGATCAGGTCGATTTCGTGCTGACCGGCCCGGCCGAATATGTCGTCTTCAACGCCCGGCTTGACGCGCAGCCGGTCGTGACCTGGGTGCGCCCCGACTATTATTCGACCGTCGTGGTGCTGGACGGCAGCGCGGTCACGTCGCCCGCCGACCTGAAGGGCCAGAAGATTTCGTTCGGCGAGATCGGCTCGACCTCGCAGCATCTGGGGCCGGTCGATCTGCTGGCGCAGGCCGGGCTGACCTACGCCGTGGATTATGAGCCGGTGTTCCTGAACCGCAACGTCGCGGTCGAGGCGCTGATCAGTGGCGAGATCGCCGGGATCGGCCTGAACCGGACCCATATCGACAGCATCACCGAAAAATTCCCGGACCAGAAGTTCCGCGTCCTGGTCAAGGGGCCGCAGCTGCCCGACGACATCCTGCTTGCTTCGCCCAAGGTGGCGCCCGAAGTGGTGGAAACCGTCCGCAAGACCTTTGCCGACAACTCCGAGGCGATCCTGGCGGCGCTGACCTCGACCGAGGAAAACGCCAAATACATCGGCGGCAGGTTCAACGCGACGGTGACGAACGCGGACTACGACGTGGTGCGCAAGATGTTCGAGAACATCGGCATCACCGAGTTCACCGAATTCGTCGGCGAGTGAAGCTTGAACGCCCCGCTGCCCCCGCGCGCGCTGGCCGGCTCTGCCACTGCAGAGCCGGTTCTGGCCGTTGCGGGCCTGACCAAGGACTTTCCGGGCCGCAGGGTGCTTCAGGGTCTCGACTTTTCGCTGTCTCCCGGCCAGGCGACCGCGCTGATCGGGGCGAACGGGTCCGGCAAGTCCACGCTTTTGCGCTGCCTGGTGCGTCTGATCGAGCCAAGTTCGGGCCAGATCCGTATGCTTGGCCGCGACGTGCCCGCCCTGTCCCCCCGCGCCTTGCGCCGGTTCCGGGCCGAGGTCGGCATCGTCTGGCAGCGCCACAACCTGGTCCCCCGCCTGTCGGCCCTGTCGAACGTGATCCACGGCGTCCAGGCCCGGATGTCCGGCCCCCGCGCCTGGGCGCAGGCCTTGGCCCCGGCCCCTGTCCGCGACGAGGCGATGACCTGCCTTGCGCGGGTCGGGCTGGCCGACCGCGCATTGGTCCGCGTCGACAGTCTGTCCGGCGGCCAGCAGCAGCGCGTCGCCATCGCGCGGATGCTGATGCAGCGCCCGGCCTTCATCCTGGCCGACGAGCCCGACGCCAGCCTTGATCCGCAGACCGGGGAAGAGGTGATGTCGCTTCTGCTGAACCTCGTCCGCGACGACGGCCTTTCGCTTCTGGTGATCTCGCATCGGCTGGAGCACACCTTGCGCTTTTCCGACCGCATCCTTGGCCTTGCCGACGGGCGCATCGCGCTGGACCTGCCCACCAGGCGGGCCGATGCAGCCGGTCTTCGGCACTTCTTCGACCACGCCGAGGCCGCATGACCACCCTTGCCCCCGCCCGCTTCCAGCACCGCAGCCTGGTCGAATACGCCGCGCTTCTGGCCGTGCTGGCGCTGGTCGTCACCTCGCTGGCCGCGACCGCGCCCGCGCTGGACCGGCTGGGCAGCGGCATCGCCCGGCTTTTCGCGCCCTCGGGCATGCTGACCCAGATGTTCCCGCCGGATTTCACCCGGATCGAGCCGATCAGCTGGAAGCTGCTGGAGACGTTGCAGATGGCCGTCGCCGGCTGCTTCCTGGGCCTGATCCTGGCGCTGCCCTTCGCGATCCTTGCGACCGACCGGCTGTCGCCGCACCCGCTGGTCCGCCACGCCGCCCGCGCCGTCATCGCGCTGTTCCGCACTGTGCCCGACCTTGTCTGGGCGATCATCTTCATCATCATCGTCGGCCTTGGCCCCGCTGCCGGGGTCATGGCGATCATGGTCGACAAGATCGGCTTCGCCGGCCGCTTCTTCGCCGAAGCGATGGAGGAGACCGACCCCGGCCCGCAGGACGCGCTGCGCGCCATCGGGGCCAGCCGCCTGGGCATCATCGGGTCCGCCGTGATCCCCGCCTGCCTGCCGTCCTTTACCGCCACCTCGCTTTTCGCGCTGGAAAAGTCGGTGCGCGGCTCCGCCGCCCTGGGCCTGGTCGGCGCAGGCGGCATCGGGGTGGACCTCAAGGTCGCCTTCGACCTTTTCAACTATGACGAGGCGCTGGCGATCATCCTTCTCATGCTGGCCCTGGTCGTCGCCGTCGAGCAAGGCTCGGGCTGGATTCGCAGGAAACTGATATGAACCATATCCTTACCGATACCGCACATCTTTACTGGAACGCCGAGTGGCAGAAGGTCAGTGGCTCCAGCCCCTGGGCGATGCCCGAGCCCTGGGCCATCGACCACGCCAGCACCCTTGCGCAAGGGTCGCGCATCCTGGACCTGGGCGCCGGGATCGGGCGGCATGCGCTGGCCTTCGCGGAGGCGGGCCATCAGGTCACCGCGCTGGACGCGTCCGAGGCTGCGACCGCCGCCGTCGCCGCCGCCGCCTTCACGCGAAACCTGACGCTGGACACGGTGCAGGCCCCGATGACCGACCTGCCGTTCGAAACGGCCAGCTTTGATCACGTCCTTGCCTGGAACGTCATCTACCATGGCGACGAATCCGTGGTGCGCCGCAGCCTGTCGGAAGTCGCCCGCGTCCTTCGCCCCGGCGGCACCTTCATGGCGACGATGCTGTCCGCCCGTCGCCTGCCCGTCGAACAGGCCCGCGCCAAGGGCCGCGAGATCAGCCGCAACACCTGGGTCTTCGAGGGCGAAGGCGACAAGATCCACCCGCATTACTTCTGCACCGCGCCCGAACTTCTGTCGCTGATGTGGGGGTTCGAGGTCTTTACCCTCTTCGACCGGCCGCATGAAAAGCCCGGCTCGTGGCACTGGCACCTTCTGGCCGAGCGTCTGGCATGAGCGCCGAACTGATCGAAGGCGCCCGCGTCATCCTTGAGGACCGGGTCGAAACCGCCTCGGTCCGCATCGAGGGCGGCCGCATCACCGGGCTGGACGTCGCCCGCGACGGGGCGTCCATCGTCCCGGCGCGGGGTCGCATCCTGGCCCCCGCCTTCGTCGACATCCACGGCGATGCCTTCGAGCGCCAGGTCATGCCGCGCCCCGGCGTCATGATCCCGGTGGAAACCGCGCTATTGGAGACCGACCGCCAGCTTGCCGCCAACGGCATCGCCACCGCCTACCACGCCCTGACCCTGTCCTGGGAGCCGGGCCTGCGCAGCGTCGACACCGGCTGGCAGATCGTCCACGCGCTTGAGGGCCTGCGTCCGCGCCTGACCGCCGAGAACCGCCTGCAACTGCGGTGGGAGACCTTCTGCCACGAGGCCGAACCCCTGATCGCCCATGCGCTGGCCGGTCCCGACCGACCGGCGCTGGCCTTCAACGACCACACCAGCTCGATGCTGCTGCACTATGACATTCCGGTCCAGGACCGGCCCTTCGACCAGGCGGCCGATTATCCGGTCACGTCCTTCGATGCGCCGCGCTTCGTGAAGAAGATGGCCGACCATGCCCGCCGCGCCCAGGTCTCGGCCGAGGAGTATGTGGCGCTGCTGACCTCGGTCTGGACCCGGCGCGGCGCGGTCCCGGCGCATATCGCCCGGATGGCGGCGCTGGCCCGGTCGCACCAGGCCCCGATGCTGAGCCATGACGACAGCCAGACCGAGACCCGCGCCTACTATCGCGACCTGGGGTCACAGGTGGCCGAGTTCCCGATGCACGACCGCGTCTTCCTTGCCGCGCGCGAGGCGGGCGACTGGATCGTCCTTGGCGCGCCGAACGCCATGCGGGGCGGCAGTCATCTGGGCAGCCCCGGAGCGGCGCAGATGATCGCGCGCGGGCTGTGCGACATTCTGGCGTCCGACTATTTCTACCCCGCCATGCTGGGCGCGATTGTGCGGCTGCACGCCGACCGCGTGGCCCCGCTGCCCGCGCTGTGGAAGCTGGTGTCGCTGAACCCCGCCCGCGCGATGGGCCTTGCCGACCGGGGCCGCATCGCCCCCGGCCAGCGCGCCGACCTTCTGCTGCTTGATTGGCCCGAAGGCCAGACCCCCGCCCCGTTGCGCACCTGGGTTGCGGGGCGTCGCGGCTATTCCGCCTTGTCCACCGTCCCCCAAACCGAGCCCGCCCTCTGAGGAGAGCCCCCGATGTTCGACGCGATTGCCAACTTCGACAGCCTTCCCGCCGCGCCTCAAGTCGACTTCACCTATTCCCACTCTGGCCAGTCGCGCTTTCGCCGCGGCCTGATCCGCGCGGTCGAGACCCTGACCGGCCAGCCAAGGCTGCGGCGGCTTTACCTTGACTGGGCCTGGAGCGACCGCGCGCCCGGGGTCCCGATCTTCTCGGCGGCCCTGCGCCAGTTGCGCATCCAGCCCCGCATCGCCGCAGGGGCGCAGCATCTGGACGCGGTGCCGGCGCAGGGCGGGCTGCTTCTGGTGGCGAACCATCCGTTCGGGGTGGTGGACGGGCTGACCATCGGCCATCTGGGGATGCAGCTGCGCGGCAACGTGCGCATCCTGACCAACAGCCTGCTCTGCCGGGTGCCCGAGGTTGATCCCCACCTTCTGCCCGTCGATTTTTCCGGCACGCCCGAGGCGCGGCGGCTGACCGCCGAGACCCGGCGGCAGGCGGCGGCGCTGCTGGCGGCGGGCAAGGTGGTGGCGGTGTTCCCGGCGGGGGGCGTGGCGACGGCCAACAAGCCGCTCAACGGTCGCGCGGTGGATGCGCCCTGGCATCCCTTCATCGGGCGGCTGGCAACGATCCCCGGCGTCACGACCCTGCCGGTGCATTTCTCCGGCCAGAATTCGCGCCTGTTCCAGATTGCCAGCCACACCTCCTACCCGCTGCGCGTCGCGCTGATCTTCCACGAGACCCGCCGCCGCATCGGTCGCCCGGTCGAGCTGCGCCTTGGCGCCCCCGTCGCGGCCGCCGACCTGGCGCAGCTTGACCGCGACCAGATTGCCGCCGACCTTCGCCGCCGCTGCATGGCGCTGGCCGCCCCCGCCCTGAAGGACCCGGACGAGACCTATGTCTGGCCCAGCCATATCAGGTGGTAGAACCCGTCACACAAGCTTCATTCAGACTTCGACAACCTGTCACATCCGCCCGCTAGGACCGTCGCAACCAAAGGTGAGGGCCGGCGATGCTGGATGTGCAAGGCGTGACGCGGATGTTCGGCCAGAAGGCCGCCGTCGACAACATCAGCTTCCAGATCAACGGCCCCGCTTTCGTCGGCATCATCGGCCGCTCCGGCGCCGGGAAATCCACCTTCCTGCGGATGATGAACCGGCTTCTTGACGCCACCTCGGGCGAGATCCTGGTCGAGGGCCGCAACGTCCTGGCCCTGAAGGGCGCGCAGGCCCGCGCCTGGCAGTCGCACTGCGCGATGATCTTCCAGCAGTTCAACCTTGTGCCGCGGATGGACGTCGCCTCGAACGTCCTGCACGGCGTCCTGAACCGCCGCTCGACCTTTCAGGTCATGTTCAACCTCTGGCCCCGCGCCGACATCCTGAAGGCGCTGGACATCCTTGACCGGCTTGGCATCGTCGAGCAGGCCCCGAAACGGGCCGAGGCGCTGTCGGGCGGCCAGCAGCAGCGCGTGGCCATCGCGCGCGCGCTGATGCAGGACCCCAAGATCATCCTGGCGGACGAGCCCATCGCCAGCCTCGACCCGATGAACGCGCAAGTGGTGATGGACACGCTGAAGCGCATCAACGTCGAGGACGGCCGCATGGTCATCGCCAACCTGCACACGCTGGACACGGCGCGGCGCTACTGTGACCGCGTCATCGGCATGCGCGACGGGCGCATCGTCTTTGACGGCACGCCCGACCAGCTTTCGACCGGCGTCGCGCGCGAGATCTACGGCGCCGACGCCAGCTTCAACGAGGACGCCACCTCGACCTCGATCCCGACCGACACCGCAGCCGACCGGTCCTACGCGGACCTCATGCTGTCGTGACCCCCCGTTACTTCCCGGCCCGCAAGGCCACAACCTTCATGGAGTCCCCATGCAAAAGCTGCTGACTGCAACCGCACTGACCGCGATCCTCGCCTCTTCGGCCTTCGCCCAGGAGGCGATCACCGAATTCAACATCGGCATCCTCGGCGGCGAAAACGCCCAGGACCGCCTGACCAACCAGGAATGTTTCCGCGCCGCGATCGAGGCGGAGCTGGGCGTTCCGGTCAAGCTCTTCGCCCCTGCCGACTATGACGGCGTGATCCAGGGCCTGCTGGGCGGCACGATCGACTATGCCTGGCTTGGGCCGTCGGCCTATGCCAAGATCTACCTGACCGACCCGACCGCAGTCGACCTGAAGCTGACCAAGCAGAACGTCGACGGCTCGACCGGCTACTACTCCATCGGTTTCGCCCGCGCCGACAGCGGCATCACCTCGATCGAGGATGCCAAGGGCAAGGTCTTCGCCTTCGCCGACCCGAACTCCACCTCCGGCTACCTTGTTCCGGGTGCCGAGCTGATGGCAACCTTCGGCCCGCTGGAAGAATTCTTCGGCGAGGTGAAGATGTCTGGCGGCCATGAGCAGTCGATCGTCGGCGTCCACAATGGCGACTTCGACGCCGGCGTGTCCTGGGCCGATGGTCTGGGCAACTGGGAAGACGGCTTCAACTCGGGCGCCTTCCGCCGGGCTGCGGACGCTGGCCTGGTCGACATGAACAACCTGGTCGAGATCTGGCGCTCGAAGCTGATCCCGGAAGGCCCGCTGGTCATCCGTTCCGCCCTGCCGCAAGAGGTCAAGGACAAGGTCACCAACCTGACCGCGAACCTGTGGGAAACCGATCCGGAATGCGCCTACAACGTCGCGGCCGGCGATGCCAAGGACTTCGTCCCGGTCGAGCACTCGGCCTATGACGGCATCATCGCCGCCCGCAAGCTGCAGGAAGGCATGTAAGCCAACCCCCGGCCGGACCCCGACGCTCCCCGGGGTCCGGCTTCTTCATGTCCGGATGTTCCAATGGTCGATGTCGCCTTCGGGCCCGAAAAGGGCCAGCGCCCGAACCTTGCCGACACGCGCGAGGGCTATCTCGACATGGTGCGCCGCAAGCGCATGTATGGCGGCATCCTTCTGGTGTTCTTCATCGCGCTGATGGCCTCGGGCTGGATGGTGTCGGAAGACCGCAACGCCGGTGACTTCTGGCCCGGCGTGCCGCAGGTCTTCGACTTCCCGGCCGAGGTGCTGTCCGAAGCCTGGACCGACCGCGCCAACCTGCCCGGCCTCTTGTGGGACCACACCCCCGCCCTGATCGAGACGATCAACATCGCCGCGGTCGCCACCCTGATCGGCGCCATCGCCGCCATGGCGCTGTCGCTGCTGGCAACGCGGGGCCTTGCCCGCTGGCCCCGGCTGATCCCGGTCTTTCGCCGCACGATGGACGCCCTGCGCGCCATCCCGGAAATCGTGATCGCGCTGGTGCTGATCTACATCCTTGGCGGCGGCCCCGTGCCAGCCGTCATCGCCATCGCGCTGCACACCGGCGGGGCGCTGGGCAAGCTGTTCTCCGAAGTCGCCGAGAACGCCGATACCAAGCCCGTCGAGGGCCTTGCCTCGGTCGGCGCCACCTGGTCGCAGCGCATGTGGCTGGGGGTGATCCCGCAGGTCGCACCCAACTGGCTCAGCTACGCGCTGCTTCGGTTCGAGATCAACGTCCGCGCCTCGGCCATCCTTGGCTTTGTCGGCGAGGGCGGCATCGGCGCCGACCTCAAGGTCGCGATGCAATGGGGCCAGGGCCGCTATGACGAGGTGGTGGCGATCTTCCTGCTCCTGTTCCTCACCATCGTCGTGATCGACCAGGTCTCGGACCACTACCGCCACAAGCTGGTGAGGGGCACCAACCCATGACCGCACCGCTGTCCCCCCCGATTTCCCCCGCGCTTGCCGACAGCGTCACCCGCCGCTTCGCCCGGCGCACGCGGCTGGCCTTTGCGATCCCGGCGGCGATCATCGCCTATCTTGTCTATGCCGCGATCAGCTTCGACGTCGCGGGCCTTGTGCAGCGGGCGCGCATGGACAACGCCGCGATCCTTCTGTCCGATTTCATGTCGCACAAGATTCACGTCACCCGCGACAACGCCTCGGGCGCGGTCAGCGTCTCGGTCGAGGGCGAGACGCGCCACGTCTTTCCCGAGGACCGCATCCCGGACTGGATCACCACCCAGGGCGGGCTGACGACGATCGACCTGACCGGCGGCCATGTCGTCACCTACGACGCCGGCGGCGCGCGCTACGAGGTGCCAGGCTACGGCACCATCGACATCCGCATGGACACCGGCCGCCCGGTCCTGACCGCGCCCGAGCCGATCCCCGACTGGATCAGCGTCTCGCAGAACCGGATCAATGTGACCACCGAGGCCGGCCGCTTCAGCGTCAGCCGCAACCGGACCGAGGTGTTCCGCTATTTCCCGGGGTGGGAGCTGTTCTTCTTCACCCTCGACAGCCCGTTCTATGGCAAGGGCGCGGGCGAGCTTCTGGCGCTGGCCACCACCGGCGACCGGATCGACCCGGCCCGCTCGAACCTGGGTTACATGGCCAGCGAATTCTGGACCAACAAGATGTGGCGGCATGGCGATGTCATGTGGGCGATCTTCGAGACGATCCTGATGGCCTTCCTCGGCACGATGACCGCCGCCATCGTCGCCCTGCCGCTGTCCTTCCTCGCCGCGCGGAACTTCATGCCGCTGGGCATCTTCCGGGGCGCGGTGCGGCGGGTGTTCGACTTCATCCGCGGGGTGGACGGGCTGATCTGGACCATCGTCCTCTCCCGCGCCTTCGGCCCCGGCCCGATGACCGGCGCCATCGCCATCGCGATCACCGATGCCGGCAGCTTCGGCAAGACCTTCTCCGAGGCGCTGGAGAACATCGACGAAAAGCAGGTCGAAGGCATCCGCTCCACCGGCGCCAACGCCACCTTGCGCGCGCGGTTCGGGGTGATCCCGCAGATCATGCCGATCATCCTGGCGCAGGTGCTCTACTATCTCGAATCCAACACGCGCAGCGCCACCGTGATCGGGGCCATCGTCGGCGGCGGCATCGGCCTTCTGCTGACCCAGGCGATCCTGACCCAGAAGGACTGGGAGGAAGTCGCCTATTACATGGTCCTCATCATCCTGATGGTCATGCTGATGGACAGCCTTTCGGGCTGGCTGCGCCGCAAGCTGATCAAGGGCGAATAGGGCCTTGCACCGGCCGACCTTTCGCCTTTGCCCAGGTATCCCCGGGGGGGGTTGGGGGGTGAAACGCCCCCAATCACCGAGGAGGAGGGCAATGGCCCGACGACGAGACAGAAGACTTGCGCCGCAGGCGCTCCATTTGACAACCGCCCGTCCGGGCACGACGGAACAAGTCAAGCGACCATGAACGCCGATCCGCAACCCGTTGAAGCCATCGACACCGACCCGCCTGTCCAGCGTGGGCCGCGCCTCTCGCCGCAGGGCGCGGTGATCCACCCCGGCTGCGTCATCGTCAATTCGACCTTCGCCCCCTGGACCGAGGTCGGCGAGGGCTCCCGCGTTCTCAACTCCACTTTCGAGGCCTACGCCTACTGCGACCGCCTGTCGGACATCGCGAACACCACCGTCGGAAAGTTCGCCAACATCGCGGCGATGACGCGGGTGGGCCCGACCGACCACCCGATGGCCAATGCAAGCCTGCACCACTTCCTCTACCGGTCCTCGTACTACTGGGACGACATCCCCGACGACGCCGACTTCATGGCTCACCGCGCCAGCCGCCGCACGGTGATCGGTCCCGATACCTGGCTTGGTCACGGTGTCATCGTGAAGCCCGAGGTCACGATCGGTGCGGGCGCAGTCATCGCTTCGGGCGCGGTCGTCACCAGGGACGTGCCGCCCTACATGATCATGGCCGGCCTGCCTGCCCAACCGCTCCGCCCCCGGTTCGCCCCCGGTATCGCCGACCGCCTGCTGGCCCTGGCCTGGTGGGATTGGAGCCATGACCGCCTGCGCGCCGCAGTGTTCGACTTCCGCGCGCTCAAGGCCGAGGCATTCCTGGAGAAGTATCAGGGCTGATCCGCCACCGTCAGCGTGACCCGGTCCCCCGCGAACCAGGTCGTGCCCAGCTCGACGGGGCGTCCCATCGGGTCAACGTTCACCGCCAGCGTCCGCATCACCGGCGCGCCGGGACGCACCGCCAGCGCCAGGGCAAGCACCGGATCCGCCAGCTGGGCCGTCAGCCGCGTTTCGGCCCGGGTATAGTCGGTCAGCCCCGAAGCCGCGAGCGACCGGGTGATCGACCCTGTCTCACGGGCCAGGGCCAGCAGGCCCGGAAACCGCTCTGCCGGAAAGACCGACCGGAACACCGCGATCGGCTGCCCGTCCGCCAGCGAGACCCCCTCGACCACCTGCACCGCATCGCCCGCCTTCAGCCGCAGCGCCCGCGCCTCTTCGGCATCGCTTGGCCTGGTCTCGGTTCGGCTGATCCTGCGGGAGGGCGTCTGCCCGGCGGCCAGAACATTCTGGTGGAACCGGACGCGACGGCCCAGCGGATAGTCGGTCGGCCGCTGCGCCACGAAGACGCCCGCCCCCTGCCGCGAATGAACCAGACCGCCTTCGGCCAGTGCGGCAAGCGCGTGGCGGACTGTGTGGCGGTTCACCCCGAACCGGGCCGCAAGTGCTGCCTCGGTCGGCAGGCGGTCGCCGGGGCGGTAGTGTCCCGCGGCAATCTCTTCGGTCAGCGTGCCCGCGATGGCGGACCAGATGGCTTGCTTCAAGATCTTGTCCTGTCATGAAAAATTCACAACTCTCCGGTTGGCCGTCAGCCGTCCGTCAGGTAGTATTTGTATAGTTGTATAGAAAGATAGACAACCCCCTCAACCTGTCGAGATGACCATGACCGACGCTTCCTCTCTGGCCCGAAAGACCTGGATGGCCACGCTGGCCAAGGCCCCGGCGCGCCGGCTGGCCGCGCTGATGCCAGAGCTTCCGCCGCACAGCGTCCTGCGCCAGCCCGAGATTGGCGCGGTGATGGTGCGGGGCCGGGTCGGCGCGACGGGTGCCGCGTTCAACCTGGGCGAGATGACCGTGACCCGCGCTTCGGTCCGGCTGGCCTCGGGTGAGGTCGGACATGCCTGGGTGCAGGGCCGCGACAGGGGCCACGCGCTGCGTGCGGCGGCGGTCGATGCGTTGATGCAGACCGGGGCGGCCGCCGACCTGACGTCCCGCGTGCTGACGCCGCTGCAAGCCGAAGCCGGGGCCGCCCGGTCGATCCGGGCCGGGAAGGCTGCGGGCACCAGGGTCGACTTCTTCACTCTGGTTCGCGGAGAGGACAAATGATCGCCGCATCCGATGCCCTTGCGGGCGGCTTCACCGAGGCACCGCTCCAGTCCGCCCGCGCTTTCCGCGAAATTCTTGAGGCAATGGCGCGCCCCGGCACGATCCGGCGGGTGCAGGGGGCATCGCCTCCGCCGCCGCTTTCGGTTGCGGCGGGGGTGGCGCTTCTGGTCCTGACCGACCCGACGACGCGCCTGCATCTGGCCGGTCGCGCCGACTGCGCCGACGTCCGCCACTGGGTCGCCTTCCACATCGGCGCGCCGCTTGCCGCTGCTGAAGACGCCGACTTTGCGGTCGGCACCTGGGACGCCCTGCACCCGGTCAGCCGCTTCCGGATCGGCCAGCCCGACTATCCCGACCGGTCCGCCACGCTGATCGTCGAATGTGACCGGCTTGCGCCTCACGGCCCCGCCCTGACCGGCCCGGGGATCGAGACGGCGACCTGGCTGAACCTGCCCGAAACCGCGGCGTTCCGCGCCAACCGGGCGCTGTTCCCGCTGGGCTTCGACACGCTTTTCACCGCCGGTGACCGCATCGCCGGCCTGCCACGGTCAACCCGTGTGGAGAATATCTGATGTATGTCGCCGTCAAGGGTGGCGAGCGCGCCATCGACAATGCGCACCAGTGGCTTGCCGAGGAGCGCCGGGGCGATCCCGCGATCCCCGAACTCACCATCCCGCAGATCCGCGAGCAGATGAAGCTGGCGGTGAACCGGGTGATGGCCGAGGGCTCGCTCTACGACCCCGACCTGGCCGCGCTGGCGATCAAGCAGGCGCGCGGCGACCTGATCGAGGCGGTGTTCCTGATCCGCGCCTACCGCACCACGCTGCCCCGGCTTGCGGCCTCGCGCCCGGTGGATACTGGCGCGATGGCGGTGGACCGGCGCATCTCGGCCACCTTCAAGGACCTGCCGGGCGGGCAGGTGCTGGGGCCGACCTTCGACTACACGCACCGCCTGCTGGACTTTGCGCTGATGGCCGAGGGCGACGCCCCCCTGCCGCAGGCCAGGCCAATCGAAGCGCCTCCCTCCCCCTTTGTGGGGGAGGGATGGGGTGGGGGGGCTCCGCGCATGCCGCATGTCACCGGCTTTCTCAACCGCGACGGCCTGATCGAGACCGCCGAGCCAGGCGACGCCACGCCCCCCGACCTGACGCGCGAGCCGATGGAACTGCCCGCCGACCGCGCGCTGCGCCTACAGGCGCTGACCCGGGGGGACGAAGGCTTCGTCCTGTCGATGGCCTATTCCACCCAGCGCGGCTACGGGCGCACCCATGCTTTCGTGGGTGAGCTGCGGATCGGCACTGTCGCGGTCGAGGTCGACATCCCCGAGCTGGGCTTCGCTGTCGAGATCGGCGAGATCGAGCTGACCGAATGCGAGACGGTCAACCAGTTCAAAGGGTCGAAGACCGAACCGCCGCAGTTCACCCGCGGCTATGGCCTGGTCATGGGCCAATCCGAACGCAAGGCCATCGCGATGTCCCTCGTCGACCGCGCCCTGCGCTGGCAGGAACTGGGCGAGGACTTCACCGGCGCCCCCGCACAGGACGAGGAATTTGTGCTGATGCACTGCGACAACATCCAGGCCACCGGGTTCCTCGAACACATCAAGCTGCCGCACTACGTCGACTTTCAGGCCGAACTGGAACTGGTCCGCAAGCTGCGCGCCGAGGTGCAGGCGATGCAGGAGGCGGCGGAATGACCGAACATCTGGAAGCCGGGGCTTACAACTTCGCCTATCTCGACGAACAGACCAAGCGGATGATCCGCCGCGCGATCCTGAAGGGCATCGCGGTGCCCGGCTACCAGGTCCCCTTCGCCAGCCGCGAGATGCCGATGCCTTACGGCTGGGG
>Ga0208610_100012_pt1 | contig 117110 bp, 118 predicted proteins | sample SubbioR11Jul_8A2_FD_184815 | JGI IMG/M metagenome (GOLD analysis project Ga0208610, IMG submission 184815) | Serpentinite rock and fluid subsurface biosphere microbial communities from McLaughlin Reserve, California, USA - CR11Jul_8A2 (SPAdes) | ecosystem: Environmental > Terrestrial > Deep... | reverse complement strand
CCGCCTGCTGGGCCACCGGCCGCTGGGCGGGTCTTCCAGATGCAAAGCCTCGAACCAGGGCAGCACCTGCTCCCGCAGGGTTGCGACCGCCACCTCCAGACAGTCCGGCCGCTCCAGCACGTCGACGAAGGCCAGGGTCCCCGGATCGCTGGCGGCTTCCTCGAAGAACTCGGCCAGCGTCACCTCCTCGATGCCGGGCCAGTCCGGGTGATCGGGCAACGATCCGTCCGGGGTCACGAAGCGCAGGATGATCTGCACATCCCAGCCATAGCGATTGCGCAGCAGATGCACCGCCGACTTGCCCGCCGACGTCACCCGGGTCCAGGTCGTCCTGGCCAGCGTATAGCCCGCCGGGACCAGCACCCCGTCCAATGCCGCCACGATCCGCCCCCAGGCCTCTTCCCGCCGCGCCGGAAAGGCGGGATCACTCCCAGCCAGATGCTTGCGGGCGGAAAGGTCCGGGTCGTCCATTCAGGCCGACAACCCCCCCGCCAGGTCCGGCACGTCCAGCGCGCTGAACCCGTAGTGCCGCAGCCAGCGCAGGTCGGCCTCGAAGAAGGCCCGCAGGTCGGGGATGCCGTATTTCAGCATCGCGATCCGGTCGATCCCCATGCCGAAGGCAAAGCCCTGCCACTGGGTCGGATCGACCCCGGCGGCGGCAAGCACCTTCGGATGCACCATGCCCGAGCCCAGGATCTCCATCCACTTGTCGCCCTCGCCGATCTTCAGCTGACCGCCGACGTTCGAATAACGGATGTCGACCTCGGCCGAAGGCTCGGTGAACGGGAAATGCGAGGCACGGAAGCGCAGCTCCACCTTGTCGACCTCGAAGAAGGCGCGGCAGAACTCCTCCAGGCACCATTTCAGGTTCGCCATGCTGCCCTTGCGGTCGATCGCCAGCCCCTCGACCTGGTGGAACATCGGCGTGTGGGTCTGGTCCATGTCCATGCGGTAGACCCGGCCCGGAGCGATCACCCGGATCGGCGCACCCTGGGCCATCATCGCCCGGATCTGAACCGGAGAGGTATGGGTCCGCAGCACATGCGGCGGGCGGTTGTCGCCGGGCGCACGCGCCATAAAGAAGGTGTCATGCTCTTGCCGCGCCGGGTGTTCGGGCGGGATGTTCAGCGCGTCGAAGTTGTACCAGTCGCTTTCGACCTGCGGCCCCTCGGCCACCGAAAACCCCATGTCGGCAAAGATCGCCGTCAGCTCTTCCATGACCTGCGACACCGGATGCACCGTTCCGCGGGGCCGCGGGCGGCCAGGCAGGGTCACGTCCAGCCATTCGGTCTTCAGCCGCTCGTCCAGCGCCGCATCGCCCAGCGCCACCTTGCGCGCCCGCAAGGCGGCGTCGATCTCGTCCTTCAGCGCGTTCAGGCTGGCCCCGGCGACCTTGCGCGCCTCGGGGTCCATCTTCCCCAAGCCCGCCATCAGCGCCGAAATCTCGCCCTTCTTGCCCAGAGCGCCCAGGCGGACCTCTTCCAGCCCGGCCTCATCCGCCGCACCGGCCACCGCCGCCAGATACCTGGCCTTCAGCGTGTCGATCCCGTCCATCACCCGTCTCCCGCAAACCGCCCTTCTGCTACCGGCGAAGGCCCCGCAATGCAAGGTTCAGAAGATCGACCGCCGCCCCCGGACGCGCAGCCCCAGGTCGGAAAGCCGCGACCAGAGGACATGGCCCACCCGTCGCCCGCAGTCTGGCCGCTTCTGGCGGTCCGGTCCAGGCGTCAGCCCTTGACCGAGGCGGTCACGTAATTGCAGCTCAGGTCGCGGTCCGACAGGCTCCAGCGCCAGGTCACCGGGTTGAACACCATCCCCTTGCGGTCGACGGGCCGCAGTCCCGCCTTTTCGATCAAGCCATACAGCTCGTCCGGAGTGATGAACTTCGCCCAGTCATGCGTGCCCTTCGGCAGCCAGCGCATCACCCATTCCGCCCCGATGATCGCCATCACAAAGCTTTTCGGGTTCCGGTTCAGCGTCGAGCAGATCATCAGGCCACCAGGGCGCAGCAACTGCTGGCAGGCGGTCAGATAGGCCTGCGGATCGGCGACGTGCTCGACGACCTCCATGTTCAGCACCACATCGAACTGCTCACCCGCGGCGGCCAGTGCCTCGGCCGTCGTGTGGCGATAGTCGATCGCCAGCCCCGACTGCCTGGCATGAGCCTGGGCCACCGGAATGTTCCGCTCGGCCGCATCCGCGCCCACGACCTCGGCCCCAAGCCGCGCCATCGGCTCGGACAACAGGCCACCGCCGCAGCCGATGTCCAGGATACGCAGCCCTTTGAGCGGCAGCGCGCCCGTCAGATCCCGCCCGAACTCGGCGGCGATCTGGCTGGTGATATAGTCCAGCCGGCAGGGGTTCAGCATGTGCAGCGGCTTGAACTTGCCGTTCGGGTCCCACCATTCCGCCGCCATGCGCTCGAACTTGGCCACTTCCTGCGGATCAACCGTATCAACCGCCATCGCCGCCTCCTGTTTGCCCTTTCGACTCCGGGCTGTCCCGGCGTATATAGTGTGCAGATGGATCAGAGATCAGGTCAAAAGCGCGCAGTCGAGTACCTTTACCCGCCGATCGACCCCTTCGATCAGCGCGTGATCGACATGGGCGACGGCCATCGGGTCTATGTCGAGCAGTGCGGCAACCCCTCGGGCATCCCCGTCATCGTCTTTCACGGCGGGCCGGGCGGCGGCTGCTCTCCCGCCATGCGGCGCTATTTCGACCCGCGCGTGTTCCGCGTCGTCCTGTTCGACCAGCGCGGCTGTGGCCGCTCGCGTCCCCATGCCAGCGTCACCGCCAACACGACCTGGCACCTGGTCCAGGATGTCGAGACGATCCGCCAGACGCTGGGCATCGACCACTTCACCGGGTTCGGCGGCAGCTGGGGCGCCACGCTGGCGCTGATCTACGCCATCACCCACCCCGCGCGGGTCTCGCACCTGGTCCTGCGCGGCGTCTTCCTTGCCACCAAGGCCGAGCTGACCTGGTTCTACGGCGGCGGGGCGGGGGCCTTCTTCCCCGACCTCTGGGCCCGATTCACCGAAGTCATCCCCGAGGCCGAGCGTGGCGACCTGATCGCCGCCTACCACCGCCGCCTGTTTTCCGGCAACCTGGTCGAGGAAACCCGGTACGGCCGGATCTGGGCCAACTGGGAAAACGCGCTGGCCTCGATCCAGAACGAGGGGATGCTTGGCGAAAGCCCTTCGGACTACGCCCGCGCCTTCGCCCGGCTGGAGAACCACTATTTCCAGAACGGGGGCTTTCTGGAATGTGACGGCTGGATCCTGCGCGAACGCAGGAAGATCGAGCACATTCCGGCAACCGTCATCCAGGGCCGCTATGACATGATCTGCCCGCCACATTCGGCCTGGCAGCTGGCACAGGGCTGGACCAGGTGCCAGCTCAAGATGGTCCCGATGGCCGGCCACGCCCTGTCCGAGCCTGGGATTTCCGAGGCCCTGGTGCGGGTTATGGACGGTCTCAGGTAGGTCGGAGCGCAGCCAGACTCACGCCCTTCTCCCAACCACCGCGACGCCCAGGGCCTCCAGCACCTTAGCCTCGATATGCCCCGCATCCAGCCCCGCGACCCGGTACATCGCTTCGGGTGAGGCCTGGTCGATGAAGATGTCCGGCAGCACCAGCGACCGGAACTTCAGCCCCCGGTCGAACACGCCCGCCTCGGCCAGCAACTGCGCCACGTGGCTGCCAAAGCCGCCGACCGCGCCTTCCTCGACCGTGACCAGAGCCTCATGCCCCCGCGCCAGTTGCAAGACCAGGTCCCGGTCCAGCGGCTTGGCGAACCGCGCGTCCGCCACTGTCACCGACACCCCCCGCACTGCCAAAGCCTCGGCAGCCTTCAGGCTTTCCGCCAGCCGGGTCCCGAAGGACAGCACCGCCACGCGCGACCCCTCGCGCAGCACCCGTCCCCGCCCGATCTCCAGCGGCACGCCGCGGGCAGGCATCTCGACCCCTGCGCCTTCGCCCCTGGGATAGCGGAACGCGATCGGCCCGCTGTCATGCGCTGCCGCCGTCGCCACCATGTGCACCAGCTCGGCCTCGTCCGCCGCCGCCATCACCACGAACCCCGGCAGGTTCGACAGGAAACCGATGTCGAACGCCCCCGCATGGGTCGCCCCGTCGGCCCCGACCAGCCCGGCCCGGTCGATGGCAAACCGCACCGGCAGGCGCTGGATCGCTACATCGTGCACGACCTGATCGTAGCCGCGCTGCAGGAAGGTGGAGTAGATCGCGCAGAACGGCTTCATCCCGCCCGCCGCCAACCCGGCGCTGAAGGTCACTGCGTGCTGTTCGGCAATGCCCACGTCGAAGCAGCGTTTCGGGAACCGACCCGCGAACAGGTCCAGCCCGGTCCCGTCCGGCATCGCCGCCGTGACGGCCACGATCTTCTCGTCCCGCTCGGCCTCGGCCACCAGCGACTGCGCAAAGACCTTGGTGTAGGACGGAGCGTTGGACGCCGCCTTGACCTGCACCCCGGTCAGGACATCGAACTTGCCCGTCGCGTGACCCTTGTCCCGCGCCGCCTCGGCCGGCGCGTAGCCCTTGCCCTTCTTGGTCAGCACATGCAGCAGGACCGGCCCCGTGGCCCTGGCCTTCAGCGTCCGCAGGACGGGCAGCAGCTGATCCAGGTCATGCCCGTCGATCGGCCCGACATAGTCGAACCCCAGCGATTCGAACAAGGTTCCGCCCACGGCCAGGCCCTTGAGCATGTCCTTGGCCCGCTTGGCCCCCTCCTGGAAGGGAGAGGGCAGCAGCCCCACGATCCCCTTCGCCACCTGCTTGAGGTCCTGCATCGGAGCGGCGGCATAAAGCTCGCTCAGATAGGCCGACAGCGCCCCGACCGGAGGGGCAATCGACATCTCGTTGTCGTTCAGGATCACGAACAGCCGCTTGCCAAGATGGCCCGCGTTGTTCATCGCCTCGAAGGCCATGCCCGCGCTCATCGCGCCGTCGCCGATCACCGCGATCGCATCGCCTGGATCGCCGCCCAGCTCGGCCGCCATCGCAAAGCCCAGCGCCGCCGAAATCGAGGTCGATGAATGTGCCGCCCCGAACGGGTCATAGGGGCTCTCCGACCGCCTGGTGAAGCCCGACAGCCCGCCTTCCATCCGCAGCGTGCGAATCCGGTCCCGCCGCCCGGTCAGGATCTTGTGCGGATAGCACTGGTGGCCGACGTCCCAGATCAGCTTGTCGCGCGGGGTGTCGAAGACGGCATGGATCGCCACCGTCAGCTCGACGACCCCCAGCCCGGCCCCCAGATGGCCGCCCGTCACCGACACGGCGGCAATCGTCTCGGCCCGCAGCTCTGCCGCCAGCTGGTGCAACTCGCGGTCAGTCAGCGGCTTCAGGTCCGAGGGAACAGTCACCCGGTCAAGCAGCGGAGTAGCGGGTCGGTCGGTCATCATGCCTGCCTTTGCGGTCAACTGTCCCGCGCGATAACGAAGCGTGCGGCGGCAATCAAGTTGGCAGCACCTTTTCCATACCCGGCCAGCGCCGCTTCGGCCTCGACCACCAACTCCGTCGCCCGCGCCCTGGCTCCATCCAGGCCCAGAAGCGAGACGAACGTGGCCTTGCCCGCCTTGGCGTCCTTGTGCAACCGCTTGCCGGTCCTGGCCTCGTCGCCCGTGACATCAAGGATGTCGTCCGCGATCTGGAAGGCCAGTCCCAGCGCAGCGGCATAGCGCCGCAACGGTGCCCGGTCGGCCTGCGCCATCACCGCCCCCGCCTCGGCCGCGAACCCGATCAGCGCCCCGGTCTTGCCCGCCTGCAGCGCCGTGATCTCGTCCAGCGTCAGCGCCCGCCCCGCGGTTTCGGCCGCGATGTCCAGCGCCTGGCCCAGCACCATCCCGTCGATCCCCGAGGCGCGCGCCAGCCCGCTCACCAACTCCATCCGCACGTCCGAGGACCCCAGCGCCGGGTCGCACAGGAGTTCGAAAGCCAGCGTCTGCAGGGCATCCCCCGCCAGCACCGCCGTCGCCTCGTCCCACTTCTTGTGAACCGTCGGCTGCCCGCGCCGCAGGTCGTCGTCGTCCATGCAGGGCAGATCATCGTGCACGAGGGAATAGGCGTGCAGCGCCTCGATCGCCGCCGCCGCACTTGCCGCCCGGTCCTCGGAAACCCCCAGCATCCGCGCGCCCTCCAGCACCAGGAACCCGCGCAGCCGCTTGCCGCCCCGCACCGCGTACCGCATCGCATGCGTCACCGGCTGGTCCGCGCGCCCGTCCAGAGCAGCCAGCAACCGCGCCTCGCACAGCGCCGCGTCCGCCGCCAGCCGCTGCGAGAAGGTCACATCCCCTCCGCCGGGGTCGTGCCCACCGCCCGACCTTCCTGCGCGCGGATCAGCTCTACCTTCTCTTCGGCCTCGGCCAGCTTCTTCGCGCAATGCGCCTTCAGCGCGGCGCCCCGTTCGTACAGCGCAATCGACTGTTCCAGCGGCACTTCGCCCCGTTCCAGCGCCCCCACGACCTGCTCCAGGGCGACCATCGCCTCTTCAAAGCTCATCGTCTCCACCGCCTTGTCGCTCATCGGCCCCGCTCCTCCAGCACGCCCACATGCGCGGCCACGGATGCCGCCAGCGCCTGCAGATCATAGCCACCCTCCAGGGACGATACCACCCGCCCCCCGGCGAAATCGCACAAGCGGTCGGTGAGCCAGCGATAGTCCTCCGCCTGCCACGCCAACCCGGCCAGCGGATCCTCCGCATGGGCATCGAAACCCGCCGATATGAGCAGCATCTCAGGTTCCCAGGCCGCCAGCGCCGGGAAAATCACGCCCTCATACAGCTCCCGCAGCGCCCGGCCCCCAGACCCCGAACGCAAGGGTGCGTTCAGGATCTGTCCGTGCGCGCCCCGTTCCTCTGGCCGCCCGGTGCCGGGATAGAGCGGCATCTGGTGCGACGAGACGAACAGGCACCGCCCTTCGTCCCACAACAGATCCTGCGTCCCGTTCCCGTGATGAACGTCGAAATCCACCACCGCGATGCGGCCAAGCCCATGATGATCCAGCGCCCGCTTCGCCCCGATGGCCACCGTCCCGAAGAGACAGAACCCCATCGCCACCTCGCGTTCCGCATGGTGCCCCGGGGGCCGTCCCGCGACGAAGGCCGTCTTCGCCTCCCCGCTCACCACCGCATCCACGGCCGCGCAGATCCCTCCGACCGCCCGCATCGCCGCCTGATACGATCCCGGCGACAGGAAGGTATCCCCGTCCAGCTGCGCCCAGCCCTCGACCGGCACCGCCGCCTTCACCCGCGCCAGATACCCCGCCGGATGACAGCGCAGCACCTCGGTCTCCTCGCCCGGGGGACATCCCCGCCGCTCCACCGCCAGTCCGGCAAGCCCCCGCTCCACGGCGTCCAACCGCTCCACCCGCTCGGGATGCCCTGGAGGAGTCAGGTGGCCGCGAAACGCCGCATCCGTGAAGACAAGCACCGCACTGCCCTTTCATCTGTCCAGAAACATCCCCGCACGCAGGTCAGCGCCGCCGGGGCCGACCACAGCCTAATCCGGCTGCAGCATGTAGCCCTCACCGCGCACTGTCTGCAGATAGCGCGGCGCCTTCGGGTCGTCCTCGATCTTCCGCCGCAGCCGGGTGATCTGCACGTCGACTGCCCGCTCTTGCGCCGCATCCTCGCTGGCAGTCTCTCCCACCAGCCTTTCCCGACTGAGCGCCACGCCCGGTTGCGCGGCAAACACCCGCATCAGGGCCGCCTCGGTCGCCGTCAGCCGAACCGGAGCCTCGCCACGCCACATCTCGCCGCGGTCAAGGTCATAGCGCACCGCGCCCAGGTGCAGGATCTGCCGCACCGGCTCGGCCGCCTTGACCTGGGGCACCCGGCGCAGGATCGCATTGATCCGCAGCAACAGCTCTTTCGGCTCGAACGGCTTGACCAGATAGTCGTCCGCCCCTGCCTCCAGCCCCTCGATCCGGTTCGCCGATTCCCCCCGCGCGGTCAGCAGCAGGATCGGAGTCGCCATCTTCTTGCGCAGATCCCTGGTCAGCGTGACGCCATCCTCGCCCGGCATCATCACGTCCATCACGATCAGGTCGAACTCCAACCCGGCCAGGATCTTCCGCGCCTGAGAAGCATCGCGCGCGACAGATACCAGAAACCCGTTCCGCATCAGGAACTTCTGCAGCAGACCCCGAATCCGTTCGTCATCGTCGACGATCAGCAGATGCGCGTCCGGGACCATCAGCCGCCCTCCTTCAGGCGGTTGTACTGACGCCGCATTTCGGGGTCCATCATCGCCTCCAGCACCTGCCGGAAACCCTGTACCGCCTGCGGCCCCGCCGCCCGATACGCCGCCCGCATCCGCGCCCGCTGCGCGTCCGACAATTCCCGCTCCAGCATCTGTCCCTTGTCCGTCAAATGCAGATGCCGTTCCCGCGCATCCACCTTGCCCTTTTCACTGCGAACAAGGCCATCCTCGATCAAGGTCCGCAACACACGATTCAACGACTGCTTTGTAACACCAAGGATCAGGAGCAGGTTCGAAACCGTCGTCCCCGGCGAGCGATGGATGAAATGGATCGCCCGATGATGCGCCCGGCCATAGTCCATCCCCTCCAGAATCCGGTCCGGGTCCGCCGTGAAGCCGCGATAGGCGAAGAACATCGCCTCGATGCCTTTGCGCAGCTGCTCGTCCGTCAGGAACAGCAGGTTTTCGCCACCCGGTGTCTCGGCCATTGGGTACTCCTTCCCGGCGAATTTACGTCAGCCTTGTTGACTTTCCAAGTACGAACCCATAATTCCTGTCCGATTTCGCGCAAGAATCTGTCCGAAGCGGACCTTTCAGGCGCAACTTTCGCAAAGCTGGAGGCAAAGATGGCAGGATACGACGATCGCGACGGGTTCATCTGGATGGATGGCAAGCTGGTGGAATGGCGTTCCGCGAACGTCCACATCCTGACCCATGCCCTGCATTATGCCTCGTCGGTCTTTGAGGGCGAACGCTGCTACAACGGCAAGATCTTCAAAGGCCACGAACATTCGCTGCGCCTGCTGGAATCCGGCCGCCTGCTCGACATGCCGATCCCCTACACCGCCGACGAGATCGACGCCGCCAAGGAAGAGGTGCTCAAGGCCAACGGCCTGACCGACGCCTATGTCCGCGCCATCGCCTTTCGTGGTGCGGGGGACGAAATGGGCGTCGGCTCGCTGGGCAACCCGGTCCGTCTGGCCATCGCCTGCTGGTCCTGGGGCGCCTATTACGGCGACGCCAAGATGAAGGGCGCCAAGCTTGACATCGCCAAGTGGAAACGCCCCTCGCCCGAAACCATTCCGACTGCCGCAAAGGCCGCCGGGCTTTACATGATCTGCACCATGTCCAAGCACGCCGCGATCGCCAAGGGCTGCTCGGACGCGCTGTTCTACGACTTTCGCGGCTATGTGGCCGAGGCGACGGGCGCCAACATCTTCTTCGTCAAGGATGGCGAGGTTCACACCCCGAACCCCGACTGCATCCTGAACGGCATCACCCGGCAGACCGTGATCGGGATGCTGAAGGACATGCAGATCAAGGTCCACGAACGCTATATCATGCCCGAGGAACTGGCGACCTTCGAGCAGTGCTGGCTGACCGGCACTGCCGCCGAGGTGACGCCCGTCGGCCAGATCGGCGACCACACCTTCGAAGTGGGCGACCTGACCAGGCGCGTCGCGACCGAATACGAAAAGCTCGTCCGGTCCTGACATCTCGGGCACGCCTGCAAAGGCCGGGCGCTGCACCCGGCCTTTGTCACGTCAGCCCAAGGGTCAGACCACCTCGGTCACGACCTCGATATTGCCCTTGGTCGCGTTGGAGTAGGGGCAGATGAAGTGGCCGCGCTCGGCGATCTTTTCCGCCACCGCGCGGTCGACGCCCGGCATCGTCACCACCAGGCGGACCTTCAGCCCGAACCCACCGTCCGAGCGACCGCCGATTCCGACATGCGCGTTGACCGTCGCCGAGTCCGGCACGGTGCCCAGCTTCTCGCTGGTCGCCGCAAAGCGCATCGCCCCCAGATAGCAGGCGGCATAGCCCACCGCGAACAGCTCTTCCGGGTTGTGGCCCAGGCCCGAGCCGCCCAGCTCTTTCGGGCTGGTCATCGTCACCGTCAACTGGCCGTTCACCAGGCCTGACGTTCCGTTGCGCCCGCCGCCGGTGGCCTTGGCCTCGGTCCAATACTTTGCGGCTACCGACATCTCAGTCTCCTGCCATAAATTAAATCGTGCACGATATAAATAGACGGGGATCGGCATCCTGTCAACCGCTTGCATTTTCATCGCGGGCGATATAATATCCCGCGGATGACCCTCGCCCCCGCCGACATGCTTTGCTTCGCGCTGCACTCGACCGCCCATGCGGTCCATGCCGCCTATGCGCCGCTGTTGCAGCCTCTGGGCCTGACCTACCCGCAGTATCTGGTGTTGTCCTCGCTGGCGACCGTCGATGGACAGACCGTCGGGCAGCTGGGGGCCGAGCTGCGGCTGGAATCGAACACCCTGACCCCTCTGCTCAAGCGGATGGAGGGTGCCGGTTGGGTCCGCCGCAGCCGCGACAGCAAGGACGAACGTCAGGTGCGGCTGTCGCTGACCGCCGATGGCCGGGCGCTTGCCGACCGCACCTCGGACCTGCCGCGCGTCTTTGCGGAAAAGACCGGCGTGCCGATGGCCGACCTTGCCGACTTGCGCGACATCCTGGCTGCGCTGCGCGACCGGCTGAAACCGGCCAAGGCTTGACCGAAGGTCAAGCCAGCGACTGATTTCGCTTGGAAAATCTCCTGAGGACCCTCAGGCCGTCCGGCCCCGCTCGATGCGGAGGAACTGGATCAACCGGCTGGCCCCGGACTTGCCCCGCGGGCGCTGCCAGGTTTCCCTGGGTTTCCGGGCAAGACGCAGGAAGTGCTTTACCCGGCCCCCGGTCGTCCGGCTGCGATGATCGGCAAGATGACGGCTCATGCTTTCCTCCCAGGCTGCATCAGGCCCACGATCCTGCACCCGAATCACCGCTCCGCCAAGCCTGTTGACCTGGCCTGCCAGCATGAACCGGCCGAGAACCGCTTGCCCTTCCGCGCGCGCCCCGACTAGTCTCGCCGCCAGCACGAGCGGGGGGGGAGACGATGCGACTGCAAGGCAAGACCATCCTGATCACGGCAGCGGGCCAGGGCATCGGCCGCGCCAGCGCCATCGCCTGTGCCCGCGAAGGCGCCACCGTGATCGCCACGGACCGCGACGCGGGCCTTCTTTCCGGCCTGGAGATGGAGACCCACCCCCTCGACGTCACCGACGCCGCCGCCATCACCGCGCTGCGCGACCGCCTCCCGCCGCTCGATGGCCTGTTCAACTGTGCGGGCTTCGTCGCGAACGGCAGCATCCTTGACGTGACCGACCGTGACTGGGACTTCTCCTTCGAGCTCAACGTGAAGTCGATGTTCCACACCTGCCGCGCCTTCATTCCCGGCATGCTGGATCGCGCGAAGGTCACCGGCACCGCGTCGGTCCTGAACATGGCGTCGGTGGCCTCGTCGGTCAAAGGCTTGCCCAATCGCACGGCCTACGGCGCCACCAAGGCTGCCGTGATCGGCCTGACCAAGGCCATCGCTGCCGACTTCGTGAAGACCGGGCTGCGCTGCAACGCGCTTTGCCCCGGCACCGTGGACACCCCCAGCCTGCGCGGTCGCATCGGGTCAGCCGCCGATCCGGTCCAGGCCGAAAAGGACTTCATCGCCCGCCAGCCGATGGGCCGCCTTGCCACCACGGACGACATCACCCCGATGGTCGTCTTCCTGCTCTCTGACGAAAGCCGCTTCGTGTCCGGCCAGGCCTGCCTGGTCGACGGCGGCATCACGATCTAAGCGAAAGGACCTGCCATGAAACTGCTGCGCTACGGGCCGAAAGGCGCCGAGAAACCCGGTCTTCTTGATGCAAACGGCCAGGTTCGCGACCTCTCCGCCCATGTCACCGACATCGGCGGCGCTGCCCTGTCGCCCGAGACGCTTCAGCGCCTCGCGTCGCTGGACCCGACGTCGCTCCCCCTTGTTCCGGGCGTGCCCCAGACGGACCTGCGCCTGGGACCTTGCGTCGGCGGCACCCGCAAGTTCATCTGCATCGGCCTGAACTACGCCGACCACGCCGCCGAAACCGGCGCGGCCATCCCGACCGAGCCTGTCGTCTTCAACAAATGGATCACCGCCATGTGCGGCCCCGACGACGACGTCGAAATCCCCCGCGGATCCGTCAAGACCGACTGGGAGGTGGAACTCGGCGTCGTCATCGGCACCGGGGGCAAATACATCGACGAAGCGGACGCGCTCGACCACGTTGCCGGCTACTGCGTGATCAACGACGTGTCGGAACGCGAATACCAGACCGAACGCGGCGGCACCTGGGACAAGGGCAAGGGTTGCGACACCTTCGGCCCGACCGGCCCCTGGCTGGTCACGAAGGACGAGGCCGGCGACATCGGCAACCTCAAGATGTGGCTCGACGTCGACGGCCACCGCTACCAGGACGGCTCCACCGCCACGATGATCTTTGGCGTGGCGCACATCGTCTCGTACCTGTCGCGCTTCATGTCGCTGGAAGCCGGAGACGTCATCTCCACCGGCACCCCGCCCGGCGTCGGCCTCGGCCAGAAGCCCCCGGTCTACCTCAAGGGTGGCGAGGTGATGCGCCTGGGGATCGAAGGTCTGGGCCAGCAGACCCAGCGCGTCGTGAAGACCTGACATGGACCTGCACCTGCGCGACAAGGTCGTCATCGTCACGGGCGGAGGTTCCGGCATCGGGGCCGCCGTCAGCGAAGTCCTGGCCGAGGAAGGTGCGATCCCCGTGATCCTGACCCGCCGCGCGCCCGATCCTGCGTGGCTGGCCGGGGTCGCAGGCGCCGATGTGGTGCTCGCCGACCTCTCGGACGACGACCAGTGCCGCCGTGCGGTAGCGGAGATCCGCGCCAGGCACGGCCGCATCGACGGCCTGGTGAACAACGCCGGAGCCAACGACTCTGTCGGGATCAAGGCCGGGCCGGAGGCCTTCCGGCAAAGCCTGGACCGCAACCTGGTGCATTACTTCACCCTCGTCCACCTTCTTGCCGACGACCTGCGCGCCACCAGGGGTGCCATCGTCAACGTCGCCTCCAAGACCGCCTTGACGGGGCAGGGCGGCACCTCGGCCTATGTCGCCGCCAAAGCCGCCCAGTTGGGCCTGACCCGCGAATGGGCCGCCGAGTTCCTCAAGGACGGCATCCGCGTCAATGCCGTGATCCCGGCCGAGGTGATGACCCCCCTCTACGCCAACTGGCTGAAAACCTTCGACAACCCGGACCAGCACCTGGCCGCGATCACCCGCCGCATCCCCTTGGGCCACCGGATGACCATCCCGCGGGAAATCGCCGATACCGTGGTCTTCCTTCTGTCGTCACGAAGCTCGCACACCACCGGCCAGTGGCTTTTCCCGGATGGCGGCTACACCCATCTCGACCGGGCCATCGCAGATTAGGTCAGCCGTGCCATCGCCCAGCGCGCGGCATCGGCCACCGCCGGATCAGGATCGTCCACCAGACCCGCCGCGACGGGGCGCAATGCCGGAAGTCCCGAGTTTCCAATGGCATACAATACATTGCGCACGAACCTGTCGCGCCCGATCCTTTTTATGGGCGAGCCTGCGAACCGCTCCCGGAAGGCGCTGTCGTCAAGGGACGCCAGCTCGGCCAACTCCGGCAGACCCAATTTCGGCTGATACCCGACATCCCGCGCCGCGACCGCGAACTTGTTCCACGGGCAGACCGCAAGACAGTCGTCGCATCCGTATATACGATTGCCTATGCAGGCCCGCAGCTCCGTATCTACAGGGCCCTTGTGCTCGATGGTCAGGTAAGAGATGCAACGCCGCGCATCCAGTTGATATGGCGCGGGAAATGCCTTTGTCGGGCAGATGTCCAGACAGGCGGTGCAGGTCCCGCAATGACTGACCTCCGGCGTGTCCGGCTCCAGATCCAGCGTCGTGAAGATCGCCCCCAGAAACACCCAGTTTCCCAGGTCGCGCCCCAACAGGTTGGTGTGCTTGCCCTGCCAGCCCAGCCCCGCCGCCTGTGCCAGCGGTTTTTCCATGACCGGAGCGGTATCGACAAACACCTTGATCTCGCAGCGCGCGACCTCGACCAGCCAGCGTCCCAGCCGCTTGAGCCGCCGCTTCACCAGATCGTGGTAATCCTTGCCCTGCGCATAGACCGAGATCACCCCCCGGTCCCGCTGGGCCAGACCCGCCATCGGATCACCATCCGGCGTATACGCCTCCGCCAGCATGATCACCGACCGCGCCGCGGGCCAAAGCGCCGCCGCCGACCCCCGCCACGCCTCCCGCTCGGCCATCCAGCCCATCTGCCCGTGTCGCCCTGCGTCCAGAAACGACCGCAACCGCCCCGCCGCCTCTGGCACCGCATCCGGCCGACACACCCCAACCTTCACGAACCCCTCCTCCAGGGCCCGCGCCACAAGCTGCTCTTTCGTCGGCTCTTTCATACTGGGACAAATATCCCGGGGTCCGGGGCGGCGCCCCGGCGGTGCGATCTAGAAATCCAGGTCGGCATAATGCGCCGAGGGCGGGAAGCCCGAGATCTGGTCGGCCAGCAGGGGCCGGAACGACGGCCGCGACTTGATCTTCGCATACCAGTCCTTCAGCACGGCGTGCCGGTTCCAGTCCACGTCGCTGATGTAGTCCAGACAGCTCAGATGCGCCGCCGCGGTGAAATCCGCCAGCGTCATCGCATCCCCGGCCAGCCAGCGCCGCTGGTCCAAGAGCCAGGCCATGTAATCCAGGTGATACTTGATCCGGGTCGAGCCCAGCTTGACGTTCTTCGAATCCGGATAGCCCTGGCCGGTGACCTTCTTGTTCACCCGCTCGTACAACAGCTTCGACGTGACCTCGTTGTGGAACTTGTCGTCGAACCAGGCGCAGAGACGGCGCACCTCGTAGCGCCCCTCGGCCCCCTTCGGCATCAGCGGCGGTTCCGGGGCCAGATCTTCGATGTACTCGCAGATCGCCTGGCTCTCGCTCATCACCCGGGCGCCCATCTTCAGGATCGGCACCTTCCCCGCCGGGTTGCGGCGCAGGAAGTCGGGCGACGGTTCCCAGTACCGTTCCTCGACCAGCTCCACCTCGATCTTCTTTTCGGCCAGCGTCAGGCGCACCTTGCGGCAGAAAGGAGAGAGGGGAACATGGTAAAGTCGATTGCTGGGGCGGTTCATCGGGCGGCGGCCTCCGGTCTTCCCTCCCTCTTGCCGCGCCGGGGGAGGGATTTCAATCCCCGCGCCGGGATCAATCCTCGAAACAGGCGGAACGACCGTCCGCCGCGATGGTCTCGGCGCCCGAGATGATCGCGCGGGTCCGGTTGCGGACAAAGCTGGTCGGCTCGGACGCGCTGCGGTCCTGCGGATCGGGAAGGACCGCCGCCAGCCGCGCCGCCTGCAGCGCCGTCAGATCCTTTGCATCGACGCCGAAATGGTGCTGCGCTGCCGCCTGGACCCCGAAGACGCCCTCGTCGAACTCGGCGACGTTCAGGTAGACCTCAAGGATGCGCTGCTTCGACCAGACCAGCTCGACCACCGGGGTCAGCACAGCCTCCATCGCTTTCCTGATCCAGGTGCGATTGTGCCAGAGGAAGACGTTCTTCACCACCTGCTGGCTGATCGTGCTGGCACCGCGGTTGCTGCCCGCCTCGATCGCGGCCCGGATGGCGGCCATGTCGAAACCCCAGTGATTGCAGAAATTCGCATCCTCCGCCGCCACCGCCGACCGGCCCATCACTGGCGCGATTTCCTCCCAGCTTACCCAGTCCTTCTCGATCCCGCCCAGCCGCCAGGCCTCGCCCAGCTGGTACAGGTTGATCGGCGGAGGGACGAAGCTGAACAGAAGGATCAGTGCCGCATAGAACCCCGCTATGGCACCAAGCCCCCGCCCCAGCCACATGAGCGCGCGCCGCAGCCGCGAACGCGCAACCGGGGGCTCGGCAACTTCGGCCCTCGCCTTGCGCTTGCGCGGTTTGGCCGCCGGGGTGTCCGTGGACTTGCCGCTCATCAGCCGGCCCCGCGGCCAAGGCGGTAGCAGCGACGCATCAGATCAGATCATCCGGCTGGACGGCCCGCTCGGGTATATGTCCCTGCATGTCGTGCAGCGCCTCTTCCGCTTCGGCGCCGATTCGGGTCTGCAGGATGTGCGGGTTGCCCGCCTGTTGCTGCAATGCTTCGGTAACGCGCTTCGCCCCAAGCAGCCGCACCCGGATCCCGACCGCCGCGCCCCCCGCATCAAGCGAGGTGGCCACCTCTTGCAGGAAGGCGCTGTCCAGCCCGGCGGCCATAAACTGCGAGGCAAGGCCGACGCCGCCCTCGACAGGTTTGCGCCGATCCAGGAACATCATTCCGATCAGGGTGCCCCAGCGGCCCCCGCCCAGAGGTTTGCCGGAGGCCAGGTCGATCAACTGGTTGACCGAAACCCGCCCCGTTGCGTCGCGGGTGACCACGACGATATCCTCCGGCTCGGTCCCGGCCTCCTGCTGCAAGGCCACCAGGCTTTCGCCCGCGACGAAGGCCGCGGTCTGGCTGCGATACGCGGCGATGATCAGATCGGACAACGAAGGCTCCACGGGCAGGTCGGATTCGACGACAGTCTAGGTGCTAGCGCAAATCTGCAACAAGTGGAAATGCCTGGCCCGGCCCGGTCGCGGAACCTGGCCCGCCCCACCGATTGTCGGACCATTCCTGCCGACCCACTTGCCCGCAGGCCCGCTTCAACCCTATGTGCCCTGGCAGCAGCACAGGTCGGGGCAGGTTGGGGGGCAGCATGATCTCGCGCGGGTTTACCAAGGGCGACGCGCTGTCGGAGGCCGTCTACTCTGACTGCGAGCGGTATCGCTATCTTCTGACCCGAACCTGGGCGCCGGGGCCGAAGGCGCTTTTCGTGATGCTGAACCCCTCTACCGCGACCGAGATGCAGAACGACCCCACGGTGGAGCGTTGCGAACGCCGGGCGCGCGCCTTGGGGTTCGGTGCGTTCCGTGTCACCAACATCTTCGCCTATCGGGCCACCGATCCCCGCGTGATGCGCGCCGTGGACGACCCGGTCGGGCCGGCGAATGACGACGCCATCCGCGACAGTGCCGACTGGGCCGACATGATCGTCTGCGCCTGGGGCAATCACGGCCTGCATCTTGGCCGCGGCGCCACCGTCACCACCCTGTTGCGGACGACGGGCGGGTCACTGCATCACCTTGGGCTGACCGGGCAGAACCAGCCCCGCCACCCGCTTTACGTCAGCTACGACCAGACCCCGCAGCCCTGGTGACGGTCTCATGCGGCGGACAGCCGGATGTCCGCCACGTTGACCGGCCCGCCGTAGACGACTGCCACCTTCGACCCGTCGATGAACACCGACTGCCCGCTGCCCGCGGCGTTGGGCTCGATGGTCACGACCGGATCGGTGTGCACCTCTGCGTCATAGACGATCACCAGCTGGTCCTGCCCGGGGTCATAGTCCAGAATCTGCGCGACCTGGCTTTCGTTCATCCACTCCTGCAGGATGAACTCGTCCTTGCCTGTCCCGCCCGAGGCATGGTCGCCCGCCCCGACAAGGATCCGGTCATCGCCATCCTGGCCGTTCAGGAAATCGGCCTCTTGCGGTTGACCCGCGGCCTCGACCCCGAAGATGACATCGTTGCCGGCTCCGCCGTCGATTTCGTCGCGACCGGCCCCGCCGATCAGGGTGTCATTGCCCGCACCGCCCAGCAGCCAGTCGTCATCCTCGTCGCCAGTCAGCCAGTCGTCCCCGGTTCCGCCGATCAGGCTGTCGTTGCCTGCGCCACCGTGCAGGGTGTCGTTGCCTTCGCTGCCCATCAGCAAATCGCGCCCCTCGCCACCGTCAACAAGGTCATTGCCGGCCTGCCCCTGGATCGTGTCATTGCCCGCCGCGCCGTAGATGCTGTCATCACCGTCGCCGGCCCAGACCGCATCATTGCCGTCCCCCGCGTCGATCCAGTCGTCACCGCCGCGCCCGTCGATCTGGTCGGCCCCGCCATTGCCCCTGATCTCGTCACCCGCACCGAAGCCGGAGATCAGATCGCTGCCCTGCCCACCCGCCAGCGTCACGGCATCGTCGGGCAGATCGGGCCGATCGTCCGAGGTGGGGATCGTCGGGTCATTGCCCAGATCGTCCAGCAGGTTGCCCCGGTCGATCAGGTCATCTTCGTCTTCGGGCGGCGGAATCCTGTCCCCGTCCTCTTCCGCGCCCTCGGACCGCTGCGACATCAGCGCATCGGCCGCGAGTCCGGCCATCATCACGCCAAAAAGGCCAAACAAGGCAAACAACCGCGATACTCCCTACTGCACCGACCTTCTGCACGGCTGTCGCACTGTCACGTTAACCTTCTGGCAACATACGAGAATTCCCCATCAGACTACCACCCGGCTTGTCATTTCCAAAGCGGCGAGATGGTCGGGCCACCGGGAATCTGGTGACATCTTTAACGACCCGTCACGCCCTCCGGCGCGAATCCGCTTCCCTTGCCGGGCGATTCCGCGTAGATGCCCGCATCCGCCGCAAGGACGGACCCTCCAAGGGCCCTGCTGGACGACATCCCGGCTTGTGCCATCACCTTAGCCAAGGAGACCCCGATGTCGATCACTGTCGAAGAAAAAGCCCGCCTGATCAAGGAATACGCGACCAAAGAGAACGACACCGGCTCGCCGGAAGTTCAGGTCTCGATCCTGTCGTCGCGCATCGCCACGCTGACCGAGCATTTCAAGGGCCACAAGAAGGACAACCACTCGCGTCGTGGCCTTCTGATGATGGTGGCCAAGCGCCGCAAGCTGTTGGACTACCTCAAGAAGACGGACGAAGCGCGGTACACCTCGCTGATCGCCCGCCTCGGCCTGCGCCGCTGAGTCCGGCCAAAGGTCACGCAACGCCCGCGCCCCAAAGGCGCGGGCGTCTTGCGTTGCCCTTGTGCCGACGCCTGACCATATTCACTGCAAACGGAGGGCATCATGGCTGACGACAGATTTCCCGGCTGGCACGGCACCACCATCCTTGCCGTGCGTCGCGGTGGCGAGGTCGTGGTGGCGGGCGATGGTCAGGTCTCGCTGGGTCAGACCGTGATCAAGGGCACCGCCCGCAAGGTCCGCCGCCTGTCTCCGGGCGGGCATGACGTCGTCTGCGGGTTCGCCGGGTCGACCGCCGACGCCTTCACCCTGCTGGAACGGCTGGAGAAAAAGCTGGAATCCGCCCCCGGCCAGCTGGCCCGCGCCTGCGTCGATCTGGCGAAGGACTGGCGGATGGACAAGTACCTGCGCAACCTGGAAGCCATGCTGATCGTCACCGATGGCACCGCGCTGTTCGTCATCACCGGCGCCGGAGACGTGCTGGAGCCCGAACATGACGTCGCCGCCATCGGGTCGGGCGGCAACTTCGCCCTTGCCGCGGCCAGGGGTCTGATGGCAACCGATCTTCCCGCCGAGGACATTGCCCGCAAGGCGATGGCGATTGCCGCCGACATCTGCGTCTACACCAACGGCAACCTGACGGTCGAGCGGATCACGGGCTGAGAGGCGCCACCAGCACGGCATCGATCGCCGCAAGGGCCGCGCCAAGCTGCGTCAGGGGCACGCTCATCAACGCGCCCTTCTCGTGCCGCGCCCCTTTGACGCCGCCGCAAACCGCCTCAACCGCCCGCGCCTGCAGCTCTGGCGGCAGGATCGCTTCCAGGCCGATGCGCGTTTCATTCGCATGCCGGTGCAGGCGCAGATGCTCGGCCTCGGCCCGCCCATGCAGGAAGATCCGCAGCTGCTTGCGGTCGTGCTGAAGGTCCACCACCATGCCCTTCGGAAGCACCGGCCGCAGGGCCTTGAACACCGCCAGCCGCTGCGCCCGCGCCTGGGCCGCGCGGAGCACGTCGTGCGGCTCGGGCGGATGCACGTCGGCCAGCAGGACCTGACCCGCATAGGCCCGCCCGCCCTGCGCAACCCAGGTCTCCTGGTGCCGCGACCAGTCGGGAAAAAGCTGCAGAAGCGGCGTGCAGTTCCAGAACTTGTGCGCCCCGATCGCGTGCACCACGACCGCCGCATCGGCCCCCTTCGCGCCCACCGGATGGTTCAGCGCCATCGGCAGGACCGTGACCGGCATCCCCCGGCTTGCCGCCGCCAGATACCAGGGCAGCTCGTCGATCTGCGAGCCTGGTGCCTCTGCCGCCAGCCGCCCGGCAAACCCGTGCAGCAGCGCCGACGACCCGCCAAGCTCCAGGAACCGGCGCGAGACGCCGATCACGCCGCCATTCAGCAGGGGCACGTCCGGGGCAAGCGTCAGCTCGGCAAAGACCCCAAGCGCCCTTTCGCGCCGCTTGAACGCCCCGTCTGGCAGACCGCGCCAGGCCAGGCAGTCGAAGTCCCACAGCCGATCCAGCCGGCCACGGACCAGGATGTCGGCATCCAGCCACAGAACCTTGTCGTACTCTTCCAGAAGATCGGGCAGGTCCAGCTTTGCCAGCACGAGGGCGCTGTAGTGCTGCAAGAACCCCGAGACCAGCCCGGACGGCGCGCCCAGCCGCGCCACTGCCGCCTCTGCGTCGAAGGCACGGAAGCGACAGCCCGGCCAGACCCGCCGAAACGCCTCCTGCTGGTCGGGGTCCAGCCCGTCGTGCAGGATCACCGCCGTCGCATCACACCCTGGGTCATGCGCCCGGATCGATGCCAGAAGCGCCCCGGCCGCAAAGGCAAGGTCTGCCGTGATCCCCAGCAGGATCGCCCGCGACGTCATCGGCCCGGCACCCGCACTGTCAGGCGCCCGCGTCGGACCCATGCGATCAAGACTGGCCGTACTCTTTCTTCACCTGCATATAGGCCGTCAGCACCGCATTCATTCGCGTCTGATAGCCCGGACCCTGCGCCTTGAAGAAGTCCAGCACCTCGGGGTCGACACGCAGGGAAATCAGCTTTTTCCGGGTCTGCTCCGGCAGTTCGGCATCCGTCCAGCCTTCGGTCCTCAACGCTTCGACCTGAAGTTCGCGCACCTGCTCGGTCGGCGACAACACCAGGGGACTGGCCAGAGCGCGCTTCTCAGCGATGCTCAGCCGTTTGGGAGCTTCGTCATCCATACACTCGTCCCTCATGAACAACAGCGTTCAACGCTGCTTGGTTTTCTTTTAGGTTCAGACACTTGTACGCCATTACCACATATACGACCTGTATATATGCAATGCCCTGATTGTATATACCGACGGCCAGGCACAATTTACCTCACTTGGTTTGCTCCGACAAACCCCTTATCTGTGGCAGGACAGTTTCCCGCTTAAGGTTTGCCCGGCATGACCCCAGAAGACCTTCGCGCTGCCGTCGCCGCAGGCATTCTGACCGAGGCACAGGCAGCCTCGGTCCAGGTGCTGGCCAATGACCGGGCCGGAAAACGCGCCACCCTCCCGCAGGAAGACGAACCCTTCGAGTTCTTCCGCGGCTTCTCGGAGATCTTCATCTCGATCGGCCTGGTCATCCTCTTGATCGGAGCCACCGCGCTGCTGACCGCTTTCGGTGGCTTCGCGCTGCTGACGCTGGTGCCGCTTGCAACCGCCGGCATCGCCTGGTGGTGGGCTGGCTACTTCACCCTCAAGCGCCGGATGACCTTGCCCTCGATGGTCCTCGCCACGGCCTATGGCATCGGCATCGGCATCTTCACCTTCACGGTCCTGGCCCAGGCCGACCTGGGTGAGCGCATGATCGCGATCCTTGGCTTCACCGCCTCGGCTCTTGGCATGATCGCCTGGTATCGCCGCTTCCGTCTGCCGTTCTCGGCCTTCCTGACCGGAGCTTTCGCCCTGGGCGCGGTCTATGCCGTCACCGCCTCGGCGGAAAACCTGATGGGTCTGGTCGCGGGGGCAAACGACTTCGGCACCTTCTTCGACCTGTCCGAAAGCCCGGCCTTTGCCAGTGCAACGCTGCTGTTCGGCATCGCCGCCTTCCTGACCGGAATGTGGTTCGACACCCGCGACCCCTACCGCCTGGGCCGCCATTCGGCGACGGCCTTCTGGTGCCACCTGCTTGCCGCGCCGGCACTGGTCAATACCGTGGCCTTGACCCTTCTGAACGGCGGCGGAACCGGGCTTCTTGCCGTGGCGCTGGTGTTCATCACCCTGCTTGCGCTGGTGATCGACCGCCGCAGCTTTCTGACAGCCGCGATCGTCTACGTCGCCATCGTCATCAGCTGGGTGATGGGCGAAGGCGGCGGCACCAGCTGGATCTTCGTCCTTCTCACCCTTGGCGCCTTCATCACCGCCATCGGCACCTGGTGGGTGCAACTGCGCGCCAAGGTGATGGACCTCCTCCCCGATTTTCCCGGCAAGTCCCGCCTGCCGCCCTATGGATCGACCGAATGACCGACCTCACGCCCCGCGAAATCGTCTCGGAACTTGACCGCTTCATCATCGGTCAAAAGGAAGCCAAGCGCGCCGTCGCCGTGGCCCTGCGCAACCGCTGGCGCCGCAAGCGTCTGGGCGACGACCTGCGGGACGAGGTCTATCCGAAGAACATCCTGATGATCGGCCCCACCGGCGTCGGCAAGACCGAGATCAGCCGCCGCCTTGCCAAACTGGCCCGCGCCCCCTTCCTCAAGGTCGAGGCGACGAAATTCACCGAAGTCGGCTATGTCGGTCGCGACGTGGATTCCATCGTGCGCGATCTTGTCGATGTCGCGATAAACGACACCCGTGCCGCAATGCGCGAAGAGGTGAAGGCCCGCGCCCACAAGGCCGCCGAGGATCGCGTGGTCGAAGCCTTGGCGGGCAAGGAGGCCCGCGAACAGACCCGCGAATTGTTCCGCGGCAAGCTGAAACGCGGCGAACTTGACGACACGATGATCGAGATCGAGATCGCCGATGCCGCACCCGCCATGCCGATGGGCTTCGGCATGCCCGGCATGGAACAGCAGATGCAGGGCCTGCAAGACCTGTTCAAGGCCTTCGGCGGCCGCTCGACCCGCAAGCGCATGACGGTCGCGCAAAGCTACGAAATCCTGATCGGGCAAGAGGCCGACAAGCTTCTCGACGACGAAGCCGTCCGCGCCACGGCACTGGAGGCGGTGCAGGAAAACGGCATCGTCTTCCTGGACGAGATCGACAAGATCTGCGCCCGCAGCGACGCCCGCGGCGCCGACGTCAGCCGCGAAGGCGTCCAGCGCGACCTGCTGCCGCTGATCGAAGGCACCACCGTCAGCACCAAGCATGGCCCGGTAAAGACCGACCACATCCTCTTCATCGCAAGCGGCGCCTTCCACATCGCCAAGCCCTCGGACCTGCTTCCCGAACTGCAGGGCCGCCTGCCGATCCGTGTCGAACTCAGCCCCCTGACCGAAGACGACTTCGTCCGCATCCTGACCGAGACCGACAACGCCCTGACCCGGCAATACACCGCCCTGATGGCGACCGAACAGGTGACCGTCACCTTCACCCCCGACGGCATTGCCGCCCTCGCCCGGATTGCCGCCGATGTGAACCGCAGCGTGGAAAACATCGGCGCCCGCCGGCTTTACACGGTGATGGAGCGCGTTTTCGAGGAGCTCAGCTTTCACGCCCCCGACCGTGGCGGCCAGTCGGTGACAGTGGACGCCGATTTCGTCGAAACCAACCTCGGTGCCCTCTCCCGCTCTGCCGACATCTCGCGCTACGTGCTGTAGTCGTCTGACCGGACATCACCCTTTCACCTGGTTGCAAATATCCTCGGGGGGTTTGGGGGGCGAAGCGCCCCCAATGCCCGAGCCGGTTGGCGCTTGCGCCAGAGGCGAGACGGAAGGCTTGCGCGTCAGCGCTCATTTCATGAACCGCACCGGGTCGGGAAACCCTGGCAGTGCCGGACCGGCCATGCGCAACTCTTTGAAATCAAGTGCATAGGCAAAGCTGTCCACTGTGGACACCCCCCTTCCCCGCCCGCCCCACACCCGGTAGTCTCCCCCAACCACCGGGGGGAACGCAGTGAGCGAAGACACCGTCACGCCGATGATGGCGCAGTATCTCGAGATCAAGGCGCAGAACCCCGGCGCGCTTCTGTTCTACCGGATGGGCGACTTCTACGAGATGTTCTTCGACGACGCCGTCGCCGCCAGCGCCGCCCTCGACATCGCCCTGACCAAGCGCGGTTTCCACCTGGGCGAGCCCATCGCCATGTGCGGCGTCCCGGTCCACTCGGCCGAGGGCTACCTCCTCACCCTGATCCGCAAGGGCTTCCGCGTCGCCATCGCCGAACAGCTGGAAGACCCCGCCGAGGCGAAGAAGCGCGGCGCCAGATCCGTCGTCAAGCGCGACGTCGTCCGCCTCGTCACCCCCGGCACCCTGACCGAGGATTCGCTCCTCGAAGCCCGCCGCCACAACTTCCTCGCCGCCTTCGCCGAGGTGCGCGACCAGGCCGCCCTCGCCTGGGCCGACATCTCGACCGGCGAGTTCCGGGTGATGCCCTCCTCCCTCACCCGCCTTGGCCCCGACCTCGCCCGCATCGCCCCGCGTGAGCTTCTGCTCTCCGAAGCGCGCGAGCGCGAGATCGCCGCTGTCCTGGACCCCGGTCTTGCCATCACCCCCCTCTCCCGCGGCAGCTTCGATTCCACCAGCGCCGAGCGCCGCCTCTGCGACCTGTTCCACGTCGCCTCGCTCGACGCCTTCGGGACCTTCGACCGCGCCGAGGTTTCCGCGATGGGCGCCCTCGTCGACTACCTCCACCTCACCCAGCGCGGAAAGATGCCGCTCCTCCGCCCGCCTGTCCGCGAACCCGCAGGCGGCACGATGCAGATCGACGCCGCGACCCGCCGCAACCTGGAACTCACCCAGGCCTTGTCCGGTGGCCGCGACGGCTCGCTCCTCGCTGCCATCGACCGCACTGTCACCGCCGGTGGTGCCCGCCTTCTGGAACGCCGCCTCTCCTCGCCCTCGCTTGACCTTCACACCATTCACGCCCGCCAGGCCGCGCTGGACTTTCTTCTCGAAACCCCCTCGCTGCGTGACCAACTCCGCGAGGCGCTCCGCCGCGTGCCGGACATCGACCGCGCCCTCTCTCGCCTGGCGCTTGATCGCGACGGCCCCCGCGACATGACCGCCATCCGCGCCGGGCTGGAACAGGCCGGTCGGATCGCGGGATTGCTGACCGAGGCCCCGCCCCTGCTGGCGAAAGCCGCCCGGGCGCTGGTCGGCCACGACACCCTGGTCCAACTCCTGGCCCGCGCGCTTGTCGCCGAACCCCCGCTCCTGACCCGCGACGGCGGCTATATCGCCCCCGGCCATGACCGCGAACTTGACGACACCCGGTCCCTCCGAGACGAAGGCCGCGGCGTCATCGGTCGGATGCAGGCCGACTACATCGAGGCCACGGGCGTCGCTTCGCTGAAGATCAAGCACAACAACGTGCTGGGCTACTTCATCGAGACCACGACCACCCACGAAGACCGCATGCGCGCCATGCCAGAGCTGTTCATCCACCGTCAGACCACCGCCGGCCAGGTCCGCTTCACCACGCTTGCCCTCTCCGACCTCGAAACCCGCATCCTGAACTCGGCCAACCACGCGCTGGAGATCGAAAAGCGCCACTATGCCGCCCTGAAAGCCCAGATCCTCGACCAATCCGCCCCCATCGCCCTTGCCGCCCGCGCGCTGGCCGAGATCGACCTTGCCGCTGCCTTTGCCGACCTGTCTGCCGAGGAAAACTGGTGCGCCCCCGTGGTGGATGACAGCCGCGCCTTCCAGATCACCGCGGGTCGCCATCCCGTCGTCGAACGCGCCTTGCGCCGCGAGGGCCAGCCCTTCGTCGCCAACGACTGCGCCCTGACGGAGGCCACGACTCCGGCCATCTGGCTGCTGACCGGGCCGAACATGGCCGGCAAATCCACCTTCCTGCGTCAGAACGCCCTGATCGCGCTTCTTGCCCAGGTTGGCAGCCACGTCCCCGCCACGCAGGCCCGCATCGGCCTTGTCTCCCAGCTTTTCAGCCGGGTTGGCGCTTCGGACGACCTGGCACGGGGCCGGTCGACCTTCATGGTCGAGATGGTCGAAACCGCCGCGATCCTGAACCAGGCCGACGACCGCGCGCTGGTGATCCTGGACGAGATCGGCCGCGGCACCGCCACCTACGATGGCCTTTCCATCGCCTGGGCCACGCTGGAACACCTGCACGAGGTCAACCGCTCTCGCGCACTTTTCGCCACGCATTACCACGAGATGACCGCGCTGGCCGGCAAGCTGCCGGGGGTCAAGAACGCCACCGTCACAGTCAAGGAATGGGAAGGCGAGGTCATCTTCCTGCACGAAGTCCGCGAAGGCGCCGCCGACCGCAGCTATGGCGTCCAGGTCGCGCGGCTGGCGGGCCTGCCCCATTCGGTGATCGAACGCGCCAAGGTCGTGCTCGACGCGCTGGAAAAGGGCGAGCGCGAGGGCGGCAAACAGGCCACGCTGATCGACGACCTGCCCTTGTTCCGCGCCGCACCGCCGCCACCCCCTCCGCAGAATCAGAAGGTTTCAGCGGTGGAGGAGCGGCTGAAAGCAGTGCACCCGGACGAGCTGACGCCGATGGAGGCGCTGAAACTGATCTATGAAATCAAGGGGCTGGCGTAGGGTGCGCATTCATGGCGCACCTTCGGATGGTGCGCCATGAATGCGCACCCTACGGCTCAGCCAACGTTCGACGACACCCCAACCTGCGCCGGGCGCAGCAGGCGGTCGAACAGCATGAAGCCCTCGGTCGCGACCTGGATGATCTGCCCGGCCTTGGTACCCGGCAGGGGCGCCTCGAACATCGCCTGATGCAGCTGCGGGTCAAAGGGATCGCCCACCGCAGGCGAGATCATCGTGATGCCATGCTTTGTCATCACATTGGTCAGCTCGCGCAGGGTCAGCTCGACCCCCTCGATCAGCGCCGCCGAGGTTGCCCGGCTTTCCTCCGGGATCGCCTGGATCGCGCGGTGCAGGTTGTCGTAGACCGGCAGCAGGTCGCGCGCCAGACGCGTCCCGCCGTACATCTCGGCCTCTTTGCGATCCCGCTCGGCCCGTTTGCGCGAGTTCTCGGCATCGGCCAGCACCCGCATGAACTTGTCGCGCAGCTCGTCACGCTCGGCCCGCAGGGCCTCAAGCTCGCCGTCCTGGGTTCCAAACTCTTCCAGCTCCACCTGCGAGGCGGTGGTTTCTTCCTGCGACATATGCCACGTCCTTCTTCAGCCCTTGCCGCGGTCACTGACCATGCGGCCCACCAGCTGGGCGGTGTAATCGACAATCGGAACGATGCGGCCATAGTTCAACCGGGTCGGTCCGATGACGCCCACCGCGCCGATGATCTTTCGATCAGCGTTCATATAGGGAGAAACCACCAGACTTGAACCGGAAAGTGAGAAAAGCTTGTTCTCGGAACCGATAAAAATGCGCACGCCTTCGCCCGCCTCGGTCAGGTGGAGAAATTCCGCGATGTCCCGTTTGCGCTCCAGGTCGTCGAACAGCACCCGGATGCGGTCGATCTCGGACTGATCCGCCGCTTCGCCGATCAGATTCGACCGGCCACGCACGATCAGCCGCTCGGACGGCTCGCCTGCGTTTTCCCACAGCGCAAAGCCGCTTTCGACCATCTCGCGCGCGAGCGAATCGATCTCTTGCCGCCGCTTGCCGATTTCCGACACGATGTTGGCCCGCAGCTCGGACAGGGTCCGCCCCTCGGCCAAGGCGTTCAGGAAATTCGCCGCCTCCCGCATCGAGGACGGTGTCTGGCCTGCCGGTGGCACGAAAACCCGGTTCTCCACCTGACCATCGGCAAAGACCAGCACCACCAGCGCCCGTTCTGGGGCAAGGCTGACGAACTCGATATGCCGGATCGCCGCCTCACGCTTCGGGGCCAGCACGACGCTGGCGCCCCGCGTGATGACCGAAAGCGCAGCACCCACCTCATCCAGCAGGGTTGCCACATCCTGATCGTTCGCGCCCGTGGTGGCGTCGATCTTCTCTTGATCCTCGGGCGCGACCTGGCCGACCTCCAGCAGGCTGTCGACGAACATCCGCAGCCCCATCTGCGTCGGTATCCGCCCGGCCGAGACATGCGGGCTGTCCAGGAGCCCCAGATATTCCAGGTCCTGCATGACATTGCGCACTGTCGCCGCCGAGACCTTTTCCGACAGCGTCCGCGTCAGCGTGCGCGAGCCCACCGGCTCGCCGGACGTCAGATAGCCTTCGACGACGCGGCGAAACACTTCGCGCGTGCGGTCGTTCATGTCGCTGAGGATGGATTGCGGCGTCGTCATGGGTTCAGCAATCGGCCTTGCATCCGGTGCCTGTGGTTGCATATGTGGCCGCATTCCAGCGAAAGGTCCAGCAATGCGCCCGTCAGGCAGAAAACTAAGCGATCTACGGACCGTTTCAATCGAAACCAACGTGATGCGGCACGCCGAAGGCTCTTGCCTGATCAAGATGGGCAACACGCATGTCCTCTGCTCGGCCACGATCGAGGACAAGGCGCCGCCGTTCCTGAAGAACACCGGCCAGGGCTGGGTCACGGCAGAATACGGGATGCTGCCCCGTGCCACCAACTCGCGCACCCGGCGTGAGGCTGCTGCGGGCAAGCAATCGGGCCGCACGCAGGAAATTCAACGGCTTATCGGTCGCTCGCTGCGGGCGGGCGTTGACCGGCAAGCCTTGGGCGAACGGCAGATCGTCGTCGATTGCGACGTGATCCAGGCCGACGGCGGCACCCGCTGCGCCTCGATCACCGGCGGCTGGGTCGCGCTGCGCCTGGCGGTGAACAAGCTCTTGACCTCGGGCGTGATCGTGTCGGACCCGATGCTGGATCACGTTTCCGCCGTGTCCTGTGGCATCTATGCCGGGCAGCCCGTGCTGGACCTTGACTACCCCGAGGATTCGGCTGCCGGAACCGACGGCAATTTCGTCATGACCGGCGCGGGCAAGCTGATCGAAGTGCAGATGTCCGCCGAGGGGTCTGCCTTCAGCCAGGACGAGCTCTTGCAGCTCCTCGACCTCGCCCGTCAGGGCAACGCGGCGCTGGTTGCGGCGCAACGGGCCGCGCTGGGTCTGTAGATGCTGAAGCGCGGGGATCGCCTGCTGGTCGCCACGCACAACCGTGGCAAGCTGGAAGAGATCGCCGATCTCCTCGCGCCCTTTGCCGTGATCGTCGTGGGCGCGGGGGACCTCGGCCTTGCCGAACCCGAAGAGACCGAGACCACCTTCGTCGGCAACGCCCGCCTCAAGGCGCATGCCGCCGCAAAGGCCTCGGGGCTTGTCGCGCTGGCCGACGATTCCGGCCTTGCCGTCGATGCGCTGGGCGGTGCCCCCGGCGTCTTCACCGCCGACTGGGCCACCACGGCCAAGGGCCGCGACTTCGCTGTCGGCATGCAGCGTGTCTGGCGGGAGCTGGAGACCGCAAAGGCCCCCGAGCCCCGCCGCGCGCAGTTCTGCTGCACCCTCGTCCTCGCACAGCCGGACGGACAGGACCTTGTCTTCGAAGGAAAATCCCCCGGCCGCCTCGTCTGGCCCGGCCGCGGCGAACAGGGCCACGGCTTCGACCCGATCTTCCTGCCCGACGGCTACAGCCAGACCTTCGGCGAGATGGACCGCTGGGAGAAGAACCGTCTCTCGCACCGCGCCGATGCGTTCCGCAAACTCGTCGCGGCGCTGTTTCCCTGATGGATGCCCCGATCTACGAAGATTGGCGCAACGCGGGCTTTGGCCTGTATCTGCACTGGCCCTTCTGCCAGTCGAAATGCCCCTACTGCGACTTCAACAGCCATGTCGCCGCCAGCGTCGATCAGTCCCGCTGGTTGACTGCGTTCCAGGCCGAAATCGACCGCATCGGCGCCCTGACGCAGGGCCGCGTCCTCAACACCGTCTTCTTCGGCGGCGGCACGCCCTCGCTGATGGAGGCGACCACCGTCCAGGGCATCCTTGACCGCATCCGCGCCACCTGGACCCTTGCCAACGACATCGAGATCACGCTTGAAGCCAATCCCGGCTCGGTCGAAGCCGCCCGCTTCGAGGGCTACGCCAAGGCAGGCGTCAACCGGGTTTCCCTTGGAATCCAGTCGCTTGACCCTGATGATCTGCGCCGCCTCGGCCGGATGCACACCGTGGACGAGGCGGCGAAGGCCATCGCTGTTGCCAAATCCGCCTTTGATCGCGTCTCGATCGACCTGATCTACGCGCGCCAGAACCAGACGCTGCCCGCCTGGCGCGATGAGCTCCGCCGCGCGCTGGACTTCGGCACCTCGCATCTGTCGCTTTACCAGCTGACCATCGAGGACGGCACCGTCTTCGGCCAGATGCACGCGAAGAACCTCCTGAAGGGACTGCCCGAGGAGGACCTGTCAGCCGACATGTTCGAACTGACGCAAGAGATCACCCGCAACGCGGGCGTGCCCGCCTATGAGGTGTCGAATCATGCCCGCCCCGGCGACGAATCACGTCACAACCTGATCTACTGGCGGATGGGCGACTACGCCGGAATCGGCCCCGGCGCGCATGGCCGACTCACCCTCGAATCAACCCGATTCGCGACCGAGGCGGAACGCCAGCCCACCCCGTGGCTGAACCGGACCCTCTCGTTGCCCGGCAGCGCCGAGACCGTGGACCGCCTGACCGCAAGGGATCGCGCCTCGGAGTACCTGATGTTCGCGCTGCGCCTGAAGGAAGGCGCGTCGCTCGGCCGCTTTGCGGCCCTGGCCGGTGCGCCGTTGCCAGCCGCCGCGCTGGCCGAGATGAACGGTCTTGGTCTTCTTCACCAGGATGGCGACCGTATCCACACCACCGAGACCGGCGTCATGATGCTGAACGGCATCCTGCGCGCGCTGCTGGCGAACCGCCAAACCGCGGGCTGATCAATCTTCATCTGGTAGTTGCGACAGAATCCGACACAACCTGTCGAGATCCTCAAGCGAAGTATAGCGGATCGTCAGCTCACCACTCTCGCCACCCGCCGCATGGTCGATGCGAACCGGCAGCTTCAGGTTGGCCGCCAGATCCGCCTCCAGCGCCCTGGTGTCGGCGTCCTTTTCGGGCGCAGCGCGCGCCTTCGACGCCGAGGGCCTGGCGCTTTCCTGCGCCTTCACCAGTCGCTCGGTTTCCCGCACCGAAAGCCCCTTGGCAACGATCTGTGCCGCAAGTTCAGCCGCTTTCGGGCTCCCGATCAGCGCCCGGGCATGGCCTGCCGACAGCGCCCCGTCCCGCACCAGGTCCTGCACTTCGCTGGGCAACGTCAGCAAACGCAGCAGATTCGCGACGTGGCTGCGGCTGCGACTCAGGGCCTCGGCGAGTTTCTCTTGCGTATGCCCGAATCGGGTCATCAACTGCCGGAATCCCAACGCCTCTTCGATCGCATTCAGATCGGCCCGCTGAATGTTCTCAATGATCGCGACTTCGAGGACTTCGATATCGTCAAGGTCCCGCACGACAACGGGAACTTCGTGCAACTGCGCCAACTGCGCGGCGCGCCACCGACGCTCGCCCGCGACAATCTCATAGGTGTCCCGCCCTGGTTTGCGCCGCACGATCAGCGGCTGGATCACGCCCTTCTGCCGAATCGAATCAGCCAGGCTGTCCAGATCCTCCTTGCGGAAGTGCATGCGCGGCTGCTGGGGGTTCGGCTCCAGCTTGTCGACCGGCACATGCAGCTCCGCCTTCCGGGGCACCGCCATCTGCTCGGGTCCCGCCAGATGCACATCGGCCATCAGGGCTGAAAGCCCCCGGCCCAGCCCGCGCTTCTCATTCTTGCTGGTCATGCTCAGGCCTCTGATACTTCTGGGGTTTTGCGGCGGTCGGCGATTTCCTTCGCCAGGGCTCGATACGCTTCGGCGCCCTTGGAGCCAGGATCATACGTCAGCACCGGCAGCGCATAGGACGGAGCCTCGCTGATTCGCACATTCCGGGGAATCGTCGTCTTCATGACCAGGTCGCCCATATTGGTGCGGGCGTCGGCCTCGACTTGTGCCGTCAACCTGTTGCGGCGGTCATGCATCGTCAACACAATACCTTCGATCCGCAACTCGGGGTTGGCCGAGCGCCGCACGTCGCGAATCGTAAGCATCAACTGCGAAAGCCCCTCCAGCGCAAAGAATTCGCACTGCAGCGGGACAAGCACGGAATGCGCAGCGACAAGCGCGTTCACTGTCAGCAGGCTTAACGCTGGCGGACAGTCGATCAGGATGTAATCGAAGTCGTAGCCATCCATCTCTGGCCGCCGAAGCGCATCGTGCAACAAGTAGCTGCGCCGTTCGTTCGACACGATGTCCAGGTCGGTCGAGGACAAGTCAGCGTTGGCGGGAATGATCATGATGTCTGGAATGCTGGTTTCCATCACAACATCCAGTAGGTCCGCGCCGTCGACAATCAAGTCATAGCTTGTCTTCTTGCGCGCATCCGGCCTGACACCAAGGCCAGTGGAAGAATTTCCCTGGGGGTCGATGTCCACCAGCAGGATCTTCTTGCCAAGCTCGGCAAGCCCAGCAGCCAAGTTGATGGCAGTTGTCGTCTTGCCGACGCCGCCCTTCTGGTTGGCCAAAGCAAGGATATAAGGCTGGTCAGACATGGCGATGAATGTTCCTGATCACAAGAAGTGCTGCTTCGGCTTCGGACAGGCTTGGCCGAGTGTCAACGTCGAAGTCCCAGGCTTTGCGAGCGTCAGAGATCTCGTCCTGATACCGCGCGCCCTTGGGAAAGATCGCAATGCCATCCGAACGCAGATGCAGTTTCGCAAATGCCAGCAGATCCGAAAGCGGAGCAAGCGCGCGCGCAGACAGAACATCGGCATTCAGGGGTGCGAGCGATTCGATTCGCTCACTTCTGACTGAAACGTGCACTGCAAGGGTGACAGCAGCTTGCCGAAGGAACGTGGCTTTCCGCGTGTCGGATTCAACCAGCGTCACGAGAAGCTTTGGTCGAAGCTGTTTGGCGAGAATTGCGACAACAAGCCCCGGAAAGCCACCGCCCGAACCAAGATCCACCCAGGACGTGGCTTCTGGCGGGCACAGCGCAAAAAGCTGCGCAGAATCAGCAATGTGCCGCCCCCAGAGGCCGGGCAAGGAGTTCTTGCTGACCAGGTTGATCGCCGGGTTCCAGCGCTGCACAAGCGCTTCAAATGCGCGCAGAGCCTCGAATGTTTCACGTGAAACATCGACTCCGCCAACAGAGAGCTCAGGTGCGGCTGTCATACGGCAAGCTTTTCCTCGGGCTTGCGCAAATGCGCAAGGACAAGAAGCAGCGCTGCTGGAGTGACGCCTTCAATTCGCGATGCTTGCAGAATCGATTCGGGCCGGGCGCGTATCAGCTTCTGCTTCAGCTCGTTGGACAGGCCTGAAATGCGGGTGTAGTCGAACCCCTCCGGGATACGTTGCGTCTCCTGACGGCGCAGGTCGGCCACTTCCTTTGACTGCCGATCCGCGTACTGGTCATAGGTGGAGTCAATTTGTAGCTGCTCCAGCACATTTCGCCCCAACATCTGGTAGGCCGGAATGGCTTTCACCATCGCGTCAAGCTCGACACCGTGCAGCGAGAGGACATCATAGGCTGAGCGTTTCCCGCCATCCTTGCTGACGGCAATCCCGGCTTCATTCAAGGCCTTGGGGCCTATCATCACGCTGGACAAGGCCTCCCGCCCCGCCTCCAGGGCCTCCAGCTTCTCTGTGAACGCCGCCCGACGCGCCTCGGATATGCACCCAAGGTCCATACCTGTCGGCGTCAGTCGGCGGTCCGCGTTGTCGGCGCGCACAGTCAGTCGGAACTCGGCCCGAGAGGTGAACATGCGGTAGGGTTCGGTCACGCCCCGCGACGTCAGATCATCAATCATGACACCGATGTAGCTGTCAGTTCGGCTGAACTCGACAGGCTCGCGCCCACCAGATGCAGCGGCTGCGTTCAGACCGGCCACGATCCCTTGCGCGCCCGCTTCTTCGTACCCTGTCGTTCCGTTGATCTGGCCCGCAAAGTAAAGCCCCTGCACAGCCCGCGTTTCCAGCGTCCTGTGCAATCCGCGCGGGTCGAAAAAGTCGTATTCGATCGCATAGCCCGGTTGCAGGATGACTGTTTCCTCCAGCCCCGGGATCGTCCGGATATAGGCGTGCTGAACGTCTTCCGGCAGCGAAGTCGAAAGGCCGTTCGGATAGACCGTGTGGTCGTCCAACCCCTCGGGCTCCAGGAAAACCTGGTGCGAGGTCTTGTCGGCAAACCGCACGACCTTGTCTTCGATCGACGGGCAATAGCGCGGCCCCACGCCCTCGATGTGCCCACCATACATGGCGGATCGTCCCAGGTTATCCCTCACGATCTGGTGCGTCGCCTCGGATGTGTGGGTGATCCCGCAGGAAATCTGCCGTGCTTCCGGGGCGTGGTTCAGAAAGGAAAAGACCGTCGGCACCTCATCCCCCGGCTGGCTTTCCAGCCGCGCCCAGTCGATTGTCCGGCCATCCAGACGAGGCGGAGTGCCCGTCTTCAGCCGCCCGACCGGCAGCGTCAGGTCTGCCAGTTGCGCTGCCAGCAGGCGTGACGGCGAATCGCCCATCCGACCTCCGGACATCCGCCGGTCGCCAATGTGGATCACTCCGTTCAGGAAAGTGCCAGCGGTCAGGACCACCCGGCCCGACGACAACCCCACCCCCGAAGCCAGCATGACTCCCGCAACAGCCCCACTCACAATGCGCAGGCCCGAGACTTCACTCTCGATGACGTCCAGTCCCGGCGTCGCCAGCAGCTCGGCCCGCATCGCCTCACGATACAGACGCCGGTCGATCTGCGCGCGCGGGCCTTGCACAGCAGGCCCCTTGCGCCGGTTCAGCAAGCGAAACTGGATGCCGGCGCGGTCCGCCAGCCGACCCATCAGGCCGTCCAGCGCGTCGATCTCGCGCACCAGATGGCCCTTGCCAAGCCCGCCAATCGCCGGATTGCAGGACATCGCGCCCAGAGTCTCGATCCGCAGCGTGACCAGAGCTGTCGACACACCCATCCGCGCTGCTGCTGCTGCGGCTTCAGCGCCCGCATGGCCGCCGCCGATCACGATGACATCGTAGTGTTTCACGTGGAACATTCCCTACTTGCCGATGCAGAAGCTGGCGAAAATCTCGCCCAGGAGGTCGTCGACATCCACTCGGCCGACCAGCGCATCCAGCGCCCGCACAGCCTGCCGCAGATGCTCCGCCGCCAGTTCGACGCGCGAGTCGGGTCTTACCACTTCCGCCCGTGACTCGGCCAGAGCAGCAATCGCAGTTGTAACAGCCACGCGATGACGTTCGCGCACCAAAGCGCCAGCGGACCCGACACGATCACTTAGAATCTCGCCAATCCGCGCCATCAGTTCTGCGACGCCTTCGCCGGTCTTTCCTGACACGGCCAATCCGGTTAAACCAGATCTAGTGTCGGCCTTGCCTAGAACCACAAGATCATCGCCAGTCGGCTCCAACGGCAGCAGCGAGCCATCGGCCAGGAACAGCCGTAAATCCGCTGCTTCGGCCCGCGCCAAAGCCCGCTCGATCCCGGCGCGTTCCAGCCGATCCTCGGTGTCGCGCAGGCCCGCCGTGTCCAGGAACGTCACCGGCAGGCCGGCAATCTCCATCCGCACCTCGATCACATCCCGCGTCGTGCCGGCAATCTCTGAGGTAATCGCCGCCTCGCGCCCCGCCAACTGGTTCAGCAGCGTCGATTTTCCCGCGTTCGGCGCACCGACAATCGCCACCTCGAACCCGTCGCGGATGCGTTCTGCCGCGGCCACGCCCGCTGCCTCGCGCCCGAGGTCGGCCATCAGCCCGTCGATCAGCGCCAGCACCTCGGGCGAGACGTCGACCGGCACGTCCTCATCCGCGAAATCAATGGTGGCCTCCAGCAGCGCACCAGCGCGGATCAAGTCGCGCCGCCACCCGTCAACCTTTTGACCGACCGAGCCTGACAGCACCCGCACTGCCTGCTTGCGCTGCGCCTCGGTCTCGGCGTCGATCAGGTCGGCCAGGCCTTCGACCTGCGCCAGGTCCAGCACGCCGTTCTCCAGCGCCCGCCGAGTGAACTCCCCCGGCTCTGCCAGCCGCAACCCCGGTTGCGCGGACAAGGCCCGCAGCACCGCGCCGACAACGGCAGGGCCGCCGTGACAGTGCAGCTCCACCACCGCCTCGCCAGTGAAACTTGCGCCCTCGGCAAAGGCCAGCACCAGAGCTTCGTCCAGCAGTTCCCCGCCCCAGGTCAGCCGCCGCAACCCCGCCACCCGCGCAGCAGGCAGCGACCCGCAAAGCGCAAGACCGGCCGCACTCGCCGCCGGTCCAGAGATCCGCACCACGGCGAGGCCCGACCGGCCCCGCGCCGTGGCGAGGGCATAGATCGTGTCCATCGCCAGCCGCCCGGTCTAGGTGTTCATCGACTCGAAGAATTCGCTGTTCGACTTGGTCTGCTTCAGCTTCGAGATCAGGAACTCGATCGCATCCGTGGTGCCCATCGGGTTCAGGATGCGGCGCAGGACGTAGGTCTTTTGCAGGTCCATCTTGTCGACCAGCAGGTCCTCTTTCCGGGTGCCGGACTTCAGGATGTCCATCGCCGGGAAGACGCGCTTGTCGGCAACCTTGCGGTCCAGCACGATCTCGGAGTTACCCGTGCCCTTGAATTCCTCGAAGATCACCTCGTCCATCCGGCTGCCGGTGTCGATCAGCGCCGTGGCGATGATGGTCAGCGACCCGCCTTCCTCGATGTTCCGCGCCGCGCCGAAGAACCGCTTCGGCCGCTGCAGGGCGTTGGCATCGACACCGCCGGTCAGCACCTTGCCCGAGGATGGGACCACGGTGTTGAACGCGCGGCCCAGACGGGTGATGCTGTCCAGCAGGATCACCACGTCGCGCTTGTGTTCGACCAGGCGCTTGGCCTTTTCGATCACCATTTCCGCCACCGCCACGTGCCGCGTCGCCGGTTCGTCGAAGGTCGAGGCGACGACCTCGCCCCGCACCGTGCGCTGCATGTCGGTGACTTCCTCGGGGCGTTCGTCGATCAGAAGGACGATCAGATAGCACTCGGGGTGGTTCTGCGCGATCGAATTGGCGATGTTCTGCAACAGCACCGTCTTGCCGGTCCGCGGCGGGGCCACGATCAGACCGCGCTGGCCCTTGCCGATGGGGGCGACCAGGTCGATGATCCGGGCCGAGCGGTCCTTGATCGTCGGGTCCTCGACCTCCATCTTCAGCCGCTCGTCGGGGTACAGCGGCGTCAGGTTGTCGAAGTGGACCTTGTGCTTGGCCTTTTCCGGGTCGTCGAAGTTGATCCGCGTGACGCGTGTCATGCTGAAATACTTCTCGTTGTCCTTCGGGGCCTGCATCAGGCCTTCGATGGTGTCGCCGGTCCGCAAGCTGAACTGGCGCAGGATCTCGGGTCCGACGTAGATGTCATCCGGGCCGGGCAGATAGTTCGCGGACGGCGACCGCAGGAAGCCGAACCCGTCCTGCAGCACCTCCAGCACGCCATCGCCGCCGATTTCCCAGCCTTCCTCGGCATGCTCTTTCAGGATCGAGAACATCATCTCGCCCTTGCGCATCGAGGGGGCGTTCTCGATCTCCCACTCCTCGGCCATGGCCAGCAGATCGGCCGGGGTCTTGGCCTTGAGTTCAGAGAGGTTCAAGCGTTCGACAGTCATGGAATACCTTCGGGCGGATCGGCCCCTTGCAAGGGCGGATCGTCGCAAGTCTGGGACGGGAGGTGCGATGGGCCGGACGGCCCTGCAAAGCCGCACCTAATCGGCGCCCTGGCAAAAGTCAATCAGAAGCGGATGATGACCGCGAAGACGATGACCAGCATCAGGATCGTCGGCACCTCGTTCATCAGCCGGTAGGTTCGACCGTTGCGGCTGTTGGTCCCGGCGAGAAACTCTTTCCGGCGCAGCCCCAACCAATGGTGGAACCAGGTCATCCCCAGCACTGCGCCCGCCTTGACCCAGGGCCAGACAAAGGACCAGTCCACCACCCCCGGAGTGAACACCAGCGCCACCCCGAAGACCCAGGTCGCGACCATTGCCGGGTTCATGATCCCGCGCAGAAGCCTCCGCTCCATCGTCTGGAACATCGCGTCGGTGGGGCTGCCGGTCTCGACCTGTTCGACGTGGTAGACGAAAAGCCGGGGCAGGTAGAAGATCCCGGCCATCCACGAGATCACCGACACCACATGCAGCGCCTTTGTCACCAGATACCAGTCGGCCAGGAAATCCGTGATCGTCTCAAGCATCTTGTCCACCCGGCCTGCGTTCTTCCTTCTTCTATAAAGAAAGAATTAAAGAAGGAATGTTGATGATGTAGGGCCTGTGCAGAACTGGATTGTCCCACCCGCCCCCAGACCCATCCACAGGGAGGGTCCTGGGGGCAAGTCCGGGAAAACATCGGCCCCTCGCGCCAACATCAGTAATAATCGTTCAATATCAATATATTGAACATATGCTCCCCTGCACATCATCCACAGGCTTGCGCAGTCCGGACCCGATGCACAACCAGTTCTCCCGTCAGGCGTGACAAGACCGTGCACAGCGGGATATCTCTGGTCGGATCGCCGCGGCGCAGCCCTGATACCCACAGCACGCCGCGACGACCCGGCTTCACCGCCAAAAGCGCCCAGGAACAAACCGCGGATATCCACAGCCCCCATGATCCTCGCTTCCACGTCTTCGACCCGCCTTTCCCTGCTCCGCGCCGCCGGCCTGGACCCCACCCCCATCGCCCCCCGCGTGGATGAGGCGACGATCCGCGACGCCCTTGTCGCCGAGGGTGCCAGCCCCCGCGACATCGCCGACGCCCTGGCCGAGATGAAGGCCCGCAAGGTCGCCGAGAAGCACCCGACCGATCTGGTGCTTGGCTGCGACCAGGTCCTGGCACTGGATCGCCAGACCTTCGCCAAACCGGATACCCCGGACGACGCGCGCGCCCAGCTTCGCGCCCTGCGGGGCAAGACCCACAAGCTGCTCTCTGCCCTTGTCGTCTATGAAAACGCCGAACCTGTCTGGCGCTTCGTCGGTGAGGCCCACCTGACCATGCACCCGTTTTCCGACGCCTACCTCGATGCCTACCTTGACAGAAACTGGGACAGCGTCCGCCACTCTGTCGGCTGCTACAAGGTCGAGGAGGAAGGCGTCCGCCTGTTCTCGGCCATCACCGGCGACCATTTCACCATTCTCGGCCTACCGCTTTTGCCGCTGTTGGCATGGCTTGGGAACCGGGGCATGATCGCCACATGACCGACCACCCCCGCATCCCGCTTGCCGCCGTTCTGGGCCACCCCATCGCCCACAGTCGCAGCCCGGCGTTGCACAACTACTGGTTGAAACGCTACGGTATCAAGGGCCACTACATCCCGATCGACATCGCGCCCGTCGATCTGCCCCGGCTTCTGCGGACCCTGCCCGAACTGGGTTTCGTCGGCTGCAACGTCACCATTCCGCACAAGGAAGCCATCCTTCAGATCGCCGATGTGGTCACCGACCGCGCCGCGCTGATCGGGGCGGCCAACACGCTGATCTTCCGCAAGGACGGCAAGGTCCACGCCGACAACACCGATGGCTCGGGCTTCATCGCCAATCTGCGCCAGAACGCCCCGCATTGGGCGCCCGGCTTTGGCCCCGCCGTCGTGCTGGGGGCCGGAGGTGCGGCCCGCGCTGTCGTTGCCGCCCTGATCGAGGTGGGCGTCCCCGAGATCCGCCTGGCGAACCGCACCCGCGCCCGGGCCGATACGATCCGCTCGGATTTCGGCGCGAAGATTCACGTTCATGACTGGGTGCAGGTCGGCAATCTTCTGGACGATGCGGCGACAGTGATCAACACCACCTCGCTTGGCATGACCGGCAAGGCCAATTTCCGCATCGACCTTGACCGGCTGAACCCGAAGGCGCTGTGCAACGATCTGGTCTACACCCCGCTCAAGACCCAGTTCCTGATCGAGGCCGAAGCGCGCGGCGCCACTGTGGTCGATGGCCTTGGCATGCTCCTGCACCAGGCCGCTCCGGGTTTCGAACGCTGGTTCGGCCAGCGCCCCGAGGTTGACGAGGCCACCCGCAAGGCCGTGCTGGCGGCATGAGCTTCATCCTCGGCCTCACCGGGTCCATCGGCATGGGCAAATCCACCACGGCGGCGATGTTCGCCGATGCGGGCTTGCCGGTCTGGGACGCCGACGCCACCGTCCACCGCCTGTACCAACCCGGCCAGGCTGCCGCCCAGGCCATTGGCGCGCTTTTTCCCACTGCCATCGACGCGGATGGCAGCGTGAACCGCGCCACCCTCCGCGCGCTGATCCAGGGCGATTCCACGGTGCTTGACCGCCTGAATGCCGCCGTCCACCCGCTGGTCGCCGCCGACCGTGCCGCCTTTCTTGCCGCCAATGAAGCGGCCGGGATTGTTTTGCTCGACGTGCCCCTGCTGTACGAAACCGGCCTCGACACCGCTTGCGATGCCGTCGCCGTCGTCTCGGCCCCTGCCGAGGTCCAGCGCGACCGTGTCCTTGCCCGGGGCGCGATGACCGAGGCCGAGTTCCAGACCATCCTCGCCCGCCAGTTGCCCGACGCCGAAAAGCGCAGACGGGCGACCTACATCATCCCCACAACCAGCCTTGAAGCCGCCCGTAGGTCCGTGAAAGATGTGCTGGCAGACATCCGGCGGACCCAAGATGCGTGAAATCGTCCTCGACACCGAAACCACCGGGTTCGAACCCACCGAGGGCCACCGCATCGTCGAGATCGGCGCGGTCGAGCTGTTCAATCACCTGCCGACGGGGCGCACCTACCACCAGTACATCAACCCCGAACGCGGCATGCCCGTTGGCGCGTTCGAGGTGCACGGCATCGGCCACGACATCCTGGAAACCCCCGGCAAACCTGTTCCTGGCGGGGTGACGCTGCGCGACAAGCCGGTCTTTGCGCGCATCGGTCAGGCCTTTCTGGACTTCATCGGCGACGCGCAGCTGGTAATCCACAATGCCGCCTTCGACATGAAATTCCTGAACTTCGAGCTGGAACGCAGCGGCCTGCCCGGCCTGCCGTTCTCGCGGGCGACCGACACGCTGATGATCGCACGGTCGAAATTCCCCGGCTCTCCCGCCTCGCTTGATGCGCTGTGCCGTCGCTTCGGCATCGACAACTCGATGCGGGAAAAGCACGGCGCGCTGCTGGACAGCGAAATCCTGGCCGAAGTCTATCTGGAGCTGATCGGCGGTCGTCAGCCTGACCTGGTGCTTGCCAGCGCTGCCCCCGCGCCGGCGCGCAATGCGTCGGGCGATGCGATCACCTGGCGCCCGCGTCCCCGGCCCGAGCCGCTTGCGCCCCGGATCACCGAGGAAGAGCTGGCCGCCCATGCGGCGATGGTTGGCAAGCTTGGCGATGCGGCGATCTGGAAGAAGGGCGCCTGACGTTCGACCGTCCGGGTCCTGCCGGTCCATCTTGCGTTCCCCTCTCCCCAGGGGGGAGAGGGCCATACGCGGGAAATCGCCTCAGTTGACCTGCGGTGCCGGTGCAGCCGAGGCCGCCTGTGCCTGTGCCCGACGCGCCAGCTCTTGCCGGTACAGCGCCATGAAATCGACCGTGTCGACGTTCAGCGGCGGGAAGCCGCCATCCCGCGTCACGTCCGAGATGATCCGGCGCACGAAGGGGAACAAGAGACGCGGGCATTCGATCAGCAGGAACGGATGGATCTGCTCCTCCGCCACGCCTTCGATATGGAAGGTGCCGCCGTATTCCAGCTCCAGCAGGAACAGCACGTCGCCGTTCACCTTGTTCTTCGACGACACCTTGAACTTGGTGATCACCTCGTACTGGTTCGCCACCGGGCGCTTGCGGGCGTCGAGGCTGACCGCGACCTGGATGTCCGGCTGGACCTCGCCCGCGGTCAGCCCCTTCTGGACCACCACGTTCTCGAACGACAGGTCGCGTACATACTGCGCCAGGACCTGCATCTTGACTTGCGGCGGGGTGGCGGCTGTGGCTGCGGTGCCATTCCCGACCGGGGTTTCTTCTGCCATATCCGGATCTCCTCAGCGGATTTGCCGCTTTCCTATCAGGTCAGGCAGCGGCTCTCAATGCCGCGGTTCGGTTGGATGGAAAAGGCCGAACCGAAGCCCGGCCAATCCCTTGACTGTCCATGACTCACCGCCCGCAAGCCGCTGAGTCCACCTGGTCCGCAGACCTGTCCACGCAGGACAGCCTTACAGAACCTCGCTCATCCGCACGACCCGGCCCTCGGCAACCGACTTCAGCGCCGCCTCGGCCAGCGCCAGCGCCAGCAGCCCGTCCTCGCCCGAGGGCGACGCCTTGGCCTTGCCCCCCATCGCGTCGATGAAGGCCGCGATCTCGGCCGCATAGGCCTCGGTATAGCGGGTCATGAAGAAGTCATGCAGCGGCGGCCGGGTATAGCCCGCCCCCGTCGCGATCTCGATGGACACCGGCCGCTGGTTCTCGGCCGCGACCGACCCTGCCGACCCGTGCACCTCGATCCGCTGATCGTAGCCATAGGTCGCCCGGCGCGAGTTCGAGATCACCGCCAGCTTCCCCGTGGCCGTCTTCAGCATCACCTGAACGGAATCGCTGTCCCCCGCCGTTCCGATCGCCGGGTCCACCAGAACCGCCGCCATTGCCGAGACCTCCGACACTTCCTCGCCCAGCAGGAAGCGCGCCATGTCGAAGTCATGGATCGTCATGTCCCGGAAAATCCCGCCCGACCGCTTGATGTAATCCACCGGAGGTGCCCCCGGATCGCGGCTGGTGATCGTCACCATCTCGACCGTCCCGATGGTGCCCTTGTCGATCTCGCCCCGCACCGCCATGAAGTGCGGATCGAAGCGGCGGTTGAAGCCGACCATCAGCGTGCCCTTGCTGGCGCGAACGACCTCCAGGCACTGCTTGACCCGAGCCAGAGACAGGTCGATGGGCTTTTCGCAGAACACCGCCTTTCCGGCGCGCACGAACTGCTCGATCAGGTCGGCATGGGTGTCGGTCGGCGTGCAGATCACCACGGCGTCGATGTCCTTGGCCGCCGCAATCGCATCGATCGAACGCACGTCGCAGCCATACTGGTCCGCAATCGCCTGCGCCGCCGGGGCCATCGCGTCCGACACCGCCACCAGCTTGGCCGCCGGGTTGCCCGTCACCGCCTTCGCATGAACCTTCCCGATGCGCCCCGCACCCAGAAGCCCGAACCTGATCGTCATGGTCTCTCCTTGCTCCGGGCTGACCCCGGCTTTCAAATGTCAGGCGTAGGCGGCGTCACTGCCGCCCTTTACCCCGGTGATATAGCTCACGATGTCATTGCCGTCCGTCTCGTCCTTCCGCAAGGAGGCGACGATGCGGCCCCGGCGAAAAACCACGATCCGGTCGACCAGATCGAAGACCTGGCGCAGGTTGTGGCTGATCAGGATCATCGGGATGCCGCGGTCCTTCAGCCCCCGGATGATGTTTTCCACCTGAGCCGTCTCCTGCACGCCAAGCGCCGCCGTGGGTTCGTCCATGATGACAAGTTTCGAGGCAAAGGCCGCCGTCCGCGCGATGGCGACGCACTGCCGCTGCCCGCCCGACATGTTGGCGATCGGGTTGTCGACGTTGGGGATCTTGACCGCCGTGGTCGCCAGGGCCTCCAGCGTCCGGTCGCGCATCGTCTTGCGGTCCAGCCAGGAAAACGGCCCCAGCTTGAACTTGAAAAGCTCGCGCCCGAGGAACAGGTTCGACGGCACGTCCAGATCGTCAGCCAGGGCCAGAGTCTGGAACACCGTCTCGATCCCGGCCTGCCGCGCCTCCAGCGGGCCGGAGAAATGCACCGGCTGGCCGTCGAAGATGACCTCTCCGCCGGTTCGTTGCTCCACCGCCGTCACCTGACGAACGAAGGTCGACTTCCCGGCCCCGTTGTCGCCCACCACGGCGACATGCTCGCCGTCGTGCAGGATGAAATTCGCGTCTTCCAGCGCGTGCACACCGCCGTAGTGCTTGGTCAGGCCACGGGTTTCCAGAATGATCCTGCTCATCGGCCTTACCCCCGGCTCCGTTTGCGTTGCCGCCACTGGTCCAGCACCACCGCGCCGACAATGATCGCGCCCTTGACCATCTCCTGATAGTAGGCGTCCAGCCGGATCGAGGTGAAGCCCGAGATGATCACCGAAAAGATCGCAGCGCCCAGAACGGTCCCCAGGATCGACCCCCGGCCCCCTGCAAGGCTGACGCCCCCGATCACCGCCATTGCAATGGCGTCAAGCTCGTACATCACCCCCATCCCGGCCTGCGCCGTCAGGTTCTTCGAGGTCAGCAGCACCGCCGCCACCGCCGCCAGCAGCCCGGCGATGGCATAGACCAGCACCTTGTGGCGGTCGGTGTTGATCCCCGACATCCGCGCCGCCGCTTCGTTGGACCCGATGGCATAGCTGCGCTTGCCGTAAAGCGTGTAGGTCATGATGACGTGAAACAGGACCGCCAGCAGCACGAAGACCACGGCGGGGTTCTGGCCGGGCCAGGACAGAAGGCCGAAGGTCATGCCGCCCAAGAGGTCGCCATTGGCAAGTGAGCCATAGTCAGCCGTCGGAAAGCTGACCGGCTGACCGTTCGACCACCAGCGCGCCACGCCGCGGGCGCTGACCATCATCCCCAGCGTGGCGATGAAGGGCGGTATCCTGGTGTAGGCGACCAGCAAACCATTGATAAGTCCGGCAAGCAGGCCACAGGCCAGCCCGATGGCAATGGGCACGATCACCGGCAGGTCCATCGCCCAGTCGCCGAAGATCGCCTTGGGGTTCGGATTGCCGTTGACCGTTGCGGTCTGGGCAAAGCTCATCGCAACCATCGCGGTGGCCCCCACCACCGAGCCCGATGACAGGTCGATGCCGCCGATGATGATGACCTGCGTCACCCCCAGCGCGATGATGCCGATGATCGCGACCTGCAGGATCATGATGTCCAGCCGCTGCTGGTTGAAGATCGCATCGACGTTGTCGCGCATGTTGAACAGGAAGGACCCGCCCTGCATGCGGTTCAGGATCTCGAAGATCAGGACGATCAGGACCAGGGCTCCGAACACGTTCCACTCTGGCGCGCGGGTGCGCTTTGCCGGGTCGTATTTCAGGCCGCCAAGGCCATGCGTTGCTTCTGCCACGTCGCCCTCCCTCTCCAGGATGCAATGATCAAGACAGGGCGACCGCTGCCGGCCGCCCTGCAACTGCCCGGAAGGGGCCTAGTTCTTCGTCAGGTAGTCAGCGATGTTCGCCGGGGTCACCAGTTCGAACGGGACAAAGACCTTCTGGTCGACCGCTTCGCCCGCCGCCAGCTTGACTGCCGCATCCAGCGCGCCGCCGCCCTGGGCCGCGGCATTCTGGAACACGGTGATGTCCAGCTCGCCCGCCTGCATCGAGGCCAGCGCGTCCTGCGTCGCATCGACGCCCGACACGATGACCGAGGCCATGTCGATGCCCGCGGCCTTCATCGCCTGGATCGCGCCGATCGCCATCTCGTCGTTGTTGGCAAGCAGACCGTCGAAAGACGTGCCCGTCGACAGCCAGTTGGTCATCAGCGTCTGGGCCTCGTCGCGCGACCAGTTCGCGGTCTGCTGGTCGATCACCGTGACCTGCACCGCACATTCGCCGGCCTCCATCACGTCGTAATAGTTCTGCGTGCGCTGCACCGCGGCCTGGTTCGACAGCTCGCCCTGCATCACATAGACGCTGACCTCGGTCTTGCCGGCGGCGGCCCACTGGTTGCACTGCTCGATGAAGCCCTGGCGGGACGACTCGGATTCGTTCGAGGCAACGAAGGCCTGGTTGTCGGGCAGGGTGTCGACGTTGATCGGCTGGCGGTTCACATAGACCAGCGGCACGCCCGCAGCGGCAGCGGCATCCGACATCGCCTGGGTGGCCGAGGTGTCCACCGGGTTGACGATGATCGCATCGACGCCCGAAGCGATGAAGTTGTTGATCTGGTCCAGCTGCTTGGCGACGTCGTTCTGCGCGTCCTCGATCTGCACCGACAGGCCGCGCGCATCGGCCTGCTCCTGGATGCCGTTGCGCAGCACGGTCAGGAAGTTGTCGTCGAACAGCGCCATCGACACGCCAATGCCTTCCGCCATGGCGGTGGTGCTCATCAGCGAGGCGAAGCCCGCAGCAAGAAGCGCCTTTTTCATCTCTCTCTCCCTTGTCGGATGTCCGGCGGCATCCTGAAGTGTACCGGAGGGACCCGTTCCTTCCGGGTCGGATATCAGGCCGCGCGCGCCGCGAGGCCGGATCTGACGAGCTCGAACGACTTCGCCAGTTCGGCGGCCGGATCGGGATGGGCGTGAACCTCGGGCGAGAACGCCTCATAGCTGACCGGACCGTTCCACCCCGCCGCCTGCAAGGCCGCGATCTGTTCCAGGTTGCCCAGACGGTCGCCCGGCACCACCAGCACCCGGTGCGCGTCGCGCATCTCGCTGATGCCGACCTCCTGGTCGACCACGCCCGAGACGTGGACGATCCCGGTATGGTCCGGGAACAGCGGGCCGCCGTGGGCCAGCGTGTGGTGGAAGGTGTCGTGGACCAGCTTGAAGCGGCCCGCGCCGCCAACGGCCTCGATCCCCTCGACCGCTTCCGACTTGGTGCGCAGCGCGCAGATCTCGAAGCCCAAGGGTTCGACCATGCCGATCAGGTCGTGATCCTCCAGCATCGGCTTCAGCGCCCGCAGGGCAACGCGCAGGTTCGCCTGCCGCTCGCCGTTGCCCATGCCCTGGTTGTCGTTGCGGGGGATCAGGCTGACCGCCTCGGCCCCGGCAGCCCGGGCGATCCGCATCAGCGCCAGCGCCTCGGCGGCCTTGTCTTCGGACCAGTCGTTGAAACGCTTGACCTCGGCGACGGCCAGCAGGCGCAACCCGTTGTCACGGACGAAAGCCCCAGCCTCGGCCGGGTCCATCCCGTCGAACAGCGGCCGCGGCAGGTCGTTGCGCACCTCGATCCCGACGCAGCCCAGCGCCCTGGACAGCGCCACAAGCTCGCGGAAGGAAAGCCGGGCGACGGTCATGTGGTTCAAGGCGAAGCGGATCATTCCCGGCCTCCCAACCGTGGCGGTTTCTTGGGGCGGACCATCCCCGAGACTCTCCCATCGCGTCAATCCGTCGCGGGACGTTCCCGTCATTCCTGACGAAAGCACAGGCAATCCGATGATTGTTTTTCGTCAGACACTTTCCGGCAGGTACAGGTCGGGCGGCAGGAAATGCTGGCCCTGGACGGGAACCATGCCCTCGGTCACCGCTTCGGTCGCCAGGTGGACAAGGTCGTGGCACAGCCGCTGCAACGGGGTCGCGATGACCATCGTCACATGCCGTCCGATCAGCGCGGCGCGGCTTTCCGGCGTCAGCTCGTTGACGACCAGCGCCACCTCGCCCGGCTGCCGCGCCTCGCGCACCGCCGCGATGGCGCCTTCCATCCCGCCGCCCGCGCAATAGATGCCGCGCAGGTCCGGGTGGCGGGACAACAGATCCAGCGTCGCCTCATAGGTCAGCTGCCGGGTTTCCAGGTTGATCAGAGTGTCCAGCACCTGGAACTGCGGCGCGTGTTCGCGAAAGTAGCTGCGCACCCCGGTCTCGCGCAGCTCGTGCCCGTGCCAGCGGTAGCCCCCGACGAAGACGGCGATCTTTCCCGGATGGTGGGAGGCAGTCGCAATCATGTGCGCCGCAATGCGTCCGACCTTCAGGTTGTTCAGCCCGAGATAGTTCTGCCGCACCCCCTGCCCGAAATCGTTCAGCAGCGAAAAGCACGGGATGCCCTTGGCATTCAGCCGCACCACCGCCTCGGTCACGTCGGGATGCGTTACCGCCGTGGCCGCGATGGCATCGACCCGACCGGCCATCGCCTCCATCAGCTCGGTGAAATCCCTTGGCGACTGCGACGACGCAAAGGCCACCTGCAGCGTCGCACGGACCCCCGCCGCCTGGGTCACGGCGCGCTCGGCTTCGGCCTTGAACTGCTGGTAGAACGACTGCCGCTCCTTGTGCAGGACAAGACCCAGCCGCAACCGGGGCAGGTCGGCGTTGACGCGCTGCCCGATCAGCGGGGCGGCGTGATAGCCGATCAGCCGCGCCGCCTCGTAGACCTTGCGCGCCGTCTCTTCGCGCACCTTCTCGCGTCCGTTCAGGACCCGGTCCACCGTGGCGCTGGACACGCCCGCCTCGCGGGCGACATCGTGGATCGTGGGTCGGTTTGCCATCTGGTCTGACGAAATTCCATCAAGATGAGGTCCGATCATGATGGATCATGACGAAACCTGCAACCAGGCCTATTGGTGATTTGCCCAGGGTCGACTTATCCACGATGGCGACGAGGCGCTCCTGCCCGGGGGGCGTGACAGCAGAGGTCTACGGATGAGCAATCGCGACTACAGCCTTTTCGGACCCGACGCCAAGCGCGCCGTGGACAGCGGTCTGACGGCGGCCGAGTGGTATCATACCGAAGTGCCGCGCAAGGTGATGAAGGACCTGATGGCCCGCAGCGACCAGCCTGCGATCCGCGACACGATCATCTATTACGGCAGCATGATCCTGCTGGCTGGCATCGGCATCGCGCTTTGGCCGTCGCTCTGGTCGATCCCGTTCTGGCTGGCTTACGGCGTCCTTTACGGCTCGGCCTCGGATTCGCGCTGGCATGAATGTGGCCACGGCACCGCCTTCAAGACCCCCTGGATGAACGACGTCGTCTACCAGATCGCCAGCTTCATGATCATGCGCAACCCGGCCACCTGGCGCTGGAGCCACGCACGCCACCACTCCGAGACCTATTTCGTCGGCCGCGACCCCGAGATCGCCGTGATGCGCCCGCCCGAGGTCGCCAAGCTGATCCTGAACTTCTTCGGCATCCTCGACGTCATCGCCTTCGTCCCCCGCATCCTGCGCAACGCCATATCCGGTCCCACGCCCGAAGAGCGCACCTATGTCCCGCACAGCGAATGGGGCAAGGTGCAGCGTGCCGCGATCATCCATGTGTCGATCTATGCCGCAACCATCGGCCTTGCGGTCGGGACGGGATCGATCCTGCCGCTGATGGTGATCGGCCTGCCGCGGATGTACGGCGCCTGGCACCACGTCATGACCGGGCTTCTGCAGCACGGCGGGCTTGCCGACAATGTCATCGACCACCGCCTGAACAGCCGCACCGTCCATATGAATCCCATCAGCCGCTTCATCTACTGGAACATGAACTACCACGTCGAACATCACATGTTCCCGATGGTCCCCTACCACGCCCTGCCGCGCCTGCATGAGGTGATCAAGCACGACCTGCCGCCGCCCAACCGCTCGATCGCCGAGGCGTTCCGCGAGATGTGGCCCGCGATCAAGCGCCAGGTGTTGAACCAGGACCACTTCATCCGCCGCGACCTGCCGCCGACGGCCAAGCCTTACCGCGAGGATTTCCACCACTACGTGCCGGGCATGATGCCCCCCTCTGCCGCAGAATAAGGACACGACATGCCCTGGATCGACGCCTGCGCCACCACCGACATCGACGAGGAAGACCTGATCCGCTGGGACCACGCCGGCAAGACCTTCGCGATCTACCATTCGCCCGAGGGCGAGTTCTTCGCGACCGCCGGGCTTTGCACGCATGAGAACGTCCATCTTTGCGACGGCCTTGTCATGGGCAACCTGATCGAATGTCCCAAGCACAACGGTCAGTTCGACTATCGCACGGGAGAGGCGATGCGCGCCCCGGTCTGCGTGAACCTGCGGACCTTCCCGGTCAAGGTCGAGGGTGACCGCGTCTTTGTCGAGGTCGCGTGATGGCGCCGCCCACCGTCAAGGACCTGCTTGACGCGCGCGGCAAGCACCAGTCCGCCATGCTGCGCGTCGAGACGCTGGAAGAAGCCGAAGCTGCCGCGAAAGCCGGGGTGGAACTGCTGTCGGTCCCGCCGTCGATGGTCATGGACCGCCGCTTGCGCGACGTCGCGCCACCCGGGGCCGCAGCACCTGGTCGATTGCGACCCCCAGGTCGTCGCGGACTTCGCCGACTGGCTGGACCAGAACGCCTGAGGCGGCCAGCCTAGACCGCCAGGATCGCGTCGATCAGCCTTTGGGCCGGGGGTGTCATCTGCGCGCCCGCGCGTTTCACCAGGCTGAACGGGGCCACGGCCAGACCCAGGTCGATCGGCAAGGACACAAAGGGCACCGAGGGGTTCCCGGCAAAGCTGTCGACGACCGGAGTCGCCAGCGGCGCAATGGCATCGGTCTGGTTCAACAGCGCCAGCGTGAACAGGAAGGACGAGGTCGAGACTCGCCGCTTCGGCTGTGGCAGGCCCAGCTCGGTCAGGCGGCTGACCACCGTCTGCGTCAACAGCGTCTCGTCGTCGCCCATCACCCAGTCGTAGGACATCAGGTCGTCCAGCGACAGGGCCGGCCTGACCAGAAGCGGATGGCCTCGCCGGACCACCAGCGACAAGGGCTCGACCGCCAGGACGCGCGCCTCAAGCTGGGTTTCGCCGGGCGACGGCCGGGCCAGCGCAAAGTCCAGCCGCCCGTCGCGCAACTGCTCGCACAGGTTCAGCGACGTGGCGACCGTCACTTCGGCGCGGAACTCCGGCAGGTCGCGTTGCAGCGCGATCAGCACCGGCATCACCAGGCTAAGCGCCGGGCCAGTGACCGCGCCGACCCGCACCACACCCGCGCGGCCCGTCGCCGCCTCGGTCAGCTCGCGGGCGGCATCGGCCAGCTCGATCTCGATCCGGGCGGCCCGCCGCGCCAGCGACAGGCCCACCTCGGTCAACCGCAACCCACGCCCCTGCCGTTCGTGCAGCGGCAGGCCCAGCAGGTCCTCCAGATCGGCCAGAAGGCGCGAGGCGGCGGGCTGCGCCACGCCGATCCGGACCGCAGCCACCCCCAGGGCGCCCACCTGGCTCAGCTCGGCCAGCAAGCGCAGTTGCACCGGCTTCAGGCGTCGCAGCTGGGCGACAAGACTGGTTTCGGTCGCATTCATATCAATCATGCCATGTTTTCATGCGCAGACCCTATTTGACACGCATGGGTCGCCTGCGCAATCTGCGCCTCGTCCGTGACCAGGGGCCACAGCTCTGTGCCCAAAGCGGATGCAAACGAAGAATCATCGGGAGGAAACAAGATGATCTTGACCCGCCGCGGCCTCATGGCCCTTGCCGGCACCACCGCTGCCCTGTCGGCGCTGCCCGCCTTTGCCCAGGACAAGGGCACCATCGGCATCGCGATGCCGACCAAATCCTCGTCGCGCTGGATTTCGGACGGCGAGTCGATGGTCAAGGCGTTCCAGGAGGCTGGCTATGCCACCGACCTGCAATATGCCGAGGATGACATCCCGACCCAGCTGAACCAGATCGAGAACATGATCACCAGCGGAGTCAAGGCGCTGGTGATCGCGGCCATCGACGGCACCACGCTGTCGAACGCGCTGGACAACGCTGCCGCCCAGGGCATCAAGATCTTCGCCTATGACCGCCTGATCCGCGATTCCGGCTCGGTCGACTATTATGCGACCTTCGACAACTTCAAGGTCGGCGTGCTGCAGGCGGAATCGCTGGTCGAGGGTCTGAAGGAACGCTTCCCCGACGTGAAGCCGTGGAATGTCGAGCTTTTCGGCGGAAGCCCAGACGACAACAACGCCTTCTTCTTCTACGACGGCGCGATGTCGGTCCTGCAACCGCTGATCGACGCGGGCGACATCGTCATCCCGTCCGGCCAGATGGGCATGGACGTGGTGGGCACCCTGCGTTGGGACGGTGCCGTCGCCCAGGCGCGGATGGACAACCTGCTTTCGTCGAACTACGGCGACAAGCAGCTGCACGGCGCGCTGTCCCCCTATGACGGGCTGTCCATCGGCATCCTGTCGTCGGTCAAGGGCGTGGGCTACGGCTCGGGCGACCTGAAGATGCCGATCGTCACCGGCCAGGACGCCGAGATCCCCTCGATCAAGTCGATGATCGCGGGCGAGCAGTATTCGACGGTCTTCAAGGACACGCGCGAACTGGCCAGGGTCACTGTCAGGATGGTGGACGCGGTCCTGTCCGGCGGCGAGCCGGAAATCAACGACACCACGACCTACGACAACGGCGTCAAGGTCGTTCCCTCCTACCTCTTGGAGCCGGTCTCGGTGAACCTGACGAACTACGAAGAGATCCTCGTCGGTTCGGGCTACTACACTGCCGATCAGCTGAAGTAAGCTGATCCGAAGGGCCTGCCCGCGCCGCTCTCGCGCGGGCAGGTTCCCTTGGGGGAGGGGACCATGACCACACTTCTGGAAATGCGCGGGATCACCAAGGTCTTCCCGGGCGTCAAGGCGCTTGACCGGGTCAGCCTGACAGTCGGGGCCGGCGAGATTCATGCCATCTGCGGCGAGAACGGCGCGGGCAAATCCACGCTGATGAAGGTCCTGTCGGGGGTCTACCCGCATGGCAGCTATGACGGCGAAATCATCTACGACGGCCAGCCGCTGCACAACCGCTCGATCCGCGACAGCGAAGAAAAGGGCATCATCATCATCCACCAGGAACTTGCGCTGATCCCCCTGCTGTCGATCGCCGAGAACCTGTTCATGGGCAACGAGGTCGCCACCAACGGCGTGATCTCCTGGCCGCTGGCGATGCAGAAGACCGGCGAGCTTCTGCGCCGGGTCGGTCTGAACGAACCCCCCAGCGCCGTGACCGGCAAGCTGGGCGTCGGCAAGCAGCAACTGATCGAGATCGCCAAGGCCCTGTCGAAGAATGTCCGCCTGCTGATCCTTGACGAACCGACGGCAGCGCTGCAGGAGGCCGACGCCGACCGCCTGCTTGACCTGATGCTGGAACTCAAGACCCAGGGCGTCACCCAGATCATCATCAGCCACAAGCTGAACGAGATCCGCCGCGTCGCCGACCGCATCACCGTGATCCGCGACGGCACCTCGGTCTCGACGCTGACAAAGGCGGAAATCTCCGAAGACCGCATCATCCGCGACATGGTCGGCCGCGACATGGCGCACCGCTACCCCGAACGCACCCCGAACCCCGGCGACATGCTGTTCGAGGTGCAGGGCTGGTCCTGCATGCACCCCGAACAGGCGGGCCGCCAGATGATCAAGGGCGTCTCGCTGAACGTCCGCAAGGGCGAGATTGTCGGCATCGCCGGGCTGATGGGCACCGGCCGCACCGAGCTTGCCATGTCGATCTTCGGCCGCAGCTATGGCAAGGGCCATGCCGGCACGGTGAAGATGAACGGCAAGCCCGTCGACGTCTCGACCGTCTCCAGGGCCATCGAGGCCGGGATCTCCTATGTGACCGAGGACCGCAAGGCGCTGGGCCTGATCCTGGACGAGCCGATCCTGAAGAACATCAGCCTGGCGAACCTGATGGGCATCGCGATGCACTCCATCCTCGACAAGCGGCGCGAGGCGCAGGTGGCCGAAGGATACAGAAAGCAGCTGGCGATCCGCACCCCTGGCGTGCATCAGAAGGTGGTGAACCTGTCCGGCGGCAACCAGCAGAAGGTGGTGCTGTCGAAATGGCTTTTCACCGAGCCGCAGCTGCTGATCCTTGACGAACCGACCCGCGGCATCGACGTGGGCGCCAAGTTCGAGATCTACACGATCATGAAGGATCTCGCCGAACAGGGGCGGGGCGTCCTGATGATCAGCTCCGAGATGCCCGAGCTTCTGGGCATGTGCGACCGCATCTACGTCATGAACGAAGGCCGGATCGTCGGCGAACTGACCCGCGACGAGGCCAGCCAGGAAAAGATCATGGCGCTGATCGTCAAGGACAACGGCAAGACCACAGGGAAGGTGGCGTGAATGGCTGAAAATCAAAGCTCACTGGGCGGACACCTGCGCGAAAACGGGATGCTTCTGGCCCTGGTCGCCATCGTGGCGCTGTTCTCGGTCCTGGTGGCGATGCAGGGCAAGCCGCTGTTCCTGCAGGCCCCGAACATCACCAACATCTTCCTGCAGAACGGCCACGTCATCATCCTGGCGCTGGGGATGCTTCTGATCATCGTCGCCGGGCACATCGACCTGTCCGTCGGCTCTGTCGCCGCCTTCACCGGAGCTGTCGCGGCCTTTCTGACAGTCGAGCTGGAACTGCCGATCTCGATCGTCATCCCGCTGACCCTGATCGTCGGCGGGTTGATCGGCGCAGCGCAAGGCTACTGGGTCGCCTACTGGCGCATCCCCAGTTTCATCGTGACCCTGGCCGGGATGCTGGTCTTCCGCGGCGCGACGCTGTGGCTCTTGGGCGGGCAGAACATCGGCCCCTTCCCCCGGTCCTTCCAGGCGATGTCCTCGGGCTTCATCCCCGACCTCACCGGGCTGGACAAACCCCACGGCGTGACCCTGATCGTCACCGCGGTCGCCATCGCCATCGTCGTCTGGATCGGCCTGCGGTCCCGGTCCCGCGATGCCGAGTTCGGGATCGCCCCCGAACCCACCGGCCTGTTCTGGGGCCGCACCCTGATCATCGCCGCCGCGATGGCCTTCGTCGGCTGGCAGCTCGCCAGCTTCCGCGGCCTGCCGAATGTGCTGGTGGTCCTGGCCGTCCTGATCATCCTCTATGCCTTCTTCACCGAAAACACCGTGCAGGGCCGCCGCATCTATGCCGTCGGCGGCAACTACCGGGCCGCCCAACTCTCTGGCATCCGGGCCGAACGGCTGGTCTTCTTCTGCTTCGTGAACATGGGCGTCCTTGCCGCGCTGGCCGGGATGATGGTGACGGCGCGTCTCAACTCTGCCACCCCCAAGGCCGGCACCGGGTTCGAGCTTGACGCGATCGCCGCCGTCTTCATCGGCGGGGCCGCGATGGCCGGCGGCTCGGGCAAGATCATCGGCGTCGTGATCGGCGCGCTGATCATGGGCGTGATGAACATGGGCATGTCGATCCTGGGCGTCGGCATCGACTACCAGCAGATGATCAAGGGCCTCGTGCTTCTGGCCGCCGTCATCTTCGACGTCTACAACAAGAACAAGTGAGACCGATCATGCATCTCTCCACCGTCAAGGGCGCAGGCCCCGTCGTCCGTCAGGGCTCCGAAGCCCGGCTCCTGCGCAACACCGGGTCGGTCTACGAACTGGCGACCGCCGCGATTGCGGGCGGCGGGCTCAAGGCCGAGATCGAAAGGCGCGGCCTTGGCGAAACCGTGGACCTGACCCGCGCCAGCTTTGACCTTCCCGTCAGCCACCCCGACCCGGCGCACTTGCACCTCACTGGCACCGGCCTGACCCACCTTGGCTCGGCTTCCGCCCGGGATGCGATGCACGCCAGGCTGGCCAGCGCTGCGCAGAACGCAAACTCTGACTCTGCAGAGACCCTGACCGACAGCATGAAGATGTTCCGCATGGGCCTTGAAGGCGGCCGCCCCGCCGCCGGCGAAGTCGGCGCGCAGCCCGAGTGGTTCTACAAGGGCAACGGCCATGCCGCTGTCGCACCTGGCGCGGCGCTCGAAGCCCCCGGCTTTGCCGAAGACGGCGGCGAGGAGCCCGAGATTGCCGGCATCTACCTGATCGGTCCCACCGGCACGCCGCATCGCATCGGCTGGGCCCTGGGCAACGAGTTTTCCGACCACATCACCGAACGCGTCAACTACCTCTGGCTCGCGCATTCCAAGCTCCGCGTCGCCTCTTACGGGCCGGAGATCCTGGTGGGCGACCTGCCCGCGGACGTGCGCGGCCACTCCCGCATCCTGCGCGACGGCAAGACCCTGTGGGAGAAACCGTTCCTGAGCGGCGAGGCGAACATGTCCCACACGCTGGCGAACCTGGAACACCATCACTTCAAGTACGGCATCTTCCGCCAGCCCGGCGACCTGCATGTCCACTACTTCGGCACTGCCACCCTGTCCTTCGCCGACGGGATCAAGACCCAACCGGGCGACACCTTCGAGATCGAGGTCCCCGACTTCGGCCAGCCCCTTCGCAACACCCTGACCTTCGCGCCAAAGACCCTGGGCGCGACCAAAGTTCACCCCCTTTGAGAGACCAGAGATGACCAAGTTCAAACCCGCCCCCTGGCCCCGCAAACTCCGCTCGCAGGAATGGTTCGCGGGCACCTCGAAGGACGCGATCTACCACCGCTCCTGGATGAAGAACCAGGGCCTGCCCGCCGACCTGTTCGACGGTCGCCCGGTGATCGGCATCCTGAACACCTTCTCCGAGCTCAACCCCTGCAACGCCCACCTGAACGACCTGGCCGAGAGGGTGAAGCACGGCGTCTACGAGGCCGGCGGCTTTCCCGTCATCGTCCCGGTCTTTTCAGTCAGTGAAAGCGCTTTTCGTCCCACCGCGATGATGTTCCGCAACCTCGCCGCGATGGCAGTCGAGGAAACCATCCGCGGCCAGCAGATGGACGGCGTCGTCTGCCTTGTCGGCTGTGACAAGACCACGCCCTCGCTGCTGATGGGCGCGGCCTCCTGCGACATTCCGACCATCATGGTCTCGGGCGGGCCGATGCTGAACGGCTATTTCCGGGGCGAACGGGTCGGGTCGGGGACCCATCTGTGGAAGTTCTCCGAGGCGGTGAAGGCGGGCGAAATGACCGACGCCGAATTCGTCGAGGCCGAGGCGTCGATGTCCCGCTCGCCGGGGTCCTGCAACACGATGGGCACCGCCAGCACGATGGCGTCGATGGCCGAGGCGCTGGGCATGACGCTTTCGGGCAACGCCGCGATCCCGGCAGTGGACAGCCGCCGCCGGATGATGGCGCAGCTGACCGGGCGGCGGATCGTGCAGATGGTGAAGGACGACCTGAAGCCCTCTGACATCCTGACGCGCGAGGCGTTCCAGAACGCGATCCGCACCAATGCCGCCATCGGCGGCTCGACCAACGCGGTGATCCACATGCTGGCCATCGCGGGGCGCTGCGGCATCGACCTGACGCTGAACGACTGGGACGACTGGGGCCGGGGCGTGCCGACCATCGTCAACCTGATGCCCTCGGGCAAGTACCTGATGGAGGAATTCTTCTACGCCGGCGGCCTGCCCGCCGTGATCAAGCGGCTGGGCGAGGCGGGCCTGCTGAACAAGGACGCGCTTACGGTATCCGGCGGCCCGATCTGGGACGAGGTGAAGGACGCCCGCATCGACAACGACGACGTGATCCTGCCGGCCGAAATGGCGCTGACCCAGTCGGGCGGCATCGTCGTGGTCAAGGGCAACCTGGCACCGGACGGGGCGGTCCTGAAACCCTCGGCCGCGACGCCCGCGCTGATGCAGCACCGGGGCCGCGCGGTGGTGTTCGAGGATATCGACGACTACAAGGCCCGGATCAACGACGAAGACCTGGACATCGACGAGACCTGCGTGATGGTGCTGAAGAACTGCGGCCCGCGCGGCTATCCCGGCATGGCCGAGGTCGGCAACATGGGCCTGCCGCCCAAGGTGCTGCGCAAGGGGATCACCGACATGGTCCGCATTTCCGACGCCCGCATGTCCGGCACCGCCTATGGCACCGTCGTCCTGCACACCTCACCCGAAGCCGCGCGCGGTGGCCCGCTGGCCGTGGTCCGCTCCGGTGACTTCATCGAGCTGGACGTCGCCAACCGCCGCCTGCATCTCGACATCTCCGATGCGGACCTGCAAGCCCGCCTCGCTGCCTGGAAACATCCCGTCGAACCGCCGTCGGGCGGCTATGCCAAGCTTTACCACGATCACGTCCAGGGCGCCGACAAGGGCGCCGACATGGACTTCCTGGTCGGCTGCCGTGGCAACGCCGTTGGCCGTGAAAGCCACTGATGACAAGCGCGGCGCCGGGCCCTGGGTCCGACGCCGCACCCAAGCGCCTCCCTCCCCCCGCGTGGGGGAGGGATGGGGAGGGGGGGCACCCCGCCAGCCCCGATCCCGACGCCCCGAACCGAAGGCCAGCTCATGACCCGCACCAAAGTCGCCCTCGTCGGCATCGGCAAGATCGCCTTGGACCAGCACGTCCCGGCGCTGAACGCCTCCCCCGACTGGGAGCTTGCCGCCACCGTCAGCCGCAGCGGAACGGTCGCCGGCATCCCCGCCTGGACCGACTTCGCCACCTTCCTGGCCGAACGCCCGGATATCCCCGTCGTCTCGCTTTGCATGCCGCCCGTCCCGCGCTTTGCCTATGCCGAAGCGGCACTGCTGGCCGGCCGCCATGTCATGCTGGAAAAACCGCCGGGCGCGACCCTTGCCGAAGTCCATGCGCTTGAGGCACTGGCGAAAGCCAAAGGGCTTGCCCTCTACGCCACCTGGCACAGCCGCATGGCCCATGCCGTCGCCCCGGCCAAGGCCTGGCTTTCCGACAAGACCGTGGAAAAGGCCCACATCACCTGGCGCGAGGACGTCCGCAAATGGCACCCCGGCCAGGACTGGGTCTTCCAGCCCGGCGGCATGGGCGTCTTCGACCCCGGCATCAACGCGCTGTCGATCCTGACCGAGATCCTGCCCAAACCCGTCCACCTGACCCGCGCCAGGCTGGAGTTTCCGTCCAACCGCCAGACCCCGATCGCCGCGCAACTGACGTTCTCCGGCAACGTCACCGCCGACTTCGACTGGCGCCAGGAAGGCCCGCAGACCTGGGACATCGAGATCCAGACCGACCGCGGCACCCTCGCGCTCCGCATGGGCGGCAATGTGCTGGAAATCGACGGCAAGCCCTCTGCCGGGGAAAACACCATCATGGGTGAATACCCCGCCCTCTACGCCCGGATGGCCGCCCTCGTCCGTACCGGCGTTTGCGACGTCGACCTTGCCCCGATGGTCCATGTCGCCGACGCCCTGACCCTTGGCGAGCGGATCACCACCGACGCCTTCGATTTCTAAAGGAGACCACCATGCTGACCGGAAAACACCTGATCGCGGGCAACTGGGTCGGGAACGACCAGACGTTCGCCTCCTCCCCCGCGCACGGCCCCTCGCACGACTTCTCGGTCGGCACCCCCGCGCAGGTGAATGCCGCCTGCGACGCGGCCGAAGCCGCCTTCCCCGCCTATTCCGCCAAATCCCGCGCCGAACGCGCTGCATTCCTGAACCGCATCGCCGACGAGATCGACGCGCGCGGGGCCGAGATCACCGAGATCGGCACCCAGGAAACCGGCCTTCCCACCGCCCGTCTGGAAGGCGAACGCGGCCGCACCACCATGCAGTTGCGCCTTTTCGCCAGCCACATCCTCAAGGACGGCTGGCTCGACCGCCGCCATGACGCCGCACTTCCCGACCGCCAGCCCGCCCCGCGCCCCGACATCAAGCTGATCCAGCGGCCCATCGGCCCCGTCGCCGTGTTCGGCGCCTCGAACTTCCCGCTCGCCTTTTCCACCGCAGGCGGCGACACCGCCTCTGCGCTGGCCGCCGGTTGCCCGGTCGTGGTCAAGGGCCACTCTGCCCACCCCGGCACTGGCGAGATCGTCGCCCAGGCCATCGACGCCGCGATCCGCGCGACAGACATGCCCCCCGGCACCTTCTCTCTGGTGCAAGGCGGCAAGCGCGATGTCGGCGAGGCGCTTGTCCAGCACCCCCACATCAAGGCCGTCGGCTTCACCGGCTCGCTCGCCGGGGGTCGCGCGCTGTTCGATCTCTGCGCCGCACGGCCCGAACCGATCCCCTTCTTCGGCGAGCTTGGCAGCGTGAACCCCATGTTCCTCCTTCCCGCCGCCCTGGCCGCAAGGGGAGAAGCCATCGCCAAAGGCTGGGCCGGGTCGCTGACGATGGGCGCGGGCCAGTTCTGCACCAACCCCGGCATCGCCGTCCTGATCGACGGCGCGCAAGCCGACGCCTTCGTCACCGCCGCCAGATCTGCTGTCGGAGCCATCGGCCCGCAAACCATGCTGACCGACGGCATCGCCGAGGCCTACCGCGCGGGCCGCGACCGCGTGGCCAAGGGCAACGGAGTCCGCTCGGTCCTCACCACCACCTGCGACCTGCGCAATGCCACCCCCTACCTCTTCGAGGTCTCGGGCCAGGACTGGCTCGCCAACCACGCCCTCGCCGAAGAAGTCTTCGGCCCGCTTGGCCTGATCGTCCGGGTCCGCCACGCGGCGGAAATGCAGGACATCGCCCGCTCGCTTCAGGGCCAGCTGACCTGCACGCTGCACCTCGACGACGCCGACACCGACCTGGGGAAGGCCCTGATGCCGATCCTTGAGCGCAAGGCCGGTCGCCTGCTCGCCAACGGCTTCCCGACCGGGGTCGAGGTCGTCGACGCCCAGGTCCACGGCGGGCCCTACCCGGCCTCGACCAACTTTGGCGCGACCTCGGTCGGCACGTTGTCGATCCGTCGCTGGCTGCGGCCGGTCGCCTATCAGAACATGCCCGCGGCCCTTCTGCCGCAGGACTGGGCCGAGTGATGGCCGCCCCGACCCCCATCGGCCAGATTGGCGGCCGCGACGTCCATGCCGTCAGCCTGACCGGCGAGGGCCTGAGCCTGAAGCTGCTGACCTGGGGCGCGCGTCTGGCCGAGCTTCGGGTTCCCGACCGGCACGGCACTCTGGCCGACATCGTCCTTGGTCAGGACGACCTTTCGGCCTGGCAGACCCACGGCACCTATATCGGCGCGACCTGTGGCCGCTACGCCAACCGCATCGCCGGGGGCCGCTTCACCCTTGCCGGACGCGAGGTGCAACTGGACCGGAACGAAGCCGCCCAGCACCTGCACGGCGGCTCTGACGGCCTTGACCTGAAGGTCTGGGACATCGAAAGCCAGTCCGACCGTCACGTCACCTTCACCATCACCTCCCCGGACGGCGAGATGGGCTATCCCGGCACCCTGACCGCCCGGACGACCTACCGGATCGACGCCGGGCTGGTGATCGAGATGCAGGCAACGACCGACGCCCCCACCATCGTCAACCTGGTGAACCACGCCTATTTCAACCTTGCGGGCCACGGCTCGGGCGACATCCTCGGGCAGCAGCTACAGGTCGAGGCCGGGTTCTACCTGCCCGTCGACGACCGCCTGATCCCGACGGGAGAGGTCCTGTCCGTCACCGGCACGCCCTTCGACTTTCGCGCGCCGCGGCCCATCGGGCAGGACATGCCCGGCGAAGGGGGCTTCGACCACAACCTCTGCCTGTCAGGCCCCCTGGGCAGCGACGGCCTCCGCCCCTGCCTGCTGGCGGTCGATCCGGCTTCGGGTCGGCGGATGCACCTGTCAAGCACCGAGCCGGGATTGCAGTTCTACACGGGCGCGCATTTCGACCAGACGCCGGGCAAGGGCGGTGCGCGCTATCCCCGTTTCGCGGGCTTTGCCGCCGAGACGCAGCGCTTTCCTGATTCGCCGAACCGCCCGCAGTTCCCCTCGGCCCGGCTCGACCCTGGCCAGACCTATCGCCACATCATGCGCTTCGACTTCACCCCGGCCCCGGCGTGACCCTTGCCAGCGGCGCCCCTCGCGGCGCCGCAGCATCCTGCAATCGCCTGCACCGACACGACAAACCCCGAAGAACACCCGTCTTTCCGCACCTGCAAAGGCCCGTCCCGACACCAAACACACGGCCGCGTGAACGGATTTCTTGCATATAGTAATACTTTTGCTAACGTCTGCTCAGCCACCCGAGGAGAGTGGCCAAAGTTTCCACTGGGAGGAAATCATGAACGTTATCAAGACTCTCGCGCTTGGCGCGGGACTGGCCAGCTTGTTGCTTTCGGCGGCCTATGCCGAAGGGTTGCAGGGCAAGGTCATCGGCTTTTCGCAGATCGGGTCCGAATCCGGCTGGCGCGCCGCCGAGACCTCGGTGACGAAGGCCGAAGCCGAAGCCCGCGGCATCGACCTGAAATTCGCCGATGCGCAGCAAAAGCAGGAAAACCAGATCAAGGCGATCCGCGGTTTCATCGCCCAGGGCGTCGACGCGATCCTGGTCGCCCCCGTCGTCGCCACCGGCTGGGAGGAAGTCCTGACCGAGGCCAAGGAAGCAGCCATCCCCGTCGTCCTGCTGGACCGCGGCATCGAGGCACCGGAAGACCTGTATCTGACCTCGGTCGCATCCGACCAGGTGAAGGAAGGCCGTGTTGCCGGCGAATGGCTGGTCGGCGCCGTCGGCGACAGGCAGTGCAACATCGTCGAACTGCAGGGAACCGTCGGCTCCTCGCCCGCGATCAACCGCAAGCAGGGCTTCGAGGAAGCCATCGCAGGCAAGGCCAACCTGACCATCACCCGCAGCCAGACCGGCGACTTCACCCGCTCCAAGGGCAAGGAAGTGATGGAGGGCTTCATCAAGGCCGAAGACGGCGGCAAGAACATCTGCGCGGTCTATGCCCACAACGACGACATGGCGGTGGGTGCGATCCAGGCGATCAAGGACGCGGGCCTGAAGCCGGGCAGCGACATCCTGGTCGTGTCGATCGACGCGGTCCCGGACATCTTCGCCGCGATGGTCGCCGGCGAGGCCAATGCCACGGTCGAACTGACCCCCAACATGGCCGGCCCCGCCTTCGACGCGCTGCAGGCCTACTGGGACGCGGGCACCGAACCGCCGAAGTTCATCATCACCGAATCGAAGCTCTACACCCCGGCGGATGACCCGCAGGGCGAATACGACCGTCGCAAAGGCCTTGGCTACTAGGTTTCCTCGCCAGGGCGCCGCCGGGCGAAGCTGAGGGGCTTCGTCCGGCGGAATTGCTTAATCTGCCGGATCGGCGGACAGTTTGCGAGGGAGGGACCACGATGACCGACACAAAGCCAGTTCTGGAAGCACGCGGGATCGTCAAGATCTTCGGCCAGCATCGTGCGCTGGACACGGTGGATTTCACCGCCAACACGGGAGAGGTCCACGCGCTGCTTGGCGAAAACGGTGCGGGCAAATCCACGCTGATCAAGATCCTGACCGGCGCCTACCAGCCCGACGCCGGCGAGCTTCTGCTGGACGGCCAGCCCATCCACCTGCGCGATCCCTTGCATGGCCAGACCTACGGCATCGGCACTGTCTACCAGGAGGTGAACCTGCTGCCGAACCGTTCGGTGTCCGAGAACCTGTTCCTCGGCCGCCAGCCCACCCGCTTCGGCATGGTCGATCACAAGCGCATCGACGCGCTGGCCCGCGACCTCCTCTCCCGCTACGGCCTTGACGTCGACGTCCGCGCCGAGCTGTCGGAATACTCCGTCGCCGTCCAGCAGATCGTCGCCATCGCCCGCGCCGTCGAATTGTCCGGCAAGGTCCTTGTCCTGGACGAGCCCACCGCCAGCCTTGACCGCAACGAGGTGCAGCGCCTGTTCGATGTCGTCCGGGGCCTGAAGGCCAAGGGCCTTGCGATCATCTTCATCACCCATTTCCTCGACCAGGTGTTCGAGCTTGCCGACCGCGTGACCATCCTGAGGAACGGTAAGCGCGTCGCCACCCAGGCGCTGGACACCCTGAACACCACCGACGTCGTCCGCATGATGCTGGGGAAGGACGTCGCCTTCGACCATCACCCCACCGCGCTGACCGGCGGCCCCAAGGGCGCTGTGCGCGTCGCCTTCAAGGGCCTCAGCCGCAAGGGCCTTTCCCCCTTCGACCTTGCCGTCCACGAAGGCGAGGTCGTCGGCGTCGCGGGCCTGCTCGGCTCTGGCCGCACCGAGGTCGCCCGGCTGATGTTCGGCGTCGACCCCAGCGACGGCGGGCAGATCACCGTCGACGGCCAACCCGTCAGCATCCGCAACCCCGCCCAGGCCGTCGCCGCAGGTTTCGGCTTCTGCCCCGAGGACCGCAAGCTTGACGGCATCTTCGGCGACCTCTCTGTCCGCGAGAACATCATCATCGCCCTGCAAGCCAAGCTTGGCTGGCTCAAGGCCCTGAACCGCGACGATCAGGTGGAACTGGCCGGCCGCTACGCCGAGGCGCTGGACATCCGCGCCGCCGACCACGACATGCCGGTGAAACTGCTCTCTGGCGGCAACCAGCAGAAGGTCATCCTGGCCCGCTGGCTGGCCATCGACCCGAGCTTCCTGATCCTGGACGAGCCGACCCGCGGCATCGACGTCGGCGCCCATGCCGAGATCGTCCGCACCATCAACCGCCTGCGCGAGGAAGGCCTTGCCCTCTTCGTCATCTCCTCGGAACTGGACGAGGTTGTCGCCTATTCGAACCGCATCGTCGTCATGCGCGACCGCGAGATGGTGGCGGAACTCGACGGCGATGCCATCGCCTCCGACGCCATCGTGCAAGCCATCGCCGGAACCGCAACAGAGGCCCGCCCGTGACCCGCCCAACCGTCGACCTGCGCCCGACCGGCCAGCCGCCGCTGCCACGCCCAAGACCGCTGGCGCAGTTCTTCACCCGGCCGCAGGTCATCGCCCTGGCCGCCGTGCTTCTGGTCAACTGGGCGCTCTTCCCCGGCTTCTTCACCATCACCTGGCAGGATGGCCGCTTCTTCGGCAGCCTGATCGACGTGTTGAACCGGGGCGCACCCGTCGCGATCCTTGCCATCGGCATGACGATGGTCATCGCCACCAAGGGCGTCGATCTGTCGGTCGGCGCGGTCATGGCGATCAGCGGGGCCGTCGCCGCGACCCTGGTCACCAACGGGGTCTCTGCCCCCATCGCTGTCCTTGCCGCCCTTGGTGCGGGCCTGCTGTGCGGGCTCTGGAACGGCATCCTGGTCACGCTGCTGGACATCCAGCCGATCATTGCCACCCTGGTCCTGATGGTCGCCGGACGCGGCCTTGCCCAGCTGATCACCGAAGGCACCATCGTCACCTTCTCGGACCCCGTCCTGATCTTCATCGGCACCGGCAGCTTTCTCGGTCTGCCCATGCCCGTCGTCATCGCCGCCCTGCTGATGATCGCGGCCACCCTGATCGTCCGCCGCACGGCGCTTGGCCTTCTGATCGAGGCGGTGGGCGTCAACCGGTCCGCCGCGCGCTTTGCGGGGCTCAGGGCCGGGACACTCCTTCTGATCGTCTACACCTTCGCGGGGTTCTGCGCCGCCATCGCGGGCCTGATCGTGGCGGGGGACATCCGGGGCGCCGACGCCAACAACGCCGGCCTCTGGCTGGAGCTTGACGCGATCCTTGCCGTGGTCATCGGCGGCACCTCCCTGATGGGCGGGCGCTTTTCCATCCCGATGGCCGTCCTGGGCGCATTGATCATCCAGTCGATGAACACCGGCATCCTGATCTCGGGCTTCAGCCCCGAATTCAACCTTGTGGTCAAATCCGCCGTGATCATCGTGATCCTTGTCCTGCAATCGCCCCTTTCCGCCCGGCTTTTCCGCCGCCTCCCCGGAGCGCAAAAATGAACCGCAGCCTGCGCCCGCTTCTGGCAACGACGCTGATCTTCCTCTTCGCCTACCTGCTGGCGGTGACCCAGCAACCGGCGATGCTGTCGACCAGGGTCCTTGGCAACTTCCTGACCGACAACGCCTTCCTTGGCATCGCGGCCGTGGGCATGACCTTCGTGATCCTGTCGGGCGGCATCGACCTTTCGGTCGGCGCGGTGATCGGCTTCACCACCGTCCTTGTCGCCGTCCTGATCATGTGGCTGCACCTGCACCCGCTGATCGCCTTCGCCATCGCCCTGATCGTCGCCACCGCCTTCGGGGCTGTCATGGGGGCCGCGATCCATTATTTGAAGGTGCCCAGCTTCATCGTCACCCTGGCCGGCATGTTCCTCGCCCGTGGCGGGGCCTCGGTCCTCTCGCCCGACTCGATCGGGATCGAGCATTCCTTCTTCACCGCCGTCCAGAAAAGCTACATCCTCTTGCCCGGCGGCGGTCGTCTGACCGTGGTGGGCATGATCATGCTGGCGGTCTTCGCCGTGGCGATCCTGCTGGCGCACCGCACCCGCTTTGGCTCCAACGTCTACGCCCTGGGCGGGTCCGAGACCTCTGCCGCCCTGATGGGCGTTCCGGTCGCCCGCACCACGATCTCGATCTACGCCCTGTCGTCCTTCCTCGCGGGCCTCGCCGGAGTGGTCTTCTCGCTTTACACCTCGGCCGGCTACAGCCTGAACGCGCTGGGCGTCGAGCTTGACGCCATCGCCGCCGTGGTGATCGGCGGCACGCTTCTGACCGGCGGTTACGGCTTCGTCGCGGGCACCTTCATCGGGGTGATGCTGCAAGGATTGGTGCAAACCTACATCGTCTTTGACGGAACCTTGTCCAGCTGGTGGACCAAGATTGTCGTCGGCGTGCTTTTGTTTATGTTCATCCTGCTGCAACGGCTGGTCTTCCGGGCCGCGCCACGCCGAACCTAAAGGGACCTGGACCAGTATCATGAGCGAACCGGGGAGCCTGATCCGAACGCTCTCCGGGCGGCCAGCAGCGCGGAATTACCATTCCTACGTCATCAACGAGGTCGGCCGCGCCATCGTCTCGGGTGACATGCCGGTGGGGTCAAGCCTGCCCGGCGATGCCGAGATGATGGACAGGTTCGGCGTTTCCCGCACCGTGCTGCGCGAGGCGCTGAAGACGCTGGAGGCGAAGGGCCTGGTCGAAGCCCGCGCCAAGGTCGGCACCCGTGTCCTGCCGCAGTCGCGCTGGAACCTGTTCGACCGGCAGATCCTGGCGTGGAAGCTGGAAAGCGGCCCCTCGCCCGCGTTCCTTGCGTCGTTCCAGATCATCCGCGAAAGCATTGAAGTTCAGGCCGCCCGCCTCGCCGCCCGGCACCGCGAGGCCGAACACGTCCGGCTCCTGACCTACTGGCTCAACCAGCGCGCGGTGATGGCCCAGCAGCCCGAGCCCTTTGCGATGGCCGAGTTCGAGATCCACCGTGTCGTGGCCGAGGCCTCCGGCAATCCCTTCCTCCGCGCCGCCTCTGCGATCATGGAATTCGGTGTGGCGGTCAGCGTCCTGGCGCAACTGGGTCAGGACTTGTCCGCCCCGCCCGGCGGCCTTGCCCAAGCCCATGCAGCGGGGTACGAGGCCCTTGTCCGTGCCATCGAACGCGGCGACGCCGACACCGCAGCGGCACAAATGGCCGCGCTCACGCGCTGAAATTCACCCGCCCCAAGTGTCCGACAGCCGGAATCCCAGCGGGAACGGATCGCTCGGGTCCAGCCCGATCTGGCTGATCCCGTAGATCCAGCCCCGCCCCGAAACCCGGTTTCTGGTGGCCCTGTACGGCCCCACCGCGGTCTCCTCGACGAACTCCGTCACGAACTCCCCCCCGATGATCGACCGCGAGACCACCCGGTCCCCCCGCTTCACCAGCCCCCGCGCATGCAGCACCGCCATGTTCGAATTCGACCCCGTCCCGCAAGGCGACCGATCCACCCGCCCCGGCCGCAGCGTCGTGCAGGTCCGCACCGCCCCGTCCGCCTCGTCCGACCGGAACATCACATAGGAAAGCCCGTTCAAGGCAGGCTCCACCGGATGCAGCGCCGGCTCTGCCGCCGCGATCCGGCTGTGCAGCTCTACCCCCAGCATCGCCAGCTCCCGCGCCTTTTCGGGCACGATGGTCAGCCCCACCTGATCCACGTCGATCAAGGCGTAGAAGACCCCGCCAAAGCAGAGATCATAGCGGACCTGACCCCATTCGCCGGTCTCGATCACTCCCGCTTTCGCCAGGAACGATGGCGGCATGTCCAGCGTGACCCGCACGACCTTGCCGCCCTCGCACTCTGCCGTCGCGACCACCAGCCCCGCCGCCGTATCCAGCGTCACCACACTGACCGGCTCGACCATCGGCACCATCCCGGTCTCGAGCAAGGCCGTCGTGGCACAGATCGCGTTCGACCCCGACATCGCATGTGCCTGATCCGGCTGCAGCACGATGAACCCCACATCGGCGCGCGGATCGCAGGCTGGCGTCAGCAGGCAGAACGACCCCGCCGGACTCGACCGGGGCTCCGAGCACAACCACCGCCGCAGCCCGTCATCCACCGTGTTCAGGTGCTGCAGCTTCTCGGCCATCGTCGCGCCGGGGATGTTCAGCACGCCCCCGGTGATCACGCGCCCGATCTCCCCCTCGCAGTGCACGTCAACCGTCTGTATCGTCCTGCTCCAGCGCATCGCGGCCCCCCTCAGGTCCAGTTCAGGATCGGCTGCATCGCCGCCGCGAACTCGGCCTTCTCGGCGTCGGTCAACGGGCCGAAGGGCATCCGGCACTCGCCCACCGGGTTGCCCTGCAACGCGCAACCATATTTCAGCTTCTGCACGAACTTGCCCGATTCCAGCACGTTCATCGCGGGCCAGACCGCCTGCATGATCGCTTTCGCGCGGGCATGGTCGCCCGCCCGGAAGGCCGCGTCCATCTGGCAGACCGGCTTGGCCATGCAGTTCGCCGGGCCGCAGATCCAGCTGTCGGCCCCCCAATGCATGAAGTCCCAGGCGATGTCGTCCGAACCCGACACCAGCTGAATCCGCCCCGCATAGCGTTGCGAAATCCCGATCGCCCGCTGCAGGACGCCCGAGCTTTCCTTGATCCCGATGATCCGCGGGTTGTCGGCCAGCGCGTCCAGCGCCTGGTACTCGATCTCGACCCCGTCCTTGCCGGGGTAAGAGTAGAGCACGATGTTCATGTCGGTCGCGTCGATCACCGCGTTGAAGTGGCGGATGATTTCGGCCTGCGTCGGCCTGGTGTAGAACGGCACCGCCAGCAGGACGGCGTGGTAGCCCATCTCCTGCGCCCGCCGCGTGTTCGCGATCACGCCAGCGGTGGATGGGGCGTTGGTCCCCGCGATCAGCGTCTCGCCCGGCCTGGCGAAATCCTTCACGAAGCGCAGCACCTGGTCGCGTTCGGCGTCGCTCATCAGGTTGTATTCGCCCGAGGACCCGCAGGGCACCCAGCCCGAGACCCCCGCCGCGCGAAGCATGGTCAGGTGCCGTTCGAACGCCGCAAAGTCGATCTGCCCCCTGGCATCGAACGGGGTGACAAGCGCTGGCATGACGCCGGACAGCTTCAGCATTTCAGACTCCTCTCGGGGCGGCGATTGCCCTGGCAACATGGCGACAGAGTGACGACATGTCAAATCCAGAATATACCGTGTCGACTTGATGCACCCCTTCGGCTATGCTTCCTGCATGTTGTCCAGGGGGCCCGCCATGCGCGACGAGACGGAACCGAAACGGGTCAAGGGCACCGGCGTCAAGTTCGCCTATGAGACCTTGCGGGACGAGATACTGTCGCTGGACCTGGAACCTGGCGCGGTGCTGGACGAAACCTCGCTGGCCGAGCGCTTTGGCATGTCCCGTTCCCCCGTGCGCGAGGCGCTGATCCGGCTGGCGGGCGATGACCTGGTGGTGACGCTGTCGAACCGCTCGACCGTCGTGGCGCCCATCGACCTGCAAAGCTTTCCGAAATACGTCGAGGCCCTGGACGTCGCGCAACGGATGAACACCCGCCTTGCGGCCGAACTGCGGACCGAGCTGGACCTGAAGACCATCGCGCGGCGGCAGAAGGAATTTGTCGCTGCGGTGTCGAAAGGCGAACACCTGGCGATGTCCGAGGCGAACAAGAACTTCCACATGGCCATCGCGCAGGCGGGCCGGAATCCCTACCTTTCGGCGTTCTACGAACGCCTGCTGAACCAGGGCCGCCGGATGCTTCACCTGCACTTCGCCTATCTGGAGCAGGGCGATGGCGAGGTGCTGCTGACCGATGAGCATGACGAAATGCTGGCCGCGATCCGCGACCGCGATGTGGCGCGGGCCGACGCGCTGGCCCATGCCCATACCCGGCAGTTTCGCGACAACTTCATCAGCTACATGACGCAGAACCACCTGACGGACGCGCCCTTCGTGTCGCTGGGTCCGGCGGCTTAAAGCATCCCCGCCCCGGACTTGATCCGGGGCCTCTTGCGATGACGGGAGGCCCCGGATCAAGTCCGGGGCGGGGTCGCTAACCCCCCTTCAACCTTTGCAAAAGAAACACTTCGCTGTCCGGTTTCACCGGTGCCGAGCGGTTGTTGGCGATGACCTCGCCGTCCACCGCCACCGACAACCCGGCCTTGATCGCCGGTCCCAGGCCCGGATGCGCCCGTTCCAGCGCATCCAGCATCTGACCCACGGTCGCGGCATCGACCTCCACCACCTCCTGGCCCTCGGCGAATCGCCGCAGGCTGGCCCAGAGATGGACCCTTGCCATTCAGGTTCTCGCGGCCTTGATCGCCGCCAGCACCTTGGGCGGAGAGCAGGGCAGGCTGCGGATGCGCGCCCCCGTGGCCCCCGCGATGGCCGAAGCGACGGCGGGCAGCGGCGGAGTGATCCCCGTCTCGCCCACGCCGCGCACGCCATAGGGGTGGCCGGGGTTCGGGACCTCGATGATCACCGTGTCGATCATCGGCAGGTCGCTGGCGACCGGGATGCGGTAATCCAGGAACACCGGGTTCTGCAGCCGCCCGTCGGCACCGTAGACGTATTCCTCGTTCAGCGCCCAGCCGATGCCCTGCGCGGCCCCGCCCTGATACTGACCCTCGACATAGGCCGGATGGATCGCCGTGCCCGCATCCTGCACCACCAGGTAGCGCAGCACCGTGGTCCGCCCCGTTTCCGGGTCCACTTCGACATCGACGACATGGGTGCCGAAGCTGGCCCCGACACCCTCGGCCGTCACCTCGTGATGGCCCGAGATCGGCCCGCCGGTCGACCCCATCTTCGACCCGATCTCGCCAATGGTCATCGGCGGGTGCTTGCCCGCGTTCGGCCCGGCCGGGTGCGCCGCGCCGTCCTTCCATTCGACTGCATCCGCGTCGATGCCCCAGTCGGCGGCGGCGCGACGGCACATCTCGGCAATCGCCTGCCGCGCGGCTTCCACCGCCGCCTTGCCGCTGGCGAATGTCGCGCGGCTGCCGTGGGTCGGTTCGTTGACGCCAAGCGCGCCGGTTTCGACCACGTTCACCCGGACGTTCTCATAGGGGATGCCCAGCGTCTCGGCGACCATCAGCCCGATGGAGGCGCGGCTGCCGCCGATGTCGGGGGTTCCGATCATCACGGTGGCCGTGCCATCCTCGCCCACCGCCAGCGTGACCGAGGTCTCGCCCCCGTGGTTGAACCAGAAGCCCGAGGCGACGCCGCGTCCCTGGTTCGGCCCCAGCGGAATCGCGTAATTCGGATGCGCCTTCGCGGCCTCCAGCGTCTCTTTCAGCCCGATCACGTTGTAGACCGGCCCGTAGGACGATTTCGACCCATTGGTCGCGCCGTTCTTCAGCCGCACCGCGATCGGGTCAAGCTTCAGCTCGCGGCACATCTCGTCAACGAGACTCTCCACCGCGAAGGCCGCCATCGGCGAGCCCGGCGCGCGGTAGGCGGCGGCTTTCGGGCGGTTGGCGATCACTTCCACCGCCTCGTGCTTCAAGGCGGGGATGTCATAGCAGGCAAAGGCGCAGGGCAGCGCCTCGCCAATCGGGGACATGCCGCGGAACGCCCCGCCCTGCATGCGGAAATAGACCTGACCCGCCGTGATCGTGCCGTCGGTCTTCATGCCCAGCTTGACGTCCATCGAGGCCGAGGCCGTCGGCCCGGTCGCCCGCAGCACCTCGGACCGGCTCATCACCAGCTTGACCGGCCGTCCGCCCGCCTTTTTCGACAACGCCAGGGACAGCGGCTCCATGAAGATCGTGGTCTTGCCGCCAAAGCCGCCGCCAATCTCGGAGGGCGTGACCCGCAGGTTCGCCGCCTCGATCCCCAGCACCGCCGCGCACATCCGGCGGATGTACCAATGGCCCTGGGTGCAGACCCACATCTCGCCGCGCCCATCCTCGCCCATCTGGCCGACGCAGGCGTGGGGTTCGATGTAGCCCTGATGGGTCGCCTCGGTCCTGTAGGTCTGCGCGCGCACGATGTCGGCGGCGGCAAAGCCCGCCTCGACGTCGCCATGCCCGAACTCCATGTAGCGGGCGACGTTGCCGTGCATGCCCTCCGGCACCGAATAATCCGCGACACCTTCGCGGATCACGGGCGCACCGGGGGCCATCGCCGCATCGACATCGGTCACATGCGGCAGGACCTCGTAGGTGACCTCGATCAGCCGCGCCGCGTCCTGCGCCAGAAGCGCCGAACTCGCCGCCACTGCCGCCACCGCGTGCCCGTCGTAAAGCGCCGTGTCCCCGGCCAAGGTGTTGTCCTGCAGGTTCAGATCCTCGCCCGTCAGCCCGGTCGGCAAGTCGGCCCGCGTCACCACGGCCTTGACCCCGTCCAGCGCCAGGGCCTTCGAGGCGTCGATCTTCACGATCCGCGCATGGGCATGGGGCGACCGCACCACGGCGGCATGCAGCATCCCCGGCAGGGAGAAGTCAGCGCCATAGCGCGCCCGGCCCGTCACCTTGTCCAGCCCGTCGGGGCGGTTGGGGCGGGTGCCGATCAGCTTGTATCCGGTCTTCACATCATCCCGTGCCATCACGCAGCTCCCCGATGATCCTGACGCATTTCCGCCGCCGCGTCCTGCACGGCCCGGATGATCTTGTCATAGCCGGTGCAGCGGCACAGGTTTCCGGCCAGCCAGTAGCGCACCTCGGTATCGGTCGGGTCGGGGTTCCGCTCCAGCAAGGCCTTCGCCGCGACCAGGATACCCGGAGTGCAATAGCCGCATTGCAAGGCCGCGTGTTCGATGAACTTGCGCTGCAACGGGTGCAGCTCTTCCCTGGCCATGCCCTCGATGGTTTCCACCCGCTTGCCATTGGCTTCCGCCGCCAGCATCAGGCAGGAACAGACCAGCGTCCCGTCCACAGTGACCGAACAGGCCCCGCAATCGCCGGTGCCGCAGCCTTCCTTGGTGCCGGTCAGGTCCAGCTGGTTGCGCAGCGCATCCAGCAGCGTCTCGCGCGGGTCGGCCAGGAACTCGACCGGGTCGCCGTTGACAGTGGTAGAGACGTGAATCTTGCTCATTTGCCCATTCCTTTCGCCCGGTCACAGGCGATCCTGGCCGCCCGGCGCGCGAGAACGCCCGCCACTTCGATGCGGAATTCCTTCGTCCCGCGCTTGTCCGAAATCGGCTTCGCCGCGCCTTCCGCCGCCTTGGCCAGCGCCGCCAAGGCCGCATCGTCCAGCACCGTGCCGATGATTGCCTGCGCCGCCGCTTCGGACAGGATCACGGTCGGAGCGACCGCGCCCAGCGCAACCCGCGCCTCGGCCACCTTGTCGCCGTCCAGCCGCAGGCTGACCGCGCAGCCGACCACGGCGATGTCCATCTCGGTCCGCGGAATGAAGCGCAGATAGCAGTCGCCCCCGTTATTGCCCCGCGGCGGCAGGGTGATCGACGAGATCACCTCGCCCTTCGCCAGGTTGGTCTTGCCCGGCCCCGCCGGAACCGCCTCAACCGGCATCTCGCGCGACCCGTTCGGCCCCGTCACCGTGACGACCGCGCCAGCCGCAATCAGCCCCGGCACCGAATCGGCGGCGGGCGAGCCGTTGCACAGGTTCCCCGCCAGCGTCGCCCGACCCTGCACCTGGGTCGAGCCGACCAGGTTCATCCCCTCGACCACGCCGGGCCAGTCGCGCACCAGGCCCTCGTGTCCGCCCAGCACGATCCCCGGCACCGCGATCCCGATCTTCCAGCCGCCGTCGGGCGTCTGCACGATCTGGTCGACGCCCGGGATGTGCTTCAGGTCGATCAGGTCATCCGGCTGCACCATCCCGGCGCGCATCTGCACCAGGACATCCGTCCCCCCCGCCAGAAAGCGCAGGGTCCCGGTCGCCTTGGCCGCAATGGCCGCCGCATCCGCAAAGCTGGTGGGTGTATGGTATCGCATGTCGTCTCCCTGACCCTCTGGCAGGCGTTCCGTCGTCGCCGATTGCACATGACTTTGCTGCAGCCTGCAGCCCGCCGCAATGCCCCTGAGCGACGCCTTCAGTCTGTCGCCGACCTGAAGCGCAACGCAAGCGACATCTGGCGGCCGTGGCCCTGGCTGTCACCCGGCAACTGCCGCAGCAGATCGGCCACCGTGTTCTCGCTGAAGGGCGAGGCAAGGACAGGCGCGCCTTCCGCCTCGGCCTCGCTGACCGGGCCGCGAAAGGCGTAGGGCACCTCCAGACTGTGCAGGGCGATGCCGGCCGGAGTCCGCTTGAACCCGCGCGGTTCGTGGTGGATCAGCACGGCGCGCGGGGGTCTGATGACCAGCTCGGCCAAAGCCGCGCCGGGCGAGGGAAAGACGACGACCTCTGCGGCCGGGTCGTTCACCCGGATCGCATGGGCAAGATCGTCCGCGACGATCTGGTCGGGGTCGATGACGAAGTAGCGATTCTGCACTGATCTGCCCCTGGATCGTTGACGTTCCGCCGCCTGACCCTGAAGGTAAGTCCAGACAGCCGCATCAACCTGTGATGAGAGAAAGGTCAAAACCGATGACCAAAGTCACGGACTGCCTGGACTGCCCGTTGCGATGCAGCCGGCTGTTCGTTCCGCTGACCGAAAGCGAGCTTGCCTTCCAGCGCCGCTTCAAGGCCGGTGAGCGGCTTGTCCAGGCCGGGGGCGACATCATCCTGCAGGGCCAGGCCTCGTCGTCGCTTTACACGCTGCTGTCGGGCATGGCGGTCCGGTCCGTCACGCTGGAAAGCGGGCAGCGCCAGGTCATCAGCTTTGTCTTCCCCGGGGACCTGATCGGTCTGCAATCGGGGATCATGGGCGAAGCGCGCCACACGGTCACTGCAGTGACCGACACCATCCTGTGCACCTTCCCCCGCGACCGGGTCTGGAAGCTGTTCCGCAACCAGCCCGCCCGCGCCTACGACCTGACCTGGATCGCAGCGGTCGAAGAGCATTTTCTGGGCGAGACGGTGGCCACCCTGGGCCAGCGTGACGCGACGCAGCGTATCGCCTGGGCGCTGGTCCGCATCTGGCGTCGGCTCGCCGCAATCGGTATGGACGACGGTGGCTCGGTGCCGTTTCCCTTCCGGCAGCATGACCTGGCGGACGCGGTCGGCCTTTCGGTCGTGCATACCAGCCGGGTGATCGTCGCCCTGCGCAACGGCGGGCTGGCGCGCATTGCGGGCAGGCGGCTGGAAATGCTGGATCATGCCGGGCTGTCCCGGCTGGCGCTCATGGACATGGAGAAGGAAGATGTGCGGCCGATCCTCTGACCGAAACACCCGGCAATGAAGGGGTTTCTTGCCGCACAGCTGCCCAGGCTGGTCTTCCTGCTGGCGATCCTTCCCGGCCTGGCGGTGACCGTTGCGGTCCACAGCGCCGCGGAACGCCGGATCGAGGCCGAGTTCCTGCGTGTCGCCGACCTTGCCATCGACCGGGTGGTGTCGCGGCTGCAGCAGCATGTCGTGGTGCTGCGCGCCGCCCGCGGTCTGCTGTCCGCCACCAGTGGCGGGGTCGCTCGGGACGAGTTCCTGCGTTTTCTCTCCTCGGTCGACATCCTGACCGAGCTTTCGGGAGTCCAGGGCATCGGCTTTGCCCGGATGATCGCCAGCGCCGATACTGCCCTGGCGGAAGAAGAGATGCGCAGGCACTACAGCCTGGACATTGCCGTTCGTCCCGCGACCGATCAGCCCTGGCGCACGCCCATCGTGCTACTGGAACCCCAGAACGCCCGCAACAGCGCCGCCCTGGGCTTTGACATGTATTCCGAACCCTTGCGGCGCATGGCGATGGACCTGGCAATCTCGACCGGAGAGGCCCGGATGACCGCCCCGGTCGAACTGGTGCAAGAGATCACCAGCGACAAGCAGACCGGCTTCCTGATCTACCTGCCGTTCCAGAAATCCGCGCCGCCGGCCGACATCCGGTCCGGCCCGGTCGAGGGCTTCGTCTACGCCCCGTTCCGTGGTGGCGACCTGATCCGGGCCGGGCTGGCGGTCGGTGCGCCGCTGCCCGTCGCGCTGCGCATCGCCGATGTCGAAGCCGCTGGCGCCCCGTTGTTCGACGACAGCGCCCAGGCGGGCGCCCTGTCGCTTCACCACAGCCGCAGCCTGGACATCCTGGGTCGGACCTGGCGCTTTGACGTCTGGTCCGACAGGGCGGACATCGGGCAGGTGCGGTACCTCGGCAGCGTCTTGCTGGGGCTGACCAGCTTCCTCTTCGCCGCTGCCGCCGCCTATGCCGTCGTCGCCCGCCAGAAAGAGGCGCTGCAAGCCCGCGCCGTCGCCGCCGCCGCCGCGCGCGAGGCGGAATACCGCGAGCTTCTGCTGCAAGAGATGAAGCACCGGATCAAGAACCACATCGCCCGCATCCAGTCGATCTCGCGGCAAAGCGCCAGGGGGGCGACGGACGTCAAGGCCTTCACCACCGCCTTCGACGCGCGCCTGCAGGCCATGTCCGCGGTGCAGGAGATTCTGGCGGGCAGCGCCGTGGCCCAGGCCGATGTCCGGGCCGTGCTGGTGAAGGAGTTGCAGCAAAGTCTGGATGCGACCGAGGTCCAGCACCTGATCGACGGCCCGCCGGTCCGGCTGGACGAACGTCAGGCCCATGCCTTTGCGCTGGTCGTGCACGAACTGCTTACCAACGCGATGAAATATGGCGGGCTCTCGGTGGGCGGGCAGGGGCTGGACATCCGCTGGTCGGTCCAGACCGAAGCCGGGTCTCCGCGGATCGAACTGCACTGGAACGAAAGGATCACCGGTCTTTCAACGCCGCCCGAAAACGGCTCGGGCTTCGGGTCCCGGCTGATCGAGGCCAGCCTGAATGGCGAACTGCGCGGCAGCCTGACCCGCGACTATGGGCCCGAGGGCCTGGAGATCCGCATTTCCTTCCCGCTGGACCCGGCGCTGAACCGGGACCGCGCCTGAAAGCGTGGCCCGCGCCCGCCAGAGTGGGGGGCGCGGACCGGGTCTGCCGCCGCGAAGGGCTTTGATACAGCGGCCGACCGTTGCTTACTGCACCTTGTGTTCGGGCAGGGCTTCCAGCTCTTCCCTGGTCATGTTGACCCAGATGCGCACCGCGCCACCTTCGGCCTGCGCGACAGTCACCCGGTCCATCGGGATGGCGACCGAACGCGCGCCGATCCCGAGGAACCCGCCGACATCCAGGATCACGTCAGTCACCTGGCCCTCGCCCGTCAGGACAAGGTCCGAGACTTCGGCGATCGAGGTGTCGTCCGACCCGCGGACATCGGCGCCGGTCAGGAGCTCGGCGGTCAGGGTGTCACGCTCAATCACGGCATAGCCGTCGGGCAGGGTCATCGTGCCGTCCGATGCGATGGTCGGGACAGCTGGGGCCGCCCCTTCGGTCTGGGCTTCGGTTGCGGTGTCCGCGGCGACCGGAGCATCGGCGGGCAGCTCGGCATCGGCTGTGGTGCCGGTCATGCCCGGCACGATGTATTCCGGCGCGCCTTCCAGCGTCGCGCGGTCGGACTGCAGCACCAGGAACCAGTCGTCGGCGTCGGTGGCGTCATCCTGCACGATCCGCAATGCGGCCATGTCGACGGCAACCTGCCGTTCGCCCATGCCAAGGAAGCCGCCGATGTCGACCAGCACTGCGTCGACAGTGCCGTCGCGGCCCAGGATGATGTCGTGCACTTCGCCGATGTCTTCCCAGCCTTGCTGCACGCCCTGGTAGGCGTCGGCGTCAAGGGCGCTTTCGCTGGCATAGATGCGTGCGCCGATGACCTCCGATGCGGCAAGCGCCGGGCCAGCCGCTTCGGTCTGGAACGGAGAGGCGGCGTCCTGGGCCAGCGCAGGCACTGCGAAACCCGCCGCCAGAGCGGTTGTAAGTAGCAGAGTTTTCACGAGAATCTCCTTTTTCTCGATGATTGGTGCGGCACACAGGGCCGCTTGTGGATGTCCAACAACGTCTGCGGGAATGAGTTCCAGCCGAATTCGCCAGCCTCGCAGCGGCTGGCAGGAAATCGCGCATCAGACCATCTCGTCGGGGACCAGCGGGAAGGCGCGGCCGAAGTCCTCGGCCGATTTCAGGTCATAGGGCAGCAGGAACCCGCGCCGCAGGTCGGGGGCCAGCCTTGCGTTCCGCGCCGCCAGGCCCCACCACGCCTGAACCGCCCGCAAGGGATCGAAGAAATCCGTGGCCGCGTCGTTCGGCAACCAATGCGCCATCAGCCGCTGCCGCAGTCGCGCGACGTCGGTCGGACGTGTCAGGACCACGCCTGCCTCGGTATCCCAGCGCAGCGAACGACCGTTCAGATTGGCCGAGGAGACAATGGCCTGCGTGTCATCGAAGATGCTGACCTTCGCATGGATATAGACCAGCGGCGCCCCATGCAGTTGGGCCCGGCCCTTCGCCCGCGTCCGGCGAGGCTGTGCCGCCCCGCCGACGAACAGCCGCCGTCCGAAGCCACGGCGCAGGATGCGCAGGCACCTGGCCTGCAGAAACTCGCCCAGCCTTGCGTCCAGGCCGGTGGAGCCCTCGAACGCCACGTCATCCGGCGCGGCAGGCAGGATCAGGATCATCCGCAGATCGGGCTTGTCCCGCGCCGCCTTGGCCAGGCACCGCGCCAGTTGCCGGTCCCGGAAATACTGCGTCTCGACATAGATCAGCCGCTCGGCCCGGCTGATCGCATCGCGGTGCGCCGTCTCGATTTCGGCCACCGCCGGTTCGGGCGAAAGGAACCGCCATGCCCCCCGCCCGCGCCGCCGCGACAGCGTGCGCACAAAGCGCAGTCCGGCGCGATCCGGCGCCGGCTGTCCGGGGGGAACTCCCGCGATGATATCCTGGAATCCCAGCAGATGCTCTCGCGCGTCGCTTGCCACCGGGCCTTCCAGCATCAGCTGCACATCGTGCCAAGTCTCATGCGCCGGCTGTAGGTGTTCGGGCGTATCATAGAATCGTTCGTCCAGATCCAGACCGCCGATGTATAGGCGCTTGCCGTCGAAGACCGCCAGTTTCTGGTGATGCGTGGCGGGATACAACGGTGGCACCACAAGAAGCCGGGGCCGTGGCATCTCGTCCTTGGCTACCAGCATCCGTCCGACCCCCGGCATTTCCCGGAGAGCGGTCAAACGATGCGACGCGACCTGCCGCCGCAGCCATCCCGCCACCCGAGCCAGCCGCGTCTTCACCACCGGCCAGAACAGAAGGCGCGGCCAGATGCCCGCCACCGCCGAATGCATCGCGGGCACGACCACCAGCTTTGCCGCCGGCCCGGCCATTTCCGCCGCCGCCCAGAACATCCTGACCGTCCGCCAGGTCGCCCGGTGCAGCCGGGGCCGCGCCACCGGATCGAAGTCCGACAGCACGATCCGCACCTCGACCCCCCGGCGCAATGTGTGGATGATCAGACTGAACCAGGTCGCGCCGATGGCAAGCGCCTCGGGGGACCGCAGCCTGGTCTTCAGGTCAAAGACCCGGAAGCCCGCCACGATCTCGTGCTGGGCGGACAGGAAGGCCCGTTCCAGCGCCGGATAGGCCTCTGCCGCCGTGACGAGGATCTCGACCGGCGGCAGGGTGGCGGGATGGCGGTGGATGGCGGCCTGCGGCACGGCGGTCTCCAGGACAGGGCGGTCTCCAGGATCGGGTCCGGGGCAACCCCGGCCCGCTGTCCCGGTTCCCGCCCCCTGCGTCCTCTCCCTGCGCCCGCCCCCTACGCCCTTAACGTCGCGGTTGAGGAAAAGAACATCGCCTGGCTGACGGCGGACCGGACCTGCTCTTCCGTGTAGGGCTTGTTGATCAGGAACGCCGGTTCGGGCCGTTCGCCGGTCAGCAGACGCTCGGGGAAGGCGGTGATGAAGATCACCGGGATATTGCCGAACTGCGCCAGGATCTCGTTGACCGCCTCGACGCCCGAGGAATTGTCGGCAAGCTGGATGTCCGCCAGGATCAGGTCGGGCTTCTCGGCTGCGGCCATCTGGACCGCCTCATTGTGCGTGCGCGCGTTCGAGGTCACGCGGTGCCCCATCCCCTCGACGATCGCCACGATGTCCATCGCGATGATCGCCTCGTCCTCGATCACCAGGACCGAGCCGCGGACCGACCGCTCCATCTCTTGCACGGCGACGTCGATCAGGTGCCGCGCCTCGGAGGCGTCGACGCCCATGATCGCCGCCACCTCGTCGTGGTCGAACCCTTCCACCGTGTTCAACAGCAACGCCTCGCGCGAGTTCAGCGTCAGCCCGGCCATATGCGCCTGCGCGGCAGTGGACAGATCGTCCTCGGCATCGGTGACGGGCGCACCCGCGGTTGACCAGATCGAATGGAAGACCGAGAACATCGAGACCTTCGGGTCAGGATGCGCGTCCAGCAGGGCAGGATCGGCGATGATCGATTCCAGGACCGCGATGGCATAGGTGTCGCCGCTGGACTGGTTTCCCGTCAAGGCCCGCGCATAGCGCCGCAGATAGGGAAGGTGTCGGGCCACCGTTGCGGAATGATCGACCGCTTCCTGTGCGAACATGAATCTTTCTCCCTGATTGCCTGATTCTTCGGGAACCAAACGCGCGACCCCACGTTCAGTTCCCGTCACTGCGAGAGATTTCTCCGGCTGCGTGATCGGTCGGAACCGGACATGGTGGGACGCGTTGGTGGCGCAGGTATTGGGAAATGGGATGTCATGAAGAAGGATAAGGAGGGGGATGTGCCAAACCGGCAGGCCATCCGCGCGCAGATCGACGAGAACCTGAAAAGGGTCTATGCGGCCACGCTGAACGAGGAATTGCCCGACAGGTTCCGCGACCTGCTGGCGCAGCTGAAAGGCAGGACCACCGACAAGGGCGGACCGGAATGACTGCGGGCTTTCCCGCTCTTCATGCCGATCCCCGCGATCGGCTTGCCGGGGCGATCCCGAAGCTGCGGGCCTTTGCGATCAGTCTGGCGCGCGACGCCACGATGGCCGACGACCTGGTGCAGGACACCATCCTGAAGGCCTGGTCCAACATCGAGAAGTTCGACCCCGCGACCAATCTGGACGCCTGGCTGTTCACCATCCTGCGCAACACCTTCTACTCGTCGCTGCGCAAGACCCGCCGCGAGGTGCAGGACAGCGACGGCGTTCATGCCGCAAGCCTGTCGGTGAAGCCCGACCATGACGGCCACATGGCGATGCGGGAGTTCCAGAAGGCCTTCGACCTGCTTAGCCCCGAACACCGCGAAGTGCTGATCCTGGTCGGCGCATCGGGCTTTACCTGCGAAGAGGCGGCCGAAATGATGGGCGTCGCCATCGGCACGGTCAAAAGCCGCGCTAGCCGCGCCCGGAAACGTCTGGCAGAACTGCTGCACCTGAAAGGCGGAGAGGACATGTTTTCCGGCACCGATGGCGCAACCCAGGCAGTCGTGATGCGCACGGCTGCAGCCGGATTTTGATCCGCCGCCTGAAAGCTCTGCTGTCGTTCAGCAGCCTTGGCGTGCGCCTTGGCTCGACCATCATCCTTGCGCTGATGCCGCTTGGGGTTCTGTCGGTCGTCCAGACCCGCGATGCGCTGCACCAGGTTGATGCGTCGACGCTGAAGGGTGTCGGAGGCGCGACCCTGCAAGCCATGCGCGAGCAGATCGAGGTCATCAAGGAAGCGCAGGTCTCGGCACGTGTGCTGGCCTCGCTTGTCGCTCGTCCCACCGTGGGCGAGCCGTCCTGCGTGCAGCAGGTCACTTCGGTCAAGCGCGAGATCGCGCAGGCCACGGTGGTGGCCTATGTCCCGAAAAGCGGCCTTGTCACCTGCTCGTCCACCGGCAAGGTCCACGATCTTTCCGACAACGCCGAATTCAGGAAGATGCTGGAACTGCCCCAGCCCAGCCTGATCTATGACGCACATGGGCAGCTCTCGCAGCAGGCCGTGATCGGGGTCAGACACCCGGTGCTTGCCGCCGACGGAACCTTCATCGGCTTCGTGGTGATCTCGCTGGCCTACAACGCGCTGTCCGCCGGGGCCTATGGCGATTCGGTCGCGATGTGGAACCCGGTCTATTTCGCCTCGTTCACCGGGGACGGAAGGATCCTGGTCTCCTCCGAGCCGGATCTGCCGCCCGACACGGCAATTCCGGGCAACCATACCTTCGCCGAGCTTGCAGGATTGTCCGACACCTCGTTCTTCGTCGAAGAGGGGACTTCCCGGCAGATCCTGTCGGTGGTCACGGTGGCGCCGAACCTGTTCCTCGTCTCGGTCTGGCGGCCGGACAGCGCCAGTTTCTTGACCAACGTGGCAGGCCCCTACCTGATGCCGGCGCTGACCTGGATCGCGGCCCTGGTCGCCGCCGCCTTCGCCTCGAACCGACTGGTCGTCCGCCACGTCCGCGCCTTGGCCCGGTCGATGACCGACTATGTCTCGTCGCGCCAACGCCTGCAGATTCCCGACATGGATGGCGCCCCGGACGAGATCCAGCGCCTGCACGCAGCCTACGAGCTGATGATCCGCACCATCGAACAGGAAGAGGCCGAGCTGCAGAACCTTGTCGTCGACAAGGATGTCCTGATCCGCGAGGTCAGCCACCGCAGCGGCAACAGCCTGCAGATCATCGCGTCGATCATGCGGATGTACCGGCGCGAGGCTGCGGACCAGAAGCTGCGCTCGGTGCTGGACGGGTTGATCAACCGGGTGATCGCGCTGTCGTCGACCCACACCAGTCTTTACACGCTTTCCGGCCAGCGGGATGTCTCGGTGGACGAGATCCTGGCCAATGTCATCAAGCGCCTGAAGGAAATCCACGGGGTGGCGCTGGGCGTTGCCTCCAAGCGGCTTCAGCCCGTCCGCATCGACGCCGAGGCGGCCGTGCCCCTGGCCCTTGCCCTGGCCGAAGCGATCGGCTGCTACTTTTCGCGCGGGGGGCTGGGCACGGACGAGGTTTCGGTTTCCCTGACGGAAAGCGACGGCACCATCCGCCTCACCGTCGAGGGGCCCGAGGTGGCAGAGCTTCGGCCGCACCTGACCGAGGGGCTGGTCTCGCTGCCGCAGCGGATGCTCAAGCAGTTCGCGGCGCAGCTTTCCGGGACGGTCAGCATCCGGCTGGAAGATGGCCGCGCGACAGTCGACCTGGTCTTTCCCCGGCGCAACCCGCTGCGGCAGACATGAAGAACCGGCCCGCAGCGGGGCCGGTCCGATCTGCCGGGTGGGCGGTCAGTGGTGCCGCGCCGTCGTCTGCTGATGCCCGCCGGGGGTAAGGACCGAGGCTGCGCTTTCGATGTCGCTCTTCAGGGCCGAGCCCAGCGTCTGCGCCAGTTCGCTGGCCTTCATCGCCTCGGTCCTTGCGGCGGCGATGGCGTCGTCCAGCAGCCGGTCCCGCGCTTCACCCATCAGGCGATCCTCGGTCTCGGTCTGCGGGAACAGGAAGGCCAGTGCCGCACCGGCCGCAGCCACCAGGGCCCCGGTCAGCAGCGGATGCTCTGCCACCTGCTCGCGGCCCTTCTCGGCCAGTACGATCCGGCCAAGATAGACCTTCTCGCGGGCCAGCAGGGCCTGGTCGCGCGCGGCATCCGTCAGCGACTCCAGCCCGCGACCCAGCGCCGTGCGCGTCTCGACGGCCAGCGCCGACATCACCTCGGCCCGGTGCTTGGCCAGTTGCGCCGCCGGGGCCAGACCGCGCCGCGCGGCGTCGTCGATCTGGCGCAGCAGCTGCCTGGCGTTCTGCCGCAGACCGCGCGCCTCGGTCAGCCAGTCCTCTTCCGGGTCCACCGGCTCGGGCGCGGGCGGGCCGCCTTCGTCCTCCCAGCGGGTCAGCGCCTCGAAGCGCGTGCCGGCTGTCACCGGAGTCACCACGGGCCGGTCCCGGTCACTCGTCGCCTTGCGCCCGAAGATCAGCGCCGCGATGGCCACACCGGCTGCCGCCGCCGCCAACGGATGCGCGCGCACCGCGCCGTCCACCCGCGACACCAGCGGTTGGGCCTGGGACATCAGCGCCGCCTTGCCCTCGGCAATCAGCGTGGCCGGGTCCAGACGCTGACGCAGCGCCACCAGGGCCTGCGCCAGCGCCTGCCGGTCGCGTTCCAGCGCCTGTTCGATCTCGGTCATGTTTCGGTCAGACATGTCGTGCTCCTGTCTCGTCAAGTCCGGCCTGCACCGCCTCCACGTCGCGGTGCAGACCGCGCAGCGCCCGGTCAGGCCAGATCCCGCGCAGCGTCAGCGCGGCCCGCCCCGCCAGCACCAGGATCAGCGCCAGCACGCAGAGCGCGCCGCCGACGATCAGCGCGGACCAGGCCGGACCAAGCCCCGTCGCCGCCAGCGCCGCCACGGCAGCTCCGGCCAGCACATTCAGACCGACCAGGGCAAGGATCGCCCCGACGGCAATCTTCACCAACCCGCCGACGCCGTGTTTCACGCCCTCGGTCGCCTCGGCCCTGGCCAGCATCAGCTCGCCCCGGACCAGACGGCCAAGGCTGCCGATCACTTCGGACAACAGCGTGCGGATGCCCTCCGACTCTGGCTCGGTTCCGCGCATCAGACCCGCGGCCCCTGGCCGTGATCGCTGTCACGCTCGGCCATCCGGCGCTTGCTGGACGACCGGATGAACCGGGCCGCCGCGAAACCGGCGACCGCCGCCGCTGCCATGAAGGCCCCCGGATGACGCCTGGCCAACGTCTTGACGTCCGCCGTCAGGTCCGCGACCGACCGCTGCCGCAGCGCGTCCGAGGCGGTGTGCAGACCCTGCGCGACCGAGGTCATCACCCGCGACTTCAGCGCATCGCCGTCGCTGTCAGCCGAGGCGCGCTCCAGCGTCGCCGCCAGCCGCTCGCCGACATCGGACAGGCTTTCGCGCGCCATGTCCGCCTTTTCGACCGCGACATCCTTCACCGCCGACAGAGTCGAACCCGCCCCGCTGACGATCGCCTCTTTCGTGTCCTGTGCCAGGTCCTGCGCCTTGCCGACGATGCTGCCCACGCGCGAACGGCCCTCGTCCATCGCATCCGACGCCGCATCCTTCACCGAGACGGCGGTGTCGCGGACCGACCTGCCGACGTCGTCGACGGTCTGCTGCACGGTTTCCGCCGCCGTCCGGGCCGCATCCAGCGCGGATTTGCCCAAGTCCTGGGCCTTGTCCTGGGCCTTGCGTTCCACGTCGCCGCGGTGTGAGATGTCCTTGTCGTTCGCGTTCATCGCACTTCTCCTGAAAATCCGTTTGAACTGTCTCGCACGGCCCCGCGCCGCGGCGCCGTCACTCTGCGAATACAAGTCCCGAAGCGACCTTCCGGTTCCCGAATTGCGCGCCGTGCGACCGGCGCCGAACCGGATTTCTTCCGCCCCAGGGAACCGATCGGCCCGTCGCGGTGTTCTTCCCGCAAGCTGACGCTTTGCCCTGCGGGGCCTTCCGAAACTGAAATCATGGGAGAATATCATGCTTGGTTGGGCCGTGACTTTCCTGATCATCGCGATCATCGCCGGCGTTCTGGGCTTTGGTGGCATCGCCGGCACCTCGGCCGGGATCGCCCAGATCCTGTTCGTCATCTTCATCATCCTGTTCGTCATCTCGCTGGTGCGCGGAATGATGACCAGGTGACTTCCGTCCCCTGAGAAGGCGGCCCGTCCCTGCCGCCTTCCCTCGACTGGGCTGCGATGACCTCGCAGCCCTTTTTCATGGCCGCTGCGGGCCGACAAAGAACTGCCGGGACCGGTTCAGGCGACCGCCCGGACCGCCCGCGCTTCCCTGATGCGCAGCTCGGTCGAGATGCCGTCCAGATCCAGCGTGCCCCCGATCCGCTGCAGGAATTCCACCAGCGACCCCACGGCCCGACCGTCCGACAGGATCAGGTCGATCCGTCCGCGCCGACGCCGCAGTGCCGAGCGGAAGGTCAGGACCGCGCACATGAGCGAGAACACCGTCTCGCTGTCATCGCCATCCGCCGCAAGGATCAGCCGGTCCAGGCCGCCTGCCGCCTGCAAGGTGGTGTTCAGCGCGCTCAGCGAGGCGCTCTGGCGGAAATCGGTCAGGATCGCCCGCGCGTCCGGCACTGCCAGCTCGGCCAGGGTTATCTGCACCAGCGAGCTCCCGGCGACATAGACCGTGGCGCCCTGGTCAAGCGCCAGAGTCTCAAGCGCCAGAGTCTCGCGCGGCAGGCCAAGCACCGCGTCGTTGATCAGGATGACCTTCCGCCCGGCTTCCAGTGACGCCATCTTGGATCTCCTCGCACTTCACCCTGCCGCTCCACCCTGCCGCAACGCCCGACTGCCCGCGAAGTTCCCGCCCCGCGCAGCCTGCACTCCGCACTCCGCGACGCGCGTGCCATGACAAACTGGAAGGGAACCGCCGAAGGCCGCGGGCGTTCTCCTTGCGGTTCAGCCGGGGGACATGATGCCAAAGACCGATGACGTCGCCATGACGCAGAAGGATCGTGCGGATCTCTGGTCGGGCTCTGGCAACTCCTCTCCCTCTGGCAACTCCATCGTCTCGCTGACCACCCTTGCCACCATCACGGCCGTCGTCGCCATTCTGTTCATTGCGCAGGACCTGTTCCTGCCCCTGGCCCTGGGTATGCTGTTCACCTTCATCCTGACGCCCGTGGTCAATCACCTGCGCGGCTGGGGACTGCGCGACACCCCCGCCGTGATCGTCACCGTCCTGTCCGCCGGCGCGATGGTGGCGGCCTTTGTCCTGATTCTGGCCTACCAGCTCAGCCAGATCGGCATGAACCTGCCGCAGTACCAGGGCAATGTGCTGACCAAGGTCGACACCATCCTCGACGCGGGCACGGACAGCCGGATCATCGCCCACCTGCAAGGCATGGTCGAGCGCATTTCCGAACGCATCTCGGCCGATCCCGAGGCCTCGGACACGACCATGAAGGTGGAAGTCGTCGAACAGCCGGGCGTCCGCGAATGGCTGACCGAGATCATCCTGCCCGCACTTGCGCCCGTGGGCATCTTCGGCCTGATCTTCGTCGTGGTCATTTTCGCGCTTCTGGAACGCGCGACCCTGCGCGACCGTCTGGTGCAGCTGATCGGCGGCTCGAACATCCTGGCCACCTCGCGCCTTCTGGCCGAGGCGGGGGGCCGGGTCTCGACCTATCTGCTCGCGCAGCTTCTGGTGAACGTCATCTACGCGATTCCGATCTGGCTTGGCCTGTGGGTGATCGGCGTTCCCAATGCGCTGTTCTTCGGGCTTGTCACGCTGGTCCTGCGCTTCGTGCCCTACATCGGTTCGGCGATCTCGGCGATTCTGCCCCTGCTGATGGCCTTCGCCGTCTCGCCCGACTGGTCGCTGGTCCTGTGGACCGCGGCGCTGTTCCTGGTGGTCGAACTGGTCACCTCGAACATCATCGAACCCTGGTTTTATGGCAGCCGGACCGGAGTCTCCCCCCTGGCCGTCATCGTGTCCGCCATGTTCTGGACCTGGCTCTGGGGACCGATGGGGCTGATCATCGCCACGCCGCTGACCGTCTGCCTTGTCGTGATCGGCCACCACGTCCCCAGCCTGCGACTGTTCCCGATCATGTTCGGCGACCAGCCGGTGCTGGCCGACTCGGCCCGGCTGTACGACCGCCTTCTGGCCGGCCGCATCATCGAGTTCACCGAGGCTGCCACCACCTCGACCTCCAAGCACTTCCTTGCGGACTACTACGACCGGACCGCGATCCCGGCGTTGGCGCTGGCGCAGGCCGACCATTCCGCGGGCCTGCTGTCGGACCACCAGACCCAGCGCATCGCCAGCGCCGCCTGGACACTGACCGAGGAACTGGACTCGGTCGTCGAGGAAGAGCTGGCCCTTGCCGCCGAAGGTGCGCAGCCCCAGGCCGACGGGGACAAGACGCTGGTCTCCAACGGTATTCTTGACGGACTCGGCCGCAAGATCCTGGTGATGGGCGCGCTGACCCGGCTGGACGAATCCGCTGCCCGGATGGTGGCCCAGGCGCTTAGCGCCGAAGGGGCCGAAGTGGTGACGCTGCCGCCGCGCGCGTCGGTGGCGCGGATGCTGGGCGACTTCACGCCCGAGACCGTGGTGGTGGTGTCGCTGGACCCGACGCGCGGCGCCGCGGTGGATCTGCAGATCCGCCTGCTCCGCCGTCGCTTGCCGGGTGTGAAGCTGGGGATCGCGCTGTGGCCGGACCCGTCCGAAGCAAAGCCCGCACCGCCCGGCAAGGGTGCAGCGGACTTTGCTGTCGCAGGCATGGAAGAGCTGTTCTCCCATGCCTTCGACAAGACGACCGCCGCGGCGGCCTGACGCCTTACAGCTCGGCCTCGCCCCTGGTGCCCAGGTCGGGGGATCTTCCCGTCACCGCACCGGCGACGATCTCGGCGATGCCGCGCAGGAGGCCCGGCCCGTCCCACACATCGGCGTGTCCGGGGTCGATCACCAGCGTCACCACGTCGTGCACTTCGGGCCCTTGCGGCCAGAACAGCTGCGCGCCGGGGTTCCACAGGTCCTTGACCAGGCCCTTGTCCGGGTCGACCGTGGCCTGCCCGACCAGCGCGACATGATCGTCGCGCCCCTGGTAGCCCAGAAAGACCGAGCCATCGACCCGGATATCCCGCGCCGCCGTGCTGTCGCTTTCCGTCAGGATGTAGATCACGCCCTTTTCCGGCGTGGGGATCGTCGACATCGGCCGACCGCGCAGGCCGTCGGCGCTGCGGGTGACCAGCATCGCGATGTCGATCGCCTTCAGCATCTCCCAGACCCGGTCCGCCTCGATCGGCGGGATTGCGGGCGGGTTCCGGGTGTTCTCGTGGTCGCTGACCAGTGCCATCGTTCGTCTCCGTTGCAATGGGGGAAGTCCTGATCCCAACGCTGCGGGCCGTCCGAAGGTTCCGGCCGCTACCCCGCCACTTCCTGCCAGACCGACACCGATTGCCAGCCCAGCGAAACTTTGCCGCTTTCGATTGTATCGCACACGACCGGATCGCGCGAACTGTCGATCCGCCGCCGCCAGGTGCCCTCGGGCAGCTGGAACTCTGCCGCCTCCCCCGGAGCCAGCACGATCAGAAGATCGCTTTCCGCCCGATGATAGCGCAACCCAAGCGGAGCCTCCTGCGCCCAGCCGTCCTCGCCCAGCGGCCCGTCCGGTCCGTGCCAGGTGATCTCGGGTCCGTCACCCTCGCCCGGACCGCGGGCAAAGCGCGAATCCGCCAGCCCCACCTCGCGCCGGAAGGCGACAAGGGCCGCCACCGCGGCCACCAGCCGATCATCCGCGGCGTCCCAGTGCAGCCAGGAGATCTCGCTGTCCTGGGCATAGGTGTTGTTGTTGCCGCCCTGGGTCTGCCCGAACTCGTCACCCGCCAGCAGCATCGGCACGCCCTGCGACAAGAGCAGCGTCGCCAGCATCGCCTTCGACCGGCGGTGCCGCGCCTCCAGGATGCCGGGATCGTCGGTCGGCCCCTCGGCCCCCAGATTGTGGCTGATGTTGTGATCGTGGCCGTCGCGGTTGTCCTCGCCATTGGCCTCGTTGTGCTTGCCGTCATGGCTGACCACATCGCGCAGGGTGAACCCGTCATGCGCCGCCAGGAAGTTGATCGAGGAGGTCGCCGGCCGCCGCGAATGGTCGAACTGGATCGGAGACCCCAGCAGCCGCTGCGCCAGATCGCCCTTCAGCCCCGGATCGCGCCGCCAGTAGGCCCGCATGTCGTCGCGCGCCTTGTCGTTCCATTCGCGGAACGGGAAGGGGAATCCTCCGACCTGATAGCCGCCCTCGCCGATGTCCCAAGGCTCGGCGATCAGCTTGACCTGGCTCAGCACCGGGTCCTGCCGGATTGCCGCGAAGAACGACCCGTCGCGCTCGAACCCTTCGGCCTCGCGCCCCAGAGTGGAGGCAAGGTCGAAGCGGAACCCGTCGACATGCATCACCTGCACCCAGTAGCGAAGGCTGTCGATCACCATCCGCAGCACCATCGGATGCGCCACGTTCAGCGTGTTGCCGCAGCCCGTCGTGTCGAAACAGTGCCGCCTGTTCGTCGCCAGCAGGTAATAGGAGGCGTTGTCGATCCCCCGGAACGACAGCGTCGGCCCCAGCTCGGACCCCTCGGCGGTGTGGTTGTAGACCACGTCCAGGATCACCTCGATCCCCGCCTTGTGCAGCTTGCGAATGACCTGCTTCACCTCATCGGCGCGACCTGTCTTCAGATAGGCCCGGTGCGGCGCAAAGAAGGACAGCGTGTTGTACCCCCAGTAGTTCGTCAGCCCCTTGTCCAGCAGGAACTGGTCATGCAGGAACCCGTGCATCGGCAACAGCTCCACTGCGGTCACTCCGATCCGCTGCAGATGCGCGATGATCGCCTCCGAGGCCAGACCACACAGCGACCCCCGGTCCGCCTCCGGCACGCCCGGATGCAGCATCGTCGCCCCCTTGGGATGCGCCTCCCAGATCAGGGTTTCTTCCCAGCGGTGACGCAGCGCCGCGTCGGCGGTCCAGTCGAATTCGGGGTCCACCACCACGGCCTTCGGCACGAAGCGGGCCGAGTCGCGGTCGTCCCTGGTCAGATCGTCGCCCGCATGCCCAAAGACCGCCGGGTCCCAGGTCAGCTCGCCCCGCAACTCGCGGGCATAGGGGTCCAGCAACAGCTTGGCCGGATTGAACCGATGCCCTGCCTCGGGCGCCCAGGGGCCATGCACCCGGTAGCCGTAGACCTGCCCCGGCCCGACGCCCGGCAGATAACCGAACCAGATCCCGCCCTGCATGTCCGGCAGGTCCAGCCGCGCGGTCTCGACCTTGCCGTCGTCGTCAAACAGGCACAGCTCCACCCGCGTCGCATTCTCGGAGAACAGGGCGAAGTTGGTGCCCTCGCCATCACAAACCGCCCCGATCGTGTCGGGGCGGCCCTTGGTTGCGTCGAAGGCGGGAGTCATCGTCTGCCCGTGGATCATCGGACCCCCTGCGCCTTGCGAAGCAGCATCGACCCGCCAGGAAACAGCGGAAACAAGGGTGCCCGCATCGCACCGCGCCGCGCCAGCATGGCCGAAGTGACCAGCGTGGTCCCGTCCGAGACGCGGAACCACCGCGCGTCCTCCTCGGGGTCGTCGCCGATGCGCAGCCCCTGCGGGATCACCGTGTTCGGTGCCACGATCACATTGGTCAGCCGCACGCCGGGCGAGACGCGCGCCCCCGGCATCAGGACCGACCGGTCCAGCGCGGTCCAGCGGTCGGGATTGCCGCTGCCCACCAGCGGCGACATCAGCCGCAGCCCGCCCATGTTGACGCTGGAGTTGAAACCGTCGCGCGGCAGCGTCGCCGCCTGCATCCGCACCTTCATGCCGGGGACCAGGGGTCTGCGACAGGGCGGCGGACCCTGTTCGAAGTCCAGCCAGCTTTCGCGCAGCCCGTCCAGCGTGCCCACATCGCGCCAGTACCCGTCCCAGCGCCAGACTGCCGCCTCGCCGCCACGCACCGCCCGAGGGATCACATCCTCGCCGAAATCCAGCACCCCGGGATCGGCCAGCACCTCGCGCAGCCAGGGCCAGTCGATCACGTAGATCCCCAGCGAGGCCAGCGAGTGTTTCGGGTCGCCGAAGATCGCCGCAGGTCTGGCCGGCTTCTCGGCAAAGTCGGCGATCCGGTGGCCCGGACCCTCGGTCACGATGCCGAACCGCGCGGCCTGGTCACGCGGGACGGGCAGTGCCGCCAGCGTCAGCTTGGCGCCGCTTTCCCGGTGGGCTTCGACGAAGCCACGGTAGTCCATCGAATAGACATGGTCCGCGGCCACGACCAGCACTTCGCGCGCACCCATCGCGTCCAGCTCGGCCGCATTGGCCCGCAGCACATCCGCCGTGCCGCGATAGCCCGCAGGTCCGGCCGTCGACCCGTCGCGCAGCACAAGCCCGCCATCCGGCCAGACCGGGTCCCAGACCTCGCGCAGATGCGCCGTCAGAGTTTCCGGCCGGTACTGCGTTCCGACCAGCACCCGGCCCACGCCCGACCGCGCCAGCGCGGCCATCGTGAAGTCGACAATGCGGTGAAAGCGGGCGAAGGGCAGCGCCGGCTTGCAGTCGCGGTCGGTCAGCTCGAACAATCTGGTGCCCTGACCGCCAGCCAGGACAATCGCGACAGTGTGGTTCGGTTCGGGAGAGACGGTCACGGCAACCTCGCTTCGGCACTGGCTTCTGGATGTGCCAGACCAACGCCCCCGCGCCGCCGCGGTTCCCCTCACGATCCGGTGGTCAGCGCGCTGAAATCAGTCCGGATCATCGTCCAGCGGCCGATGCTCATAGACGTCGTCGTCGCGATTTGCCCGGCGCCGGACGACCATCACGCCGCGCATCCGGCGGCCCATCTGCCGGATGACAAGGCCGCGCACCGGGGGCAGCAGCAGGATCAGCCCCAGCGTGTCGGTGAAGAACCCCGGCAGGACCAAGAGCACCGCCGCCAGCCCGATCAGCGCCTTGTGCGCCAGCGGCGACAGCGGGTCCTGCAACCCCTCCTGCAACCTCTCGCGCAGCCGGTGCCGGCCCGACAGCGCCAGGCCCTTCAGCATCAGGACCCCGCCGATCCCGGTCAGCAGCACCCAGGCCAGCGTCAGCCACAGTCCCAGCGCTGCCCCCAGCGTCACGAACAGCGCGATCTCGACCAGCGGCAAGGCCAGCACGCCCAGCACGACCCACATATTCATTCTCCACCTGCGTTCTTCGGTCACATGGTAGACTTCGCCGCGACCCCGCCCTACATAAGGGCAGACCCAAAGGTTTCAAACGGAAAGTCCGAGGTTACTCATGAACGGATCCCTGATCCAACTCCTGGTCCTTGCCGGGATCGCGGTCTTCCTCATCCTGAAGCTCCGTTCCGTCCTTGGCACCCGCGACGGGTTCGAGAAGCCGCCGATCCCGCTTGAGGACGTCCGTCCCCGTGTCCGCCGCGACTTCGAGGTGATCGAGGGTGGCCCCGACCGTGACATCGTCGACCATGTTCCCGAAGGCTCCGACGCCGCCAGGGCCCTGGCCGAAATGAAGAAGGTCGAACCGTCCTTCACTGTCGGCCCCTTCCTGGAAGGTGCCCGTGGCGCCTACGAGATGATCCTGATGGCCTTCGAGAAGGGTGAGCTTGACCGCATCCGCTCGTTCCTGTCGGATGACGTCGAGGCCAGCTTCGCCGAGGCCATCGCCGCCCGCGAAGCGCAGGGCCTGACCGTCGAGGCCAGCTTTCTTGGCATCAAGGAACTGGCGCTGCACGACGCGACCTTCGCGCCGGAAAGCCGCTTTGCGGAAATCACCGTCCGCTTCGTCGGCGAGCAGAACTACGTCGTGCGCAACAAGATCGGCGAGATCGTCGAAGGTGCCCCGCGCGAAGTGAAGAAGTCCCGCGACCTGTGGACCTTCGCCCGCCAGATGGGGTCCGACGACCCGAACTGGCAACTGGTCGCAACCGGCGACTGATGCGCCGGGGATGCGCCGCGCGCCTGGCATCCTGTCTGTCACGGCGGCCTTGATGGCCGCCGTTCCCGTTTCTGCCCCCGTTTCTGCCGAAGTCCTTGATTTCCAGGCGCTGGACGGCTGGCGCGACGACAACCACCTTGCCGCGCTGCAAGGTTTCCTTGGCACCTGCGACCTGATCGACGAACCCGACTGGCAGCCGATCTGCGCAGTCGCCGCCGATGTGCCGAAGGACGACGCCTCGGCCCGCAGCTTCTTCGAGCTGTTCTTCCGGCCCGTGGTCGTGGGCCAGCCCCCCGCCCTTTTCACCGGCTATTTCGAGCCTGAACTCGAAGGCTCGCCCACCCGCACCGCACGCTTCCGCTTTCCGCTTTACGCCCGCCCCCCCGAACTGCGCGAGGGCGCGGTCTACCATTCGCGCCAGGCCATCGAAAACGGCGCCATCGCCGGACGCGGACTGGAGATCGCCTGGCTTGACGATGCCGTCGACGTCTACTTCCTCCAGGTCCAGGGCTCGGGCCGGATCAGGATGACCGACGGCTCGGTGGTCCGGTTGGGCTATGCCGGCAGGAACGGCCACGCCTACCGCTCGATCGGGCAGGAAATGGTCCGCCGCGGCAGCCATTCCCTCGATCAGGTCTCGGCCCCGGAAATCGCCAGCTACGTGCGGTCGAACCCCGGCGCCGGGCAAGAGCTGCTCTACACCAACCCCTCTTACGTCTTCTTCCGCAAGATCCGGTCCCTGAACCCCGAGGACGGTCCCATCGGCGCAATGGGTCGGTCGATCACCACCCTGCGCTCCATCGCCGTCGACCCGAAGTTCACCCCGCTTGGCGCCCCGGTCTGGATCGAAAAGGACGGCCGCCGCCCGATCCGCAGCCTGATGATCGCCCAGGACACCGGCGGCGCGATCAAGGGGATGCAGCGGGCCGACATCTTCTACGGCACCGGCGCGGCTGCGGGAGAAGCTGCGGGCGCGGTCAAGGACCCCGGCCGCATGGTCCTGCTGCTGCCCATCGACCGCGCCTTCGCCATGCTTGGTGACTGATGGCCCGCCGCCGCCCCCTTTCGCCCGAGGAAGCCGATCTCTGGCGCAGCGTCGCACGGACCGCGCGACCGATGCATGCGCCAAAGCTGCACCTTCCCGACCCGCCCCCGCCCTCCGAGCCGCCCGCCGAGCCGCCGCCGATGGCCCATGCCAGGCCGCGACTTGCCCCGTTCCACCTGGGCGAACGGCATCGCGCGATGGAAAGGCGCGACCTTGCGCCCAGCCTGCCCGAGCTGATCGGCCAGGCGCCCTTGCGGATGGACGCGGGCACCCACGCCAGGATGACCCGCGGCAAGTTGCTGCCCGAGGCGCGGATCGACCTGCACGGAATGACCCTGGCCGAGGCACACCCCGAGCTGATCCGCTTCATCCTGAACGCCCATTCCGCCGGACTGCGCCTGGTCCTGGTCATCACCGGCAAGGGCAAGCGGCGTGACGATACCGGCCCGATCCCCCAGCGCATGGGCGCGCTGCGGCATCAGGTCCCGCACTGGCTGCATCTTCCGCCGCTTGGCCCCGTTGTGCTCCAGGTCAGCGAGGCGCACCTGAAACACGGTGGCGGCGGGGCCTACTACGTCTATCTGCGCCGCCGCTGACCACCCGCTCGTCGTCGACTGCGTCGCTCCTCGCTGCGCCGCCCCGACGAGAAGACGAAGTCGAACGAGGAGGCATCGCGTGACGTGCCCGTCAGGGCCGCCCCCGCCCACCTTCGGCAATCGCCCCGACCGGAGCCAGCACGATTTCCGTCGCATTGCGCACCGTCAGCACCAGCCCCGGCAGCAGGCCGACCCGGGCGCGGGCGTCAGAGGTGAAGGCGTCCGCGATCCCCGCAAGCCCGCCGAACAGCTTCAGCAGCGCCGGGCTCTCGCCCAGGTTCAGGTGGCCGGTCCCCGTCGTGAACGCCGCCGTGTCCAGGTAGATCACGTTCAGGTCCGCGATCTGCGCCACGCCGTCCATGTTCCCCAGCCGGTCGCCCGCGCCCGACAGCGTGGCCGAGAGGTTCAGGATGCGGTCCCGCGAGCTGCCGAAGATCAGGAACGGCTCGGGCAGCTTGCCGATGTCCCTTGCCTGCGCGCGGAACACGTCCAGGTCCAGGTCCGGCGCGATCAGGACCACGCCCTTGATCCGGTCCAGGGCGCCGGGCCCGTCCTTCAGCACCATTTGCCGCAGACCCTCCATCGTCAGGAAGGCCCCCATCGAATGTGACACGATGACGATGTCCCGCGCCCCGGCATCCTCGACCTCGTCCAGCAGCGAAACGAAACCCGACCGCGCAAACAGCGCGGAATCCCGATCATAGACATAGCCCAGCGCCGACCCGCGCGAGGGCCAGGCGTAATGCACCGCCACGCCGGGCACTGCCAGGTCATGATGCATCTGCGCCACCCGGTAGACGCCCTCGGCCATCGTGTTGTTGAAGCCGTGGACATAGACCACCGCATCGCGCTGCCCGCGCTTCTTCATCGCGGCCCGCAGCGCCGCGCCGAAGTCGTCGCCCGAGGCGAACGCCCGCGCGTCCAGCGTCAGGAAGTCCCGGGTGCCGTCCGGCTTCCGCGTCCTCGGCGGCCAGTTGACTTCGCCCGGCTCGCGGTCCTGCGGGATCGCGATGTCATAGCGCAGGAAGCCCGGCTCGGCCGACCGTCCGAAGGCATAGGCCTCTCCGTCCTTTACCCGTGTCGTGGCGACGAAGATCGTCTCGGGCGTGCCCCCCGCCAATCCGTCGGGTGCCATCGTGAAATCGCCGCGCGCCGCGCAGCCGGCCAGCACCAGAACCATCAACAGCTTGCGCATGGCCACCTCCACTTTCCCCGACCCCACCCTTGGCCCCGACCCTTGGCCCCGACCCTTGGCCCGCGCGTCGGGCAGCGTCAACCCATCCCCCGTGGACAGCGGCGCGCCGTCGCCGCACACTGCACCCCGGCAAGACAGGAGACCCGCATGACCCTTTCCGGCAAGACCGCCCTCGTCACCGGCGGCAACCGCGGCATCGGCCTTGCCACCGTCCGCGCCCTGGCGGAAGCCGGGGCCGACGTCCATTTCACCGCCCGCAGCGCCGCCCGCATCGCCGCCGCCCAGCGCGAGCTTGGGACGACGCGCGCCACCGGCCACCTGGCGAACATGACCGACCGCATCGCGATGGCGACCCTCCTGGACCAGGGCTTCGACATCCTGGTGAACAACGCCGCCGTCATCGCCCCCATCGGCCGCATCCTGGACATTTCGGCCGAGGATTGGGCGCACAGCATCGACGTCAACCTCACCTCGGTCTTCCACGCCACTCAACGCGCGCTTGCACGAATGGTTGCCAGGGGCGGCGGCACCATCGTCAACATCTCCTCCGGTGCGGCGCATCGGCCACAAGAGGGCTGGTCGGCCTATTGCGCCGGGAAGGCCGGCCTCGCCATGCTGACCCGGTCGGTCCACCTGGAATATGCCGACCACGGCATCCGCATCTTCGGCTTTGCGCCGGGTGTTGTCGACACCGACATGCAGGTCGCCATCCGCGCCAGCGGGATCAACCCGGTCTCGAAGCTGCCCCGCGAAAGCCTTGCGCCGCCGGCCGAGCCCGCCCAGGCCATCGCCTGGCTCTGCACCCCCGCCGCCGCCAGCCTTGCGGGACAGGAGCTTGACGTCCGCTCGCCCGACCTGCGCGCCGCTGCGGGCCTGCCGCCGCTCGCTTAACCCGGAAAGGCCTGCGCCCCCCACAGCTCGCGCACCCGCGCATCCCGTCCGCAGGCTTTGCGGTAGAACTTGTAGGCGTTGGCCTTCTGCTTCGGGCCGGCGCGGGTCAGCACGATCTCGGACGACCTGTAGTAGTCCTGGTGATAGGCCTCGGCGATCCAGAACGTCCCCGCGTCCAGCACCGGAGTCACGATCGTCGCGCCCAGCACCGCCTCGGCCTCGGCCACCGCCGCCTGCGCGGCCGTCCGCTGCGCCGCATCCTGCACGAAGATCGCCGTCCGGTAGGACTCGCCCCGGTCGCAGAACTGCCCGCCCGCATCCAGCACGTCGACCGACCGCAGGAACCTGGCGATCACGTCGCCATACGAGATCACCGCCGGATCGAAGGTGATCCGCACCGCCTCGAAATGCCCGTCGTGATTGCGGTACGTCGGGTTCTGCAAGTCACCCCCGGTATAGCCCGACACGACATCGCTGACCCCCTCGACCCCCTCGAAATCCGACTCCACGCACCAGAAGCAGCCGCCCGCGACGATGGCCGTCTCGGCCCGCGCCACCCCTGCCAGTCCCAGCAGCACCACCAAGGCCATCCGCAGCATCCGCACCTCCATCGTTGGGGCGCAGCCTTTCGCGCGCCGCCCGGCAACGCCAATCACCGATCCGTGGTTCACCGGAAGGTGAAGCGCCACCCGGCCGGCCCGCCGCGCCGAAACCCCTTGGCCTGCCCCGCGTCCCGCAATAGCCTGCGACCGACATGCGGGCCGCACCCGCCGACCCGAACCGACCGAAAGTCCCGCATGCGCCACGCCCTTGTCGTCCTTGGCCTTCTCGCCGCCCCCGCGCTGGCCGAGACGTCCCTCTCCGATGCCGCCTCCGGCCTTGACCTCTTCCCGTGCGAGCTTGGCGGCCTGACCTGCACCACGCTGACCGTGCCGCTGGACCACCGCGCCAACGACCCCGCGCAGACGCTGGACATCACCTTTGCGCTGTCCTTCGCCACCAACGAAAGCCTGGGCATCCTGTTCTACTTCGTCGGCGGTCCCGGAGGCTCGGGACTCGCCTCGGCCGACACCTACCTTTCCGCCTTCGACCCCGCGCTGACCGAGAACCTGGACATCGTCTTCGTCGACCAGCGCGGCGTCGGCGCGGTCCACGGCCTGTCCTGCCCGGTGGCGCAGGCCCGCTTCGACAGTTCCGCCGCGCCGCTGGCGGATACCGAGGCCATCCTTGCCTCCGCCCGCACCTACGTCGCCGACTGCACTGCCGAGATCGGGGCCGACCACCTGCTGCCCGTCGTGAACACCGATCAGGCGATCCGCGATGTCGAGGCGTTCCGCCAGGCCATCGGCGCGCCGCAGGTCTGGCTTTACGGCGAAAGCTACGGCACCCAGCTGGTGCAGGCCTATGCCACCCAGGTCCCCCAGGCCGTCAAGGGCGTGATCCTGGACGGAGTCGTCGACCTTACCCTGTCAGCCGAGGCTTTCTATCGCCGCTACACCCTGGCCGCCGAACTGCTTCTGGCCGACACCTTCGCCTTCTGCGCCGGCATCGCCGCCTGCAAGGCAGACTTCCCCGCCGATCCGGCCCAGGTCTACGACGATCTTGCCGCCCGCCTTGCCTCGGGTCCCGTCACCCTGCCCTACACTCTGGCCGACGGCACCCGCGTCGACCGCAGGCTGACCGCCAGCCACCTGGAATCCAGCGCCTTCTACGCACTTTACGCGCCCGAGGGCCGGGCCGAGTTCCTGCGCGCCCTTGCCGCCGGCGGCCGGGGCAACCTCGTGCCGCTGCTTCAGCTTGGCTACTCCAACCTCTTCATCGACCCCGAGACCGAGATCGGGATGGAGGACCCCGCCTGGTTCGGCGCGGCCTACTACGCCATCACCTGCACCGACTATGACAGCGGCCCCGGCAGCCCGGACGACCGCGCGCGACGCATCCTGGATCAGGCCCGCGCCCTTGCGCCCCAGGCCCCGCGCCTGTTGCGGTCCTACTACATCGAGCGTCTGGCCTGCGCCTACTGGCCGCACCAGGGACCTGCGAGCCGTCCGCAAGCCTATGCCGGGGGCGACTGGCCGACCCTGATCCTGAACGGCAGCAATGACCCGATCACGCCGATCTCGATGGCCTATTCGGTGCTTGACGACGCGCAGAACGCTTACGGCGTTTTCATGCAGGGCGGCCCGCACGTGATCTGGGGCCGTGGCCTTGCCTGTCCTGACACCATCGTCCAGGCGCTTCTGTTCGACGGCACCTTGCCGCCCGCGCGTGAGCAGTTGTGCGAACAGGACCCGATCGCCGACTACACGCCCCTGACCCTGACAGACCCCACCCGCGCCGATGCCTTCGCCACTGCCCGCGCCATCGAGACCGAGCTGATGCACTACATCCCCCTCGTCACCTGGCCGGGCGATCACCCCACCGCCTTTGGCTGCCCCTTGGGCGGCACGATCCTGGCCGAACCTGGCGACCGCGGGGCGGACTTCACCTTTGCCGACTGCCGCTTCTGGCCCGACCTTGGCTTCAGCGGCACCGCCGCCGAGGTGTCGTTGGGCGGCCCCGACGACGGGATCACGATGCGCCTCAGGATCGGCGGAGCGCAGACCGGCGATCTGGTCTACCTCCACCGCACCAAGGACGAGGCCTACAGCCTGACCGGCACCTGGAACGGCCAGCCCGCCGCGCTGCCTCGGCAAGCGGTGCCGACCGACCACTGACCGACCGACCACTGACCCACCGGCCCGCGACAGGACGGCGGCAAGCTGACTGGCGACCAGTGCCAGGATCAGGACCGCTGTTGCCAGGGATGCGATACCGTCAAGGGTGCCGCCAAAAGCAAAGGGGGCGTCAACCGCCCCCCGTGACCCATTGTATTTCTTGCAAGTACCGAACTGTCCGCGCTGGACGGCCCTACTTCGCCACCCGTGCGTTCCGGCTGGCGATCAACCGCAGCCGCAGCGCGTTCAGCCGGATGAAACCCTCGGCGTCCTTCTGGTCGTAGGCCCCCGCGTCCTCTTCGAAGGTCACGTGCTTTTCCGAATACAGCGAGTGATCCGACCACCGCGCAACCGTCCGCGCGCTGCCCTTGTACAGCTTGACCCGCACTGTCCCGGTCACGTGTTCCTGCGTCTTGTCGATCAGCGCCTGCAGCGCCTCCCGCTCGGGCGAGAACCAGAACCCGTTGTAGATCAGCTCGGCATAGCGCGGCATGATGCTGTCCTTCAGGTGCCCTGCGCCTGCGTCCAGCGTGATCTGCTCGATCCCCCGGTGCGCTTCCAGCAGGATCGTCCCGCCGGGGGTTTCATAGAGGCCGCGCGACTTCATGCCCACGAACCGGTTCTCTACCAGGTCCAGCAGACCCACCCCATGCCTGCCGCCGATCTCGTTCAGCCGCGCCAGGATCGTGGCGGGCGACAGGGCCTCGCCGTTGATCGACACCGCATCGCCGCGCTCGAAGCCGATCTCGACATGCTCGGCCACATCGGGGGCCTTCTCGACCGGAACGACACGCTGATAGACGAACTCCGGCGCTTCCTCGGCCGGGTTTTCCAGCACCTTCCCCTCCGAGGAGGTGTGCAGCAGGTTCGCATCCACGCTGAACGGAGCCTCGCCGCGCTTGTCCTTGGCAATCGGGATCTGGTTCGCCTCGGCAAATTCCAGCAGCTTCGTCCGGCTGGTCAGGTCCCACAGCCGCCACGGCGCGATGACCTTGATCGCGGGGTCCAGAGCGGCGGCGGAAAGCTCGAACCGCACCTGGTCGTTGCCCTTGCCCGTCGCGCCATGCGCCACCGCATCGGCCCCGGTCTCATGCGCGATCCGCACCAGATGCTGGCTGATCAGCGGCCGGGCGATCGACGTGCCCAGCAGGTACAGCCCCTCATACAGCGCATTCGCCCGGAACATCGGGAACACGAAGTCGCGCACGAATTCCTCGCGCACGTCGACGATATGGATGTTCTCGGGCTTGATCCCCATCAGCAGGGCCTTCTGCCGCGCCGGTTCCAGTTCTTCGCCCTGGCCCAGATCGGCGGTGAACGTCACCACCTCGCAGCCATATTCCGTCTGCAACCACTTGAGGATGATCGAGGTATCAAGGCCGCCCGAATAGGCAAGGACGACTTTCTTGGGCTTCAGCATCGGGAAGGCTCCCTCATGGGTACATGGCGCAGTTCAGCTGGCGCTTAAAACGAAACACCAGCAAGGGCAAGAACGCCGCGACGCCTGACGGTAGCCCGGATCGGGATTTCCGCGGCCGGAGATGCAGTTTCAGCGCCGGGCATGCGCTTGTGCAGTCTGCTTCAGTGGCTTCGCCAGGCCTTCCGGATCGTCCTGGCCCTAATTTGCGCGTCGGGCAATCTCGTCCAGGGGAAGCTGCGCCTCTGCTGGAGGTTCGGGGGCGGGTTCCGGCTCGGGGCGGGCGTCCATCAGCGGCAGAAGTTCGGCCAGGGCAGCAGAGGTGCTGGTCGCGGGCGGGGTCTTCCAGGACAGCGTGTCGAAGCTGCCGCAGTTGTCGCAGACCGGCTGCCAGCCGTCATGGATCGCCTGACACTTGTCGCAGACCCATTGCGGGCCACGCGGGGCCGCTATGGCGCGCGTGACCAGATCGCGGACGATGGAATCTTCCGCCCCCTCGCCGCGCGCGATCGCCGCCATGATCGCCAGTGACCGCTGGGTCGGCGCGCGCATGGCCACATCGTCCAGCGCACGGCGGGCACCGGGAAAATCTTCGGTCGCCAGCAGAAGCTCGGCCAGCAGCATCTTCGATTCGTCGGCGTCCGGGCGCGCGTTGGTCAGAGTGCGGAAGCGCTTAAGACGGTCCTGCGGCGTCTCGTCCGGCTCGATCTCGGCGAAGGCGCTGGCCAGATCGGGGTGCGGCAGGACGTCCCAGGCCTTTTTCAGCACGCGGGTCGCGCTCTTGCGGTCGCCCCTGGCGATGTAGCCGCGCGCAGCCATTGCGGCGGCGGGGATCAGATCGGGCGACAGACGGTTCGCCTCGATCGCGGCCTCGCGCGCCTCGATGCTGGCCGCGTCGTCAAAGACCGTGCGGGCCTGCTGCAAGGCCAGAACGGCATCGCGGCGGCGGTAGACGTCCTTGGGCAGGGCGCCGGTCTTGAGCTTTGCGCCCAAGGTGGCCCGCGCCCCGGACCAGTCGCCGGCATCGGATTGCAGTTTCAGCAGGATGTCCTGCGTTTCGGCATGTTTGGGGCGCAGCTCGAAGGCCTTTTCGGCCAGCTTCAGCGCCACTTCGCGGTCGCCCTCGGCCAGCTTCTGTTGCAGCAGGCCGCGCACGCCGACAAACCGGGTCGCGTCGTCCTTGAGCAGGGTCTTGTACGCCTCGGTCGCGCGCTTGTGGTCGCCCGACGCCTCGGCGGCCTGGGCGACCAGCAGGGTGGTCAGCTCGGGCTTTCCGAGCAAACGCTCGGCATTCTGGGCGCGGGTCAGGGCCAGGCGCGGCTCGCCCGAGGCCAGGGCCATCATGCCCTCGGACAGAGCCTTGTAGCCCTTGCGTTCACGATTGCGGTCGAAATAGCGGGAAATCGCGGTTTCGTCGCCATTCAGGAAACGAAACGTCGCGCCCAGCAGGCCGAGGGTCTTCAGCGTCAGCCAGACGACGAGGAATAGGACAACGCTCAGCACGACGGCCTGCACCGGGCCGATGGTGAACTCCCACCCCGCGACGATGATCTGCAGGGCCTGGCCGGTTTCGGACAGCAGCCCCGCCCCCAGGGCCAGCACGGCGATGAGGACGACGAAAAGAACGACCTTTGTCAGCGACCAGAGCATCATTGCCCCCTTGCGGACTGCAGCGCCGCAGTGGCGGAGAGATGCGCCTGCGCCTGCGCCAGCCACGGGTCAAGCGCAGCCTTGACGGCGGGGTCCAGCGGCTGAAGCTCGGCCACGGCCTCGGCGACGCGACCCTCGGACAGGGCGAAATCGGCGCGTGACAGGATGGCGTCGGGCGTGTCGCCCTCCAGCGGCGTCAGCGGACGCGCGCCGGTCTGCGAGGCCAGGAAATCGACCAGGCGACCACCCCAGCCGTCAGTCGCGCCGGAGTCGCGCGCGATCCGCAGGGCCTCGCGGGCGGCATCGGGGAAGGCGCCCTGAAGCTGGGCAAGGGTCGGAACGCCGGTTTCGGCAAAAGGCGCAAGGACTTGCGAGACCGCCGGGTCGTCCAGGGCCTGCAATTCGGCTCCGAAGGCCTCACCGGCCGACAGCCGTGCCGCCAGTGCGTCCAGGACCTGCGTCCGCTGGGCGGCGGCGATGGCGACGGCGGCATCTTCCGCGCGCGCGGTCGCGGCGGCCTCGGCCGCATCCAGGCGCGCAAGGGCAGCGTCGAGCTGCTGTTGCAGTTCGGGCGAGGCGCCCTGCGGCAGGGCGGCCAATCGCCGCTCCAGCTCTGCAAGCTTGGCGCTGACGGCTGCGGTCGAGGCGGCGCCCTCTGTCGGCATTTCCTCGATCGCCGCCAGCCGCTGGTCAAAGGCGTCCAGGCGCGACAGGTCGGGGGCCGGGGGCGGGGGGGCGGATTCCAGTCGCGTCACCCGGTCGGAAAGCGCCGCAAGGTCGCCTTCCCTGCTTTCCAGGCCGGAAATCCGGGTCTGGACCTCGGCAAGCCCGGTGGCAAGGCCTGCCAGTTCGGCCGTCGGGTCGGCGGGACGCAAGCCCAGCAGATCGAAGTGCGACAGGGCAAAGCCGCCAATGGCTGCCAGGGCACCACCGATCAGGGGGGCCATGACACTGCCGCGGCGGACGATCATCTGCGGCGGGGGCGACGGCTCGAGGTGCGGGGGCTCGACGTGCGGGGGCTCGACGGGCGGGGGCGGGGGCGGCGGATCGACGGGATCGGTCACCACGAAGGGCTCGCCGGCGACGATCGCGACCGGGGGCCCGACTGGCGGCTCGGCCTCAGGCTGGGGGTCCTTGCGTCTGGTCATGCTGCGGCCCTTTCCGTCCCTGGACCCAACCTAAGCACTCGCCGCCCGCAGGTTCAAGGCGGGCAGAGCCGCACAAGCAAGGTTTCGACCGCATCCAGCATGGCGGGGGCATCGCTGTGGCCGGCAATGGTCAGCGCGGCATGGGGCAGGTCACCCAAGGCCTCGGCGACGTTGCCGCTCATCGCCGCGATGTGCAGCCGGGCGCGGGTGTCGTCGGGAAGAGCGGCGCGGAAAAGCCGGGCAGTGCGGGGGGAGAACAGCGGAACCAGGATGTCCAATGGTTCGCGGAGCAGGGCAAGTGCGTCCGCGGCAAGCGGCTGCGGCTCCTGTAGATACACGATGGCCTCGTCCGCCTGGAGTCCAATATCATCAAGCCTTGTCAACAGGTTGGAAGCCGTATCTACACCACGTAGATACAATATCGAACCATCAGGCGGATCAGCAGCGATGGCTGCAACAAGCGCGTCGGCATCTCCGTCCGCGGACCTGGACCGGAACCCGGCGGCAGTGGCGGCCCTGGCCGTCTTGGCCCCGACGCACCACGCCAGGCTGGGCAGGCGCGATGCCAGCGGACGCGCGGCTTGCACTGCCTGGGCCGAGGTGAAGATGACGGCGGCATAGTCGCGATCGGGTAACGAAGGCGTCAGATTGCGCGGCGCCAGCAGCGGAGAGAGGACGGGCCGCAGCCTTGCGCCAAAGCGCGCCTTCAGGGCCTTGGCGAAGGCCTGTCCCTCGGCTTGCGGGCGGGTCACAAGGATGGGTGCGGATTGTGTCGCCATCTCCAAGGTGTTACCTCCCTGGGACCCTTCACGCAACGGCGGGCATGGACCGGACCCTTACCCTTCTTGGCATCGAATCAAGCTGCGACGATACCGCGGCGGCGGTGGTGCGTCTGGGGCAGGCGGGGCCGGAGATCCTGTCATCGCAGGTGCTGGGGCAGACGACCCTGCACGAGGCCTTTGGCGGTGTGGTGCCCGAAATCGCCGCGCGCGCCCATGCCGAGCGGCTGGATGGCGTGGTCGAAGAGGCTTTGACCGCCGCCGGCGTGACGCTGGACCAGATCGACGCGATCGCGGTCACGGCGGGGCCGGGGCTGATCGGCGGAGTGCTGTCGGGCGTGATGCTGGCGCGGGGGCTGGCGGCGGCAAGGGGCTTGCCCCTGGTGCCGGTGAATCACCTTGCAGGTCATGCACTTACCCCCCGACTGACCGACGGGACCGCGTTTCCCTACCTGATGCTGCTTGTCTCGGGTGGCCATTGCCAGTTCCTGCTGGTGCAGGGGGTCGACCGCTTTGTCCGGCTGGGCGGGACGATCGACGATGCGCCGGGCGAGGCCTTCGACAAGACGGCAAAGCTTCTGGGCCTGTCGCAGCCGGGCGGGCCTGCGGTCGAGGCCGAAGCGGCGCTGGGCGATGCGAAGCGTTTCGCCTTTCCACGGCCACTGATGGACCGCGAGGGCTGCGACCTGTCCTTTTCCGGCCTGAAGACGGCGCTGTTGCGGACGCGGGATGCCTTGGTGGCCGAAAAGGGCGGGATCACCGTCCAGGACCGCCGCGACCTTTGCGCCGGGTTCCAGGCAGCGGTTGCCGAGGTGCTGGCAAAGAAAACATCGCGCGCGATTGATATGGCGGGAGAGCGGCCCACAGCCCTGGCGGTGGCTGGGGGAGTTGCTGCAAACAGGACCATTCGGACCCTGCTGGAGGCCGCATCCACCCGCGCCGGCGTGCCATTCCTCGCCCCACCCCTGCGGCTTTGCACCGACAATGCGGCGATGATCGCCTGGGCCGGGATCGAGCACCTCAGGGCCGGTCTGTCGCCCACGATGGAGTTTGTCGCCCGTCCGCGCTGGCCCCTGGATGACCGGTCGCCGGCCTTGCTGGGCTCGGGGAAGAAGGGGGCCAAGGCATGATCGGGATCGCCGGGGCAGGGGCGTTCGGAACGGCTTTGGCGGTGGCCCTGGCAAAGGCGGGCCGTCCGGTGCGTCTGTGGGCGCGGGACCCCGTTCAGGTGCGGCTCATGCGCGAGACGGGGCGCAACGACAGCGCGCTGCCTGGGGTGGAGCTGCCTGGCACGGTCTCGGTTCACCTGGACATCGCGGAAATCTGCGGCGGGGACGCCTTGCTTCTGACCATGCCGATGCAGGCTCTGGGCGGTGCTCTGGATACCTGGCCGCAGATCGACGGTCGGCAGCCGCTGGTGGCCTGCTGCAAGGGCGTGGACCTGACGACCCTGCGCGGGCCGGTGGCGGTGATCGAAGCACGGCGGCCGGGGGCGCAGGCGGCTATGCTGACGGGGCCGAGTTTCGCGGCCGACATCGCACGCGGCCTGCCGACGGCGCTGACTCTGGCAACGCAGGAAGGCGCGGCGCTGCAAGAGCTGCTCTCGACGCGCACGCTGCGTATCTACAGGACCGACGATGTGATCGGGGCCGAACTTGGCGGAGCGTTGAAGAACGTCGTGGCCATCGCGGCGGGCACGGTGATCGGTGCGGGGCTGGGCGACAGCGCGCGCGCGGCCTTGATGACGCGGGGCTACGCCGAGATGGTGCGGCTGGCCGAGGCCCTGGGCGCGCGGACCGAGACCTTGTCCGGCCTTTCGGGCTTTGGCGATCTGGTGCTGACCTGCACCTCGACCCAGTCGCGCAATTTCCGCTTCGGCTGCGCCTTGGGCAAGGGCGAAGCCTTTGATCCGCAGGTGACGGTCGAGGGCGTGGCGACGGCTCGGGCTGTGGTGAAACTGGCCGCGGGCATGGGGATCGACATGCCGGTGACGGCGATGGTCAATGCCCTTGCCCTTGGGAAAATCGCGCTGAATGATGCCATCGGGCAGCTGATGAGCCGCCCTCTGAAACAGGAATGACCATGCGCTACGCCTTGATCTGCCTCGACAAACCCAACGCCCTGCAAACCCGCGTCGAAAACCGCGCGGCGCATCTGGCGTATATACAAGAGACCGGCGTGGTCGAGCAGGCCGGCCCCTTCATCGACGCGGCGGGGCAGATGTGCGGCAGCCTTGTGATCCTGGGCGTCGGATCGAAGGCCGAGGCCGAGGCCTGGGCGGCCAGCGATCCCTATGCCAGGGCGGGCCTGTTCCAGTCGGTGATGGTGCAGGAATGGAAGCGGGTGATCGGATGACCCACTGGCTCTTCAAGTCCGAGCCTGACGTCTGGGGCTGGGACCACCAGGTCGCCAAGGGCGACGAGGGCGAGGAATGGCACGGGGTGCGCAACTATCAGGCCCGCAACAACATGCGGGCGATGAAGATCGGCGACCGCGGGTTCTTCTACCATTCCAACATCGGCAAAGCGATTGTCGGCATCGTCGAGGTCTGCCGCGAAAGCAGCCCCGACAGCACCACGGACGACCCGCGCTGGGACTGCGTCTGGATCAAGGCGGTCAAGCCGTTGCAGCGGGCCATCACGCTGGAAGAATGCAAGGTCACTCCGGGGCTGGAGAAGATGGTGCTGGTCAACAACTCCCGGCTTTCTGTCCAGCCGGTCAGCCCCGAGGAATGGGCGATCCTTTGCCGGATGGGCGGGGTCGAGCCCTAGTGACTGCCGCGCAGGATCAGGGTCGGCTCGGTCAGGATGTGCTCGGCGACGCTGCGGCCAGTCATCCGGCTGAACAGCGCCTCGGCCGCCAGCTTGCCCAGGCGCGGGCCGTCCTGGTCGATCGAGGTCAGGTCCACCATCGACAGCTCCGCCATCGGCGAATTGTCGTAGCCGATCAGCGCAAGTTCGTCGGGGATACCCATGCCAAGACGATGCGCCGCGCTGAGGAGCGGGATCGCGTCCAGATCGGACCAGCAGAAAATGGCGCGGGGACGGTCCGGGGATTGCAGGACATTGGAAAGCATCTCGTCCCGTGACAGGCCGCACTGCGGCAGACGGAACACCCGGATGCGGTCTGCCAGACCAGCGGCGGTCATGGCCTTGCGGTAGCCCACCTCGCGCTGGGGCGCGACATCGGCATGATGATCTCCTTGATCCGACTGGGTCATGTAGGCGATGTCGCTGTAGCCGCGGTCAAGGAAGGCCTGAACGGCCAGCTGCGCACCCCTCTGATCGTCATTGTTGATCGTGTCATAGCCTTGCGCGGCGGGTTCGTGGTGGCCGACGACGACAATGGGGATCTGCCGGGCGAAATGCTCCAGCGTTTCACCGGCGATCTGGCTGGCGACAAGGATCAGACCGTCCATCCGGTTGTCGATCATCTGTTCGATCAGCGTGACCTCGGTCCGGGCGCGGGCGGCGCCGACGCCGACCATGATCTTGTAACCTGCTGACTCGGTGACGCTTTCGATGCCCTGATAGATGCCGGGCAGGAAGGGGTTGTCGATCCCGACCAGAAGAACGCCCAGCGTGAAGGTGCGCCCCCGCATGCCCCGCGCTGCGACCGAGGGGCGGTAGCCAAGCTTGCCGATGCTTGCCTCGACCTTCAGACGCAGTGCGTCGGACACGCCATAGGCATTGCGCATGACCTTGGACACCGCGGCCACGGACACGCCCGCATCCGCCGCGACGGTGCGAATCGTGACGCGGGTTTCAGTATCGCCGTCGGCCATGATGCTTCTCCTGCGCGCACCCTAGCAAAAAACTGTTGCAAGGCAAATCCGTCTGTAGAATGATTTACGTAGAACGGTGCACGAAACGGGAGGAGACCTGATTCGGCACCCTTGGGAGGATGTCTGAATGGGCCTTGAGGGGCAGGTGCGGGATATGTCCGCAGCCGGTAACGCTATGTCTGCAAACGGGTTCACGGCAGAGATGATCGCCCCCGCCTGCGATGCGGGCACAGGCGGTCCGGGCAGTTTCGTCGCGCGTGAGTTCGATCTGGCCGAAGTGCCGCCAGGGGCTGTCCTGCACCTGTCCGCGCAAGGGCTGTACCGGGCTTTCCTCAACGGCCGCCGCGTCGGCGACGACCTGCTGACGCCGGGCTGGACCTGCTATGACGACCGGATCGCCTATCAGAGCCATGATGTCTCCAGCCTGCTGCAGCCGGGCAGGAACCGGCTGGAAATCTGGCTGGGCGACGGCTGGTACCGGTCGCGCCTGATGTGGGCGCTGAACCCGATCCCGAACACCTGGGGCGACCGGATCGGGGCCTTCGCCGAACTGGTGGCGGGCGGCAAGACGGTGGTAAGGACGGATGCGGCGTGGCGGTCGGGTCTGACCCCTGTCACCGGGAACGGCATCTACCACGGCGAGGATTTCGACGCCCGGATCATCCCTGCAGACACGGATGGGGTCGAGGTGCTGCCCTTTGATCGTGCGCGACTGGTTCCCCATGAAACCAGCCCGGTCAAAGAGATGGACCCGGTTGCTCCGCTGGAAAGCTGGGCGGACGGCGAGACGGTGGTCTACGACTTCGGTCAGAACTGCGGGGCCTATGTCCGCATCGCCGCGCAAGGCCCGGCGGGGTCGCATGTCCGGGTCGAGTTCTCGGAAGTCCTTGGCCCGAACCGCGCCTTCGACAACCGGAACTTCCGCTCGGCGCGCGCCGAACAGCACTATACGCTGAAGGGCGATGGCACAGAGACTTACGCGCCGATGTTCACCTTCTTCGGCTTTCGCTATGCCCGCGTCACCCTGACTGGCGGGGCCAAGCTGGTGTCGATCCACCAGATCCCGGTGACGTCGGTCCCGATTCAGGCGGGCGGCTTCACCTGTGGCGAGGCTTCGGTCAACCGGCTGGTCCTGAACACGATCTGGTCGCAGCGGTCGAACTTCATCGAGATCCCCACCGATTGCCCGCAGCGGGACGAACGCCTTGGCTGGACCGGCGACGCTCAGGTCTTTGCGGGAACCGCCTGCTGGCTGGCCGATTGCGAGAGCTTTCTGAAGAAGTACCTGCGCGACGTGCGGCACGACATGCGGCCCAACGGGGCGGTGCCGCATTTCTCGCCCGACCCGACCCGGCTGCACCCGATCGAGGGGCGCGGTGACTGGGCGGGATCAACCGGCTGGGGTGACGCCATCGTCATCATCCCGTGGCAGTTGTATCTACATTACGGAGATACAGGTGTATTGACAGAGAACTTTCCGGCCATGCTCAAGTGGCTGGATTATCTGTGGAATATCTCGAACGGTCCGATCATCCGCCCCTCGGCGGAATGGGGCGGGCCCGGGTTCACCTTTGGCGACTGGATCCAGCCGGTCGGCGACAACCGCAAGCCGCGGCCGACCATCGCGGACGACTGCGCCGCGACGATCTATCATTTCATCTCCACCGACCTGGCGGCCAGGATCGCCGGGCTGATCAAGGATCCGAGGGAGCCGGCCTTGCGCGACAGGGCCGAAGCGATCCGCGCGGCCTTCAAGCACGAGTTCTTCTCGCCCTCGGGCCGGATTGCCCACAACGACCAGACCTCGTGGAGCCTGGCCTTCCTGCATGGCCTTGTTCCGCCAGAGTACCAAGAGGCGGGGAAGGCCTACTTCCGCCGGGTGGTCGAGGATGCCGATGGGCTGATCGGGACCGGGTTCATCGGGACGCCCGCGATCCTGCCCGCGCTGACGATGCACGGGATGGCCGACCTGGCCGAGAAGATCTTCCTGAACCGCAAGGTGCCGGGCTGGCTGTACCAGGTGGACCGGGGTGCAACCAGCATCTGGGAACGCTGGGACGCGCTGGGCGAGGATGGCACGATCTACGACCCCGACATGAACAGCTACAACCACTATGCCTATGGCGCGGTCTGCCAATGGCTGTTCGAGGGCGTGGCCGGGGTGGCCCCCGTGGCCGAACGGCCCGGTTTCGACGAGGTCACGCTGAACCCGCTGATCCTGCCCGCCTTGTCGCCGGTCCAGGCCTGGCACGACTGCCGCCACGGCCGGATCGAGGCTGGCTGGGTGCTGGAGGGCAACCGCGTCACCTATCGCGTGACCCTGCCGCAAGGCTGCACCGGGCGGCTGACCGCCAGCGAAACCCGGCTGAACCTGCAGATCGACGGCCAGGCCGTCACCCTGCCCACAGCAGGAGCAGTCCTTGGGTCCGGGTCGCACGTGATCACCTTTGACTTGAAACCTTGACGCAAAACTCTGGGAGGAGACCACACCATGAAGACCTTCACATACAGTGCTGCCCTTGCCACGGCGATTGCCGTCACGGCAGGGATGGCGGACGCGGAAGTGACGCTCAGCGTTCTGATCGACAACAACCCCGAAACCGTCTCGTCAATGGAAGCGCTGACCGCCGCCTACACCGCCGCGAACCCCGATGTGACCTTTGACATCGAACAGCGCACCGGGGGGGCTGACGGCGACAACATCGTCAAGACCCGCCTCGCGACGGGCGAGATGGCCGACATATTCAACTACAACTCCGGGTCGCTGTTCCAGGCGCTGAATCCGCAGGAAACGCTGGTCGACCTGACCGGAATCGCCGGGCAGGCCAATGTCCTGGACAGCTTCAAGCAGGTCGTGACGGCTCCCGACGGAACCGTGCGTGGCGTGCCTTTCGGCCCGGCAATGGGCGGCGGGATCTTCTACAACCGGGCGCTTTATGCCGAGCTGGGCCTGTCGGTGCCGAAAAGCTGGGACGAGTTCATGGCGAACAACGCCAAGGTGGCCGAGGCAGGCAAGGTCCCGGTGATCACCACCTTTGGCGACACCTGGACCAGTCAGCTGTTCGTGCTGGCCGACTTCTTCAACGTCCAGGCCGAGGTGCCGAATTTCGCCGCCGATTACACGGCGAACAAGGCCAAGTTTGCCACCACTCCGGCAGCGATGCGCGGCTTTGAATATCTGGAGGCAGTGTTCAAGGCCAACTACATGAACGAAGACTTCGGGGTGGCCACCTTCGAGGACGGGATGCGCATGGTCGCCACCGGCGAGGGCGCGCATTATCCGATGCTGACCTTCGGGATCGGCACGGTGAAGCAGAACTTTCCCGACAACCTGGCGGACCTCGGCTTCTTTGCGCTGCCGGGGCCGGATGCCGCAAAGAACGGCCTCACCGTCTGGATGCCCGCCGCGCTTTACGTCCCGGCGACCAGCCCGAACCAGGAAGAGGCGATCAGGTTCCTGGACTTCGTGGCTTCGGTCGAGGGCTGCAACACGATGATCGAGGCCAGCGGCGCTTCGGGTCCCTACCTGATCAAGGGTTGCGAGCTGCCGGCCGACGTGCCGCCGGCGGTGACGGACATGCTGCCCTACTTCCAGACCGAAGGCATGACCGCCCCGGCGCTGGAGTTCCTGTCGCCGATCAAGGGCCCGGCGCTGGAGCAGATCCTGGTCGAGGTCGGCTCCGGTATCCGTCCCGCGGCGGAAGCGGCGGCGCTGTATGACCGGGACGTCGAAAAGCAGGCCAGGCAGCTGGGCCTGCCGAACTGGTAACCTCCCGACACCAGTTCCGCCCCCGCCCATCCCAGACGGGCGGGGGCTCCTTCCAGCCGAGAGCATGATGGCCTCCAGTCGCCCCTCACCCTATCCCTACTGGTTCGTGCTGCCCGCCGCGGTGGTCTTCGTGACCCTGTTCCTGGTGCCGACCATCGCCAGCTTCTGGTTCAGCCTGACGCGCTGGGATCTTTTCGAAGCCGAGTTCATCGGCCTGGACAACTATCGCCAGTTCTTCAGTGAGCCGTTCCTGGTCCAGGGAATGACGAACACGCTGATCTACGCGGTGCTGACCTCGGGCGCGAAGACGGTGCTGGGGCTTTTGCTGGCCGTGCTTCTTACCAGCGGAATCTGGATGCAGGGCTTCCTGCGGTCGGTGGTGTTCTTCCCGGTGCTGGTGTCGACCATCGGCGTCGGCATCACCTTCGCGGCGCTGATGCACCCGACCCGGGGGGTGATCAACCTGGGGCTGGAGTCGATCGGCATCGACGGTCCCGCCTGGCTGTCGGACCCCGCGCTGGCGCTGTATTCGGTCGCCATGATCGACATCTGGAAGGGTGTGGGCCTGGCGACGCTGATCTACATCGCCGGTCTGGCGGCGATTTCCCCCGAATACTACGAGGCCAGCCGCATCGACGGGGCGACCCGCTGGCAGCAGTTCTGGCGCGTGACCGTGCCGCTGGTGCGGCCCGCAACGGTGACGGTCGTCACCCTGTCGCTGATCGGCGGCCTGCGGTCGTTCGACATCATCTGGGCCACGACGCGGGGCGGGCCGGGGTTTGCGTCGGACGTCCTCGCCTCGGTGATCTTCAAGCAGTACCAGGCCGGGTTCTACGGCCTGGCGACGGCCGGCAACGTGATCCTGTTCCTGCTTGTCGCCGTCATCGTCCTGCCCCTGACCTACTGGTTCAACAAGCGCGAGGTCGACCTGTGAGCTTGCGTCGCGATACCGCCCGCCGTCGCAACATCGGCCTTGTCGCGCTGGTGGTTGCAACGGTCGTGTTCATCCTGCCCTTCATCTTCATCCTGTTCATGGCGGTCAAGACCAAGCAGGAGGCCGCGCTGTTCTTGTTCACCTGGCCGTCCGAATGGCACTTCTGGCAGAACCTGGTCGATGTCGTGCAGACACGCAACTACATGCTTTTACTAGCCTATTTCAACTCGATCATCATCACGGTGGGGGCCGTCGCGCTGCTGGTGATCTTTGGTGCGATGGTGGGCTATGTGCTGCAGCGCCGCCGGTCGGGCTGGAACCGGATCATCTATACCTGCATCCTGATCGGCCTGATGGTTCCCCCGGCCATCGTGCCGACGATCTGGGTCCTGCAGGGCCTGGGTCTGTTCAAGACGATCCACGGGATGATCTTCATCCAGGTCGCCTATGGACTGGCCTTTTCCGTCCTTCTCTACCGCAGCTTCATCGGGACGATCCCCAGGGCGCTGGACGAGGCCGCGATCATCGACGGCGCGAAGCCCTGGCAGGTGTTCTTCAAGGTCATCCTGCCGCTGCTGAAGCCCGTGACCGTGACTCTGATCGTCGTGCAGTCCATCGCCATCTTCAACGATTTCACCAACCCGCTGTATTACCTGCCGGGCCGTGAGAACGTCACCGTCCAGCTGACACTGTTCAACTTCCAGAGCCAGTTCCAAAGCCAGTACAACCTGCTGTTCATGAACATCCTGCTGGTGACGATCCCGCCGCTCCTGGTCTTCATCTTCTTCAACCGCCAGATCGTCGCCGGAATGACCACCGGCGGAGTGAAAGGGTAGCGCATGGCCTCGACCTCCTCTGTCGTCCTGAAGGACCTTCGCAAAAGCTTTGGCGCGGTGGACGTGATCAAGGGCGTGAACCTGACCGTCGAGCCGGGAGAGTTCTGCGTCTTTGTCGGGCCGTCGGGCTGCGGCAAGTCCACCCTGTTGCGGCTGATCTCGGGGCTGGAGGAAGCAACCTCGGGCAAGATCGAGATCGGCGGCAAGGACGTGACCGACGCCGAACCCTCGGCGCGTGGAATTGCGATGGTTTTTCAAAGCTATGCGCTCTACCCGCATTTAAGCGTGCGCGATAATATCGGGTTCGGTCTCGCTCTTGCCAGGCTTCCCAAGGCGGAGATCAAGGCCAAGGTCGAAGCCGCCGCTGCCGCGCTGAAGCTGACCGATTACCTGGACCGCAAGCCCAAGGCCCTGTCCGGCGGTCAGCGCCAGCGCGTCGCCATCGGCCGCGCCATCGTGCGTGACCCCAAGGTCTTCCTCTTCGACGAGCCGCTCTCCAACCTTGACGCGGCCCTGCGCGCGCAGATGCGGATCGAGCTTTCGGACCTGCACCGCAAGCTTGGCGCCACGATGATCTACGTCACCCACGACCAGGTCGAGGCGATGACGATGGCGGACAAGATCGTCGTGCTGAACGCGGGCCGGATCGAGCAGGTCGGCAGCCCGATGGAGCTGTACAATGCCCCCGTCTCGCCCTTTGTCGCGGGCTTCATCGGCAGCCCGAAGATGAACCTCTACCCCGGCGCGGCGGCGGGGGAACGCTGCGGCACCTACGGCGTCCGCCCCGAACACCTGCGCCTGACCCATGACGCTCCGCGCTGGACCGGGACGGTGCGCCATGTCGAACGTCTGGGCGCGGACACGGTGATCTACCTGAACGTTCCCGCTCTGGGCGAGATGGTCGTTCGGACGGACGGCGATGCCAACCCGGCCATCGGATCCTTGCAGGGTGTCTCGCCCGTGCAAGGCCGCGATTTCCGCTACGCCTGAGGCGCCGGCCATTGTATGCCTCTTGTCGACAAGGGGGGCACATGGCCGAAGATGACCCACAGGAACGCAAGCGCGGCACGGGCGCGCGGTTCGTCTATGACACGCTGCGCGATGAAATCCTGAACCTTGTGCTGCAACCCGGCGAGCCGATCGACGAGATCAGCCTGGCCGACCGCCTGTCGATGTCGCGCACCCCGATCCGCGAGGCCTTGGTGCGTCTGGCGGGCGACGGACTGGTGACGCTGCTGCCGAACCGCTCCACCGTGGTCAGCCAGATCGACTTTCCGAACCTGCACCATTTCTTCGACGCGCTGACCCTGATGTATCGCGTCACCACCCGCCTGGCCGCGCAGTTTCACGACGCCGCCGACCTGGCCGAAATCCGCGCCCGGCAAGCGGCCTTTGCCAAGGTCGTGCTGGCTGGCGACACCAACGGCATGATCCAGCTGAACCGCGATTTCCACGTCGCCATCGCCGAAGCGGGTCGGAACCCCTACTACCTTCAGCTTTTCTCGCGCCTGCTGGACGAGGGGCGGCGCATCCTGCGCCTGTATTACTACCCGACCTTCGAACCGCGCCTGCCGCATCCGTATATACAGGAACATGAGGCAATCATCGCGGCCATCGCGGCGCGGGATGTAGGGACATGCGACCGGCTGGCGAGGGAACACGCCGACAAGATCGTCAGCCAGATCCAGGAGATGCTGGCCCGCGACCTCCGGCAGGACATCAGCTTGTGAGAATCTTGTCGACAAATAAAATGCAAAGCGTATCCTGACCCTGAATCAGCGCGGATTCGGCCGCCTTCAGAAGGATTGCAGCATGAAATCGGATATCTTCTCGGGCACGATCCCGGCCCTGATGACGCCCTGCAAGGCGGACCGCTCGCCCGACTTTGACGCCCTGGTCGCCAAGGCGCAGGAGCTGGTCGGCCTGGGCATGTCCGCCGTGGTCTATTGCGGCTCGATGGGCGACTGGCCCCTGCTTACCACCGAACAACGGATGGAAGGGGTAGAGCGTCTGGTGAAGGCCGGGATCAAGGTCGTTGTCGGCACCGGCGCTGTCAATACAGCGACGTCGGCCGCCCTTGCCGCCCATGCCCAGAAGGTCGGCGCGCATGGGCTGATGGTGATCCCGCGCCTGTTGTCGCGCGGCACTGTCGTCGCGGCGCAGCGGCTGCATTTCAAGGCGGTCCTCTCTGCCGCACCGAACCTGCCCGCCGTGATCTACAACAGCCCCTACTATGGCTACTCCACCAGGGCCGACCTCTTCTTCCAGATCCGGGCCGAGCATCCGAACCTGGTCGGCTTCAAGGAGTTCGGTGGCTACGACGACCTGTCCTATGCCGCCAACGCGATCACCGGGGCAAGCGCGGACCTGAAGCTGATGATCGGTGTCGATACCGCCGTCTACCACGGCTACGTCAACTGCAACGCCGATGGCGCGATCACCGGGATCGGCAACGTGCTGCCGCGTGAGGTGCTGCACCTGGTTGCGCTGTGCAAGGCCGCCCAGACCGGCGACGCCGAGGCGCGGCGGCTGGCCTATGAGCTGGATCAGGCGATGCAGGTCCTGGCGGAAGTCGACGCCGGGCCGGACCTGGTGCTGTTCTTCAAGCACATGCTGGTCCTGCGCGGCGAGACTGCCTACACCCATCACTTCAACGATGGCGATGCGCTGTCGGCCAGCCAGAAGGGCTTCATCGAAGCGCAACTGCGCCTGTTCGACGCCTGGTATGCCGACTGGGCCAAGCAGCCAGAGGCCCGCAGATACGCCGCCTGACATGAAGGTCATCGTCATCGGGGCCGGGGTCGTCGGCCTGTCTGCCGCGCTGATGGCGCAAGCGCGGGGTCTTTCGGTCACGGTGGTTGACCGGGAAGGCCCTGCGGCCGGGGCCTCGGCGGGGAACGCCGGGGCCTTCGCCTTCACCGACATCCTGCCGCTCGCGTCGCCCGGCATCCTGAAGAAGGCGCCGAAGTGGCTCCTGGACCCGCTCGGTCCGCTGACCATCCCGCCCGCCTATGCGCTGCAGATCGCGCCCTGGCTTTACCGCTTCTGGCGCGCCTGTTCGCCCCGCGCCGTTGCCGCCTCTACCGCCGCACAGACTGCGCTGATGGACCTCTCCCGCGTCGAGCTGGAGCCGTTCCTGTCCGCCACCGGCACACTTCCGATGCTGCGCAAGGACGGCAACCTGCAGGTCTATGAAACCGAGGCCGAGTTCCGCGCCGCCCGTCCCGGTTGGGAGGCCCGCACCGCCCACCGGATCGACTTTCGCCACCTGAGCGCAGCGGAGATGGCCGACCTGCAACCCGGCCTCTCCCCCCGCTTCATCCGTGGCACCTTCACCCCCGGCTGGTGGTCCATCGCGGACCCGAAGGACTATGTGCTTGCCTTGGCAGAGAAATTCCGCGCGCAAGGTGGCACGATCCTGCGGGCCGAGGTGACGGGGCTGACGCCGCAAGAGGGGGCGGTGTCCATCCACACCACCAGCGAGCCACTGGCTGCCGAC